>OCZT010006005.1_pt1 | contig 12056 bp, 5 predicted proteins | sample 1539031 | NCBI WGS metagenome assembly OCZT01 (sample SAMEA3539308, study PRJEB22396) | soil metagenome | biome: tundra; feature: field; material: soil | place: USA | collected 2010-05 | depth 0.15 m
GCTGGCCACGGCGGCTGCTAGTGCAAACCCGTCCCTGGTGGCAGGCACGCTCAACGTCACCAACGGCACGGTCCGGGGGAGCATCGCCGCCGGGGGCGGCATCAGCACCGTCAACGTCAACGCCGGCACGCTCACGGTCACGGTCACGGTCACGGGCACGGCCGGCACACCCGCCGCGCCGCTCACGACATTGAGTCTGCGGAATGCGTCGGTGCATTTGAGCGTTGATGGCAACGCCACCATCGCCATCGTCAACGCTACTGGCGTGTCGGCTGCCGGCACGACGATCACCATTGACTCTGTCGCCAACGTCGCCGGCCCTCATACCATCCATCTGATCGGTTACTCCGGGTCCGACCCATTTGCCGGTCTTCGTCTGGCTCCTCTCCCGGCCGGTTACAGCGGTAACCTGGCGGATAGCAGCGGCATCGTTGATCTTAATGTGACGGTTTCCGCCGTGCCGCCTTCGCCGACCATCCACGGCATCATTATCAGTGGTGGACAGGTGATCATCAGCGGCACCAATAACCAGGGAGCCGGCGGCGGCACCTATCGCGTGCGGACTTCGACCAACGTCGCGCTGCCTTTGGCGAGCTGGGACCTCCTGAGCAGCGGCAGTTTCGACGGCAGCGGGAATTTCTCGTCAACCAACCTCGTGACGGGGAATCGGCGCTTCTACTTGCTCCAAGTTCCCTAACCTGCCGTTTGATATTAACTATTTATGAAAAGAACACACTTCGTTGGGGTGGCAGTCGCGCTGTCGCTATTCGCCCAGTGCGCCCAGGCCAGCTTGTATCTGTCGGACCCCTTCAACAATGCGACTGGCAATCTGTCAGCCGAAACCGGCTGGACCGGGGCTTCCGCCCAACTTCAGATCATTGCCGGCAATCTCACGCCGCCGACAGGCCTGGTAGATCCGATTGTAACCACGGCGGCCAGATGCCAAATGCAGACGGGCGCTTTCGCGGGGTCTGGGAGCAAATCGTTCAATGGCAGCGCCATCACAACCGGAGATATGTATGTCTCGTTCCTGCTGAAATTGACCACTTCGGTGGCCAGCGAGCAGAGTTTTCGCTTCCTCGGCATGCGCAGCGCGACTGGCAGTGCTGCGAGTTCCGACGGACCCACCGTTGGAGTGAATTATGTGGATAGCACACATTATCAAATCGGGATAAGAAAGAGCCGGAGCGGGACGGTCACCTATCCTGCCAGCGGGTCTTATGTCTCTGGCGCCAGCGCTGAAACGGTCTTTGTCGTGGCCAAGTATCACTTCACCGGGATTATCGCCAACGATACGGTGACGCTCTGGGTTAATCCAGTTTCGAGTGCCTTTGGTCTGGTCGAGCCGGCTACGACCACGATGGACGTTGCCTCCACCACCACTGGCGGCGCCGGTTCCGCTGGCCTTAGGTATCTCAACTTGTTCACGGGCACAACCACTCAGGCTGGCGTGGTCGAACTGGATGATGTCCGAGTGGGCTCAACCTGGGGTGAGGTGACGCCGGGCGGGTTTACGATCACCGGGGTGGAAACATTCGAAGATGGCCCCCGTTCTCTGCCTGCGTTTTTGTCGGACATTTGGCCTAGCGCCGCAGGCTGTTTGAGGATCATGACCAACAATCTGACCCCGCCTAGCGGCCTGGCCGCGGGGATCTCCGCCCATCCCTCCCACTGCCAGCAGGGCACCAACAACCCCGGCAACGGCACGAAAGCTTTTAGCCAAACGGCGATCACTTCCGGCGATGTTTATACGTCGTTCCTCTTCCGACAGCCCGTCTCCATGAACACGGGTCAAAACTACGGATTCCTTGGTGTCGCCACCGCAGCGAATAGCGCCGCCGGCTCCGAAGGCCTGAGTTTAAGATTGCAATCTCTCTCCGCCAACTCCTATCACATTGGCTTCAAGAAGGGCACCAAAGGGCTGGTCCTTTACCCCGCCGCCGGGGCTTATACTTCGGGTGCCAATGCTGATGCGCTTTTTGTCGTCGCCAAGTATCATTTCGTCGGAGATAGTTCCTCCACCCCCACCAACGACACGGTGACGCTTTGGATCAATCCGAGCGCAAGCTCCTTCGGAGGCGTCGAGCCGGCCGCCGGATCCACTGGTATCTCAGCTACGAACGATATCGCCGACCCCAGCAACGGCTATAATCCGAACGGGGCTACTAACGCCGCGAGTCTCTTGGTCATCAACATGACTGGCCCTTCGGCGGTGCAAGGCGGGACGAACGATATCGATGATCTTCGCGTCGGCACTACCTGGGCCGCGGTGACACCTTCAGGCCCGGCCGTGAGTGCGGACAATTCCCTGGTATCGGCTAGTCCCGGTAGCGTAGCAGCGGATGGAACCACAACGTCCACTATCACCGTGACCGCCAAAGACACCACCGGAGCGGTCATGGCCAATCAAACGGTAACACCCAATGTCACTGGCACCGCCAATACGGTCTCAACGCCGGCGTTAACTGATGCCAGCGGGGTGACGACCTTTACGGTCAGTTCCACTAAAGCGGAAACCAAGACTGTGTCTGCCATTGTGGGCGCCTACTCCGCCTACGCGATCCCGATCACACAGACCGCCGGCGTCACCTTCACGCCGGGAGCCATTGCGAATTACACCGTTGCCGCCACGGCACCACAGACCGCGGGCATCCCGTTTAGTGTGGTGGTTACGGCGATGGACGCCAATGGCAACATCGTGACAACCGACAACTCCACTGCGGTAACCATGACCAGCGATGGCCACGTGCAATTCGACAGCAGCGGCAACAGCATTTACGGGGAGGCCGGTGACAACGTTGCGACGTTGAGCGCAGGGACATTCACGATCAGCGCCAAGGACACCACCAAAGAAAGCACGACGGTTACCGCCGCGGACGCCAGTTTGAAGACAGGTAATACCGGCGCCATCACGGTGATTGCCGCCCCTGCCGCCGCCTTGACGGTTGAAAGCACCGCCGATGGGAGCGGTTCCCTAATTGGCACGCAGAATATTGCCCAGAACGGCACCAAGAACGCTTTTGCCATACGCCGCGACACCTTTGGAAACTTTGTGGACAATCCTTCGGTGGCGTGGTCGCTGATCAACAAGACAGGGAGCGTCGATGATGGCGATCTGTCGCCGTCGAGCGGCCCGGTCACCACCTTTACCGCCACTCATGGCGGTTCCGCCCAAATCCATGCCGATTACAACGCCGGCACGTTCACGGCGGATTCGGGCGTCCTGACGGTCATCGCTGCGATTGATCACTACGATGTAAGCGCCACTTCACCGCAAGCCGCGGGCGGTGTGTTCGTCGTCACGGTCACCGCGAAGGATATCAACGGCGGCCTTGTGAACGACAGCAGCACGTCCGTGACCTTGACCAGCAACGGCAGTCTGCAAGTGGATGCCGACAACAACGGCGTCTTTGGGGATGCGAGTCTCGTCCTGTCCAGCGGCGTTGCGGCTTTCCATGTCAAAGACGCCAAGGCGGAGACCATTAACATTACGGTTACGGACACTGGTTCCAAGACCGGCACCCTGAGCAGCCTGGTCATCAATCCGGGAACAGCAACCAGGATGGTCATGACATTGCCGGGCCAGACCTTCACCACGTTCTCTGGCAATTCCGGTGCGGTCACCGCCCAGAACGCGGCCGTGGGATTCGACATTGTCTCACTCAGCGCGGTGGATAATTTCAACAACGTAGATCCGAATTACTCCGGCAGCCGCACGATCACTTACAGCGGGCCGGGAGGCACACCTTCCTATACCACGGCGGTGGATTTCACGTCCGGCCAATCAACGACCACCCTGGCGACGACTTTGCTTAAGGCCGAGACGACGACCATCACCGCCACCGACGGCTCGTTAATCGGCGTGCCCAGCTCCAGCCTCGTGGTAAACGCCGGCCCATTCACCAAACTTCAATTGGTATTGCCCGGCCAGACCGCAACGCCGGGCACGGCCTCCGGCGGCACCGGCCTTTCGGGCACGGTCCCGACCCAAATCACAGGTCAACCTTTCAATACGACGGTGAATGCGGTGGATGACAACTGGAACGTGACGACTGCCACGGATACGATTGCGATGACTTCGAGCGACGGCGGGGCCACATTCTCTCCGTCGGCCAGCGCCGCCTTGGTCGCGGGAACGAAGACGTTCGGGGTGACGCTCAACTCGGCGGCAAGCCAGACCGTCACGTTCACGGATAGCACGGATGGCAGCAAGACGGCGGCGACCGGTTCCGTCACGGCCTCGGTTGCCGAGTTTCGCAGCCAGGCAACCGGCCTATGGAGCGATACCAACACCTGGCAGGTCTCCTTGGACGGTGGCACGTCATGGGCTACGGCTGCCGTCACACCGACCGCAGCTAACTCAACCAACATCACCGTTCAATCGGGCCATACGGTGAGCGTGAGTTCGCCCGTCACCGTGGACGATTGTGTCGTGCAATCCGGCGGCCAAGTCACGGTGAGCGGCGCAACGCTGACTCTCAGTGGGACCGGCCTGGACTTGTTCGGCGTGCTCAAAATTGCCGACAGCACCAGCAGCTTGATTAGTGGCGATTCGCTGACGACTCTTAAATTCGAGAACGGCGGCAAGTACTCCTCGCAATTGCACACGGCCACGGCCATCCCGACGGCGACCTGGGCCGCCAACTCCACCTGCGAAATTGCTCCCACCGCTCCGGGTGCGGTGGTGCCTACCAACCTCGGACAGGCCTTTGGGAACTTTAATTGGAACTGGCCAAGCCAAAACAACACAGTCCAACACAGTCAATCTTGCAGGGGCGCTCACGAACGTCACCAAGGATTTGACGATCAGCAGCGGCAGCATTGTGAGAATCTTCAACGCCGCGGGCGGGAACATCAGCGATCTAGTGAACGTGGAGACCGTCGGCGGCAACTTCACCATCAATAGCGGCACGGTGTACACCTTCGGCACGGCGAACAATAACGCCACCAATACGCTTTATGTGGGCGGCAACTTCACCATCGCGGCCGGCGCGACGCTCAATTGCCCCAATACCGGCACCGACTCGACGTCCATAATCGTCTTCAATGGCGTGAGCCCGCAGACGTTCAACAATTCAGGGACCATCACTTCCACCGGGGTCACCCAGGCTGGACCCGCCAGCCAGTTCTGGTTTGTGAACAGCGGCTCGAGCCTGATCCTTAACAGTCCCTTGCCCCTGGTTGCAACGACCCTCAACGTCCCATCGCGGCTCATCGTGAACGGCGCGCTGGACATCACCGCCAGTGGCAGTGTCACCGGTGGCTCGCTGACCGTCTCGTCGGGCGGTACGCTCTCCGGCACCGGCACCAACACGGGCCCGCTGGTCGTCAGCGGCACCGTTAGCCCAGGCAATAGCCTCGGCGCGCTGAGCGTAAGCGTATCCACGCTTAATGGAGGCGGCGCTTACAATTGCGAAGTCCAAAACGCAATCAGTGGCCAGGGCATCGGTTGGGACATGCTTAAAGGCTCGGGGAAACATTGGCGTGTCGGCCACGAGCGGGAACAAGTTTACCGTCAAGGCCCTGTCGCTGGACGGCACCGGCGCGGCGGGTGCCGTCACGAACTTCAGCCAGGACACCAGCTACACCTGGCTAATTGCCTCAGGCAGAGTGACCAATTTCGACGTGGCTGTGCTCGCCCTCGACACCGATTCGTTCAGCAACGATCTGGCCGGCGGCGTCTTTTCCCTGAGCACCAACTCCAGCGGTTTGTTGCTTAACTTCGTCAACAACCAAGCCCCGGTGGCAGGTAACCTGACGGTCACGCGCAATCCCGGACTCGGTTTCACCCTCCTGATTTCTGATTTGCTTACCAACGCCAGCGACCCGGACGGTGACGCCGTTGCCTTGCTGAGCTTTTCCAGCAGCAGCACCAATGGCATCGGCAATGTCACGACCGACGGAACCAGCATCTTCTACGCGCCCGGGACCAACGGCAACGTCACCGACGCGTTCACTTACACGGTTCGCGATGTGCGCGCATACCGCGTGGGCGATACGGTGCGCAACACCACCGGGATAGTTGTGGTTAACGTCGCGCCCGCCATCCCCGGGCAGGCGCAGAGCATCTCGATGCCCGGCTCGACCGCGCAATTGAGCTTCGCCGGCAGCGTCGGTTACCCGTATGCCGTGGACCGCTCGACGAATTTGACCGCTTGGGTCACGCTCCTGCTCACCAACATGCCACCGGCTGGCATGTTCCAATTCACCGACGACTTCAGCGATCTTGGCGGACCGCCGTCAGCAGCGTTCTACCGGCTCCGTTACGCCCCGTGATCGTTGCACATATCCCTGCGAACCGTTTGTGGGTCGCACTCATAGCGGGGCTTGGGTTGGCGCATTCTGCGTTAGCGCTATCGTTCGTCTACGACGACGCAGGCAACTATCAGAAATCGGCGAATTGGACCAACACCTCCAATCAGGGGTTTGGCTTCGGCCGGTGGAGTTTCTCCACCAGTGGCTCGAGTTCGCACGGCTTCTATCTCAATAACGGTTATGCCATCCGCTCGGTGACCAACGTCGCCGGCACGGATTACACGAATTGTTCCTGGGGCATTTATGCGAATGGCAGCGGTGCGAACAAGACCGTGGCCTTTCGCGGATTCGCCGCCACGAACTCGCTTTCCACATCCACCGCCTTCAAGCTGCAATGGATGTCCGAAGGCGTCGGCGCCACCACCGCGAATCTCGCCGGGTTCGTCTTGCGCAATGGCAACGCGACCACCGGCGTCAACGACTACACCAACGGCGCGCGCTTCCAATTCTACTTCGCCGGCGGCGGTGTGAATTCCTATCTCGTCTGGGATGGTAACGGCGTTACGAATCTCGGCCTTCCCTTTCCGTTTGGCGGCGGCCCTTCCGCAGGGATGAATTGCGAGTTTGTCCTCGAATCGGCTGACACCTACCGGTTGGTGGTGCGCAGCGCGACCAACAACGTGGTGCTCGCCATGCTCGATCAGCGGCATCTGACCGGCTCGGGCACTATCGACAGCGCCGCGCTCTTCGATTTCCAGACCACCGGCGATAACAACTTCAATCGGATGCAGATTGTCGCCGCTTCCTCGCTCCCGCCGCTCATTCTCAATGTCCTGCCAGCCAACGGCTCGATCTTTGTCAACCCGGCGGCGGACAACGTTTCGTTTGAGGTGGACTCGCCCGGCTCAACCATCACCGGCTCGAACGTCACGCTTACCCTCAACGGCGTCTCACAAAGTCTCGCCTTCAATACGAACGGGCCGACGCAACAACTCCTGGCGTCCAATGCTCTCCCGCTGGCGACCAATGCCCAGTACACCCCCGCGATCATCGCCGTGGATGCCAACGGCAACACCGCTGCCAATACGTTCAGCTTCAACACCGTGCAGACCAACTCGCTGTGGCGCGATGTCAGGAATTACGGCGCCGCCGGTGACGGTACGACCAAGGATACCGCGGCCATTCAAGCCGCCATCAATGCCGCCCCGTCCGGCGGCGTGGTCTGGCTGCATGACGGCACCTACCTTTCGGGAACGATCACGTTGAAAGGCAATATGACGTTCTACCTCGACCCCACGGCCACCTTGCTCGGCAGCGGTTCGGTCACGGATTATCCCGACCTCAACCCGCCCCTCAGCAACAGTCAGACCAGCAATTGCAAGAAGGCCCTCGTCTATGCTCAAAGCAGTGCCAACGTCACCATCACCGGCGGCGGCACCATCAACGGCAATGGCCGCTCGAACTTCACCTCTGGCGTCGAAGCCACCCGGCCCATCGCCATTTGGACGGCACTGTGCACTCAGGTGAACATCCACGACATCAATATTGTCGATGCCGCCATGTGGACCTTGGTCAACATGCAGTCGGACTTCCTGACGATCAGCAACGTCTCCATCAATGACGACGGCTTGAATGGCAACCGCGACGGCTGCGACGTGGTGGATTGCTGGCACGTGACCATCGCCAATTGCACCATCGACTCTGGCGATGACTCGATCTGCCTCAAGAGCGGCAACTCCCGCGGCATCAACGACCTGCTCGTGAAGAACTGCACCATCACCAAGTCGCAATCCAACGGCCTCAAATTCGGCACCGCCAGCACGGGGCCGTTCACGAACATCACCTTCCAGGACTGCACCGTGCTCAACACCTCGCACTCGGCGATGGCGGTCGAGTCGGTGGATGGCAGTGCGATCAGCGCCGTCGCGTTCCAACGCATCAACTTCGCCGGGTGCCAGAACGCCATCTTTATTGTGCTGGGCAGTCGCGGCGGCGCCACTGTCGGTAGCGTCAACGGCATTACCTTTCGCGACATCTCCGGCTCCGCCCTCACCGACACGCGTGGCTGCCCGTTGTCCGGCCTGCTGACGAACGGCGTCATCTACCGCTTGAAGAACCTGCTCTTCGATAACGTGGACATCTCCTTCAAGGGCGGGGTGAGTTCCGTGCCGACGGCGCCCGCCGAATACGCCGGGCAATACCCGGAGAACACCATGTGGGGCAACCTGCCGGCTTACGGCTACTATCTCCGCCACGCCACGGGGGTGACGTTCACGAATTGCTTCACGAGCACGGCCTCCGGCGACGCCCGGCCCTGGCTGGCGACCAGCGACGTCTCGAACCTGGTCATCGCCGGCCCGACATTGCGCGTCCAGCCGGGCAGCGCGGCGGCCGTGCTACTTTGGGACAACGCTTTCACGCTCCAATCCGCCACCAACGTCGCGGGGCCCTACCAGAATTTGTCCGGCGCCTCCAGCCCGTACACGAACCCGGTCGCCGCCGGCCCGCAACGCTTCTTTCGACTCCGACAGTGAAGGCGATACGAAGGGCGGAACTTTTGATTTCATGAGCCCGGACACGACGCGGAAGCCCTGCGTCAACACCCCAGTTTTTGGGGGCTAGGCGGGGTTGGTGAGTTTGCCTAAGCTGGGTAGCGTGAACTCGTGCCGAAATAATCTCCACCAGTCCGGCTCCGGGAGCGTGCCTCAACCAGGGACAGCGGGCGTGTCAGTGGCGCCCAGCGCGTCCGGGCGGGGTTTTACCCTGATCGAATTGCTGGTAGTCATCGCCATCATTGCCATTCTGGCGGCGTTGCTGCTGCCGGCGCTCGCCAAGGCCAAGCAGAAGGCGGAGCGCGTCACCTGCCTCAACAATCAGAAGCAGTTGACCTATGCGTGGCTGATGTACGCCGACGACAATGCCGGCAAACTGACCCCCAACGCCTCGAGCAGCATGCCGACGGCGGACAGTTGGGTGAGTGGCATCATGGCTTGGGATCAGCCTCCCCCCGGCTCGTCACATTTGGACAACTATGATACCACGAAGCTGACCGGCTCCTTGCTCGGCCCCTACTGCAGCCGCGCCATTGGCATCTACAAATGCCCCGGCGATCGCGTCCCTAGCGGCTACGGGCCGCGGGTGCGGAGCATCTCAATGAACGGCCAGATGGGGGGGCTGAGCACCGATCCGAATGTCCTCAATCAATATGGCTCGGGTGCCAATTATTTACGTTACCTTAGGCAGACTGACATCGGGAAACCCGTTCCTTCGATGGCGTGGGTGTTCATCGATGAACATGCTGATTCGATCAACGACGGCTTTTTCCGGATCGTGCTGAACCAATCTGCCACCTGGGAGGATGCGCCGGCGAGCTATCATGGGGCCAGCGGCGCGCTGTCGTTTGCCGATGGCCATGCGGAAATCAAGAAATGGAGGGATGCCAATCTCAAAGATCGTGCGGTCACCCGCACGGCAATGGTTAAGCCTTTCCCGGCGCTTCCAAATATGGACTTGCTCTGGATGGAGGAACGGACCAGCAGCCTGCCGTAGCTAACTGACGACCCGAAGCCCGAATCGTGAAACATCCTTGTGCCCGCCGGCTATTGTCTGCTCTTGGGGCGGTTCTCTTTATATCTTCCTGCCCCCATTTCGCTGTTCTTGGCGTAGCCACTACCCTCTCTGCCACTAACCACGGCTTGTCCTTGCGGGTTGATGAGACCACCGGGGTTTACGAACTCGCCGCGCAGGAACCATCGTGGACCCTCGGCGGAAGCATCGGCGGGCCTATCGGGAACATCGCCGTAATCCGCGGCAACGATGCGATTGGCGCCTACCAGCAGATGACTCTCGCATGGCACGACGGGCAGACACCTGTGACCGGCCGCATCCGGCTCTACGACGGGAGCTCACTGGTGCTCTTTGCCAGCCAGTACGGCGCGGCGATGGACGCGCCGCCCGCGCCGTTTCCTTGCTTTACTCGGTTGCCGGCCAACTGGCACATCTTCAGCCACAAACTGAAAGAGTTTGCGCCGCCTCAATTTGCTGCGAACGAAATCTGCACCCCGTGGCTGTTATTTGATGACAAGGCAAATGCGCTCGTTGTATCGCCGGCCTCGCATTTCATGGTCGCGACCATGTTCGGTGACGGACGTGAAAAGCTCGCCAGCGTTCTCAACCCCCAATTGCGGAATATCCCGGCTGGGTTCTCTCATCAGACGGTGCTCGCCTTCGGTCAGGGGATCAATCGGACCTGGGATTTGTGGGGCCACTCGCTGCTTCAGTTGGCGGGCACCAAGAGGCCACGCCAGGACGCGGACGTGGTGCTTAAGTATCTCGGCTATTGGACGGACAACGGGGCGGCCTACTATTACAACTACGATCCGGAGAACGGCTACGCCGGCACCCTCAAGGCCCTGGTCGAGAGGTATCGCGCGGAGCAGATTCCCCTCCACTACCTTCAACTGGATAGCTGGTGGTATTGCAAGAGCACCACCGAAGCGGACGGCAAGCCGGGTCCGGCCAGGAAAGTGGAAAAGCTGCCGGAAGGAGAATGGAACCGCTACGGCGGCACCCTCCAATACAGGGCCCATCCCTTTCTGTTCCCCGATGGCCTGGACAAGTTCCAGAAGTCCATCGGTTTGCCGCTGGTCACCCATGGCCGCTGGATCGACCCTGCCAGCCCTTACCACCAGCATTATGACATTTCCGGTGTCGCGGCGGTTGACCCGAAATGGTGGGATGACACAGCGGCTTACATGAAGTCTTCCGGCATCATCACCTGTGAACAGGACTGGCTTGATCGCATCTTCACCTATTCGCCAGCATTCAGCAGCAACCTCGCAGCGGGCGAGGCCTTCCTGGATAACATGGCCCGAGCTTGCGAGGAGAAGGGGCTTACGCTCCAATATTGCATGGCCTACCCGTGTTACTTCCTGCAAGGCTGCCGCTATCCGAACCTGACCACCATCCGCACCAGCACCGACCGCTTTAACCCGAACCGCTGGAATGATTTTCTCTATACTTCCCGACTGGCATCGGCGCTGGCCCTCTGGCCCTGGAGCGATGTCTATAACAGCACCGAGCGGAACAATGTGCTGCTCTCCACCTTGTCGGCCGGACCGGTCGGGATCGGCGACGCCCTCGGGACGGAGACGATGACCAACCTGGTCCGGGCAGTGCGTGCCGATGGTGTCATCGTCAAGCCGGATGTGCCCATTGTGCCCACCGATAGCAGTTACCTGGCCGACGCTCGGAACCTTAAGACACCCTTAATCGCCAGTACCTACACCGACCACGGAGGCTTCAGAACGGTTTATGTGTTTGCCTGCGTGCGACCGAAGATGCCCGGAGGCGAAGTCCGATTTGCGCCCGCCGAATTCGGGCTGAGCGGCCAGGCCTATGTCTATGACTACTTCGCCGGCACTGGGCATCGCCTGGACGCCTGTAACACTTTCTCCGCACATTTGGCGGCAAACCGGACCGCCTTTTACGTCGTTTCTCCCGTGAGCAAGAGTGGCATTGCATTCCTTGGAGACTGCGGCAAGTTTGTGTCCAATGGCCGGCAGCGAATTGCGGCCCTCCAAGACGAACCGGGCCAGGTCACTCTCAAGGTGCTTTTCGCGGAAGCGGAGAACTCCGTGGTGCTTCACGGCTACTCTGCCCCACTGCCCAAGGTGAGCGCTCAGGCCGGCAAAGTCAGTGCGATCCGATATGAGGCCGACACGCAGCACTTCGAATTCGAGGTTAGCACTACAGCGTCATTTGCCAGTTGCGCCCGCCGCGGAGGTGCGTTAGTTTGGCTG
>OCZT010006006.1_pt1 | contig 12056 bp, 8 predicted proteins | sample 1539031 | NCBI WGS metagenome assembly OCZT01 (sample SAMEA3539308, study PRJEB22396) | soil metagenome | biome: tundra; feature: field; material: soil | place: USA | collected 2010-05 | depth 0.15 m
GGTCTGTGCCGCGACCCGCTGAGTGGCTACGATCGCCGCGACTGGCGGGGAAGGCGGGGCGGGCCACGGCGTGCCAGGCGCCTCCTGAGCCGGCCAGCTTGCGCCCAACGGTGGCCAGGGAGCCGGCGGCTCCGCGGACGGTTCGGCCTGCTCTACCAGCTCCTGAGGTCCGGCAGGGACGGGCCGACCAGGAGCCCGCTCCTGCGTACCGGCCGACTGTCCGTGTCTGACCTCGACGGCCTCGGAATCGGTTCCCTGCCGCGGCTCGGGTGCGGCCCAGAGCGAGGCCATATCCGGGGCCACGTCAATGTCGGTTGGGTTGGACTCGGTGGGGCCGACGGACACGCCCGAGAGTCGGACCGCGGCGGCGATACGCGCGTCGACTTGTGCCCACTGCGTGCGGCGCAACATCGGGGCGGGGGCAACCGCCTCCGGCAGGGACGGCAGCGCGGGTGCCGCCGCGGGAGGCGGGGCAAGCTCCGGAGCCGGCGTAGGCCGGCCTGGAGCCGCGGCGGGCTGGACGGGAGCCGGTGTGGGTGTGGGCTCAACGCCAGGCTCCATTGCCAGGGCTGCGGCCGGGACCTCGGGCTCGAGGAGTCGATCGTGGAGTCCGGCCGGGCGTTCCACCCATTTCGTGGCCTGCGGCCACGCGTCGCCGGCCGACTCGCCTTGACCAGTCGGGCCGAGGCGGGGTTGCTCGGGCGACGGGGCACCGATCTGCGGAGCGTGTCTGCCCAACAGCCTTCCGACCACCGGGATGTGACCGTGGATCTGCGGTGCGGGCGTGGGCGGGGCAAGGGGCGGCAGGCTTGCCATGGGCATGCTGAGGATTCGCTGCGGCTGGACCCCGGGCTGCAGCACTGGGATGACAGCGCCGTCCACCGGTTGAGGCATCCACGGGGCGGGCATGGCCGTGAGCCACTCGGGCTCCGGGCCGATTTCCGTGGCATGGGCGGAGTCCTGGAGTGTCTCGCCTTGGCCGAGGCTCGACTCCACGATCTCGAGCTCCTCGGGAGTCAGGGTCATCTCGGGAGCGATCTCGTCTGCGAGTGGCCAGAGGCTGGCGGCGACAGGATCGACGGCCTTGCGGGCACCGCGGCGGCCGCTCTTCGGGTTCGGGCAACCCGTCGCCCCGGGGGCCCCGTCGGGAAGGTCGATGACGGGCCAGGCCGGCGGCACGGCGCGGGTGGCTTCCTCGAGATGGATCGGCGCATCGAAGCGAGCCGGCTGAGCGGCCGGTTGGGCCGACTCGGCCGCGAGATCTTCGGCGAAAGCCGACCAGTCGGTGTCCCAGCTCGCGACCGGCGTCCGGACGAGCATGTGGTCGTCGAGTGGCAGGACCTCGGAGTCGGGCTCGGGCGAGCACGACAAACAGGCACCGACGCGCTCGTTCCAGCACTTGTCGCAGGCGTACTGCCGGCACGTCATGCAGAAGTTGAAGGTGCGGTGGAAGGCCTCGGTCATTCGGCTCGAGTCCTGGTGCTCGTCGTCGTGGCGTGCCAGCGCCATGGCGTCACTCATCGACTGGCTGTCGGTCAGAACGAAGTTCTTCAGGCCCTTGGCGAGGACGCGGGCACCCTTGAGGGATAGGCCCTTGGGCGCGTTCGGAGCGAAGTCGTAGCGTGCGCCGCACCGCTCGCAATACGAGTTGGTCAAGTCGGGCATTGGTGCTCCGTTGTCCTGCAGGCCAGACCCGAGTGCCGCCGGCGCAGCACTGTGGGGAGAGTACCCCGATGTAGCCCTCGCAGCATTAGGCCTGCTCGTACTCGTCGACGGGGCCCTAAGGTCCCGGTGTCTGCAAGGCTAGCCGCAAGGATGGCCGCGTGCGGGGTTCTCTGAACAATGCGGCCAGAGATCACGTCATTCGTAGCAGAAGCTTCGACATGCTCGAAGGCCGCGCCTGAGGTTACGATTCGTCGCGAACGAAACGGCGGCATCACAGCAGGAAAGCCGACTCGTCTCGGCGTAGTATGTGGCGGCCTTCCGCCCGTCCTGGCGATGAAGGCCTCACGGACCAGGGCTCTGCGAGATGAATCGCAGGCCATCATCCGCCTTCGCGTCCTGAAGAGAGAGTCATGACCACGATCCATGAGACCGGCGAGAAGGTAGCTTCGAACGTCGAACGCGTGATCATTGGAAAGCAGCGAGAGGTTCGACTCACTCTCGTTGCCTTGCTCTGTCGCGGCCATCTGCTTATCGAAGACGTGCCCGGGACGGGCAAGACGATGCTCGCGAAAGCCGTCGCTCGCAGCCTCAACTGCAGTTTCCGCCGCATCCAATTCACGCCCGACCTTCTGCCGTCGGACGTGACCGGCTTGTCCATCTACAACCAGAAGACGCAGGAGTTCGAGTTCAGGCCCGGCCCGATCATGGCCCAGGTCGTTCTGGCCGACGAGATCAACCGGGCGACACCCAAGACCCAGTCGGCGCTCCTCGAGTGCATGGAAGAGCACCAAGCCACGATCGAGGGCACCACATATCAGATGCCCGATCCGTTCCTCGTGGTAGCCACACAGAACCCGATCGAGTACGAAGGCACATTTGCGTTGCCTGAGGCGCAGCTCGACCGGTTCATGCTGCGCATTCGGCTCGGCTACCCGAGTCAAGCGGACGAGGTTACGATCCTCGACGAGCAGAAGATCACGCATCCTCTCGATGACCTCCAAGCGGTTCTGGATGTGGCGGATCTAGTGGAGCTTCAGGTCGCGGTTCGCAAGGTCTACGTGGATCCAAGTGTGTCCGACTACATCGTCCGGCTTGTCAGTGCCACGCGGAGCCACCCGGATGTGTATCTCGGGGCCTCACCTCGTGGCTCGCTGGCCTTGTATCGCACCGGCCAGGCCCTGGCGGCCCTGGCAGGCCGCGACTACGTGATCCCGGATGACATCAAGGCCCTCGCTGAAGTGGCCCTGGCTCATCGCCTGATCATCAAGACCAGTTCGTCAATGCACGACATCGATCCTCGCCAGGTGATCACCGAGCTGCTGGACACTGTGCCGGTGGACTCCGCCAAGGCCAAGAGCACCGATCACCATGGTGTGCCGACGCCGCCGTGGCAAGCGGGCGCCGCGACGCGCGGCGCCTCCAACAGCCGGGCCAGCTAGTCAGCCAAGGGCGTCGTCTCGTGATCCGGCGGCTCCAATTCCTGATCGTCGCGGTCGTTCTCCTGGTCGCAGCATTCGCGACGGGTGAGGGCTTCCTGTTCTATGTGGTCTACCTCGGTCTGCTCGCGGTCGGAGGCAGCTACGTGCTGACCAGGCTGGGGCTGGCCGATCTCGAGGCCGGATATCGGGTCGACCACCGCCAGGCCCACGTCGGCGACGAGCTCAAGACGACGTACAGCATCTCCAACGCCAGCCGCCTGCCCAAACCCTGGTTGGAGGTATTCAATCCCACCGACCTGCCCGTTCTGCTGCCCGGGCGGGCCCTTGGCCTGCGGTCCTGGGCGCAGCGTTCCTGGATCGCAATCGTGCCGTTGACCCGGCGCGGGACCTATCGAATCGAGCCGATGGTGGTCAGGACGGGCGACCCGTTCGGCTTCTTCGAGGCGGCCGCGACCGTCGGACGGCCGACTGTCGTGACGGTCTTTCCGCGCGTCGTGCCCCTGCCCCGATGGCGCCTTCCACATGCCTACCTGGAAGGCACCCATTCCACGCCCGAACGGGCCCTCCAGACGACGCCGCTGGCCACGTCGGTCCGGCCGTACGCTCCGGGCGACAGCTTCAATCGCATCCACTGGCGCAGCACCGCCCGGCTTGGCGAGATCCAGGTCAAGGAGTTCGACCTGGAGCAGACGGCCGATGTCTGGATCTTCGTTGATCTGGAAACCAGGGCTCAGGCGGGTGAGGGCGACACATCGACCGTGGAGGAAGCCCTTTGCGTGGCGGCCTCGATCGCCCACGATGCCATCCTCGAGAACCGCGCCGTTGGCCTTACTACGAGCGGGCACCGAACTGTGTCGATCCCTGCGGACCGCGGGCCGAGGCAACGCCAGAAGATCATGCAACTCCTGGCGGCGGTAGACGGCGACGGCCAATCGCCCCTTGCGGAGCTTCTCCTGGCCGGGCTGCCGAAGCTGCGCCGGGGCATGACGGCCGTGATCGTCACCCCGTCCAGGGAGCGGCAATGGGTCCGGACGCTGACATCGCTGCGAGTTCGTGGCGTCAACGCGGCCGTCATTACGCTCGTGGCCGACAGCTATGAGACGGCCCGTCGAACGCATCTGATCAGCGAGACGGACGGGGAGCATGCGGCGCAGGAGCAGCGGGCGCTGCGCTTCGCGCTGGCCGAATACGACCTCAGGTCCTACGAGGTCCATGCCGGCGATGACCTCGGGGCGGTACTCGCATGATCTACCGACCGGCCGCGGTGTTTTCGACGCAAGGGTGGTGCTAGCGATGGCGACCACGGGCTCGCTTCGTAAGGGTTTCCCGGAGATCTACCGGCCCAAAGCCGAATCGGCCCTCGATCAGCCGGGGCAGATCGGCCGGCTCCTGGCCCGGATGCGCCCGGACGAAGGCTGGGCGAGCCTGCCTTTGGTCCTGATTCTGACCGCGACGATGGCCTGGTCGATCTCGGATGCGCGATGGATCCTGGCCCAGGACTCGCTGACGAGCTTCCTCGTCGCGGTTGCCGTGGTGGCGGCGTTGTGGGGCTACATCAGCGCGCGGCTGAGCCTCCGGCCGTGGGTTGCCCACACGATTGGCTGCGCCATAGGCGCGATCGTCTTGATCGAGGTGGTCGGGTCCACCTTGTACGTGGGCCCTAACGGGAACCTGTTTGACTGGTTCAACGCCACGGGGTACTCCGTCACTCAGGCCTACCTCGACCTGACCTGGCGGCATCAGGTGGTCACCCTGCAGGTCGGTCACTTCTGCCTGATCCTCGGCGTCCTGGTCTGGGGTACTGCCCAAGCGGCCTCATACGACGTGTTCGGCTACCACCGGGCGGTCAACGGCGTGCTGCTCCTGGCGGTGGTCCTCATCGCCAACATGGCCCTGACTCTGAACGACCAGTTCACGGCCCTCGTGGCGTTCAGCGCCGCGGCCCTGGTCCTGCTGTTGCTCGCCCATGCGGCCGATGAGCGGTCCAGCTGGCTGCGCCACCGTATCTGGCGAGGTCGTGAATTCCAGGCGCCTCACCTCCAGGGCGGCATGGCCTTCGCCTGCGCTGCCGTAGCCGGGTCTCTGATTCTGACAACGGTGGCCAGCTCCGCTCCACTGGGGAGCGCCTTCCAGGGTCTTGGCTCTCAGTTCGGAGATGCCCTCAGCTGGATGAGCGGGTATCTGCCAAAGGGTGGATCGAGTCGCATCCAATCGACCTCGGACTTCGGACCCGTGGCGCCGATATCGCCGATATTCCGCGAAGCCACGCGGGACGTCTTCACCGTCCGGCTGCCCGAGGGACCGATTGCGTTGCACTGGCGGCTCATCGCCTATGAGGAATTCCAGGGTTCGGCCTGGACGGTGGGATCGGATCGGTCGCAGGACGACGTGATCGCGGGACTCACTCTCGACAGCGGGACGCTGGATCTTGTCGGGTCGAACACGGCCGGCCGGATCCAGGTGACCTCGCAAGTTCACATTCAAGACTCGGCGATCAGGCACCTCATCGCCCCGAATGAGCCTGACAGCGTGAACGTGGCAGTCCAGCGGACCCTGGTGGGTGCCGATCTTGCCAATGTGAACGTGGCCTGGTTCCAGACCGATGCCACCGACTACATCGTGTCGTCTTACGTGCCCAACGAGGACCCCACGGGCAATGGCCTCACCGAATGGCGGCTGCGGCACGCCGGCACGAGTTTCCCAGCGGACTTTTTGACCCGGTACACGCAGGGTGCCGATTTGGTCAAGTCCGATGGGAAGGCGCTGCTGGCCGAGATCGCGGGCTGGGCCCGCTCGAGCGGCGGCTCCTTCGATACCGAATACGACGTCGCCAAGGAGGTCCAGGACTATCTCCACAGCGACCTCTTCACCTACAAGACCGACCTCACCGGCGACGCGGCCGCATGTAGCGGGCTCACCACCGTCGACTGTTTCGCTCGGGTTCGTGAGGGTTTCTGCGAGCAGTACGCGACGACGATGACGATGCTGATGCGGATGGAGGGCTACCCGGCGCGATATGTGCAGGGCTACTTGCCCGGTCCCACGGACGCGCACACACTCGTCCAACAGGTCACGACGCAGCAGAAGCACGCCTGGGTGGAGGTTTTCTTCCCGAACTACGGATGGATCCCGTTCGACCCAACCGGCGGCGGCGTCGGGGAGCCCACGGAACTCGTCCCGGGAAGTGCGGTGGTCGCGACGCCAACCCCGAACTTCTCCTACGGCCCCCAAGGGACTCCGCGCCCACGGGCGAGTCACGACCCGGGGTCCAGCTCGACTGCCACCACCTCAGGCGACAGCGGCGCGGCCGCGCTGGTGCCTGTCGTCCTGATCGCGATCCTCGCTCTCGCGCTCTTCGTCATCTGGCGCCGCCGCCCGAGGCGGCAGGAGGGAGCGGACACGGTCTATCGAAGCGTCGTCCGGCTCGCCAGCCGGCTCGGATACAAGCCTCGCCCGACGCAGACGGTGTTCGAGTACACGGGCATGCTGGCCGAGGTTGTGCCACAGGCTCGCGAATCGCTCAGGATCGTGGCCACGGCGACGGTTGAGGCCACATATGGAAAGCAGGAGTTGAGCTCCGAACGACTGGTGTTCGTCGCAACCGCACACCGGATAATCCGGCAGGCTCTGCTCAGGCTGGCTCTACGAATGCCCAGAATCCGCCGACATGGCCGCAAGCAAGGCGGGTCAGGGCGCAGGGGAAGGGCGCCTCGAACGAGCCGCTGATCGGCTCCTGCCAGGCCGACGCGAACACCGGCAGGCGTGGACACCTAAGAGCGGGCTAGAGCGCGCCGCTCTCGTCTCGCTTTGAGGAGTCCTCGACCCGCGCCGCCGCCTGCCCATCGGGGTGCGACTCGAGATTGAGCGAGCGCATGACCGCGCGGCCGGCTCGTATCTCGACGACGGAGATCGCCGCAAGGCCGAAATCGAAGTTCCAGAAGTGCTCGAGAGGGAGGTCGAGGAGGACGCACGCCACGACCCTGAAGACGCCGCCGTGGCCGACGATCAACGACCAACGGCGTTTCTCGGGGCCAGTTGCACCGTAGCCGAGGACCTGGTGGCGGTCTATCGTGCCGGGTTTGGTGCCGTCCGCCATTTCGCCGAGGAGCCTCGACAGCGATGCCTCAACCCGCGCCGCCACCTGCGGGAGAGCCTCGCCTCCGGGGGCGGAGACCTCCATCGGCCAGCGTCGCCAGCCCGCCAGCGAGTCGCTGAAGCGGACGTTGATCTCCTCTTCGGTGAGTCCTTCCCACACTCCCTGGGCGATCTCGCAGAAGCCGGCATCTGGTCGGAGTGGGGGAGTGGCGCGGCCGGCGGCGGCCATCTCCTCTACCACCAGCTCGGCGCTGCGTCGGGCCCTTCCCAGCGGCGAGTGCACGATCGCGAATGGCGCCGTGTCCGGGATGGGTACCGATGGATCGGCGGCGGGGGAGGCGAGCCGGCGGCCGGCCAGGCGGGCCTGTAGCTCGCCCAGCGGCGTTAGCGGCGCCTCCATCGCGCCCTGAAAGCGGTTCTCGACGATGAACTGCGTCTGGCCATGGCGGAGCAGAACGAGGATCGCATCGAGGCCGGTGGGAATGAGCGGAGCGGCTCCGGAGGGCCGGGTCTCCCCGGCTCGGAGCCGCTCCGCGTCCCGCGGAGTGGAGTTCAATGGACCGGGGCGGCCCGGATCGACCACACGTCGAGGACCGCCGGGTGGTTCCTAATCTGCTCGGTGACCTTGTCCGACACCTCGTCGTCGACGGCGAGGAGCATCAGGGCGTCCTGCCGAGGGGCGTTTCGGGCAAGGGTCATGGAGCTGATGTTGACATCGGCTTCGCCGAGGATGAGGCCGATGCGGCCCATTGTTCCGGGCTTGTCCTGGTGGCGAGTGACGACCATCAGGGGCGCCGGCGCCATGTCGAGCAGGTTGTCGTCGATGCGGACCAGTCGCGGCTCGCCGTTGGCGATCGTGCCGGCTACGACGGCAGTGCCGTTGTCGCCCTCGACTGTGAGCGTGACCAGCGATGCGAACGTACCGGCGTCGCTGGTCTTGCGCTCGTTGACGGTGAGGCCGCGGCTCTTGGCCAGGAACCCGGCGTTGATGAGGTTGACGCGCTCGCTCGTGGCGTTCTCGAGGATGCCGCGCAGCGCGGCAGCCACGAGTTGCGATGCGTCGTGGTTGGCGAGATCGCCGGCCACATCGATCGTCAGGGTCTTGACTCCGCCGCGCAGATACTGGGCGGCGAATCGACCGAGGATCTCGGTCAGCGGCAGATACGGGGCGATTGCCCGGGATGTCTCGGGCGTGAGCAGGGGTGCGTTGACCGCATATCGGGCCGAGCGGCCGGCGAGAACGTCGATGACCTGCTCGCAGGCTTCCTCGGCCACGCGCAGCTGAGCTTCGGCGGTCAGGGCGCCGAGGTGCGGCGTGAGGACTGTGTTCGGCGCCTTCAGGAGCGGTGAGTCGACCGGGGGCTCCGGATCGTAGACATCGAATGCCGCCCCGGCGATCTTGCCGTCGACGAGGGCCTGGGCCACGGCCGCCTCGTCGTAGACGCCGCCGCGGGCGACGTTGACGAGCATCACGCCGGGCTTGAGCTTGTCGATGTTGTCGGCGTTGATGATGCCGCGGGTCGCCTTGTTGAGCGGCACGTGAACGGTGATGACGTCGGCCTTCTCGATGATCTGGTCGACCTCGACGAGCGTGATGCCGTGCAGGGCGGCCTGCTCGGCGGTCACGAACGGGTCATAGCCGATGACGGTCATCTCGAGGCCGCGGGCTCGGTCGGCCACGGCCTGGCCGATCTTGCCCAGGCCGATGATGCCGAGGGTGCGTCCACGCAGCTCGACACCCGTGAAGCTGCTGCGCTTCCACTCGCCCCTGCGCACCGACGCGTCGGCGGCGGCCGTCTTGCGGGCCAGAGCCAGCATCAGGGCGATCGTCTGCTCGGCAGCCGACACGGTGTTGCCGGTCGGGGCATTGACCACCACGACGCCGGCCTTGGTTGCGGCTTCGAGGTCGACATTGTCGACGCCGACGCCGGCGCGGCCGATGACGACGAGGCGGGTGGCGTGGGCGAGGATGTCGGCGGTGACCTTGACCTGGCTGCGCACGAGCAACGCGTCGTACTCGCCTATGATCCCGGCCAGCTCTTCGGGGGTCAGCCCGATCTTCTCGTCCACTTCGTGGTGAGCCCGAAGGATCTCAAGACCCTGCTTGGCCAGGGGCTCGGCAACGAGAATCTTCACCTTGTGTGCTCCTTACTTGGCCAGCCCGAGGGACCGAAGGGCGGCGACCTGAGCGGCCTCGACGGCAGCGCCGGGCTTGACCGGTTGATCGAGCTCGATGAGTGTTTGCTCGAGCACCGCCATGGCGTTGAGAATGGCGGGCACAGTGACGTGGCCGAGGTGCCCGATCCGGAAGATCTTGCCCTTGAGGGCGCCCTGTCCGCCCGCGACCACGAGGCCGAGCTTGCGGAGCTTGCCGTTGAACGCCTTCCAGTCGAGGCCTTCGGGGATCCATGCCCCAGTGACCGTGTCGGAGGCGAAGGCCGGATCGCCCAGGAGCTTGAAGCCGAGAGTCGTGAGGCCGGCTCGGACGGCGGCCCCAACCGCGGCGTGGCGCTTCCAGATCTCGGGCAGGGTCTCCTGCTCCATCATCTCGAGAGCGACGTCGAGCTGGAACATGACCGCCACCGCGGGGGTCCACGGCGTCTGACCGGATTCGGCGCTGGTCTTGTGGGCGGCCAGATCGAAGTAGAACTTCGGCATCTTGGCCACGGCCGCCGCTTCCCATGCGCGCGGCGAGACGGCCACGAAGCTCAGGCCGGGGGCAACCATCCAGGCCTTCTGCGATCCGCTGACGACCACGTCCAGGCCCCAGGCGTCGGTCTCGAACGGGACGGCACCGAGGCCGGAGATGGCGTCGACGATGATCAGCGCGTCGGGCGCAAGCTCCTTGACGGCGGCGGCCAGGTCCTTGATCGGGTTGGTGACGGCGGTTGAGGTCTCGTTCTGGGTCATCAGGACGGCCTTCCAGGGACCGCCGGCCTGCAGCGCCTCGCGAACCTTGGCCACGTCGGCGGCCTTGCCCCACTCGAAGGCGAGCTTGGTGACGTCCGCCCCATAGACCGTGGCGATCTTCGCGAAACGGTCGCCAAACGCGCCGATCGTGATCGCCAGAACCTTGTCGCCGGGGGAGAGGAAGCTGACGATCGCCGACTCGAGCCCACCGGTCCCGGCCGCGGTCACGATCAGGACATCGTTCTGGGTCTTGTAGAAGGTCTTCAGACGCTCGATGACCCGGTTCTGCAGGACGGCGAACTCGGGCCCGCGATGGTTGACCATCTGCCGGGCGCCGGCCTCGCGCACGGCATCGGGGAGCGAGGTCGGGCCGGGAATTCGAAGGTTGGGCTCGAAGCGGTTCACGTAAATCCACCTCTCTGCGGGAACAGGATGCCCCGGAATACTAGCGGTGCGTCCCCGCGTCGGCCAGTGTGGTATATATGACCGCATATGCAGAAGCGAACCACCATCCTGATCGACTCGGACCTGCTGGAGCGGCTCGACCGCTTCGCGGCCCGGAGCGGCGTGACCAAGACGTCGGTCCTCACTGCAGCCGTGGAGTCGTATCTCGAGGTCCACGACACCGCACCCGACCTGTCGTTCCTGGCCATCGGTCGAAGCGACCACGGACGCCTGTCGCTCGACGGCCGGTCGATCGCGCGTCGTGAAGCCGGGCTCCGGCCCGGGCCGGACGAGGTCTGATCGTGGCCATCCTTCTCGACTCGAGCGCCGTCCTCGCCGCCGCGGATCAATCGGACTTGAACCATCGGGCGGCGGTGGCCTGGTTCGGCCGGGTCAACGAGCCGCTGATGATCGGGGCGCTGACGCTGGCCGAGTTGGACCTGCTGTTACAGCGAGAGCTCGGGCTGCGAGCCGTCTTCGCGCTCCTCGAGTCGATCGCCAGCGGCGCAGTCAAAGTCGTGGCTCCGACCGCGGCGGATCTGGTCCGGGCCATGGAGTTGATGCACGAGACGACCGAGTATCGGCCGCGACTTACCGATGCCGTCCTGGTGGCCACGGCCGAGCGCTTGGGCGTGACCCGGGTAGCCGTCTTCGATCGCCCGCCAATCGCGATCTTCCGCCCGAAGCACGTCCGGGCCCTGGAGCTCGAACCCTAGGGTCGCGGGCGTGCCTCCGACCGACGGTGGTGCGGCCCGGCCCCATCGGATCTCCGCCGTCCCTCAAGTTGGTTCGTCCACCCCCGACGACTGCATCGACGAGCCGGATCGCCAGGAACCGCGCGGAGGCGTCTCCGAACAGCCGCTCGGGCTAGCTGTCGCCGGCGTCGCGGCGCTGTTCCTCGGCCAGTTCGCGCAGACTCTGCTGGCGGCGGCGCATCCCTTCCGAGCCCGCGGACATTGGGTCTGCGTTGGCCTGTCCGTCAACGCGGGGTTTGCGTCGCGGGCCCTCCAGCCGGGCCTTTGCGATGCGCTCCAGCCGCTCGCCGATCTTTTGCTCGGCGCCCTGCCCACCCGGGAAGTAGTAGCGACGGCCGACAAGACTGTCGGGTAGGTACTGCTGGTCGACGTCGTCGCCCTCGAAGTCGTGGGGGTAGCGATAGCTGCGCCGGGCGGCGCCGTTCGACCGCAGGTGGGGCGGGACCGGCAGCGAGCCCTTGTCGAGGACATCGGCCAGCGCGGCGAAGTAGCCACGCCCGGCGGCGTTGCTCTTGGTCGTGACCGCCAGCATGACGGTGGCCTCGGCCAGGGCATATTGGGCCTCCGGCAGCCCGACCCAATCGAGGGCCTGCGCCGCGGCCACGGCCACCTCGAGGGCCCGTGGGTCGGCCAGTCCGATGTCCTCCGAGGCCAGGATGATCAGCCGGCGGGCAATGAACCGGGGGTCCTCGCCGGCGGCGATCATCGAGGCCAGCCAGTACAGGGCCGCGTCCGGGTCGTTGCCGCG
>OCZT010006007.1_pt1 | contig 12056 bp, 9 predicted proteins | sample 1539031 | NCBI WGS metagenome assembly OCZT01 (sample SAMEA3539308, study PRJEB22396) | soil metagenome | biome: tundra; feature: field; material: soil | place: USA | collected 2010-05 | depth 0.15 m
CCATCGTCGCCCGTACTGGCTTTTGGCTCTCGTTCTTCCGTTTTCAAGGAGCGACGACACACACGAGCAAGCTCGGAGGTGTGAAGTACACCATCTCAGGATTTCTCCGTCGATTCCGTCGTCTAGTTACCCAAACGACGGGATGCCTACCTTAACAGCGCGGTCTGCCCGGTTGCAAATTCAACCGGCCGCCGTCTCTGTTGGTGGGATTTACAGTGTAGCAGGCCTCCCACCACCGAAATGTCACTTCGACTCACATTCTTCACGAGTACGTTGCGCATTCGCCCTAATTGTGAATTTCCGCGTTATTTCGGCTGGGCTACCTTACACGACGCCGGGGCGCCCAACGTGCAATTGCGTCAATGACTTTGCGCGTACTCCACGAAAGCGCTCAGAGTGCTAATGAGACGCATGTCGTCGATGTCGTGCGCTCGCGAATTCAGCAACTCTTCGGTGCACACCAGGTAGGCCAAGCACCGCGCCCGACTCACCGCCACGTTCAAGCGATTACGCGAAAAGAGAAATTCCGGCCCCCGGGGCATGTCTTGCGCCGACGACGTGGTCATCGTAAAGAAGACGACCGGCGCTTCACGGCCTTGAAACTTGTCGACAGTGCCCACCTGCACGCCACGCAGGTCAACGCGCGCCTGACACGCTGCTTTAAGAGCGTTGACCTGATCGTTATAGGGAGCGACCACCATGAAATCGCGCGGCGTCAACGCGGCCCTCTCACCCTTGTGATTCGTCCACGACGTGCCCATCATCCGGGTGATCTGCGCCAGCACCACCTCAATCTCCTCGGGTGACTCCGTCGAGCGCCGCACGTGGTGGGTCGCGAGCCAGCGAAGACCCGTGCCGAAATCAGTCATCTGCTGGTAGCAACATTCGTTGGCCGTGAGACGTCCCTCGTAGATCTGGCGCGAGATGAATTCACACACGTCGGGGTGCATGCGCCAGGTCTCGGCGAGGAATACTCCCTGCGAGTCAGGGACCGTCACGTGTTCGCCCAAGATGTGCTCAAGCACGCTGGCGCCCGATCCTCCGGGATGCTCGGCTTTGGCGACCTGGGCGAGTTGCAGGGGGTCACCCAGGAGCAGCATGTTGCGCGCTCCCCCAGTCGCGGCGAGAGCGTCAGCCAATGAGAGTTGTCCCGCTTCATCAACGAGGAGAATATCGACGGGTGACTGACGCATCTCGGCGTTCGCCCAGAGCCACGCCGTCCCCCCGATGAGGTTGTACCGGCCCGACGAGAGATCGTCCTTCTTCTTCGAATACTTGAGGCCTTTGATGGGCTCCTTGGGAGTGTCCTCCCAGCGCAGCGCGCGCAGGTCCTGCTCGTTACCCTTCTCTCGAAATACTTCAACGGCCGCCTTCATCAAGTTGTCAATCGCCCCGTGGCTCATGGCCAAGACGCCGACCTTGAGTCCGCGTCCCAGAAGGTAGTGGATGATATGCGATCCGCTGTAGGTCTTGCCGGTGCCCGGAGGACCTTGAATCGCCACAAAGCTCTCGTCAAGGTGTGGCACCCATTGACAAATTGACGCAAGGTCGTCATCGAAGACACCGTTGTCGGGACCGTGCCCGCGAGTGAACCGCGGCGTTTGTGCCTCCAGTAGCGACATCGCGAGTCGCCCCGGCACACCGTGCTCGTCCGGATCGAGGACCTGTCGCGCAAGATCCTTCAACGCTCCCGCCTTGGCCCCGGGATGGAAGTGCCGGTCCTTGGTCATCACTGACGGAATCCCGCCACGCTCTTCTTGCAGTTTGCCCCAGGGAATGGTCACCTCACGGCGATTGAAGTCAATGTCGGCGATCGAGCCACTGCCGTACTGGACACCGACCCCGGCGTAGAGAACCTTGTCCTTGGCGGCGAGTCCCCGGTCTACGACCTGGGCGGGCCACGTCAGAACCATTCTGGGGATCTTCTCCTTGCCCTCGGGATCCTGCATTCGCACGAAGGTCAGGTTGGTGAGGTAGTCCAGGTTGTCGTACAGCACGGTGTAGTCGCCATTGAGGGCGACGAACTTCGGCGTCACATCCGCGGAGCGCTCGCGTCGCCAGTAATTGAGCAAGTCGCCCAGAAGGTGTTCAGGCGTCGCGTCGCCACGCCCGTGGAGGCGTTCCACGAGTTCGTCGGTGTCGAGTTCGTAGAGCTCGCGCCCGATTATCGCGTCACGCCAGGGCAGGTCCGTGGGCCGCTGGTCAATCAGCCAGTCACGCAGGGCCAAAGTCGACTTCACGTCGTCCTCGTTATAGGCGGCGATATTGTCCAGCAACTGGCCGCTGCCGCTCGCCATCCACTCTTCGTACTCCACGACTGCACCGGCGCCCTGCTCGATGCCACCGGTGCGGACAAAGTCGACGAAGTGCTCCAAGTGCTTGAGGCCGTAGGACTCCGTTCCCACACGGACAGCGTTTTTAGCGATCGTAAAGAGGTCAACGAAGATGCCGGAGTCCACCAGCGATGCGAAGAGATTCTCGTCTTCCGCGTCACGGGTCATCCGCTCGATGGTGGATCGCTCCGTATGGTTGTAGTGATACACGTGCATTGTGGGAAAAGTCTCACGACGCTGCGCGAAGAAACTCACGAGGGCGCTCATCATCTCGTCCTGCTCGGCCAGCGTGTGTGCCCAGCGATCATCAAAGATCCATTCCCCCGCGCCGTCGCGGTAGTAGAGCCCCGCGAGGAACATCAACTCATACTGGGGCGACCAGAAGGGATCGCCCTCAAAATCGAAAAAGACGTCGCCAAAATCCGGTTCCGGCATCAGTTCGAATCCGTGACCGTACACCGGATCCTCACTGGGTTCAATGAGTTCAAACGCGGGCGCCCGGGTGGGTTCGTCGCGCGAGACGACTTGCAAGGCCGCCTGACGGGTGAGGCGGGTCATTTTCTCATCTCGCAGATCGGCGACGGGATCGAGACGGCGCGACAATTCGACCACCGTTCGCACGCCCGCGTGTTCGAGGGCGTCGCGCTCGGTTTCGCGGGAATTGGCGACGAAGGCCAACGAATCCTCTTCTCGCCACTGACGTTCACAGTGTCCTTGAAACTCACAGTATTCGCACGACTCACAGGGCTTGGGCCGCGTGTCGGTGTCGGCGGAACCCTCGGCGAGCAGCGTGCCGAGCTGGCGGCGCAGGCGGCGCCAATAAGGCAAGAACTCTTCGACGGCCAAGGCTTGGGTGGTACCCGAACCCAGCCAGATGTGCATTCGCCGAGGCGCCGTGCCCACTAGCGCCTCCATTGCCTCGGCGTAGAAACACAACTGCAGGACGTGACCAGGCTTGCCCCTAGACCGCGTCAACTTGGCGTCGACCGGTTCATAGAGTGCGTATTGCGCGTCGGGTTCGTCGACCTTAACGAGGAAGTCCGCAATTCCGCGAATGCCGTCGTAGGCGAAAGGCATCTGATAGATGACGTCGTAGCCCAACTCCATGGGGTTTCGTACCCGCTGCACCCAGTCGCTAAAGGATTCACCACGGTTGCGACCGGGCACCTGGTAAATGGTCTTGCCGAGGGCTTCATATTCATCGAGGCAATTTGTCTCATGCTGATTTCCCTTCTCGACCAAGATATCGGCCAGGGCGTTCAACGTCGTCGGAGCAACCGTCAGCTCGCCCGACTCCACGTGGTTGTTGAGTGTCAAGTAGTGCGCACAACCCAACCAGGCGGTGATCTTGGACGGGGTGAGAAGACGTTCAGTCATGAAAGCTTTCGACGTAGGTTCGCACTCGATTGTGCTCCATGGATATGACATTACGAGCGATGACTCGTCTGAGCAGGTACCCACCGGCGTCGCACCTGCTCCTTCTAGTGAGCCGATCCAGTCCTGGAATGATGCACTCGCGACACTCCATTAGCCTCATTGCTATCGGTGAGGTGACGAGCCGCGTCACGACTGAGCAGGGAGCGTCATGAGAGTTCGTACGATTCGGGGGATGTGCGTCGCCGTGGCGGGCGTTGTTCTGAGCGCGACCATGGTGACGGGAGCTGGTGCTTCGTCTTTAGCGAGCGGCAACGCTCACGCGATATCGCTCTACACCAACGCGGTCAAGGCAACCAATGCCTTGCCCGTACTGCGCGACACCAGCACTGACACGTTCTATCTTTCCGACAACATCAAGACTCTGACGAGTTACTCGACATTCGCTTGGTTAATCAAGGGAGTCCTGCCGAAGGCTCCCGCCGGTTTCGTCCACGCCAAGAGCGTCACCACATATCACCTCGTCCGTGGCTTCGTGAGTTGGACGACGACTTTGATCTTGCCGGACTGCGGTAGTTCCGCCAACTGCAAAAATTCAGTGGGCTTGGAGTTTTACGACACCCCGAGTCAGGAAAAACTCGTGATCTTGACGGGATCGCGAGCCAAGTACTGCTGGGCCCAGACGTTGTCGATATCGCAAGCCACTTTTGCCTTCACTCCCCACTCGGGCGTGTGGCGCACTCTGGGCAAATACTCGCCCATTCGCAAGGTGGGGAGACAGACTCTTTTCACAGCGGCGTATTCCAGTGGCGGGTATCCGATCACCGAGACTGACTATCTCTCTAACGCCACTAACCATTTCAACAAGAGCGTCTACCACTACGCTGCGACCGGCCAGAGCAAGGCGGACATCATTTCGCTCGTGGAAACCGACCCCACGACCGTTCCCGCTGCGCCCAATTTCCCGAGCTGCAAGAACTGACACCGCCGACAACGGTCGGCATCAAAGAGAGAACTACAAGCGCGCCGTGAGCGCCGCAATGCGTTCTTGCAACCTCGCCGACTGAACCGCGGAGGCGGAGGGCCCCGACGATCCCGGTGAACGTCGATTGGCCAACGCGGCGCCGCGTTCAAAGAGGTCCCCGCAGTGCGGCAACGTCGGCTCTTCGGCCACCACGTCGGCCAGCGACTTGTTCTCGCGCACCGCGCGTCCGACCAGCCCGCCCGCCACTTCATGGGCCTGGCGAAAGGGCATCCCGTCAGCGACCAGCCGCTCGGCAATGTCGATTGCCACCAGCAACTGGTCGTCCGCGGCCGCGGCGGCTACGTCCACCCGAAACGTCATTGACTGGTAGGCCCCGTTCATGGCGGCGAGTACTAAGAGAACTTGCTTCACGGAGTCAAACAGCGGCTCCTTGTCCTCTTGCAGGTCACGGTTATACGACAAGGGCAGGCCCTTTAACATCACGAGGAGACTGGTAAGATTTCCTACCAGGCGTCCACTCTTGCCGCGCGCCAGTTCAGCCACGTCAGAGTTCTTCTTCTGGGGCAACATTGACGAGCCCGTGGTGAAGTCGTCACCCAAGGTGGCGAAGTTGAACTCTGACGTCGTCCACAACACGAGCTCTTCACCCATGCGCGACATGTGAATACCCAAGAGGGCAATGTCGAAGAGCGATTCGGCGACGAAGTCGCGGTCCGACACGGCGTCCATCGAGTTGGCGAAGGTCTCGTCGAAGCCCAGCAGCGCGGCCGTCACTTCGGGCTGAATCGGCAGTGACGTGCCGGCCAGCGCGCCCGCGCCCAGTGGTGAGACGTTGAGGCGGCGACGGGCGTCAAAGATTCGGTCCACGTCGCGCAACAGGCTCCAGGCGTGCGCTTGGAGGTGATGGCTGAGCAGTACTGGCTGGGCCCGCTGCAGGTGCGTGTAGCCCGGCAGGTACGCCTCGGCATTCTTCTCCCCCACTGCCACCAGTGTGTCGACGAGTGCCAACGCGTGGCGCGCGATCTCACTGAGTGCGTCGCGGGCGAAGAGGCGCAGAGTGGTGGCCACCTGGTCGTTGCGGCTGCGCGACGTGTGAATCTTGGCCCCTACGGCACCCGCCAGTTCGGTGGCGCGCCGTTCGATGGCCATGTGGATGTCCTCGTCACTGTCGCGACGTTCAAAGGTATCAGCGTCGAACTCGCCCTTGATGGTCTCGAGGGTGTCGAGCAGTGTCACGCACTCCTCGGACGACAGGAGTCCCGCCGCCTCGAGTCCGCGCACGTGAGCCATTGAGCCCTCGATATCGTGGGCGTAGAGGACGCGATCAAAGGAGTAACTCTCCGAGAGATTCCACAAGGTCTCGTCCATGGCTGCCGAGAAGCGGCCCGACCACAGGGTCATGAGCGTGGCGGCGTGGCATTTTTGGCACCCTGGCGAGCAGCCCAGGTCTTGACGCCCAGCCCGTAGATCTTGACGAACCCTTCGGAGTCCGCGTGCTCGAAGGTGTCCTCGGCGTCGTACGTCGCCAGGCCGTAGTCGTAGAGCGCCTTGGGGCTGCGCCGACCAACGATCCGCATCACGCCCGGGGCCTCAAAACGAAGCCGGACGTCGCCGGTGACGTGCGCTTGCGTCTCGGCGATGAAGGCGTCGAGTGCTTCCTTCAGGGGCGAGAACCACATGCCGTCGTAGACCAGCTCGGCCCAACGGGTCTCGAGACGAGCCTTCTCGTGGTGCACGTCGCGCTCGAGGACGAGGTCTTCTAAGTCCGAGTGCGCGGCGATCAACGCCAGCGCCGCGGGACACTCGTAGACTTCGCGTGACTTGATACCTACGCGACGGTTCTCAACCATGTCAATGCGTCCGTAGCCGGTGGCGCCGGCGCGGTCGTTCAGGCTCTTGATGAGGTCCGCCAACGGCATCTCGACACCGTCGATGGCGACGGGCACACCAGCGACGAAGCTGACCGTGAGCTCTACGGGTATGTCCGTGCGCACCCGAGTCAGGGTCATCGGCTCTTCGGGGGGCGTGGCCCACGGGTCCTCCATGGCGCCACACTCGATCGCGCGACCCCAGAGGTTCTCGTCGATGGAGTAGATCTTCTCCTTGGTGGCCTTGATGGGGATGTCCCACTTCATGGCGTAGTCCACCGAGTCGGCACGGGTCATGCCCCAGTTGCGCGCGGGAGCCAGCACCTCGAGGTCGGGCGCGATCGCGTGGGTACCCACTTCGAAGCGGACCTGGTCATTGCCCTTGCCGGTGCAGCCGTGCGCGACGGCCTGGGCCTGGAACTTGCGGGCCTGGTCCACCAAGTGGCGCACGATCACCGGACGCGACAGCGCCGAGACCAACGGGTACTTACCCTCGTAGCGAGCGTTGGCCGCAATCGCGTTGGCGCAGAACTCATTGGCCATTTCGTGGCGCGCGTCCACCACGACACACTCAATGGCGCCAGCCGCGAGTGCGCGGGCGCGGATATCGTCAAAGTTCTCGGTGGTGTCGGCGTCCTGGCCAACGTCGACGAGAACGCACACGACTTCGACGCTCCACTCCTCGATCATCCACCGCACGGCGACCGACGTGTCGAGTCCTCCGCTGTAAGCCAACACGACGCGCCTCATTACTTTCTTCCTTTCTTCATGCTCGAGATGTCCTCGAGCCCAGCCAAACTGCGAAATTCCTTCACCAGCGACGGACCGCCGCGGCGCTCGTCGGCGATCACGAGAATCGTGTCGTCGCCGGCGATCGAACCCAGAACTCCCTCGAGGGCGCTGCGATCGAGCGCCGAGGCCACCACGTGCGCGCACCCCGGCGGCGTGCGAATCACCACGAGGTTGCCCGAACAGTCCACGGAGCCGACCCACTCGCCCATCATGCGGCGCAAGTGGTCGACCGGAGCGGCCGAGACGGTGGGCGCCGAGGCGATGACGATACGTCGCGAGCCGTGCAGGTCGCGTACCTTGATGGTGCCGAGATCCTGGAGGTCGCGTGTCACCGTCGCCTGGGTGGCGACGATGCCCTCGGACTTGAGGCGCGTCACGAGCTGCGCCGCGGTTGAGATCACCTCGCGTTCGAGCAAATCGCTGATTCGGTGTTGTCGCTGCGTCTTGGTCATTTCTCTTCCTTTATCCAACGTAGAACGCCGCGCATGGCGGAGCGGCGGTGAAACACCTGGCGCCACACCAGTGACGCCGGCGAATCCAAGACTTCACTAGTGATCTCGTCGCCGCGGTGCGCGGGCAGGCAATGCAGCACTACCGCCGAGGGTCGCGCGTGGGCCATGAGTTCTGAGGTCACGCGAAAATCCGCGAGGTCGATCCGACGCGCGGCGGTCTCTTCTTCGAATCCCATCGAAACCCACGCGTCGGTGTAGACCGCGTCGACTCCGGTAACGGCCTCGACGGCGGAGTCGCTCACACGTAAGGTGCCGCCCGCGGTGACCACACCGGGGTCCTCGAGTCCGCCGCGGATCAATTGATAGCCCTCGGGGGCGCCCACCGTCACGTCGACTCCCAGGCGCAGCAGCGCCACGGCGAGCGAACGCGTCACGTTGGTCGCGTCACCGATGTAGGCCACCTTGAGTCCCGCCAGTTCTTTCACCTCGCCGCCGGCGAAGTGCTCGGCCAACGTCAACACGTCCGCGACGGCTTGGGTGGGGTGCGCCACGTCGCTCAAGAGGTTGATGAGCGACATCTGGTCCTGGGTGGCCGACACGATACGCGCAAAGACCTCGTGGCGACGGATACGCGCGGCACAGATGGCGTACATTTGCGCCAAGGTTCGACCCACATCCTCCGCGGACTCTCGCGTGTCGAGGCCAATCTCATCGTCGGAGAAAAACGTCGCTAAACCACCGAGTTCACTGACGGCGGTCGAGCTCGAGGCGCGGGTGCGCAGACTCGGACGCTCAAAGACGAGGGCCACACCTTGTCCCTGTAGCGTCGAATCGTCAAAAGGTCCTGTCGCCAACTGGTAGATGCTCGCGAGGTCCTGATCGCACACTTGCTCGATGGTGGTGAAATGACGGGTCACGCAACTACCTCCGTAGTGGGAATCTGGCCGTGCACGACATCGCGCACGGCGTGTGGACGAGTGCCGTTGGCCAAAACAACGCGCTGTGCACCGGCGCCCAAGGCGTCGAGCGCCGCCGTCATCTTGGGGCGCATGCCGTCGCGCGCGGCTCCCGAGTGAATCATCTCTTCGACTTTCGACGCGGACACGTGCGTCAACACGCTCGTTGGATCGTCGGGGTCGGCGCGCAACTGGTCGATGTCGCTCAACAGGACCAAGGTATTTGCTCCGAGCGCACCGGCGAGGGCACCGGCGACGATGTCGGCGTTGCAATTGAGAAGATTTCCGTCTTCGTCGAGTCCAACGGGGCTGACTACGGGCACGAAGCCCCCTCGCCACTGGGCCTCGAGCACGCCCGGCGCCACCGTGGCGACCGTCGCCGCCCGGTCCCAGGGCGCGCCGAGCGAACGGCCCACAATCAAGGCGCCATCCACGCCGGAGAGTCCGACGCAGGAGAGACCCGCGCGAGCGAGCGCCGCGACGACGGCCGCGTTGACCGAGGCGAGCGCCATCACCACGTAGGACATCGCCTCGGGCGAAGTGATTCGCAGACCTTGGTGGAATTCGCTCGGGAGTCCCACGCGCGCGAGCAGGTCGGCAATCTGGGGTCCCCCGCCGTGCACCACCACGACGTCAGTGCCGTCGGTCGTGAGGGCGCCCAGGTCCTCCGCGAGCGCGGCGAGCGCCGGGCTGCCCGGGCTCAGGTCGTCGAGGGCGTGTCCGCCGATCTTCACAACGAGGCGCGTCACGGAGTGACTCCGCTGAGCGGGAGTCCCAGCGTCTCGTCGCGTCCGGTTGACACGTTCCACGCCTGAATGGCTTGTCCGGCGGCACCCTTAATCAGGTTGTCGAGCGAACTCATCGCGATGAGCCAGCCGGTGCGCGGGTCCACCCGCGCCGAGACGAAGCAAAGATTTGAACCGACCGGGTCCTTCATCGTCGGCGGCTCGTCCATGACGACAACAAAGGGGTCGTTCTCGTAAGTGGCGCGCAGCACGCGAAGTGCCTCATTGGTCGAGAGATGATCAACGATGCGCGCGTATGCGGTGACCAGCATGCCCCGAGCAACGGGTACCAGGTGCGGCGTGAAGAGGATTTCGGCGTTGATCTCGCGCTGGATCTCAACGGTGTGGCGGTGATGTAGCAATCCGTACGCTTCGGCGTTGGCGGCTAAGCGCGAGAAGTGGAGACGATCGTTCGTGGTGCGCCCGGCACCCGAGACGCCGCTCAGGGCATTGACGACGATGCCCGACGGCTCCACCAGTCCACGATCGAGGAAGGGGCCGAGCGCCAGCGACGTCGCGGTCGGGTAGCAACCGGGCACCGCGATCAGTTGCGCACCAGCGAGTTCACTGCGGTGACGCTCGACGAGTCCGTAGACCGCGTCCGCGAGCAACGCCGGGGCGGTGTGGGGCGCGCCGTACCACTCGTCGTAGTCACCGGCTTCTTTGAGGCGAAAGTCCGCGCCCAGGTCAATGACCATGACGCCCCGGGCGCGTAAGGCGGGCACGAGGGACTGGCTCGTGCCGTGGGGCAACGCAACGAAGGCGGCGTCGATGTCGGCGGTGAAGACGCTGGCCGTCGGAGCAAAGACGAGGTCGGGGTAAAGCCCGGCGAGGGCCGGCGCGTGCTCGGCCACCGTCTTGCCAGCGTTGGATTCCCCCGTTGCCAGCACCACCTGCAGATCGGGGTGTGACGCGCCCAGGCGAAGTACCTCAAGCCCGGCGTATCCGGTCGCTCCTAGTACGGCAATTCTCATTCTGCCATTTTATGCACATCTCTAAGCAAAAGTGCAACTCCCGGTCGAGGGGGGTAGACTTGATAGGTGACTCGACGAGGCTGGCTGCTCTTTTCAGCGATGGCGGTGCTCTGGGGCATTCCCTACCTGCTCATCCGCGTGGCGGTGCGACAGCTCGATCCCGGCGTCCTGGTGCTCGCGCGAACCGCGCCGGCCTCGGTGTTGCTGATGCCCGTCGTCACTCATCAAAGGGCCTGGCCGGCGATCGTGAAGAACTTCAAATGGATCATCCTCTTCGGCGTGGTCGAATTCGGCATCCCGTGGTATTTGATGTCCACCTCCGAACGCCACATCACTAGTTCGCTGACTTCACTGATCATCTGCGCGGTACCGTTGTTCTCGGTTATCGCCGGGCGATTTTCGAGCACGCACGAACCTATCGGCACGCGACGCCTCATGGGGTTGTTCGCGGGGGCCATCGGCGTGGCCCTGCTCGTCGGCCTCGACCTCAAGGGCGGTTCGCTTACCTGGATCGGACTGATGCTCATCGTGTGCGTGGGCTACGCCGTCGGACCGCTCATCCTCGCCACGAAGTTACGTGGCGTGCCCGGACCGGCCGTCGTCTGCGGAGCCGCCGGCGTCGTCGCCTTGGGCTGGATTCCCTACGACTTGTTTCACTGGCCCACTCGCGTCTCAAACGAAACCTGGACGTCAGTAGCGATCCTCTCGATATTTTGCACCGCCGGCGCTTTCCTCGTCTTCTATGAACTCATCAAGGAAGCCGGATCGAGTCGCTCGGTGGTCGTGGTCTATTCGAACACTGCCATCGCGGTCCTGCTCGGCGTGATTGGACTTCACGAGCCCTTCACCGTGGGGATTGCCCTGGGTTTTCCACTGATTGTACTGGGTTCATACTTAGCGACCAGCGTCGCTCGCGGCGTCAAAGACGACGCTGGCCGCGGCGCGAACCTCGCCGTCCACGAGTAACCACATCGCGTTCGGGCCCGTGACGAGCTCGACGGAGTGACCCTCTTCGACGGGGCCGTGGTGAATCACGTCGACGGACGCGACCGGCGCATCAAATACCTCGGCGACCGCCTGCCAGACAGCCGCATTGTTCACGTGTCCGATAACGTCTAAGTCCGCACGACGAAGGGGCCACGGGCGCCTCGGCGCCCCCTCGGGAGGAGCGGTCACCGGCACGCGACCCGACACGCGGCGACCCTTCATGGCCTCACCGAAGATCTCGTGGAAGGTCTTGGGGATGCGCACCGGAAAGCCGCGCGGGTCCACCGGCACCCACAGCGACGACGCCTCGATCACCAAGAGATCGCCGACGTAGACATTGGTACGCCGCTCGGCCCACGCCGCTCCCACCCCGGAGCAGAATGTCGTGAGCTTGAGGCGGTCGTAGATAACGGGCCAGGGGCCAACCCGGCGCAACGAAGTTCGACGCGCTAGCCAGAGAGCGTCGGTCACGATGCCGCAGTCCTCCCAGTCTTCAGTGGCGGCGTCCTGAGATCGGAAGAGCGTCGTGTAGGGAAAGAGTGTAGATCTC
>OCZT010006008.1_pt1 | contig 12055 bp, 12 predicted proteins | sample 1539031 | NCBI WGS metagenome assembly OCZT01 (sample SAMEA3539308, study PRJEB22396) | soil metagenome | biome: tundra; feature: field; material: soil | place: USA | collected 2010-05 | depth 0.15 m
CAAGGCGGCCATCGGCCGGATGGCCGAAGCCTCGGCCGGCAAGGATTCGGTCACGGGCCATTGGGAGATGATGGGGATCGTGCTCGATCGTCCGTTCCCGGTGTTCCCGAACGGCTTCTCCGCGGAGGTGATCGCGGCGTTCGCACGGCACACGGGGCGGGGCGTCCTCGGCAACAGGGCCGCCTCGGGCACGGAGATCATCGATGCGCTCGGTCCGGAACACATGCGGAGCGGCTCGTTCATCGTCTATACGTCGGCCGACAGCGTGTTTCAGATCGCCGCGCACGAGGACATCGTGCCGGTCCCGGAGCTCTATCGCGCGTGTGAGATCGCCTACGCGCTGGTGGGCGAGGGGCTCGGCGTCGGCCGCGTCATTGCCCGTCCGTTCGTCGGCACGCCCGGGCATTTCAGACGCACCACCAACCGCCGCGACTACGCGCTGCCGCCCGCCGGCGAAACGCTGCTCGATCGCGTGAAGGCGGCGGCACTGCCGGTCGTCGCGATCGGCAAGATCGAAGATCTGTTCGCGGGCCGCGGTATCACACGGGCCATTCACACCAAGAGCGACGACGACGGGATGGATTGGGTCGAGCGGGAGATGGAGACGGTCGAGCGCGGCTTGATCTTCACGAACCTCGTCGACTTCGACACGCAATACGGCCACCGCAACGACATCGAGGGCTACGCGAAGAACCTCGAACGCTTCGACGCGCGGTTGTCGGCGATCCTTTCGCGGCTGCGGGAGGACGATCTGCTCATCGTCACCGCCGACCATGGCAACGATCCGACGACGCCGAGCACGGATCACGCGCGGGAGTACGTGCCGCTCATCGTCGCGGGCCGCCATGTCCGCGCCGGCGTCGATCTCGGCACCCGGCGCACCTTCGCCGACCTCGGCCAGACGCTCGCCGACGTGCTCGGCGTCGGCCGCCTGGCGCACGGCACGAGCTTTCTGGCGGAGATCACGGCGTGACACGCAGAACTCGTCGATGACAAGCATTCGCGAACAACTCGAAGCCCGCGAGCGGGACACCCTGGCGCCGCAGGCCGCCAAGAGCGCGGCGTCGCGGGGCCGTCTGCGCCCCGAGCCAGAGGACGAGATCCGTCCGGCGTTCCAGCGCGATCGCGATCGGATCATCCACTGCAAGGCGTTTCGCCGGTTGAAGCACAAGACGCAGGTGTTTTTCAGGCCGACCGGCGATCACTATCGGACGCGGCTCACGCACACGCTCGAGGTGTCGCAGATCGCCCGCACGATCGCCAAAGTGCTGCGGCTGCACGAAGAGCTGACCGAGGCGATCGCGCTCGGGCACGATCTCGGACACACACCGTTCGGCCACGCGGGCGAGCGCGTCATCAACTCGCTGATGCCCGGCGGCTTCAATCACTACGAGCAAAGCCTCCGGATCGTCGACGTGCTCGAGAACGACGGCCGAGGCCTCAATCTCACCTGGGAAGTGCGCGACGGGATAGCGAAGCACTCGAAGGGCAAATCGGGCGCGCCCGTCGGGATGCCGCCGGCGATGCGCGCGAGCACGGTCGAAGGGCAGATCATGCGCGTCGCTGATCTGATCGCGTACATCAACCACGACATCGACGACGCGACGCGGGCGGGGCTGCTGACCCCGGAGGATCTGCCGCAGGGCCCGGTACGGGTGCTCGGCGCCTCGTCCTCCGCGCGCATCTCGACGCTCGTGCGCGACGTCGTCACCGAAACGCTCGCCGCGAATTTGTCGGAGATCCGCATGAGCGAGCCGGTGCTCGCCGCGCTGCTCGAGCTGCGGACGTACCTGTTCGACGCGGTGTACGAGAACAGCACCGCCACCGTCGAGTTCAAGAAAGCGGCGGACGTTCTGACCGGCGTGTGGGAAAAAGTCCGCGAACGCTCGGATGAATTTCTCGACCGGCGCACGATCGAGCACGAAGGCGTGGACGCCGCGGCGCGCGATTTTGTCGCCGGCATGACCGACCGCTACGCCGTCCGCCTCTTCGAGCAGTTTTTCATTCCGAAGCCCTGGGCGATCGACTGAGGGGCCCTTCCGGCCATCCTGCCATTGTGCCGTCCTGCCATTCAAGCATGGTATATTGGGAGGTTCATGCTCTTGAATCTCAGTCATATTCGGACGGCGCATGAGCGCTTCGACAAGGTCTACGAGCCTGAGGCGTTCCCGACCGATCCGGACAGCTTCCAGGTCGTGGCACCGGTGGCGCTGGGGTTCGACGTCTACCGAGACAAGGACCAGTTCCGGCTCGCCGGCCGCGTGCAGGCGACGCTCGAAACCTCGTGCAGCCGGTGTCTCGAGGCGTATCGCTGGCCGGTTGACGCGACGTTCGACCTGCGCTACCAGCCGCATGCGGCCAATAGCGGCGAAGGCGAACGCCAGATTGAAGAGGACGATCTGACGACCGCGTTCTACGAGAACGACCAGATCGATCTCGGCCAGTTGCTGCGCGAGCAGTTCTATCTGGCGCTGCCGATGAAGCCGCTCTGCCGGGACGACTGCCGGGGCTTGTGCCCGGCCTGCGGCGCGAACCTGAATCACGGCCAGTGCGCGTGCAAGACCGAATGGGAAGATCCGCGGCTGGCGGTGCTCAAGACACTGAAGACCGAACACTAGGAATCAGGAACGAAACGATGCCCAATCCCAAGCGACGACATTCGAAGACGCGGACGGCCAAGCGCCGGACGCACGATGCGCTGAAGCCGGTCGGTCTGGCCGAGTGCCCGCACTGCCACGAACCCAAGCAGCCGCATCGTGTGTGTGCCAACTGCGGGTACTACGGCGGGCGCCAGGTACGCGCGGTCGACGAAAAATAACGCCTGCTCCATGATCCAGATTGCAGTTGACGCGATGGGCGGCGACTTCGCGCCGCGCCATGTCGTCGACGGTGCGTTGGCCGCCGTGCGCCACTTCGATCTCGGCGTGACGCTGGTCGGTCCGTCGGCGACGATTGAGGCCGAGCTCGCGCGGCACCCGGACGTCGATCGGGCGCGCGTGCGGATCGTCGAGGCGCCTGACGTGGTGTCGATGGAGGAGTCTCCGTCCGCCGCGCTCCGGCGCAAGCCGGCGGCGTCGATCAAGGTGGCGGCCGAGATGGTCGCGCGCGGCGAGGCCGCCGCGCTCTTCAGCGCCGGTCACACCGGCGCGACGGTGATGGCCGCCCACGCCGCCTTCGGCATGCTCCCCGGCGTCGATCGCCCGGCGCTCGCCGCCACGGTGCCGACACGGCGCAGCGCGGCGGTGCTGCTCGACGTCGGCGCGAGCGCCGAATGCCGGCCGTCGCACCTGCTGCAGTTCGCGGTCATGGGCAGCATGTACGCGCGCGTGGCGTTCGGCATCGATGCGCCGCGCGTGGCGCTCTTGTCCACGGGCCACGAGGAAACCAAGGGCAACGAGCTCACGCGCGAGGCTCACCGGTTGCTCAAAGGATCGCCGCTCGCCTTCATCGGCAACATCGAGGCGCGCGACGTGTACAGCGGCGCGGCCGACGTCATCGTCTGTGATGGATTCACGGGCAACGTGGCGCTGAAGATCAGCGAAGGTCTGGTGGACGTCGTCGAGGAGCTGCTGAGCGAGGAGCTCTCGCGCACCATCACGACGCGCGTGGGGTCGCTCTTGACGCGTCGGGCGCTCAGGCGTTTTCGCCGGCGCGTGGATTATTCCGAGTACGGCGGCGCCCCGCTGCTGGGCGTGGCCGGCGTGGCGATTGTCGGCCACGGCCGATCGAGCGCGAAGGCCGTTCGCAACGCGGTCGCGATGGCGTATCGATTCGCCGGCAGCCGCTTCATTGAGCGGGTGGAGCACGAGATTGCCGCCTCCACGTCTCCAACCGGCGTCAAAGCGTGATCGCCTTCATCTTTCCAGGACAAGGCTCTCAGAAGGTCGGCATGGGCAGGGCGCTCGCCGAGGCGTTCCCCGTGTGCCGAGGCGCGTTTGACGAAGCCGACGCCGCCCTCGGGGAGCCACTCAGCCGGCTGTGCTTCGAAGGGCCCGCCGACGAGCTGACGCTGACCGAGAACACGCAGCCGGCGATTCTCGCCGTCAGCATCGCGGCCTGTCGGCTGCTCGCGACGCGCGGGATCGCGCCGGCGTGGGTCGCTGGCCACAGCCTCGGCGAGTACTCGGCGAACGTCGCCGCCGGGACGTTTTCATTTGCCGACGCGCTGCGGATCGTGCGCCGCCGCGGGCGCTACATGCAGGAGGCGGTGCCGGTCGGCACGGGGGCCATGGCCGCGATTCTCGGGCTCGACGCGGAACAGGTGGCGCAGGCCTGCGCCGAGGCGGCCGAGGGCGACGTGGTCAGCGCGGCGAACATGAACGGCGCGGGGCAGGTCGTGATCGCCGGCTCGTGCGACGCGGTGGCGCGCGCGGGCGAGCGCGCGAAGGCGCTTGGCGCGCGGCGTGTTCTGAGGCTGCCGGTCAGCGCCCCGTTTCACTGCGCGCTCATGAAGCCGGCCGAAGAACGGCTGGCGCCGGAGCTGCGCGCGCTCGATGCCCGGAATCCGCGCGTGCCGATTGTGGCCAACGTGGACGCCGAACCCAAGCGCGACGTGTCGGCCGCCATCGAGGCGCTCATTCGGCAGGTCTCCTCGCCGGTCCGCTGGGAGGCGGTCGTGCGGCGCCTTGCGTCTGAGGGCGTCACAACGTATGTTGAAGTGGGTCCGGGAACGGTGTTGAGCGGCCTGGTGCGCAAGATTCACCCTGCGGCCACGGTCTTGAGCTTCGGCAGCCCCGACGATCTCGCGGCGGTCGAGTCCTTGCACAATGTTTGAGCTCACGGGACGCGTCGCGCTGGTGACGGGCGCGTCGCGAGGCATCGGGCGCGCCATTGCGGGCAGGCTCGCCGAACAGGGGGCCATCGTCGTCGCCGCGGCGCGCGGCGATCACGCGCACGGTACTGCGGCCGACTTGACGTCGAAAGGGTGGCGCGCCGAGGCCGTCAGCCTCGACGTCAACGACCAGGCCGCGGTGGAGCGGCTGCCGGGCGCGATCATCGAACGCCACGGGCGGCTCGACATCGTGGTGAGCAATGCCGGCATCACGCGCGATCAGCTGCTGATGCGGATGAAGCGCGACGATTGGGACGCGGTGCTCGCGACCAATCTCACGGCGACCTTCAGCCTGGCGCAGGCGGCGATGCGGCCGATGCTCAGACAGCGCGGCGGCCGGATCATCGCGGTCAGCTCGGTGGTCGGGCAGATGGGCAACGCCGGGCAGACCAACTACGCGGCGTCGAAAGCCGGCCTGATCGGCTTTGCCAAGGCGCTCGCGCGCGAGGTCGCCTCGCGGGGCATCACCGTCAACGTGGTGGCGCCCGGCATGATTGAGACCGATATGACGCGGGCGATCACGGAGAAAGCGCAGGTCGACTGGGCCACGCAGATTCCGCTTGGCCGGCTCGGCGTCCCCGACGACGTGGCGTCGGCGGTCTGCTTTCTTGCGTCGGACGAAGCGTCGTATATTACTGGGCACGTTCTGGCCGTCAACGGCGGGATGTACATGTAGGAGGGTGGAATGGCGGTAGCCGACAAAGTGAAGAGCATCATTGTGGAACAACTCGGGGTCGACGAAGAAGAGGTGACGCCGGACGCGTCGTTTGTCGACGATCTGGGCGCCGACTCGCTCGACACCGTCGAACTGGTGATGGCGTTCGAGGAAGAGTTCGGGATCGAAATCCCAGACGAGGACGCCGAGAAGATCACCCGTGTCAAAGAAGCGGTCGAGTACATCGAGTCGCACGCCAAAGCGAAGAAGTAGGGCCGAGTGTGCCCGGTCCCGTCTCGTTCGGTCGACAGCGCCTGCGGTCCGCACGAAGAACGCGAGTCTTCGAGCGCCGCAGCGCGAGCGAGGGGGGGCGGGGTCCCGCGAGCATAAGAAAATGACCAATAGACGACGAGTCGTCGTCACAGGCATCGGCCTGGTGTCGTCGCTCGGCATCGGCACTGAAGCCAACTGGGCGGCGCTCTGCGCCGGCCAGAGCGGCGTCGGCACGATCACCAAGTTCGACGCGGCGCAGTTCGCGACCCGCATCGCGGGCGAGGTCAAGGGCTTCGACCCGCTGCAGTTCGTGGAGAAGAAAGATGTCAAGAAGATGGACATCTTCATCCAGTACGCGATCGCGGCGGCGCAGTTCGCGGTGGACGACGCGCAGCTGACGATTACGCCGCAGCTGGGGCCGCGCGCCGGCGTCTTCATTGCTTCGGGCATCGGCGGGTTCACCACCATCGAGCGCGAGCACAAGGCGCTCCTCGAAGGCGGCCCGCGCAAGATCTCGCCGTTCTTCATCCCGTCCGCCATCATCAATCTGGCCGCGGGCCAGGTGTCGATCCGCTTCGGCGCCAAGGGGCCCAACTCGGCGACCTGTACGGCCTGTTCGGCTTCGGCGCACGCCATCGGCGATGCGTTCGAGATCATCAAACGCGGCGCCGCCGACGTCATGATCGCGGGCGGATCGGAGGCGGCCATCACGCCGATGGGCATCGGCGGGTTCGGCGCGATGCGCGCGCTCTCGACCCGCAACGATGCGCCTGAACGGGCGAGTCGCCCCTTCGACAAAGACCGCGACGGCTTCATTGTCGGCGAAGGATCGGGTGTGCTGATTCTCGAAGAGTATGAGATGGCGCGGAGCCGCGGAGCGCGGATCTACGCCGAGCTGGTCGGCTACGGGATGTCGGCCGACGCGTACCACATCACTGCTCCGTCGGAAGACGGCGACGGTCCGTTCCGTGTGATGGGCGCGGCGCTCGAGAGCGCGGGCATCCAGCCCGTCCAGATTTCCTACATCAACGCCCACGGCACCTCGACCCCGCACGGCGACAAGGTCGAGACGCTTGCCATCAAGCGCTGCTTCGGCGACCACGCGAAGAAGCTCGCGATCTCGTCGACCAAGTCGATGACGGGGCACCTGCTCGGCGCCGCCGGCGGCCTCGAAGCGGGCATCACCGTGCTCGCCGTGCACGATCAAGTGGTGCCGCCTACGATCAACCTCGATCACCCGGACGAGGAATGCGATCTGGACTACGTGCCGAACACCAAGCGGTCGCTCGCGATCGAGTACGCGCTGTCGAACTCGTTCGGGTTCGGCGGCACCAACGCGGCGTTGCTGTTCAAGAGGTTTGACGTATGAGTCTGACTCTGCGGTTTCTGCGTCCAGCGTCGTAACCCTCATGAAAATCGCCGTCTGCATCAAGCAAGTCCCCACGCGCGAGTGGCAGCCGCGCCTGAACGACGCCAAGACCTGGATTCGCGAGCAGGACGCCAGCTACGAGATGAACGAGCCGGACGCCTACGCGCTCGAAGAGGCGCTGCGTCTCAAGGAGAAGCACGGCGGCGAGGTGGTCGTCTGCTCGGCCGGCCCGGCTCGCGTCGCGCAGGTGATCCGCGAAGCGCTCGCGCGCGGCGCCGACCGTGCCATCCATGTCGAGGATGACGGGCTGACGAGCGCCGACGCGTTCGTGATCGCGAACGCGTTGGCCGCCGCGATGAAGGACGAACAGTTCGATCTCGTGCTCACCGGATTGCAGTCCGACGATCAGGGCTTTGCGCAAACCGGCGTGATCCTCGCCGAGCGCCTCGGCTTGCCGCACGCGACGATCATCATGGAGGTTCAGGCCGACGGCGGCACGCTGCGCGTCAAGCGCGAGCTCGAAGGCGGCTGGTTCCAGTGGGTCGCCATGCCGCTGCCGGCGGTGCTGACGATTCAGAGCGGCATCAACCAGCTGCGCTACGCGACGCTGAAGGGCATCATGGCGGCGAAGAAGAAGGAAATCCGCAAAGCGTCTGCCCTTCCCGGGGGAGCGTCGGACGCCCGTCAGAAGATCGTCGGCCTCTACGTGCCGGAGAAGGGCAAGAAGACGCTGATGATCGCCGGCTCGGCCTCCGACGCGGCGAAAGAGCTCGTGCGGCGCCTTCGCGAAGACGCCCGGGTGATCTAGAGAACAACATGATTCTTGTCATCGCGGAACAGCGAGCCGGCACACTCAATCGCGCGACCTGGGAGACAATCGCCGCGGCGCAGCAGATCGCCGCGGGCGAGCCGATCACGATCGTGGTCCTCGGATCAGGCGCCGGCGCCGTGGCGAACGAGCTCGCGACGGCCGATGTGCGCGAGGTCGTGAACGTCGAGCACGCCGCGCTGGAGCCGTACACGCCGGACGGCTACACCGCGGCGCTGCAGCAGGCCATCGACCAGCTCGCGCCGTCGCTGGTGCTCCTGCCGCACACCTACCAGACGCGTGACTTCGCGCCGAAGCTCGCCGCGCGCCTCGACCGCGCGCTCATCACGGACGCGACCGGCGTCAAGACGATGGGCGAACGCGCGTTTGTGCGCCAGATGTTTCAAGGCAAGCTGACGGCCGACGTCGTCCCGCAGGGGCCGGGCCCGCATTTCGTGACGTTTCAGATCGGCGCCTTCCGCGCGGACCAGGCCGCGCGCGGTGCGGCGCTGGCGCCGGTGCGCTCGATCGCCGTGACGATCGACGCGTCGGCAATCCGCCAGAAGCCGGAAGCGCCGTTTCAGGAGGCGAAGCAGGCGGTCGATCTCTCGCAGGCCGAGCGGATCGTCGCCGTCGGCCGCGGGATCAAGGCGGCTGAACATCTGCCGGTGGCGCAGAAGCTCGCCGACGCGCTTGGCGCCGAGCTGGCCGCTTCGCGTCCGATCTGCGACTCGGGATGGCTGCCGATGGAGCGTCAGATCGGCAGCTCGGGCCAGACAGTCGCGCCGAAGCTGTACATCGCGCTCGGCATCTCCGGCGCCATCCAGCACGTCGTCGGCATGAAAGGATCGCGGACGATCGTCGCGATCAACAAGGATGCGGACGCGCCGATCTTCGAGGTGGCCGACTATGGCATCGCCGGCGATCTCTTCGAGATCGTTCCGGCGATCGTGGCGGAGCTACAGAAGTGAATTGGGTAATCGGATAATCGGGTAATCGGGTAATTCAATTTGCCCAATCCAATTACTCGATTACCCAATTACTCGATTACCCAATGCCCGATCGTGAAGCACTAGACGTCGACGTGCTGATTGTCGGCGGTGGCCCCTCCGGGCTGTCGGCGGCGCTGCGGCTCTCGCAATTACAGAAGGCGGCCGGCGGCGAGCCGTTGTCGGTCGCGGTCCTCGAGAAGGCGCGCGACGTTGGCGCCCACATGCTGTCGGGCGCCGTGCTCGATCCGTCGACGCTGCGCGATCTCATCCCGGATTTCGAGGCCAAGGGCGCGCCGCTGGCGACGCCGGTGCACGACGACCGCATCTATTTTCTGACGCGCGGCGGCAAGATCAAGTTCCCGTTCACCCCGCCGCCGCTCTCCAATCACGGCAATTACGTCATCTCGCTCAACAAGTTCGTCAAGTGGCTGGCGGAACTCGTCGAAGCCGAAGGCGTGGATCTGTTCACGGGGTTTCCCGGCGCCGACCTGCTGATGGACGGCGACCGCGTGATCGGCGTCCGTACGGGCGATCGCGGCGTCGGCAAGCACGGCGAGCACAAGCCGACCTACGAGCCGGGCGTCGACATTCGCGCGAAGGTCACCATCCTCGCCGACGGCGTCCGCGGCAACCTCACCAAGGAGCTCATGCGGCGGCTGCCGCTGGCTGACGGGCGCCATCCGCAACTGTTTGCGGTCGGCCTCAAGGAATTGTGGGACGTGCCGGCCGATCGGCTGGCGCCGGGCACCGTCATCCACACGATGGGCTATCCGCTGCGGTTCGAGGAATTCGGCGGCGGCTTCGTCTACGCGATGCCAGAGGGGAAGCTGTCGGTCGGATTCGTTGTCGGGCTCGACTACAAGGATCCGATGTTCGATCCGCACGTGGCGTTCAACCACTTCAAGCTGCATCCGCTGGTGAAGGGACTGCTCGAGGGCGGGCAGATGGTGCGCTACGGCGCCAAGGCGCTGCCCGAAGGCGGCTGGTATGCCATTCCGCGCTGCTACGCGGACGGCGCACTGATTGTCGGCGACGCCGCGGGCTTCATGAATTCGATGCGGCTGAAGGGAATCCACCTCGCGATGCGATCGGGGATGCAGGCCGCGGAGACGGCCTTCGGCGCCGTGCGCGCGGGCGACACGTCTGCCGCGCGGCTGCAGCAGTTCGAAACCAAGATCAACGACGGCCCGATTCGCCGCGAGCTGTATCCCGTGCGCAACGTGCATCAGGCGTTCGGGCACGGGCTGGCGGCGGGCGTGGCGTTCTCCGGATTGTCGCTCGTCACCGGCGGATGGTGGCCGCGCCCGATGCACAGCGAGCCCGGTTCCGATCGGATGGAGAAGCTGGCCGATTACTACGGCGGCGGAGCGGTGCCAGACGGCTCGACTGGCGCGACCAAGCCGGATCGCCGGCTTACGTTCGACAAGCTCACCAACGTCCACTACTCGGGCACGCGCCACGACGAGGATCAGCCGGTCCACCTGCTGGTGCAGACCGACGTCTGCCACACCATCTGCACCGAGGAGTACGGCAATCCGTGTCAGCGCTTCTGTCCCGCGAACGTGTATGAGATGGTGGTCGCCGAGGGCGCCGGCCGGCAGCTGCAGATCAACGCGTCCAACTGCGTCCACTGCAAGACCTGCGACATCATGGATCCGTATCAAGTGATCACCTGGGTCACGCCCGAAGGCGGCGGCGGACCGCAGTACGACGGAATGTAGGAGTCGCGACTCTGACTGAAGACTGATGACTGACGACTGATGACTGACTGGCGAGCGTCCCGAAGCAAACGCCTGCAGGCGAAGCTCATTGCCGCGCTCGGGTATCGCGTCGTGGCGCTCCTCGGTTCGACGCTCACGTGGCGCACCGAAGGGCTCGAGCACCTGGACGCCATCATGGCCGGCGGCCGCCAGCCGATCATGGCGTTCTGGCACGGCCGCATCCTGCCCGCGACCTACTTCTTCCGTCGCCGCGGGATCGTCGTCATCACCAGCGAGAACTTCGACGGCGAGTGGATCGCCGGGATCATCGAGCGCTTCGGGTACGGCACCGCGCGCGGCTCGACCTCGCGCGGCGGGCGCCGGGCGCTCCTGCAGCTCACGCGCGACATGGCGGCCGGCAAAGCGGCTGGCTTCACCGTGGATGGTCCGCGCGGACCGGCGCGCGTCGCGCAGCCGGGGGCGGTGTGGCTCGCCAAAGCGACGGGCAATCCCGTTCTGCCGTTTCACCTCGAAGCCAGCAGCTACTGGACGATGAACAGTTGGGACCTGACGCAAATTCCCAAGCCTTACGCGACGGTGTCGCTGGTCGTTGGCGAGCCTTTCGACGTTCCGGGCGATGCCGACGATCAGACGATTGAAGCGGCGCGCGCGAGGCTTGACGCCACCCTTCACGCGTTGGAGATCCGCGCTCGCGAGCAGCTATGCCAGCTATCCTGATTTCATCCGAGCGTTTCGCCGAGCATCAGACGCCGCCCGGCCATCCCGAGAGTCCGCAGCGCGCGGTCGTGATGGACGGGGTTGCGGCGCGCTGGCGCGCGCGGGGCGGGGAAGTCGTCGCTCCGCGCGCCGCCACGCGCGCGCAGCTCGCGCGCGTGCACGACGTGGAGTACCTCCGCCGCATTTCCGAGACCGCCGGATGCGCAGTGGCCCTGGATCCCGACACGTACACGTCGCCCGAGTCGCACGAGATCGCGCTGCTGGCCGCGGGCGCCGCCATCGACGCCGTCGAGCGCGCGATGGGCGCCGCGAGCTGCGCCGTGCTTGCGCTCGTGAGGCCGCCGGGGCATCATGCCGAGCGCAATCGCGCGATGGGCTTCTGCCTCTATAACAACGTGGCGGTCGCCGCCGCTCACGCGCTCACCCTCGGCGCAAACCGCGTCGCCATCGTCGACTACGACGTGCACCACGGCAACGGCACGCAGCACATCTTCGAGCGCGATCCGAACGTGATGTATGTGTCGATGCACCAGTTTCCATACTATCCAGGGACGGGCGCTGCCGACGAGATAGGCGTGGGCGACGGCGCGGGATTCACGGTGAATCTTCCGCTCGAGGCCGGCGCGACCGACGAGGATTATCGAGTCGTGTTCGGGGAGGTCGTGCTGCCGGTCGTTCGTCAATTCAAG
>OCZT010006009.1_pt1 | contig 12054 bp, 9 predicted proteins | sample 1539031 | NCBI WGS metagenome assembly OCZT01 (sample SAMEA3539308, study PRJEB22396) | soil metagenome | biome: tundra; feature: field; material: soil | place: USA | collected 2010-05 | depth 0.15 m
GTGATGGACAACCTGAACATCCACTGCCGCAAGTCGCTCACCGACTACTATGGCGTCGAACGTGGCGGAGCTATCTGGGACCGCTTTACGGTGCATTACACCCCGAAACACGGAAGTTGGTTGAATCAGGCTGAAATTGAAATCAGCCTATTCTCCCGCGGTTGTCTGGGGAGCCGTCGGATCCCAACCTTAAAAATGTTGAAACGCCAAGCCAAGGCTTGGAACCGACGGACCAATCGCGCTCGCGTCAAGATCAACTGGAAGTTCGACCGCAAGGCCGCCCGCAAGAAGTTCGGCTACAAGTACTCTTTCAAGCGGTCGAAGACCTAGTCTTAAGGCGTTTTCGGCATCGTGCCCGGATAGCGGAAGCCAGAGTCTTGTTCGTGATGGTACGTGTTCGTTTCTTGCCGGATTTTAATGTAACCTTCAGCGGAACTCAGGAATCCCAGGTGTTGAATGGGAGTTGGAGGCAACCGATGACGATTCGCAAACTAGGCTACTGCGCGGCCCTGCTGGCGATGGCGGCGGCGGCGGCGCTGGCGGACGCCGGAGATCCCCCTTCGCGCGTGGCTCGTTTGAACTATAAGAGCGGCTCGGTCTCTTTCCGCCCGGGCAGCGTGGAGGAATGGACCGAAGCCTCGCTGAATTATCCTTTGACCATCGGCGATCGTTTGTGGACCCAGCCCGGAGCGCGGGCCGAGTTGCACACCGGTTCCACCGCGATCCGCATGGCTTCCGAAACCGCGCTGGCAATTCTGAACCTGGACGACCGCACGGTGCAACTCAGCTTTACGGAAGGCACGATCGACGTCCACATCCTCGACCTGGCGTTCGGTGAAAGCTTCGAAGTGGATACGCCCAATGCCGCCATCTCTCTATTGCGGCCCGGCGATTACCGCATCGATGCCAATAGCGACACCAACCTCACCACGGTCACGGCGCGGGATGGGGAAGCCGATGTTACCGCCGGCGGTTCCACCTTCTCCGTGCGCATGCGGGAGAGCGCCCGCATTGCGGGACTCGACCAGGTCACGCAGGAAACCGGTCCCGCTCCGCCGCTCAACGATTTCGACCTCTGGTGCGCCACGCGCGCCCGCCGCGAGGCGCAGTCGCAATCCGTGCGCTACGTCTCCCGCGAGACGATCGGCTACGAGGACCTGGACCAGTATGGAACGTGGCGCCAAGTGCCGCCCTATGGCTGGGTCTGGATGCCGGGGGGCGTGTCCGCGAATTGGGCGCCGTACCACGAAGGCCATTGGGCTTGGGTCGAGCCGTGGGGCTGGACGTGGATCGACGATGCGCCGTGGGGCTTCGCGCCCTTCCATTACGGCCGTTGGGCCTACGCCGGCGGCTGGTACTGGATCCCCGGAACGCTTGCGCCGCGCCCGGTCTACGCGCCCGCGCTGGTGGCCTTCGTCGGCGGACCGGGCTTCGGCGTCTCGGCCGCCTTTGGCGTCGGCGGCGCGGTGGCGTGGTTCCCGCTGGGCCCCGGCGAAGTATACCGCCCGGGTTATCGCGTCAGCCAGACCTACGTGCGCCAGGTCAATATCACCCACGTGAGCGTCACCAACATCGACGTGGTCAACGTTCGTTACGTGAATCGCGACGTGCGCGGCGCGGTGACGGCGGTCCCGCGCGAGGCCTTCGTGCAGGCGCGGCCGGTGGCGCGAGCCGCGGTCGCCATGGATGCGCGCGAGATCGCCCAAGGGCAGGTGGTGGGCGCTGCCCCGTTGGTAGCGCCGCGCCGCGAGAGCGTCTTGGCCAATCCGGAACAGCGCAGCATGAGCGGTCTTCCGGCCCGGTTTGCGGACCGCGCGGTGATGGTGCGGACCGCGCCGCCTCCGCCGCCGGTCTCTTTCGGCGCCAAGCAGCAGGCGCTCGAAGCCAGCCAAGGCCGTCCGCTCGATGCCGGGGCGCTGGACAATCTGCGCCGCTCCGCTCCGCCGGCCAACCCCATGGTTCGAACCATGCAGGTGGCGCCGGGCAGCTTGCGCCAGCCGACCCCAGCGGCGACGCCGCGAAACACGCCCAACGACCGGCCGCCCGCACGCACGGAGCAGCAGCCGCGCAGCGACCGGCCGGCGCAAGCGGCGCCCCCAAACAATCCGCCGGCGCGCCAAGCCAGCCCGGCGCGCAAGACGGAGAAGGCGCCCAAGGCGCAAAAGACCCCCGATAAGAAGGTGGATAAATAGCCAGGGCCGAGGGCCGCCGCTCTTGCTGATATTATCGAGGCATGGAGGGATCAGTGGGCGCAAAGGCCGCCGTCTTCCCGTCGGATTGGCGGCGCTATGCGGATGCCAGCACCGAACTGGAGGTGTACCGGCTGACCGATCCCGCTTACTCCAGCGCTCTGCCGTCTTACTACAATCGCGCGGTCGCGCGCAACCGGCGGTTTCTGCTGTATTCTTGCGACCGCGCCGGGTCGATGCAGGCCTTCTACATGGACCTGAACAGCGGCGAAACGCGCCAGTTGACCCAGTCTGAGGACCTCGATAGCGCTTCGCTCGCGCTCCTGCCCAACAACCTCTCCTTTTGCTATTTCGCGGGGCGCCGCCTGTATCTGACCAACCTGAGCACCCTGACGGAGCGCGCCGTCTACACCGTCACGGACGAGTCCGAGCGCGGCGCCGGCTTGAGCGTCACGCCGGACGGAACGCACGCTCTCTTCATCGAGCGGCAGGGTGAACTCCGCCGCGTGCGCATGGCGCCCCTGGGCCGCGGAGAGGCGCACACGGTTGTCGAGGCCTCTTTCGAGATCTCCGATCCCATCATGCGGCCCCAACACCAGCAGGTCCTCTACCGCCAGGGGGACGCGGCGCTGTGGCTGGTAAATTCCGCCGGCAAGCCGAACCGCCAGCTCAAACTAGCGCCGGGCCGCGTCGGGCCAGCCAACTGGGCGCCCGACGGCAGTACCGTTTTGTACTTGAATTTCCCGGCGGATCGCGCACAGCTCAACGCCGTTCGCGAATACGCTCCGGACGCGGATACCGAGAAGCTGGTGGCCAAGACCAGCCAGTACGTGCATTTCGGATTCAATCACGACACGTCGGTGTTCGTAGGCGCAAGCCGCAACGCCGCATCCCCGGCCGTGCTGATCATGCTGCGCGTCAACGGCCGCGAGCTGACCATCTGCGACCACCGGGCCAGCCGCCCGGAATCGGTCGCGCCGATCTTCTCACCCGACGCCCAGCGCCTCTACTTCCAGAGCGACCGCAGCGGCAAACCGGCCATCTACTCCGTACACATCGAGCGTTTGGTGGAGAAAATCGAGGAACCCGGTCCGTAAGGCGATGCCCGGCGGACCGGACTGAGCCTCGCCGAAATTCGTCTTTACCCGGGGGCGGCGTTCGGCATAAAATTGCCAGATCCACATGGCCGATCCGATTACTGCCACCGGGACTGCCCCAGCGCTGCGGCGCGAGATGGGGCTGAGGGATGTGACCCTCTTCGCCATCGCCTGCATCGTGGGAACGCGCTGGGTTCCCGCGGCGGCGCACGCCGGGCCGGGATCCATCACGCTTTGGCTGCTGGCGGCGGTGTTCTTTGTGGCGCCCCTGGCGGTGGCGGTGGCGGCGCTCATCGTGAAATATCCGGGGGCGGGCGGGATGTACCTGTGGACGCGCGGCGATTTCGGGCCGTGGCACGGTTTCCTGTGTTTCTGGGTCTACTGGATGGCCATGGCGGTCTGGCTGCCCAGCGCCGCGATGTTTTATATGAGCGTCGGCCTTTCCACGCTCGGCCCCTCGTCCGCGCGGCTGGCCGGCGACCGGTTCTACCTGGTGGCGGCGTCGTTGGCGGCCATCTGGGTGGCGCTCGGCACCAACCTGGTAGGCGTCAAGATCGGCAAGTGGACGGAGAACGCGGGCGCCGCCGCCACGTGGCTGCTGGGCGGTTTGTTGGCCGTGGCCGCCGCGCTGGTCTGCGCGAAGCGGGGACTGGCGACGCCCATGCACCTGGCGCCGCACTGGAATTGGGAAACGGTGAGCTTCTGGTCGACTATCGCTTACGGGATGTCCGGTCTGGAAATGGCCGGCTTGATGGGCGGCGAGATCCGCGACCCCGAGCGCACTCTGCCCCGCGCGGGCTGGCTGGCTTCGGGCTTCACGACGCTCTTCTACGCGGGCGTCACGGCGGCCCTGCTGGCGCTGCTTCGGCCGGAGAAAATCAGCGAGCTGAACGGCTACGCGGAAGCGGGAAGCAGGGCCGCGGCCGTGCTGGGCGCCGCGTGGCTCACGCCGGCGATCGCGGTCCTGGTGCTGGTCAGCGGCCTGGGGCAGGTGGGCGGCATCGGGACGGCGGTTTCGCGCCTGCCGTTCGCCGCCGGCGTGGACCGCCTGCTGCCGGAAGCGTTTGGAAAGGTGCATCCGCGCTGGGGCACGCCCTATGTCTCCATCCTGACGCTGGGCGTGGTGGCGTCGTTCCTGCTGGTGGCGATCCAGCTTGGCGACAGCATGCGCGCGGCGTACCAGGAACTGGTTTCGCTGATGGTGATTACGGGGTTTCTGCCGTACGCGTACATTTTCGGAAGCGCCTGGAAGGCCGGGAAGCGGTGGAGCGCGGTGTCCGGATGGTCCGTCACCGTGCTGGCCATCCTCTGCGCGGTGGTTCCGACAGCCGAAATAGCAAACGTTTGGCTATTTGAGGTCAAGCTCGCGGCGGGGACCCTGGGAATTATCGCTTCGGCGGGCTTGGCGTATCGCCGGGCGCGGGGTTAAGCTAATTTTATGGACCAACCCCAACGAATCGATCGCCGTTCGTTCTTGAGGCAGGCCGCCGGGACCGGCTTGATTGCCCCGGCCTTTGTGAAGAATCTGATTTCCGCCCCTCCCAGCGGCAAACTCCGTCTCGCCAGCTTCGGTGCGAACGGGATGGCGTACGAAACGCTGGACGCCATCTGTGCGCATCCGAACGCCACGCTCGCCCTCGTGGCGGAAGTGGATGAGACCCGGATGGATAAAGTGCAAAAGAAGTATCCCGATGCCAAGGCGTACAAGAACTGGCGCGAGATGCTCGACAAGGAGCACAAGAACATCGACATGGCGTGCGTCGCTACGCCCGATCACATGCATGCGCCGATCGCCATGACCGCCATGCGGCTGGGAATCCCCGTCTACGTGCAGAAGCCGCTCACGCACGATATTTACGAAACGCGGAAGCTGACGGAGATGGCGGCCAAGAGCAAGCTGGTCACCCAAATGGGCATCCAGCGCCACTCCAGCGCCGAATACAAATCGGCCGCTAAACTGATCCAAAGCGGGGCCATAGGCAAGATCAAGGAAGTTCACGCCTGGAGCGGCAAGAAATGGGGCGACTCGACCCCGTTCCCCGACCGTACCGATCCCGTGCCGCCGACGATGGACTGGAACCAATGGCTCGGCGTGGCGGCGAACCGGCCGTTCATCAGCGGCTTCTATCATCCGAGCGAATGGCGCAAACGGGTCGATTTCGGGACCGCCACCTTCGGCGACATGGGTTGCCACATTTACGATCCGCCATTCACGGCTCTCGAACTGACCTCCCCGTTGTCGTTGCAGTCGGAAGGGCCGGAGCCCAGCGAGCACAGTTGGTCGACCAATGCCGTGGTCCATTATATTTTTCCCGGCACCAAGTACACCGAGGGCAAGACGGTGGCGGTTACGTGGACCGACGGCGACGAGCGCCCGCCGAAAGAGGTGCAGGCGCTGGCCGGGACCAGGAGACTGCCGCTCGAAGGCTCGATCTTCGTCGGAACCGAGGGAGCGATATTGCTGCCGCACACCGCGATGCCCATTCTGCTGCCCGAAGATAAGTTCAAGACCTTCAAGGTTACCCGGGAGCCGATGGACAACCATTACTTCCAGTTCGTCGATGCCGTGGCGGGGAAAGGCAAGACGTCGGCGGCCTTCGATTACGCCGGCCCGCTGACGGAAGGCGTGCTGCTCGGTTCGGTGGGGACCCGGTTCCCGAAGAAGAACCTCATTTGGAATGCGGCCAAGCTGAAGTTCGACAATTCGCCCGAGGCCACCAGGTTTATCCGGCGCAAGTACCGGGCCGGATGGAGCGTTTCCGGGTTGAGCTGAGGCAGCGCTTCAATCCCGGCAGTCAAGAAGGCAGGCCAGGAGGCCCGCCCCACTGGTGGGGCGGGCCTCCTGGCCTGCCTTCTTTTTTCCTTGACAAACGAAGCTCTTCGTAGTAACTTCTTCGTAGAATGCCTGCGAAGATCCCCGATCCGCCGCGACCCACCGATGGCGAGCTGGAAATCCTGACCGTACTTTGGGAGCGCGGCCCCTCCACGGTGCGCGACGTGCATGAAGCGGTGGCGCGCCGCAAGCCCACGCAGTACACCACCGTTCTCAAGCTGCTGCAAATCATGGCCGAGAAGCGCCTGGTGAGGCGCGACGAGCGCCAGCGCGCCCACGTTTACAAGGTCGACCGGTCGCGCGAATGGACCCAACGCCAGTTGGCGGGCGACCTGCTCCAGCGCGCGTTCGGCGGCTCGGCGAAGAGCCTGATACTGGGCGCGTTGTCGGCGCGCAAGGCGTCGCCGGAGGAACTGGCGGAGATCCGCGGGTTGCTGGAGGAATACGAGAAGGGGGACCGATGAACGCGCTGGTTGTCCTGGTCCACACGCCGTTGGCGAAAGCGCTCGGCTGGACGCTGATTCACTTTCTATGGGAGGGCGCGCTGATCGCCGCGCTGGTGAGCGTGGGATTGTTCCTGTGCCGTCCCGCCTCGGCCCGCGCGCGATATGCCCTGGCCTGCGCGGGCATGTTGGCGATGCTCGTGGCCTTCGCAGTCACGCTGGCGATCCTATGGCCCACAGCCAGTCCAGCCGTCGCGATCCCGCTTCACAGCGGATTGCGCCCCGCGCCGCCCGGAGCCGTTGCATTTCCCGCGCCGCCAGTCGCCCCACCGGAGCGGTTGCCGTGGATCGTGCCGTTCTGGATGGCGGGCGTTTTCGCGTTCTATGTGCGCACGGCGGGCGGTTGGCTGGCGGCGCAACGGCTGCGGAGCCGTGGAACCATGCCGGCGCCGGAGGAGTGGCAAGAGCGGCTGCGCGCGCTGGCCGCGCGGTTGCGCCTGACCCGGCCGGTGATCCTGCTGGAATCCTGCCTGGCGGAAACGCCCGTGGTGATCGGGTTCTTGCGCCCGGCGATTCTCATACCCGCCGGGCTGATTTCCGGGATCGCTCCCGATCAACTGGAAGCGATCCTTCTGCACGAACTGGCTCACATCCGCCGGCACGATTACGCCGTGAACGTGATGCAGAGCCTGGTGGAGGGCCTGCTGTTCTACCATCCCGCCGTGTGGTGGCTCTCGGGCCTTGTGCGCGCGGAGCGCGAGAACTGCTGCGACGACGCGGTGGTGGCGTTGCGCGGCGATGCGGCCGGATACGCAGCGGCCCTGGCCGCGCTGGAAGAGAGGCGGTCCGTGGGCGAACCCGCGTTGGCCGCGACAGGAGGCAATCTGATGAAGCGAATACGCCGTCTGCTGGAACCCGAGAGGCCACGCTCGGGCGCGGGACCTGTCTTGGCCGCCATCTTGCTCTTAGCGCCGATTGCCGTGGGATTGTCCGCGTGGCAGTCGAAACCGCCGGCCGCTGCCGTCCTTGTGGCCCAGGCACAGCCGGCGCCGAAGCCGGCGTTACCTGCGGCCCAGTATCGGAAGTGGATAGACGAAGACGTCGCCTACATCATCAGCACAGAGGAACGGGCGGCGTTCGAGCGGGTCCAAACCGACGAGGAGCGGGAAAAGTTCATCGAACAGTTCTGGCTGCGTCGCGATCCCACTCCAGGCACCGTCGCGAACGAGTTCAAAGAGGAGCATTACCGCCGCATTGCCTACGTCAACGAGCACTTTGCCGCGGGCATCCCGGGTTGGAAGACCGATCGCGGCCGGGTCTACATCACCTATGGTCCGCCCGACGATATTTCCGTCGGGTCCAACTACCCGCCGCCGGCAGGCACGTATCATTATCAGCAGTGGCGTTACCGCTTCATCGAGGGCGTCGGCAACAACGTAATCATCGAATTCGTAGACCGTGACGGATCGGGCGAGTTCCGCATGACCGTGGATCCGTCCGAAAAGGGCCTGTTGTTCGGCGTACCGAATGCCGGGCGAGTGATGACGCCCGGAAGCTCGACTCTGGCGTTTCAGGTAGAGGCCGACGCCACCGCGCCTCCAGGCAGCGCGTCTCGAATGGTGGCGGTCTCGGTTCCGACAGCGGCGCCGGGCCACACCCTCGACATCTATGGGCGAATCACGACCATGACCCGGCGGCGAGTGTACGTCTTCGAAGACACGGTTTCCCCTGGTTCGGGTGAGGCGTACCGCAAACAATTCCCATTGGCGCCCGGCCGCTACCAAGCGGCTGTTATCGTGAAAGACATGACCACGGGCCTTCAGGAAACCGGAACAGAAAGCTTCGAGGTAAAGTAACTCCGGAACACAGGCGCCTGCGCTGATTGGCGCTGTGTTAAGGTCTCCAGAGAGACCCGATGGAAACCGCTTTGCCGCTATTCGCGCTGGCCCTGACCCTCGCGCTGCCGTTGGCGGCTGACAACTATCCTCGCCAGCCCGGCGTCGATGTCCAGAACTACGTCTTTCGCGTAACGCTCAGTGACGATACCGACGAAATCTTGGGCGAGACTACTGTTGACGTCCGCTTTGTCCAGGGCGGCCTCGAATCGTTCGCGCTCGATCTGGCGTCGCCCGCGGGCGGCAAGGGTATGAGTGTTTCGTCGGTGACGTCGGGCGGCGCGGCGGTACAGTTCACGCATCGCGACGATCGTCTTCAGATCCGGTTGTCGGCGCCATCGAAAGCCGGGGAGCGTAGGGCATTCACCATCCAGTATCGCGGCGTGCCCGCGGGGGGGCTGAACATCGGCAAGAACCGCTACGGCGAGCGCACCTTCTTCAGCGCGAACTGGCCCGACCTGGCGCATCAGTGGCTACCCACCATCGACCACCCCTACGACAAGGCTGCCAGCGAGTTCCTGGTCACCGCGCCCGCGAAATACCAGGTGGTGGCGAACGGGCGGCTGGAGGAGGAGATCGACCTGGGCGACGGCCGGCGGCTGACGCACTGGAGGGAATCCGTGCCGATCGCCACGTGGTTGGATAATATCGGTGTGGCGCAATTCTCCGTGCGCCATTTCGGCGTGGCGGCGGGCGTGCCGCTACAGACCTGGGTCTTTCGCCAGGACCGCGACAGCGGCATCGCCATCTTCGAGGCGGCCACGCGGCAGGCCATCGAGTTCTTCAGCGGACGCATCGGCCCATACCCGTACGAGAAGCTCGCCGACGTGGAGGCCGCGGGCTTCGAGGGCGGCATGGAACACGCCAGCGCCATCTTCTTCGGCCAGCGGACCGTCTCCAACCATGCAAGCCCGTCGATTGTGGCGCACGAGACGGCGCATCAGTGGTTCGGCGACTCCGTAACGGAAAGCGATTGGGACGACGTCTGGCTGAGCGAGGGGTTCGCCACGTATTTCACGCTGCTGGCCACCGAGTACAACGACGGGCGCGACGCGTTTGTGGCGGGCCTGAAACGGAGCCGCGCGACCATCCTCCGGACCGAGCGGCGGCAGCCCGGCGTGGCCGTGGTGCAGAGCAAGCCGTGGAAGGGAATTCCGAGCCCGATCGTGTATCAAAAGGGCGCGTGGGCGCTGCACATGCTCCGCGGACAGATCGGGGACGAGAGATTCTGGGCGGGCATTCGCGAGTATTACCGGCGCTATCGCGACGGTAATGCCTCGACCGGGGATTTCCGCAAGGTGATGGAGGAGACCTCCGGCGCCAATCTCGGGTGGTTCTTCGACCAATGGCTCTACCGGGCGGGGTCGCCCGTGGTGGAAGGCGGATGGAAGTACAATTCCGAGTCGAAGAAGATCGAGATCGATCTCTCCCAGACGCAGCCGGGCGATGCCTACAGGCTGCCGATTCAGGTGGGGATTGCGCAGCGCATCGAACACATCGAGATGACCGCGAAGCGGCAGCGCTTTGAGATCGCGGCGGACAAAGAGCCGCAGGCCGTGACGCTCGATCCCAACACATGGCTTCTCATGGACGCCAAATTCTCACAAACAATCGCAGACGGCAAAAAACGATCGTCTGCGCCACCAAGACAGTAAGCCGGTGCGATTTGCGAGAATGAGAGGAGGTGGGGAAATACTTCGTCCAAAACTTCGGGTGCCGGGCTGCGCAGGCCGATGGCGCGGCTTTGGAAACGCTGCTTGCCGCCAAGGGTTTTGAAGCGGCGCGGGAGCGGGCCGGCGCGGACCTGGTCATTCTGAACACCTGCACCGTGACTGCGGCGGCCGATGAAGACGCCAGGCACATGATCCGCCGGGTCCATCGCGAGAATCCCGAGGCGCGCATCCTGGTCACCGGCTGCTACGCGCAGCGCGCCCCTGGAGAGCTGGCTTCGTTCCCCGGCGTCGAATGGGTGGTTGGGAATTCGCACAAGACGCAAATCGCCGAGTTGGTGACTCTCGGAACGGCGGGCGAAAGCGCCCCTTACCACGGCAACATCCACGTCGGCGACATTTTTGCGCAGCACGATTTTCTCTCCGCGCCGGTGGAAGACGCAGCGGGCGACCGCACCCGCCCCAACCTCAAGATCCAGGACGGCTGCAACAACCGCTGTTCGTTCTGCGTCATCCCGTTCGTTCGCGGACGCAGCCGTAGCGCGCCGGTGGAACAGGTGGTGAAGCAGGTACGCGGGCTGGCGGGCCGCTACCGGGAAATCGTGCTGAGCGGCATCAACCTGGGCCGATGGGGCCGGGAACCGGGTAGTGCGATGCGACTGGCCGATCTGGTCCGCCTGTTGCTTGCGGAAACCGGCGTAGCGCGTCTGCGCCTCAGTTCCATCGAACCGATGGATTGGTCCGACGACCTGCAGGATCTGATGGCGGAATCGCCGCGGATCGCCAAACACGTGCACGCGCCGCTGCAATCCGGTTCGGACCGCATCTTGCGCCGCATGCATCGCAAGTACCGCCCGCGGCACTACGCCGACCGCATCCTCAAGGCGCGGGCGCTGATGCCGGACGCGGCTATCGGGGCCGACGTTATGGCCGGTTTTCCCGGCGAAACCGATGCCGATTTCGAAGAGAGCCGGCGGTTCATCGAGGGTCTGCCGTTCACCTATCTCCACGTGTTCACGTACTCGGAGCGCCCCGGAACGCCCGCGGCGAGGGACGCAGATTCCGTGCCGGTCCCGGTGCGTAAGGAGCGCAACCGCGTACTGCGCGACTTGGCGGCGGCCAAGAATCGCGCGTTCCGGGAGCGCCTGGCGGGCAAGACGCTCTCCGCCGTGACGCTGCACGAAGCGGGCGCCGCGCTGACGGAGAACTACCTGAAGGTCGAGTTGGCGAAAGCGCGCGCGCCGAACCTGCTGGTGGATTTGCTAATCGGCGGCGTGACGGAGAGCGGTCTCCGTGAGAGCTTGTAAGGGGCCGGGCATGCCCGACCCCTACTGGGCAGGCCGGGAGGCCAGGCCGGGAGGCCTGCCCCACTTAGGGTGCGCGACGTAAAAGTGGAGATCAGGCCGCCCGGCGCGCCTCCCAGTAGTCCTCAAACCGGCCGTTGAGATGGCAGCATCGCAGGGCGACGATGGCATTGGCTCCCTGAACCGTCCAAAATATCCCAGATTGTTTGAGCCGGGAACCGGTCACGGTCTTGCAGCCGGCTTCGATCACAACAAAAGCCGAATATTTGCCCGGATTGGACCGCAGTGGGCGCATGCAGACCGTCTTTCTCAGTTATGCGCGAGAAGTAATTGCGCTGGCGAGCGAAACGAAGCGTACTGATCAAGCAAGTACACAAGAGGTCATCCGTCAGCTTGCGGAGATTAGCGGGGCGCGCACTTACTAATCAGAACCGGGCCATTGGCAGTTGTAAATTCCTGCGCCTGAATTGCCAGCGCCCCAAAAATAAAAGCGAGCGCGATACGATTCATGGCTTCAGCCTACCACTTTCAGTCTAGGGGCGATCTCCGACAAAATCCGGCGCTGGGCAGGCCTGGAGGCCTGCCCCACTTTGTGCACTATGGCTTGGGCTTGCGAATGGTGG
>OCZT010006010.1_pt1 | contig 12051 bp, 10 predicted proteins | sample 1539031 | NCBI WGS metagenome assembly OCZT01 (sample SAMEA3539308, study PRJEB22396) | soil metagenome | biome: tundra; feature: field; material: soil | place: USA | collected 2010-05 | depth 0.15 m
AGAGCTCTCTCATCTCCTTCTCCATGCCGGTTTATCCCGGCGCTCTAAACATTCACCTCCTGCGCGCTCCGTGACGTCCGGGCGACCTACGCTGCGTAAACGCGAATGTAATCAACGAGCATGGGCTGCGGAAATGTCACTGACCGGTCCGGGCGTTCAGAGAAGCGGCCGCCGACTGCGACGTTGACGAGCAGGAAGAAGTCGTGGTCGAAAACCCAGGGATTGCCCCGCAGGTCCGCTTGCGTCACCGTGTGGTAGAGCTTCCCGGCTGCATACCAGCGGATCCTGCCCGGTTCCCAGCTGACCGAGTACACATGGAAGTCGTCCGCGAGCGGGGAGCCGACATCCAGAGCTGCCGTGATTCCCCCGGCGCCCGAGTACCCAGGCCCGTGGACAGTTCCGTGAACCACGGCCGGATTGGTACCGAAATTCTCCATGACGTCGATCTCACCGCACTGCGGCCATCCGACCTCGTCGATGTTCTCGCCGAGCAGCCAGAATCCGGGCCAGATCCCGCGACCGCGCGGGAGCTTTATCCGCGCTCGCACCAGTCCATAGCGGAAGGACATCAGGTTCTCGCTGATCAGTCGCGCGGACGTATATTCACAACCGCCGTACTGACACCCGGCCAGCTGGGGATCCGGGCGCCGCACCACGATGGCGAGATTGCCCGCGCCGTCCAGCGCCGCGTTGCCGGTGCCGTCCGTGTAGTACTGGAGTTCCTGGTTTCCCCACCCGTGCCCGCCGACCTCCGGTCGCCATGTCCGGGGGCTTGCCGGCGAACCCGCTGCCCCATCGAACTCCTCCGACCAGGCCAGGGAATATGCGGCGAACTCGCCCGGAACCCGGTCACTCATTCGTGCCTCCTGGCCGTTCGCAACGACGGTGTCCCCGGCAGAGGCCAGGGTAAGGCATTCACATCTGTGCGATTCGGTGATTTCCGCTCGCGCTGCGTGACGGGCGGAGCGCGCAGTTGTCAGGTCCGGGCTGGGATTGGCGGCATCCAGGGGTGGCCGAGAATCGTGTCGCGCAGGGCGGTCAGCACGTCGGCGCCGTGCTTGGCGGCGGTGGAGAGGTAGCCGCGGACCGCGTACCGGTGCCGGGTGGTTTCCTCGGAGCGCAGCCGTCCCGAGATCTTCTGCTGGGTTTTGGCCGGCCGCAGGTCTCGCTCGGCGTCGTTGGAGGTGGGCGGGATCCGCAGATCGGAGACGAACCGCAGCACGTCGGCTTGCCGGTCGCGCAGGCATTCCAGCAGGTCCCGGCAGGGGCGCTGCTTGCGGCCGGGTCGGCGGGCGATTTCGGACAGGCCGGCCAGGACGCCGTGGCGGAAGGTGTGGATGAGCGGCGCGGCGATCTGCTCCGGTACTGCGGAAAGGTCCTGGCCGCGGGCGGTGCTGGCGGCGTGGATCAGCCCGCGCAGCGCGTCCGCGATCTGGACGGGCCAGATCGCGGCGGGATAGCGCTCGGCAGCGTCGGCTAGATCCCGCAGCAGATGCTGGGCACAAAGCTGGTGGATCAGCCCGGGGAACTCCGCCGAGTCGTAGTTCTGGTACCGGTCGTGCACGATGACGCCGGTCATGTCCGGCAGCACGAACGCCCGGAACGTGGCCATGGACCGGTCACCCAGAAAGTAATAGGTCAGCAGCCGGGTGCAGGCCACCAGCAGGTAGCGTTTGCGGGACTTCGGACCGGGGCCGACCCGGATCGGGGTCTCATCAGCGCAGATCACGTGCGCGAGGATGATCAGCGCCCGGATCGCCCGGTTCGCATCCGCGACCGCGGCGGCGGCGCGGGCCAGCATGCCGTGCACGAACCCGGGCGAGGGTTTCGCCCCGGTCAGCGACTCGATCAGCTCAGCGCACCGGTGCACCGGAATCGCGTGCGCGACCATGAGGAACACGCACAGCGCCTGCAGGGCAGGTCCGTAGCTGACCGTGCCCGGGCCGCCGGTCATCCCTTCGGGCCGGGCCGCCTGGTGCACCTTCCCGCAGCCGCACGCCACGGCGTGCAGGTCATGCTGGGTCACCGTCGCCGAGGCCAGTGGGATCTCCACCTGCTGATGGGAGGCCACCACCCCCAGATCGGCGGCGCCGGAAAGCGCCGCGCCGCACGCGCACGTTCCGTCCGGGAAGTGCGGGATCGTCTCGTCCGGGACATCGCTCCAGGCCAGGTGAGTCCCCGGCGACCCAGGCTGCCCGCCGGGCGTGCGCTTGCCCCGCGCCCGCCTGGGCTTGCGCGGCGGCGTGCGGCCGGGCTGGTCATCCATCGACGGCGGGAACGAGGAATTGCCCGAGTTCCGGGAGACCAGCCGCTCCAGCCGTTCCACCCGCGCCAGCAACTGCGCGTTGGCCGCTTCCATCTCGGCGACCCGCCCCGCCAGCGCCGCGTTCGCCCGCCCCTGCGCGGCGATCACCGCATCCCGGGCAGCGCAGCCCGCGCACCCGGCAACGGAACCACCCAGCGGCGAGGCCACAGACCACCATGATCAGGACATTCACGCAGTAAGCAAGGCGAAACGCTGGGCCGGCTCACAAACATCAACAACCGTCGGCAGTCACGCCGCGTCAGCAGCCACCGCCAAGGCGTGCAGGAGGTGAATGCTTACGCTTGGTCGTCGGCCGGGTGTCCCACCGGTAGCGGTTGCGGGCTCGCTGGATGAGCTGGCGGATGGTGACGAAGGCGGCGGCGAGGTGGAGGTAGAGGTAGAGGTAGAGGTAGAGGTAGAGGTAGAGGTAGAGGTAGAGGTAGAGGTAGAGGTAGAGGTAGAGGTAGAAGTCGACGATCTTGCCGTTGCGTTCGGTGCAGCGCCGCAGCTTGCCGTAGCCGTTCATCCACGAGTTCGTCCGCTCGATCACCCAGCGGCCGCCGGCCTGGACGGGCGCGGGGACGCCCTTGCGGGCGATGGCGGCGCCGTATCCCAGCCCCGGTGAGCAGGTCACGGGTAAGGGCGGAGTCGTAGGCCGCGTCCAGGTGCACGGTGATGTCACGGGGCATCGGCCTGGCCTGGGCCAGCGCGGCCAGCAGGGTGGGGGCAAGCAGCGGCGAGTCGTGCCGGTTCGCCCCCGCGGAGACCAGGCCGAGGGGAATGCCGTACCCGTCTGTGGCGGTGGAGCGTTTCAGGCCGCCTTTACGCCGGTCCACCGGGGACGGCCCGGCTTTCTGGCCGCCGCACGGTGCCTTGGTCATGCACCCATCCACCGGGACATCACCGGCTTGCAGGCCGATGACCTGGTCATAGGCACGCAATGCGGCGGCGTGCAGCGCGTGGGCCAGCCCCTGGCCCGCCCACTGCGCCACCCGGCGGCGGATCGTGCGGTCCGAGCAGCCCGGCGTGGCGATCCGCTCATACCCCGACCCGTGCACTAACGCAGCCACGACATGCTCAAAGACCACCCGGTTCGGGACACGGCGCCGATGGCAGCCCCACGGGTGACCCGGGGCGAACTCCGGCGGCTCTGTGCCCTCACCGACGACGGACCTCGGCACCCAGCTAGCAAGCTGACCAGAGACGGCATGACCTTCGCTCGCGCGGCCCTGCACAGCTGGCCCCAACACTGACCACCACAGGCCCACACCATGCGCAATTAAATAGGCCCAGTCACCCACGCGCCATTGTGTCGTGGGGACGAAACTGCCAGGAACCCTCCGGAGAACCTCATGTTCTCCATCCACTTCCCTTGACACACTTGCCGTTAGTACACCTCGGCTGGAAAGAACTAGCGGGCCCAGAGGCGGCGGGGGCAGGCCGAGGCCGACGTACGGCTTGCACACGGAGTTCACGCCGTCGCCTGAGCCTCAATCCGCAAGCGCCTGACACACGAAAGGTTCAGTAGTTGCCGATTAGTACACGAACAAGTCGAGAGAAGGAAAGCACATGCTCAGGCTGAAATTTCGCAGGGCCGCCGCGGCATCGGCCGCTGCCCTCTTCATGGCCACGGCGGCCATCGCCCTTCCCGGGGCAGCGTCGGCCGCACAGGCGGCACCGGCCGGACTGGCGGCACCGTCGGCCACTGCTGGGCCCTGCTGGGGGCATAGTTGCATCGGCAAATCCCCCCTGTGGGGAAGCAACAGCCAGCGCGACTGCGTGAAGGGCATCGCCAACCCGTACCAGGGCGGCTACGTCGACGCTGCCTACGACGTGGTTACCATCCCCACCGACATGAGTAGCGTGACGCTGCGCTATTCTCCCTTGTGCGCGGCGAACTGGGCACGCTGGAACGGTCCCCAAATGGAAGGTGACACCTACTGGGTCGAGACCTCGGACTATAATCTGTCGAGTACCGGGGACAGCTATAAACTCCCGAACTATACGACCATGGTGGACGGGACCCTGCTGGCCAGAGTCTGCTGGCATGATGCCGCCGGCCAAGTGGGCAATTGCTCCACCTGGAACTAATCTGGGATCCGGCGTGTAGCTTCCAGCGCTCGTCCCACCGGGCGGCCGCCCGGTGGGACGAGTTGCACGCTCACGGCTTTGACAGCCAGCGGGGAACCTATGACCGAACCCCGGAGGATGCGCAAGGACACTCGCACCGGTGGCCTGTACTCGCAGGGTCCACACGCTCGCTGAGCCAGGCTCACGCTGGCCCTCGCCAGCGGCATTCTGCTGGCCGAGGTGCTTCCCGCGTGCGCTCGGCGCACCGCGCTCTCGGGCTCAACGCCTGCCATTAGTGCTTTGTTAGGTCCTCAGGTTGGCGCAGGCCGGGACGGGGAGATGGGCTGGTGGCAGGTGTGGCAGGCGCCGGTCCAGACGGCGAGGGGTGCCTGGAGTTCGCGGAGGATGGCTTAGAGGGTCAGGCCGGCGCAGGGGCTTTTGGGTCGTAGCGGAACTGGGTGCAGAATGCCTGGGCCACGGCGCTGAGGGAGACGTGGCGGTGCCAGCCGGCGTAGCTGCAGCCTTCGAAGTGGTCCAGGCCGAGGCCGTCTTTGAGTTCGCGGTAGTGGTGCTCGATGCGCCAGCGGATTTTGGCAAACCGCACCAGGTCGCGCTGATGTGCCGCGACTTGCACGAAACGACCATCACACGGTCGGTTCCGGTGGCACCCTTCGCGACGGGTCACCCGTTGCCTACAGGTCTACTTCCGCGCTTGCGACCCGTGCGCCGCCGTGGTCGTAGACGTAAGCATATGCCTGGGTCACGTTGGTGCCGTCCACCATGGCTGTGTAGGCGGGCAACGTACCCCGGTAGTTGTAGCAGTACTCGTTCAGGTGACCCGTGTTGCCCGGGCCCGGATAGCACATGGACTCGAGGTTGCCGTGGCAGTCGAGGGTCGTGACAATGACCACCATCGACAGGCCGACGTTGTATCCCTCGGGGGTCAGCCAGGCCCAGGCCCAGTTCGAGTTGCAGAGCTTCGAGTACTTGTTGTAGAGGATAGCCACGGCCTCGGGGTCCGAGCGGGTCGTTGATGCTGACGTTCGTCCATGCGCTCGCCGTGTCCGTCGTGGCAGGTGGCCGGGATGGTCATGTTCGGCGGTGGTCGGGCGGCGCGCCTTCACGCGCACGTAATGAGCAGGCCGCTGAGTTCGGCCTGTTCGGGCGCGGTGATGGTCAGCCTCCACTCGTACTTCACGGCCACCCACATTTGGTCGTACACGCAAGCGAAGTCGTGACCGGCGGCGGCGGTGGGAAACGCGTTGGCGGGATAGCCCTGCGGCATCCACTCATCCGGTGACCGATCGCCCTTCGATCCATTGGACGCCTGCGACACGCTCATGAGCTGCGGCAGGCTGACGTCGTTATAGAAGTCCGATTTCTGGGTCGGCGACCAGTTCCAGGCGCCCGAGTTATAGGCGTCGCCGATCGGCACGATGTGGTCGATCTGCATACCGCCGGTGCCGGCGATCGCCGCCTGGGTCGTGTACGCGTGGACGCTCTGGACCGCCTCGTACGGCCACTCCCATGATCCCGCGGTCACGGGGCATCCGAATTTGGGGGTGAGGGCCTGGGTTGCTCCCTGCGCGGCGGTCAGCGCGTCGTCTCTCAGTACCCAGTCGCGGGTCGAGCAATTGTTACGCTGCCGCCAGTCGCCGAAAGCATCCCGTTGGGCCTGGCTGTATGGGGTGGGCGGCGCGACAGTCGTCAACGCGAGCCTCGCGAGCAGGTTGCGGGCGGTGGCGGCGGTGGGAACTCCGACCGGGAGGTTGCGGGCGACCCAGAATGGAACCTTGGCCATGCCCGGCCGAGTTCCGGAGGTCGCTGCGTTACCGGTACCGAGGTGGGACTGGAGATCGGCCGCGATCTGAGCGTGTCCGCTGGGCGTCGGGTGGAACCATGCCGCCGCATCTGCGACGCGGCTGCCCCGGTCCACGGAACAGGCAGGCTGTAGACCCAGGAGTCGCCGCTGCATAGTTCGTGTCCGGCGAAGGCGTAGCGCTCGTCGAGCACATCAATTCCGGCCTGGCGCGCGGCCCGCACGATCGCGTTGTCCAGATAGTTGGCCACACCGATCAGCCAGTCGACATCACTGACCGGCAGATTGAGGATGTCGGCGCACGTGGTGCCGGGGGTAAAGATGTTCGGGTAGGTAACCGCCACGACATCGGCATTGGGTGCGCGGTTCCGGATAGCCGTGTAAGTAGCGACGAGCTGGGGTCCGAGCGAGTCGATGAGGCTTTCCTCGTTGTTGGCGTCGTCCTGGTTGTAGTAGCCCTCGCAGCTCAGCCCCGGGGTCAGGCAGCGCGTAAGGACACTGGCAAAGCCCGCGTCATTGCCGCCGATGGTGACGGTGATCAGGCCAGCGTTCGGAAGCAGCGCGTTGATCTGGGCTGGCTCGCCGTTCTGGCCGGTGGTGGTGATGTTCGACATCACAGCCCCGCTGCAGGCCAGGTCTTCGACGTTGCCGTTGTAACTGGCGTGGCCGACGGCGTACTGGCGGCCGAAAGAGTTCGACGACCGGTGGCAGCTGTCGCTGCTGGTGTCTGTCCCCTGATCGTAGTTGCCCGCCCCCTCCCCCGCCGAGTAAGAGTCGCCGAGGATCGCGTATGGCGTCGGCGTACCCGTGATGGGTACGAAGGCCATCCCGCTGAATGCCAGGTCCCCGGGGCTGGTGACATGCAGGTTGGTCAGCGACACGGCGGCACCGGGGCCGAGCCAGAACTTGCCCAGGCTGACCCAGGCGTCGGTGTAGTTGTTCTGGTTGACCGTGACCACCTGGCGGGAGCCATAGCCGTCGTCGATCGTGTAGTCGGCTTCGGTCGCGGTGGCCCCGGCGGCCGGCACGAACACCCGGACGTCGTAGTCGCCGAAGGCGGGCAGGCGGGGGGTCCAGGTGCCGGTGACGCCCCACAGAGAGACCCCGCTGGCGTCGGTCGGCTCGTTGGTGTGGGTGAACCAGATATGCCCGCCCAGGCCGGTGCCGAGCTGGTGCACGTCCATGTCGGTCTGCTGTGATCCGGGGACCGAAGGGTCCCCGTAGCTGAACGCGAAGTTGCCGGCGTTCTGCCAGTTCTCGTTTGCTGAGGTGCAGCCCTGCAGGTTGACCGCGGCAGCCTGGCTGTCCACGACATCGGTCCCCGGCGGGATGTCAGCGGTGCTGACGGAGCAGGCTGAAAGCGGATAGTAGTCGCCAGACTGGGCCGGGGGCTCCGCATCGCCCTGGTTGTACTCCCAGGTACCCGAGTGGCAGGGATTGGCCTGTGAGCACCAGAAGTCCGGCAGGTGCCACCAGCACTCGTAGTCGGTCCTTGTGCACGGGCCGGTCCCGTCCGAAGTGGACGGATCGCAGTTGCCCGCGTACAGCTGGAGGTTGCATACGGTCGGGTCACACTGGTTGCCCGTTGTGTCGCAGAAATCGTTGATACCGGGCCGTGCCAGTGCGAACGCGTTCGTCTGCAAGACGTTCGTGTTGCTGCTCGGGTCGTGGGTCTCGATGGTTCCCGCGTACGAGGCGTTACCGGTCAGCGAAGACTGGATTGGCACCTCCATCCAGCCGAACACCTTCTCCTGGTACGGCCAATTTCCGGGGGTAGCCGCGTCGCCGTACAGGATTACCCATCCGTTGCTGTTGCCCGCGTGCAGGAACGGCCCGCGGTTGTAGGGGTAATCAGGGTTGGCAGGGTTGTTTGACCAGCCCAGGCCCAGGGCCCAGACCCGGAGTTGGGGTGCAGACCGCTGTTGTAGTCCCAGAGCGCCAGATACCAGTTCTCGATGATGTTCGGGTCGGAATTGTTGGCCGTGATTCCGCCCGCCGCAAGTTCGTTCCATTTCTGGGCCAGGATCTGGGCCGAGGCGGACACATTCTCCGCATAGTCGACGGCGATCTTGCGTTGCAGGTCGTAGGACATGTCCCCGGTGTGCATGCCGGTCGTCACCTGTCCCAAGCCGTAGCCGCAGTCAGGGGTCGTAACCCCGGTCACGTAGCCGCCGCCCGCGCCGTAATAGTCGGCGATCAGCGGATTGCCGGCCACGCCCTGGACCGCGTGCGGGGACGCCTGGTTGAAGTTGGATTCCTGGGCGAAGACTCCCTCGAGCACCTCGCGGGGGATGCTCGGCCCGCCCGGGCCGAATGGCGCGGGGAGGGGGAAGTCCAGGCTCGGCGAGTACGAGGGCAGGCCAAGATTCGCATAACCCGCCGGGCGTGCGTAGCTTCCTGCCAACAGGCTGCGGCCGACCAGATTCGCGGCCCAGTCGACATCCTCCGGCGAGGGCTGCATGACCTGCAAGTTGACGTTATTGCGCGGGACCGCGCAGGTTGATGTGAACTGTGCCGTCGCGGCCCGGACGCTCGCGTGCGTCGCGGGTCTGGCACCACGTGCGGTGCTGGCAGCATCGGACGAGCCGACGATGCTGCCGTCGTCCCGCAGCACTGGCGGGAAGACGGCGGTGCTCGGCGCGCTGGTGGCCGGTATCAACGATGTAACGTGCCGCGCGCCATGGCCCTGCCCCGTGGAAAGGAGCAGCGGGGTGCGCGCCAGGGCCCCTCCGTCCGCTCGCGCCGCGGCTGGGCGGCCGGGTGACTGGACCGGTACCGGGCTGTACGCGGTGCCGGCCAGGGAGGACGCCTCGACCGGGGTGGTCTCCCCGGTGAGCGCGACCATTCCGGCGGCCGGGTCTAGCTTGGTCGCCCCAGCCGCCACCGTGCGGCCGCCGCGCCCTTCGAACAAGGCGAGCTGGCCGAACACCCCGCCGCCGGCCCGGTGCACACCCTTCCCGTCCAGATGCCACACCGAGGCCGAGGACCGACCCGTGCCGACTAGGTAGTCCACGCCCCCAGCGGCGTTGGCCACCAGGTCGAACGGCCGCCCAGCCGTATGAACGCGCACGGTGTGCCTGCCCCCCGCCAGGTGCACGATCGTGTCACCGGAGGTCGCGAAGAAACCGCCGCCGGGAGCCGGGACGGCCGCGGTGTACTGCCCCGGCAGCGTCTGCACGGTGCGCACCGTGGCATCAGCGGCATCCGCGAGCACCAGTTGGGTGGACTGCTCGTCGGTGCCGGCGTAGCGCGTCAGCCCGACCGTGCTTCCGGTCCCGCACGACGGTGTGAAGTAGTACAGGGAAACGCCGCTGATCAACGGGCGCACGGCCCCGGTGTGTGCGTCGATGACATAGGCGATGCCGCCGCGGTCATTGCCCGCGGGCGTGTTGTCCACGGTCCAGGGCGCGACGACCGCCACCACATACCGGCCGTCGCCTGTCATGCACTGCCGCCCGATCCAGCGTTCGCCACCAGGGTCGATGCCCACGGGAGCCAGAGTCGCCAGGGGCTGCCACGACCAGCCGCTGCCGGAACTGGCCGCATACAGATGCCAGCCATCGGAGTCACCGCGCCCGTCAACGACTTCATCGCCGGCCGGCACCGGCCGCACCGCACGAACGGGCAGCGAGGCGTCCGTGCTCTTACCCTGCCGTACCGCGCTGCCCGCCGGGCTGTTCGACGGACCGGGTGACGGAGTGCTTGATGAGCTGTTGGGCGGGACGGCACGCGCTGCCGCCGCGGCCGGGACCGCGGACGACAGGGAGACCGCAGCCCATGCGGCGAGAGTGACCGCGGCTAGCCATCGGCTTCGCCGCCTTGCGGGCGGCCGCAGCCCAACCACGGACGGCCAGACACGTGGACCTGCGCCTGCGGGGCGGCGAACACGGCCGATCCGAGGGCCCGCGAGGAGGCCCGCCCTGAGAAATCTCAGCCTGAGCATGCGTTCTCTTTCTCTCGCTTCGTTCGTGAACCGGGTCGGCGTAGGCCAGACCATTGTGTGTATGTCATGCGGCTATGGATTATGGTCAAGGCGGCCTGCACTCCGCGCGCCGCTGAGAATCGGCCTCATCCTGCCGGCCCCAGCTGCACCTATTGCTGACCTTCCATTCCCTCGACCACAAGCAGGTCATCGGATCGCGCCATGCGGCGGAGATCGTGTAGGTCAAATGCGCGGAGATTACGGAAGCCGGATGCGCTGACTGCACGCGGAGTTGGATCCGTACATGTCCGTGCGTGTTCGGGGCCTGTAGCCAGGGGTTTCGGCCGAGCGGCACCTCGCACGTGAATCGGCTCCGCTCATCTCCAGCCGGTACAGCCGGGATTGGGGGGCTCAGTGCCCGGGAAGGAGACATCGTCGGTGACACACGCCCGGGCTAGTGGTACGCCGTTGACCATGTTGGTCCAGTAGTTGCCGTAGTCGGACAGAGTGTCGAACCCGTAGTAGGCCGAGTCCCCGTTCTGGTTCTGCACCCAGAACTCGCCGCCGTCGGCGGGCACCTGGTTATGCACGGTGGCCACCGTCCAGTTGGCGTGGCACAAGGCGGAGTAGCGAAGAGAGATCGTCACCACGCCGTAGTCGATGTTGAAGGAGGACACGGTGGACGCGTTCGAACCGGCGCAACCCGTGCTCTCTGGGTCCTTGCCGTTGCAGCTCGCTCCGTAGCACGGAAACGTGGTTTTGGCATGGGCCGCCGGAGCCACCGCGACCGATCCGGCGGCGACCAGGGCGAGGGCGGCTGCGGTAACAAGTACCGGGATGTGTATGCGCATGGGTTGCCTTTCCTGGTGGCTTCGCCGGCGGCAGATGTAGCAAGCAGACCGCGCGGCGGGGCCGGCGGCAACGAAGTCCGGCACGCAGAAAGCCGGAGACTTCCGGCCAGGCGGTGGCCCCGCGTTCGCCATCCCCCTGTCACGAGGTTTTCGCGGGCACGAGACCGGCGGCGTCCGGGGACCCGCTAAGGCGCGGCCGCTTAACTGCCGAGCGCGCGGTCGAGGTCGCTGATCCGCTGCTCGCACGTGCGCGCCTCGCCAGACCGGCCAGCGGAGCGCAAGGTGCTGGTCAGGACCCGCAGCACGTCACGTTCCCAAGCAAGATCGCCGATGAGGCGGAACGCCTCACTGGCCTGGCGAAGGCATTCCGCCGCAGCCGCGTCGCCGGTATCTGCGCGCAGCGCGCAGCCCAGGCCATAGAGAACCCGGGCCCGGCCCCAACGATCCTGCAACTCCTCAAACGTGGTCAAAGCCTGCCGGTAATGGCTGATCGCATCTCCGTACTTACCCAGGCCGGCCAGTGCCAGGGCCAGGTTCAGGCGCGCCATGGCGCCGCCCAGCGCGTCGCCGAGCGCGGCGAACAGTACGAGGGCCTGCTGGTGCCGTCCGGCCGACTCCTCGTGCCGTCCGGCCCGGTACAGCGTGTTGCCGCAATGATTGATAGCCATAGCTTCGCCGCGCCGGTACCCGGCGGCGCGGAACAGTTCGAGCGCCTGCTCGTGACCGGCCACTGCCTCGTCGTACCGGCCAAGCGCCGCGCAGACGTGCGCACGGAAGTTGAGCGCTGTCCCCTCCTCGGTCTGGTCTCCGGCGCGCCGGGCGAGGCCAGCCGCTTCCTCGTGCAGCGTTACCGCTTCAGCGGGTCGACGCTGCTCGGTCAGCGCGAGGCCAAGGCTGTTGAGCAGGCACGCCTCCGCCCGGAGATCCCCGCGCGAGTGGGCCGCCGGCCGCAGCGTCTCGCACATCGTCTGCCAGGCATGCCATTGGCACCGCAGGTCGAAATACCAGCTCAGGGCATCGGCGGCGGTGAGCGCCTCGTCGGCCAGCCCGAGCTCGGCCGCACGAGCCGCGGCGGCAAGCAATG
>OCZT010006011.1_pt1 | contig 12046 bp, 10 predicted proteins | sample 1539031 | NCBI WGS metagenome assembly OCZT01 (sample SAMEA3539308, study PRJEB22396) | soil metagenome | biome: tundra; feature: field; material: soil | place: USA | collected 2010-05 | depth 0.15 m
CACGAGCACACTGCGCGTCTGCTACGAAATCAGGCTGAGCACGTCGTACGGGGCGGGTCTCCAGAGTTTCTGTGTGAAACCACGTTCGACGGGTCAGTACAAACAGCACGGCGTCGCTGGCGACTACCGAGGGGGTCGTATCAGCATCTTCGTGACGAGCGGTTCTCGCAAACAGCCCATCGGCGCCGTCAAGAGTTCATCGAAGTCACCATTCACGGTTCTCTTCAGTGAGAGCCTTCCCGTGGCCAACTTGGACTTCAAGGTCTACTCACCAACGTATTTTGCTGGATTCCATTTCACGAAGTTCGCCCTGACCGACGGCTCGGCGTGCACCGATCATTCCAGGTCAGCCTTCGTCCTTGGGGGAAGAGGAACGTTTGGAAACGACTACCCCGGGGCCGACATCTTTGAGAAGGCGGCCAACACGTGCGGAAGGGGAACCGGCTTCAACACCAAGATCGCGAACGTGGTTATCAACGGACTCGGCGCCGAGGTTTGGAGCAACTGTGCCGGCGTCCCATTCGGCGCGTGCGGCGCTGTCCAAGTGAAGGCCAACGGCGGGTTGATCACGTGGACCGTTCCCTCTGTCGACGGTTACAGGCCCACAACAATCAGTGTCACGACGTACAACCTCGCCTATTCGGTACTGCTAGCGGTAGCCCGGGGCATCAAGTAGATGGCGCTGTGGGCGAAGAGGACTGGAGGTCAGAGTGGTGGCTAGGGACGACTGGTCGAGGAATTGTCCTCCTGCGCATCGAGGTAGTCGCTCGTTCGTTCCCGCACACCATGGGGAAAGTTCGCGCAGCGGGGATTCTCGGTTCGGTGGTCTCGGTCGGGGCTCGCGTGCTGTCGGATCGTGACGACCAGCGTGGTGCCAGCTGTCCTTCGGTCGTTCAGCAACCACTCCGCCGTGGGCGTGGGGGACGTGAGCATCGTCGAGTCGGTAATTCGCGTCAACGGTGACTTTGGGACGTATCCGCACCCTGTCGGGCGTTCGTACGTTGACCTTTGCCGATGCCACGGGCCTGAAGATGCCCACTGTACAATGAGGCCAAAATCGACTAGGAGCAAACGATGGCATCGGAGGTTGAAGGAATCGTTGCGTTGGCCAAGGGGGAGCCGGTGTCGTTGGTGACCATCGTGGTGCCCGATCCGGGGCCGGGTGAGACCGTCGTCGCCATCCAGGCGTGCGGTGTCTGCCGTACCGACCTGCACTACCGCGAGGGCGGGATTAACGACGAGTTTCCGTTCCTTCTCGGACACGAGGCTGCGGGCGTCATCGAGGAAGTCGGACCTGACGTCACTTCGGTCCAGCCGGGCGATTTCGTCGTGCTGAATTGGCGCGCGGTGTGCGGAGAGTGTCGTTCCTGCCGACGGGGTCGGCCCTGGCACTGCTTTGCCACTCACAACGCATCACAGAAGATGACGCTGACCGACGGGACGCCGCTGTCCGCGGCGTTGGGAATCGGAGCGTTCGCGGAGAAGACCCTGGTGGCGGCGGGCCAGTGCACCAAGGTGGACCCGAGGGCTCGGCCCGAAGCGGTCGGCCTGTTGGGCTGCGGTGTGATGGCCGGACTGGGCTCGGCCATGTTGACCGGCGAGGTCGGAGTCGGTGACTCGGTGGCGGTGTTCGGCTGCGGCGGTGTGGGCTGCGCGGCGATTGCCGGTGCGCGCCTGGCCGGGGCCACGAAAATCATTGCCATTGACCTCGATGCGCGCAAGCTCGACCGGGCTCGTGAGTTCGGCGCCACCGATGTCGTCAACGGCTCGAGTGAGGATGTCGTCGCGGCGGTGCGTGCGTTGACCGACGGGAACGGTGCGGATATCTGCATCGAGGCGGTGGGCAACGCCAAGGTGATGGAGCAGGCTTTCTACGCGAGGGACCTGGGCGGCACCCTGGTACAAGTTGGCGTGCCCATGCCCGACATGCGGCTCGAACTGCCGATGATCGACTTCTTCGGGCGGGGTGGACAGTTGAAACCGAGTTGGTACGGGGATTGTCTGCCGTCACGCGACTTCCCAATGATGGTCGACCTCTATCTCCAGGGGCGACTCGACCTCGATCGATTCGTCAGCGAGACGATCGCCCTCGGCGACGTCGAGGAGGCATTTCGTCGAATGGAGCGAGGAGAGGTGCTGCGTTCGGTGGTCGTGATGTGATGATCGCGTTGGCGCCCACTGTGGGGTGACTCTTGGTCAATGTACGTCCGTCAGTGCGCGCGAGCAAAGACAGTACTCGACGCGGTGCGTACCGAACGCTTCGCGGCCGTCGAGGTCTTTGCGGGCCGTATCGGCCAACCTCAAGAGTGGACTTCGTCGCGTGACTGGCGTGCGTTGAGCGGGAGCGTGGCCACCACCGAAGTTCCTCGTCCGAGGACCGAGTGGACCTCCAAGCGACCGCCGAGGAGTCGTGAGCGTTCGCGCATGCCGAGTAGGCCGAGGTGCTCCGAATCCCGTTCACTCGGACTCTCGGGGTCGAAGCCGCTCCCGTTGTCCTCGACGTTCAACGTCAGTTCGCCAGATCCAAAGGTCACTGTCACCGACAAGTGACTGGCCTCAGAGTGTCGAAGGGTGTTGCGAATCGCCTCTTGGATGATTCGAAATGAACCAAGTTCGATCTCAGAGTCGAGACGGGTCTCGGTTCCGATGATCCGGAGTTCGGCCACCAGCTGGCTCTGGTCTTCGATGTCGTCCATCAGGCTCGAGAGCGCCGCGACGAGTCCCAACTGGTCGAGAGTCGGCGGGCGCAGGTCACGCGCCATGGACCGCAGACGTCCTGCAGCGTCGAGTGATTGGTGGTGAGCTTCGGCGAGGCCCTCGACGACTACGGTGGGAACCCCTTGAACCTCGCCCAAGCTCTCGAGGCGTCGCGCGAGGTGCAGGAAGAGTTGGAGCGGTTCATCGTGTAGTTCGCGAGCCAGTCGACGATTCTGGTCCTCCTCGGCCTGAATCACGAGTTGCGCGTATCGTCTGGCCCGACGACCCTCACTCCTTTCCTCCGTAACGTCCTCAAAGATGACCTGAGTGCCGACCGCGCCAACTTCATCGGGTAGCAACACGACGTCAAGGCGGTAGTCGCGGCCGTCGAGGAGCGAAACCACTCGTCCTATCAGTTCGATGAGCGAGATCTCCTCACCAAGTAGGGACGTGCCTGTCTTGCCGACCACATCGTCGCCGAGCAGTTTCGTTGCGGCTGGATTGGCGTCGGTGACGATGTCGTCGTGATCAAGGACGAGCATCGGAGAGCGAATGGTCTCGAAGAGCCGGTGGAATCGCGTCTCCATCTCCAGCGACTTGGCCAGGGCCCTTTCGGTTCGAACGTGGGCGAAACGTTCGGCGTCGATGCGGCGACCGAAGACGAAGGCCACGATGACGATGAGAGTGAGTTCGACGACGTCGCCTCCCACGTGACCGAGGTCGCGAGGGAGGAAGAGGTCGGGTAACCAGAGAAGGATCGCCAACGCAGTGGTGGCCGCCGCGCCCGCGAGGGCGTAGCGCAATGCGGCGTAGCCAACCGGAAGGATCAGGAGCGCTACCGGGACGCCGGAGGGGAATGCTCCGGTCTCGGTCGAAACGTGCAGGTCGAGGACGAGGTGTAGTCCAGCGATTATGAGGACGGCCGCCTGGATGATCCAGAAGCGGGTCTCGCGAACCGGGGGGTGGACCGCGAGGCGCAGGACGGACTTGGAGTCAGATCGCAGGGTGGGGGTTGTCATGGTCCTGGTGCTTGACGAGCCGGCTGCCCAGAGCGAAGGCCACAGCCTCGGTCCTTGATTGCACACCCAATTTGCTAAGGACACTTGAGACGTGGCCCTCGACCGTTCGCAGCCCCAGTCCCAACTCATTGGCGATCTGCTTGTTCGAGCGGCCCTGTGCGAGGAGTTCAAGGACGTCGGTCTCGCGCGGGGTCAGAAGTTTCGACGTCTCGGTCCCGTTGCGCGACCTTCGAGTGAGTCGACTTGAGACATCGCGGTCGAGCACGAAAACGCCGTCGGCCACGGCGCGCACCGCGTCGACGAGTTCCTTCGCGGACGCGGTCTTGAGGAGATAGCCGCCCACTCCGATCTCGATGGCCTCGGCGACGAACGCGTATTCGTCGTAGGCGCTCACGATGAGAACGCGCATGTCGGGGTGCGAGATCGAGGTCCGCCGCGCCAGTTCCAGTCCGCTGATCCCGGGCAGGTTGACGTCCACCAGCGCCACGTCCGGTCGGAGCGTCTCGAGGGCGCTGACGGCTTCCTCACCGGAGCCCGCTTGCCCCACCACTTCGAGATCGGGCGCGCGCTGGAGCAACTGGATCGTGCCCTCTCGCACGAGGGCGTGGTCGTCGACGATGAAGACCTGCACCGGCGTCGACGCGGACCGATCCGCGACGTCGAAGGGGGCGCCCGCCGGTGACGGAGTTCGATCGTCGCCGGTAGTTGGCAGGTCCATGTGGCCCAGTCTGCACTCCGGAGGGGTCGAACGCCAACACGCACCGAATTCGCGCGTAGTTCCACGGGCGTGCCCGTGGGATTCGGTCCACCACCACCGTGGTATTCGGGTTTCAATCCCCGAAGCAATCAGCGAAAATGGATTCATGATGCAGATACTTGGCGTGGTCCTGGCGGTACTGCTGGGGTCGTCGTTCGTGGCGATGGGTTTCTACGTCGCGGTCGGGCTGGCGGCGGCGGCGACGACGGTGCGCACTGCGCGCCGCGAGCGTCGATTGACCTGCGAGTTGGACAGGGTTCTCGAAGAGATCGTCGGCCCTCGGTCGCCTTCATCGCCCGAATCTGTTCGCTAGCCGCCGTCTCTGCGTGACTGGCGGACGAGCATTGGCGTCGTCGCGTGGACGGCCATACGTCTGGCTCACGACTCCGCTTCCGCGCCTGTCGCCCTGATACGGCCTGCGATTGGGTCAACCGAGGCATTCTTGAACGGGCAACTCGCTTCGAGGATGCCCGGGCGAAGTGCGATGGTGCTCGATCTTCGGCCTCCTCGGCAGTTACGATCGCCTAGGAGGCTGCGCGACCCGCGGTGCCGGTTGCCCGGGTGGATGAGCGGTGCCGGCCGGTCCTCGTACCGAGATCCTTGGATTCACTGGATTTTGTCGGTCAAATCGAGTTCGGGACCCTCAGGAATGCAGTAGTTGACATTGCCTCGGTTACGTGATAGTACGTATCTAAACGCGTAGTACTACGGTAGTTGGTTTAGTGATCAACTACACATTCGTACCGGGGGGAAGATATGGCGATCAAGGCTGATGACAGGACCCATCTGACGGATCCGGTGGCCGTGGCCATTCGCCTACGCCCACAGGAGCGCGAAGGGGTCGCCCAACGTTTCAGCGCGTCCGACCCAACCCCGGGGTTGGACATCGCGCGCAACCCGCTCGTGGCCCGTGTACTGCGTAACCGCAAGTTCCAGTTCCTACTCATCCTGCCCAATCAGATCGTGTTCTGGACGGTGATCTTCGTGGGTTTCTTCGGCACGGCCATACCGGGTCTCAACTTCGGTGCGGCGATCACCTGGTACGTCTGGTTCTGCCTCGTGTTCGTGATGATGGTCGTCGTCGGGCGGGCGTGGTGCGCGATGTGCCCCTTCGGAGGATTCGCCGAGTGGATCCAGCGCAAGTCGTTCTTCCAGCGCACGCAGAAGACGTTGGGCCTTGGACGCAAGTTCCCCGAACCCCTCGCTCGCCTGGGCTTCATCCTCCCGGTCGGTTCCTTCCTCCTGCTCACCTGGATCGAGGAGTACTTCAACATCGCGGCACCAGGTAACCCGGCCTTGACCAGTTTCATGGTGATCGGCATCGTCGCCACCGCGCTCGCCTTCTTCATGATCTTCGAGCGTCGGACGTTCTGTCGCTACATCTGTCCGCTGACGTCGGTGATCGGCACCATTGGTTCCATGGGCTCGGTGGCCGGATTCCGCACCCGCGACCGGGACAAGTGCGTGAGCTGCGAGACCAAGGACTGCATGCGCGGCGGCGACGACGGGTTCGGCTGCCCGTGGTACACGTGGCCGGCCAGTGCGGACTCCAACCTCTACTGCGGGCTGTGCACCGAGTGCTACAAGTCGTGTTCGGAGGACAACATCGGCCTGTTCCTCCAGAAGCCGCTGACGTCGGTGGTCGCGCCGACGCGTCGTCGCGCCGACGTGGCGTGGGCGATCGTGCTGTTGTGGGGGCTGGTGCTCTATCAGCAACTCAATGCACTGCGCTTCTACGGCACCCTCGAAAACTGGCTCAACACCCACCTCCACTTCCCCCACTATCCCAATCCGGTGGCGTACCTCGGGTTGATCGGGCTACTCGCACTCGCGACCGCGGGCGTCACCTGGGGCATCGCGGCGCTCAGCGCGCGACGCGATCTCAACTTCGATCGGGCCGGCAGTTTCGTCGACCGAGGCTCGCGATTCCGCGCGTACTTCATCCCGGTCAGCTACGGGCTCATCCCCGTGGTTGGTGCGGACTACTTCGCCCGCCAACTGCCCAAGTTCTTCCAGCACGCCCCGCGCGTGATTCCGGCGGTGCAACACGTCTTCGGATTCTCCGGCACGAACTCGTCGCTCTACAACGTCCCGATCCTCTCCGACCCACGGATCATCGCCGTGCAAGTCGCCGTGATGGTCCTGGGCACCCTGGGTGCACTGTGGGCGACGTGGCGGATCACGAATCGTGAGCTCGTTGGCGTCAGTCGCAACGCCCTCGTCGTGCGCTCGGCCACACTGGGCCTGACGGCCGTGTGCGGCGTGGCTGCCGCCCTGCTCTACGTGGCGATACAGGCCGCGGACTGATTGACGATGAAGACCAACTCTCACCTCAGTCCGGATCTGCCGGAGACGAAGGAGTCACGATGACCCAGACCATCTCATCGGGTGTCGACGCGTTTGGCGCACGGCCCACCGTAAGGATCCTCGCCGACCGCTGCGCAGGCTGCCAGGAGTGCGTGATCCGGTGCCCGACCGGAGCGTTGTCGATGGACGCGAAGCGATGGGTGGCTCTCGACGACAGCGACCTCTGTGTCGGCTGTCGCCAGTGCGAGCGCACCTGCCCGTTCTCGGCCATCGTCGTCGAAGGGCCGATGCTCGTCGGGCCCCGGGTGGATCCGCTGCCCAACCACCCCGTTCACTTGCGGGGCGACATTCAAGAGATCCGATCGGGATTCATCGGCTGGACCGAAGCTCTGGCCGAAGCCGACCGTTGCCTCCAGTGTCCGGACCCGACGTGCGTGCGCGGCTGCCCGGCGCACAACGACATCCCGGGTTTCATCGCGGCGGTGCGCGAACGCGACCTCGCGGGCGCCCACCAGATCTTGGCTCGGACCTCGGTCATCCCCGACATCTGTTCGCGGGTCTGCAACCAGGCCGCGCAATGTGAGGGGGCGTGCAGCTGGTCCCTCGCGGGGGGCACTCCCGTGGCCATCGGGCGTCTCGAGCGCTTCGTCGCCGACAACATGCCGGTCCCGTCACCGACGGTCGTCCCAGTGGCTGACCCGTTGTCGGTGGGGATCGTCGGTTCGGGTCCCGCTGCGGCCGGGGCCGCCTGGGACCTCGTCGAAGCGGGCGCCGCCGTCACCGTCTACGAGAAGGACGAGGTCCCCGGGGGACTCTGCGTGTGGGGCATCCCGGACTTCACGCTGGCCGAGGACATCGCGCTGCGGCCCTGGCGACAGCTCGAGCGCGCCGGACTTGACCTGCGCTGCGAGGTCGAGATCCACGCGAAGGACCTGGACCGTCTCCTCGCAATCCATGACGCGTTGATCGTCGCGAACGGCGCCGGCGTGCCGCTGCGTCTCCCGGTGCCCGGGGCCGACCTGGACGGCGTGGTCGAGGCGACGTCGTTCCTTCAGGGCGCGAGGGTGGCGCTCGAACCGACGGGTGACCCTCGCGCGTTTTGCACCACGTTGGGCCTCGGCGACGCGGACTTCGGGCGCAGCGCTCATGTTCTGGTCCTCGGCGCCGGCAACACCGCCATGGATGTGGCCAGAACCGCGCGACGACTGGGCATGTCCGCGACGTGCATCGACTGGCTCGACGAGCGGTTCGCCCTCGCGCGACCCGACGAGTTGGCCGAAGCTCGCCACGAGGGCGTCGAGATTCGCTTTTCGCACACGCTGACGGCGCTGCGGGGTGTGTCGGGCCGGGTGGCGCGCGCCGACCTCGCGCGCACCGAGCAGAACCACGCGGACAAGCGCCCCAAGGTCCTCGCCGACGACGCCGTGGAGATGGAGGTCGACCTCGTTGTTATGGCGATGGGCTATCGCAACGACCCCGACTTCGTCAACGTCCTCCCGGGCACCCCCCTTCGCCGAGAGACCGCCGGGGTCGCCGACCGACGTTGGCAGGCGAGTGGCATCCTCGCTAACCCGGCGTCTGCGTACGCGAATCACAACGACGTCGGCGCGCTGGCCCTCAAGCGCGAAGTCAGCCTTTGGGCGGCCGCGCTGCCGGTGAGCGAACGCCTCTGGGTGGTGGGTGACGCGCTGACGGGCCCCGCCACGGTTGTCGAAGCCATGGCGCAGGGTCGCCGCGCCGCTCGGGCGGTGCTCGACGCGTGTCCGACGAGACCGGGCGGAACCGACCGTGCTTCGTCGCGCCGGTCCGAGCGCGTGCTCGTCTGCTACGCGAGCGTCGGTGGCAAGACTGCTCGCGCCGCCCAGGAGATAGCCGACGGATTCGCGGCGCACGGGCTCGTGGCCACGGTCTTGCCCATCTCGAAGGTGGGCGCCCGCGAGCTGGCGTCGGTTGACTACGTCGTGGTGGGTACGTGGGTCGAAGGATTCGTGGTCGCCGGCGTCGGTCCGGCGCGGGCGATGCGCAAGTGGCTGGAACGACTGCCCCGCCTCGGCGCCAAGCCGGTCGCGATCTTCTGCACCTTCGGCGTCTCCTCAAAGGGCACCCTGTCCTCGATGCGCCGGGCTCTCGAAGCCACGGGCGCGGTCGTCGTTGCTCAGGCGGCCTTCGGCCCGAAGGAGCTCGGCACGGCCGGTGGGGTCTTCGGTCCCCGATCGTTCGGTGAGGAACTCGCGAACAAGGCGACGGCCAAGGAGGAGACGTCGGTGCCCGTCGCGTAGTGCAACAAGCCAGTGGGATTCAAGGGGGAAGAGATGGCAGAAGAGCTCGGCTACCGACGCAAGATCGCGCGAATCTACATCTGGCTGTTCCGACCGCTCGCGCCGCGCGGGCCCCGAAGTTCCTGGTTCGACCAGTTGACCGCACGGTGGTGGACACGGATAGACATCATGGCCTATCGCCGCCTCGGCGTCAGTCTGGGCGTCCGAGCCCTGGGCGTGGACGCAGTACTCCTGTTGCGAACGCGGGGGCGCTCCAGTGGCGAGGTGCGTGAGGTCCTAGTCGCCTACGTGGAAATGGACGGGATCCCGTACGTCTGCGCCGCCAACGGCGGCTCCGATCGGGCCCCGGCGTGGTACGGGAATCTTAAGTGTGGCGGACCGGCCGAAATCGAACGTCTCGGACGGCGTGAGGTCGTGGTACCGACGATCCTCGAGGGAGCTCAGCGCGAGGCGGTCTTCGAACAGGTGTACCGGGCATTCCCCCACGTCCGTCTCTACCTGGCCCACACGAGTCGTCCATTCCCCATCGTGCGACTCGGTCCTCTCGTCGCGTTGACTTCGGAATCGTCTTCGTGGCCGGAGTCGGTGATGGTTGGGGCGCTCGCGCGGTCCTAGCGGCAGACGGTCGTATCGCTTCAGTCAGGTGGCCGTTGGATCGTGAGTTCCTCCTCGAGGAAGCGAGCCATGCGACGCAAGAGCGAGCGTATCGTCGCGTGCGCCACGCGGGACAACACCGTTTCGTCGAGAACGTGGCCGGCCCGACCGAGGGGCGGGCGGTAGTGGCCCGAGAGACTGAGTTCGGTTCGGTCGGGATCGACCGCGGACACGTGGAGTTCACCCTTGAACCGCGGGAAGAGCCCCGACGGACCAGTGGCCTCCCACGACACCGGGATGACCAGATCGTCATCGGTCCCACTTGGCGTCGCGAAGTCAACGGCGACGACTTTGCCGAGCCAGCCCGGTCCACCCGGTCCGATCCGAACGAGCACTTTCTCCTCCTCGGAGTGGGCCGCCTCTACGTGGGGGACCAGCCAGGAGTTCTCGGCCCGCAGGCGCTTCGCCACGACCGGCGCCGCGAGTTCGACGTGCACCGAGTCGTTGACCGCCACCGTTTGCTCGTGCTGGCGATGGCCGTCACCTGATCCGGCGTACGTGCCCGCCCGGATCGCGCGGTCTCGCTCGAGCAGGTCGGCCAGACTCGTCGAGGCCAGGACCGACCGCAGTGCCGTGGACGCCGCCTTCCACGTTTCGTGCACCGGACAGACTGACTCCCAGTCGCAGGGGTCGTCACCCAGAACACAACTCTCGGGCGCCAGCGATCCCTCAGCCGACTCCACGATTTCGAGCAGGTTCACCTCGACCGGTGGCCGAGAGAGGGAGTAACCGCCGTTGGTGCCGAAGAATGACTGGGCGATTCCGGCACGGCTGAGGTCTCCGAGGATCTGGGAAACGTACGTCCTCGGAATTGACATCTCGACCGCGACCTGGCGCAACTTGGTCGGCACGCCTGATTCGTAGCTCCTGGCGAGGCAGATGGCCGAGCGCACCACGTAGTCGCCCCTCTTGGTGAGACCAAGATTCATTGGGCAAGTGTAGCGGTCGTCTCTACGTTCAGCGCCGCGACACAGTCGCTCAATGCGGACGAAGGGCGCGACGTCTCTGTGAAGGCGAACAGTGCGTGTCCCTACCTCGGCGTGCCGGCGCGCCGTGAGTCGTGGAGCGGCGAGTACTTTGGAAAGATGGCGCCCGGACGTGACACAGTTTCCGCGGAGCGGGTGATCCGCGCACCGGCCGCGGTGATTTTCGACGTGATCGCCGACCCCAGTCGCCACGTCGACTTCGACGGCTCGGGGTCGGTGAGGAGAGCCTCGCAGGAGGCGCCAGCGCGACTCTTCCAGGGAGCCGTGTTCGTGATGGAGATGAAGCGCAGCCTCCCCTACGGCATGGCCAATACCGTCGTCGAGTTCGAGGAGAACCGGGTCATCGCCTGGGCGCCGCGGTTCGCTAACGGTCGGGCCCAGAAGTTCTTCGGTCGCGTCTGGCGCTACGAGTTAGAGCCTGCAGAGGACGGGACGCTGGTCCGTGAGACCTGGGACGTCTCGCACGACCGGCTCCGGATCTTCCTGCGTCTTCTGTTCTCGGCGCCCTTTCGTCGCGACATGGAGGAGTCGCTTCGATTGCTCGATGGCCTCGTCACCACGGCAATCTGAGAGTTCGAGAATCGAGAGCGGATCGGGTAGGGGTCGCCCGCTCTTGGGGGACGGCTATCTCGAGCCCTGCGCTGCGATCTTGTATAAGTGTGCGGCCGGCCCGAATCGGGTCCGTCGGCGACGAGAAGGTCGGCGCTCGTGGTGGCCTCACGCGAGACTTCCGTTGTGCGCGGTGGACAATTAAAGCCGAGTTGGTTACAGCGATTGTCTACCTCGCGTGACTTCCCGATGTTGGTCGACCTCTACCTCCAGGGGCGGCTCAACCTCGATCGTTTCGACAGCGAGACCATTGCCTTGGACGACGTCGAAGAGGCGTTTCATCCAATGGAGCGCGGAGAGGTACTGCGTTCAGTCGTCCTCTTTTGATGAGAGATCTGGTCCGTAAGGAGGGAATATTCTGGACGGAGGGATCGGACTTCGCGGGCGAGCGACTGTACATTCATGTCGCAGCGTGTAGCGATCGATCAGGCAGCGTGCCAGGTCGCCGGAGCGTTGCACCGGCGCCAAAGGCGAAGGACCAGACCACCGGTGCGTGGACCGGTCCTGCGCCAACCGGCGGCGGGCCTACGGCAGTGCACGCGCGGTGCGCCCCAAGGTGGTCGTGGTGGTGCTGGGCGTGCCAGAGATCGTCGTCGTCGTGGTGGTCGTGGTCGTGGTCGTGGTCGTCGCCTCGTAACTCGCGAGGTCACTCAGATAGACGGCCTTGGCCGCAAGGTACGCGTTGACGGTGGCGGGCCAGTTCGTCCAGGTGCGCTCCAGTCGCGCGATCGCGTCGGC
>OCZT010006012.1_pt1 | contig 12046 bp, 10 predicted proteins | sample 1539031 | NCBI WGS metagenome assembly OCZT01 (sample SAMEA3539308, study PRJEB22396) | soil metagenome | biome: tundra; feature: field; material: soil | place: USA | collected 2010-05 | depth 0.15 m
ACCAGGAGACAAAAATATTCATCAGGAAGGACTGTTCTTCTTCCGGCTTTGCTTCAATGCTCACGCCATTCTTCAGCAGATCAGAGACCATCCACAAATCGGTGGGTGCGTAGGTGCTGATGCGCTTGCCGTCAGTCGTCGTCGCATTCAAATTGCGCCCTTCAATTACCACCTTGGCAATCTGCCCTTTCTTAACCTCATCGAGGAACTGCGAGTAGTCGAGATGTGCCTGCGCCGTCTGTTGCTGGCGCGAAGTAAACTGATTGAATACAGTCATCAGCACCAGAGCCACAACCAGCCAGATTGCAATACTTTTAAAATTGTTCAAAATATTTCCTTATACGCACTACTACAGAAGTATGTCATTAGACTATGTATCCGCTGATTACTCAAGCTTTCCGGTCCCCAGCAGATACACTTCGCTGCTACGGTCGCGTGAAGCCTTGGGTTTACGCGCCACAACCCTGGTAAACCTTGTGCGCATCAACTTCATATAAGCCTCAAACCCGGTACCCTGAAAGACTTTAACCAGAAAACTGCCCTCCGGATTCAAGTGTTGGAAGGCAAATTCCATCGCAAGTTCCGCCAGATAGATTGATCGATCCTGATCTACTGCCCCTACGCCGCTGAAGTTGGGGGCCATATCCGAAATTACAAGTCCTACCGGCTTGCCTTGCAGACTGGCTTCCAGTTTTTTCAGTACTTCTTCATCGCGAAAATCGCCCTGAATGAACTCCACACCACGCAACGGATCGAGTGGCAACAGATCAAGCGCGATCACCTTGCCACTCTGCCCCACGATAGCACCTGCCACCTGACACCAGCCGCCAGGTGTTGCACCCAGATCGACCACCACCATGCCAGGTTTGATCAAATGATCCTTGTCATTGATCTCCAGCAATTTATACGCTGCGCGTGAACGGTAGCCTTCTTTCTGCGCCATTTGCACAAAAGGATCGTTAATATGCTCTCGCATCCACTGTTTACTGGTTTTGGAAGGCTTCATCGTTTAGAATCCACGCCTTAAGAAAATATTGAGAAAATTATGCTATCACTGACCGTAACAGAACGCCTCGCCCTGAAAGGCCGCGCACACCAGCTAAAACCAACCGTCATGATCGGCAATGCGGGATTGACAGAATCTGTTCTGAAAGAAATCGAGGTAACTTTAAAACTCCACGAACTGATCAAGATTCGCGTCATGGCAGAACGCACCGAACGTGAAGCCATTCTGACCGAGATCTGTACGAAATTAAACGCGGCACCTGTGCAACATATCGGCAAAATCCTGGTGATCTACCAAGCCAACCCGGACGCGAACAAAATTGAAATCCGCCAAATGCCGCGCCACAAGGGCAAGAAACCATTGACCAAGAAACAATTGGGCAACAGAGGCTAACCTTCAGGGAAGAGAGAAGGGTAAAGGGCGAAGGGGAAAACCCATCTCTCTTCGAAAAAGAGTTTTTACTCTTCTCCCTTCCCTCTTCACCCTTCCCCGCCTCTAGATGTACTGCACCTCGAGCAATTCATATTCCCGCACACCGCCCGGTGTCTTGACCTCGGCAATATCGCCGCTGCTCTTGCCAATCAGCGCACGCGCAATCGGTGAGCTGATCGAAATCTTGCGTTCCTTGATATTCGCTTCATCGTCACCGACGATCTGATAAGTCACGACATCGCCGCTGCTCGACTCTTCCAGAATGACAGTCGTGCCAAATACGCAACGTCCGCTGGCATTAAGTGTCGTAGGATCAATGATCTGTGCACTGCCCAGCTTGCTTTCCAACTCGATGATGCGCCCTTCAACAAATCCCTGTCTGTCCTTCGCTGCCTCATATTCTGCATTTTCGGACAGATCGCCCTGCGCGCGCGCTTCGGAAATCGCGTTGATTACCCAAGGACGCTCTACCGTCTTGAGCTTGTGCAACTCTTGACGCATCTTTTCAGCGCCAACCAAAGTCAAAGGAATCTTGATCATACTGAAACTCTCATAGTTGTTAGTTATTTACCGTAAGTTGTTAGTTGGCGTTGTACGTTTCTTGTTTTAACTTCAAGCTAACGACTAACGGCTCACAACTGACGTTCGTTTATGCTGCGTCTGCACATCGTAGACTTGCAAGTCGGCCAGGTGTTGCATACCAACACAGGCCGCGCGTGCGCCGGCCAGCGTGGTGTAATACGTCACGCGCCCCTGCAATGCAGCATGCCGAATGGAATAGGAATCACGCATCACGCTGGGCCTGCTGTCAACGGTATTAATGATGAGATTCACTTCGCCATTCTTTACCATATCCACTATGTGCGGGCGGCCTTCCGCCACCTTGTTCACCATTGTGACCGGCACACCTGCAGCAACAATTGCCGCTGCCGTACCGCGCGTAGCCAGCAGGGTAAAGCCCAGCTCCACCAGTGAACGGGCGATTTCCACCGCACCCGGCTTATCCGCTTCACGCACACTGATGAAAACGTTGCCGTCTTTCGGCAATTTTACGCTGGCGGCCAGTTGCGACTTGACAAAAGCCTCGGCAAACGTCTCGCCAACACCCATCACTTCGCCGGTGGATTTCATTTCCGGTCCCAGTATCGTATCCACACCAGGGAATTTTATGAACGGGAACACCGCTTCCTTCACCGAGAAATACGGCGGAATCACTTCGCAGGTAATGCCCTGCTGCGCCAGAGTCTGACCTGCCATACAACGCGCGGCAATCTTTGCCAGCGGTACGCCAGTCGCTTTAGAGACAAAAGGCACGGTACGCGAGGCACGCGGATTCACTTCCAGCACATAGACCGTCTCACCCTGAATCGCAAACTGCACGTTCATCAGACCGACCACGTTGAGCGCGCGGGCCATCGCGATCGTTTGGCTACGCAATTCATCCTGCATCGCCTGTGACAGACTGAATGGCGGCAAGGAACAGGCTGAATCACCGGAATGCACGCCTGCTTCTTCAATATGTTCCATGATGCCGCCGATAATGACATCCCGTCCATCGGATACAGCATCCACGTCCACTTCGATCGCATCGTTCAGGAAGCGGTCGAGCAAAATGGGTAAACGCTCTGGGTAGGTCTTGGACATAATCTCGGCATCGCGCATGTAGCGTTCCAGATCAACCTGCTCATGGATAATCTCCATCGCCCGTCCGCCCAGAACATTGCTAGGCCTCATCACCAGCGGATAGCCTATGGCCGCAGCCCCTGCCAGACCTTCAGCCACGGTGCTTGCGGTACGATTAGGCGGCTGCTTCAAACCCAGCTGCATCAGCATCTGCTTGAAGCGTTCGCGATCTTCCGCGCAATCGATCATATCTGGGGTGGTGCCGATTATCGGCACGCCGTTCTTTTCCAGACCGCGCGCAAGGCTTAACGGAGTCTGTCCGCCATATTGCACGATCACACCGACAGGTTTTTCAACGGCCACCACTTCCAGCACGTCTTCAAGCGTCAGCGGCTCAAAATACAGCCGATCCGAAGTATCGTAATCGGTGGACACGGTTTCCGGATTGCAGTTGACCATAATGGTTTCATAACCGTCCTCGCGCATCGCGAGCGCTGCATGCACGCAGCAATAGTCAAACTCAATGCCCTGTCCGATACGGTTCGGCCCGCCACCCAACACCATGATTTTCTTGTTATTGGTAGGCAGAGATTCGCATTCCTCTTCATAGGTGGAATACATATAGGCTGTGTCAGTGGAAAATTCCGCCGCGCAGGTATCCACACGCTTGTACACCGGGCGAATACCCAAAGCATGACGATACGCGCGTATCGCCGCATCATCGGTCTCCAGCAAGTCAGCCAGACGCGCATCGGCAAAACCACTACGCTTCAGTGTACGCATCTCGTCGGCATGAATACTTTCCAGCGTGCGGCCAGAGAGCGACTGCTCCTGACGAATCAGATCAGCGATCTGCACCAGGAACCAGCGGTCGATCTTGCTGATATCGAATACTTCATCCACGCTCATACCCATACGGAAAGCATCCGACACCGCCCAGATACGCTCAGGCCCCGGATTACGCAACTCGGCGGCCACAGATTCGATATTATCGAACTTGGTATCCAGCCCGTTCACACCCACTTCCAGACCGCGCAAGGCTTTCTGGAACGATTCCTGAAACGTGCGGCCAATCGCCATCACTTCACCCACCGATTTCATCTGCGTGGTCAGGCGATCATTGGCTTGCGGGAATTTTTCAAAGGCGAAACGCGGTATCTTGGTGACCACATAATCGATAGCCGGTTCGAACGAGGCCGGGGTCGCGCCGCCGGTAATGTCGTTCTGCAATTCGTCCAGCGTAAAGCCCACCGCCAGCTTGGCCGCGATCTTGGCAATCGGGAAACCAGTCGCCTTGGAGGCCAGCGCGGAGGAACGCGACACGCGCGGATTCATCTCGATCACCACCATGCGCCCGTCGTCCGGGTTGATGGAGAACTGCACGTTGGAACCGCCGGTCTCAACGCCGATTTCGCGTAGCACGGCCAGACTGGCATCGCGCAGAATCTGATATTCCTTGTCGGTCAGGGTCTGCGCAGGTGCCACGGTGATCGAGTCACCGGTATGCACGCCCATCGGGTCGAGGTTTTCAATCGAGCAGATGATGATGCAATTGTCATTACGATCGCGCACCACCTCCATCTCGTATTCTTTCCAGCCAAGCAACGATTCTTCGATCAGCAACTCGTGCGTCGGCGATGCTTCCAGTCCGCGCTCGCAAATCTCGACGAACTCTTCGCGGTTGTAGGCGATACCACCACCGCTGCCGCCCATCGTGAAAGACGGACGAATGACGGTCGGGAAACCCATCATCTGCTGCACCTGCAACGCTTCTTCCATACTGTGTGCAATGGCGGAACGCGCCGAGGCCAGACCGATACGGGTCATCGCCTGCTTGAACTTTTCGCGGTCTTCGGCCATGTCGATAGCCTCGCGCGAGGCGCCGATCATCTCCACGTGGTATTTTTCCAACACCCCGTGATGGGCCAGGTCGAGCGCGCAATTGAGCGCGGTCTGCCCGCCCATGGTAGGCAGGATCGCATCCGGGCGCTCTTTCGCGATAATCTTTTCGACAATCTGCCAGGTGATCGGCTCGATATAGGTCGCATCCGCCATATTCGGATCGGTCATGATCGTCGCCGGATTCGAGTTCACCAGAATGACTCGATAGCCCTCCTCGCGCAACGCCTTGCAGGCTTGCGCGCCGGAATAATCGAACTCGCACGCCTGCCCGATAACGATAGGGCCTGCGCCGATGATAAGTATGGATTTTAGATCAGTACGTTTTGGCATGTTTCTCAGTCGTTAGTCGTTAGCTATTAGTCGTTAGTTTGGATGGTCGCTTTGCGATTTCAACTAAAAACTAACGTCTAGCGTCTAGCGACTTTCTCCATCATTTCAACAAATTTATCAAACAAGCCGTCCACATCATGCGGACCGGGACTCGCCTCAGGATGCCCCTGGAAACACAACGCAGGTTTATCAGTTAATTCAAAGCCTTGCAATGTTCCATCGAACAGCGAAACATGAGTTACGCGCGCATTCGCCGGCAACGTCGCCGCATCCACCGCAAAGCCGTGATTCTGGCTGGTGATCATCACATGGCGGGTTGCCAGATCCTGCACCGGATGGTTGGCACCGCGATGACCGAACTTCATCTTCTCTGTTTTTGCACCTATGGCTAAACCCAGAATCTGATGCCCCAGACAGATACCGAACAATGGGATGCCTGCCGCCAATATCTGTTGCGTCGCAGCAATCGCATAATCACATGGCTCCGGATCGCCGGGGCCGTTCGACAACAACACACCATCCGGGTGCATGCCAAGCACCGCCGCCGCAGAAGTCTTCGCGGGTACAACGGTAATCTTGCAGCCACGGGAAGCTAACATGCGCAAAATATTGCGCTTCACGCCAAAGTCGTAAGCAACTACATGGAAGGATTGCGGATTGGGGATTGCAGATTGCGGAGAAACCTGTGCACCGCTTTTTGCCTGATCCTGCCCGTGAACGGTGCCCAGCTTCCACACACCATCGGTCCATTCATAGGACTCTGCACAAGTCACCACTTGCGCCAGATCCAACCCGGCCAGGCCGGCGAAACCGCGCGCTGCGGCGAGTGCCGCAACCTCATCAGTGCCTGTGGCGATGCAGCCGTTCTGCGCACCTTTTTCACGCAAAATACGTGTCAGTTTGCGCGTGTCGATACCGGCAATCGCCACCACGTCGTTGGCTTTCAGATAGTCCGGCAATGACTGTGTGCTGCGCCAGTTGCTCACCGTCAAGGACAAATCACGAATGACCAGACCGCTGGCAAACACCTGACGCGACTCCACGTCCTCGTCGTTCACCCCGACATTACCGATATGCGGACAAGTCAGCGTCACAATTTGCTGACAATAAGAAGGGTCAGTGAGTATTTCCTGATAGCCGGTCATCGAGGTATTAAAAACCACCTCGCCAGCGCGACTGCCGGAAGCTCCGATGGCAACACCGCGAAACACCGTCCCATCGGCAAGAACAAGAATGGCAGGATTCGTTTGCGTCACCAGATACCCCCAAGATAGACATAAAGAAGCGGGAAGAACCGTGTGTTCATCCCGCAAAAGATTGGCGCGTATTATAGCGGATTAGCAGAACGGCATCAAACAGAAGCTCAACCATTGTGGCGGACAGAGCGAATTGACTATGCGGTAAAATCCGCCCCCCTTGCTTCTCCGTAAATAAGAGAGCGACTTTGACAGGATAAACAGGAAAGTCCCGACATGTTTGAAGTAATTGTTTTGGCTGTAGCACTTAGCATGGATGCGTTTGCCGTTTCGATCGGACTGGGCTCCAAGGGGAACACCCGTGGACTGGGATTGAAGGCTGGCCTGTTTTTTGGTGTGTTCCAGGGCTTGATGCCCTTCATAGGCTATCTGGGCGGCAAGGGTGTTTTAGGCTGGGTCAATGCCTATGCTCACTGGATAGCCTTTGGCTTGCTGGCAATTATTGGTGCCAAAATGATTTACGAAGGTCTGCAAGAAGGCATAGAAGAAGACATCACGGTCATTACCAACAAGATAATGCTGGTGCTGGCCGTAGCGACCAGCATCGATGCGATGGCCGCAGGCTTCAGCCTGACGCTGCTGGAGGTCAATGCCTACCTGGCCTGCTTCATTATTGGGGTTACAACTTTTCTCTTCAGCTGGGCCGGCGTCCTGATAGGCAAAAACAGCGGCACCTGGCTTGAAAGCCGTGCCGAGATTTTCGGCGGAACGGTACTGATTCTGATGGGGATCAAAATTCTGGCCTTTTAACCAATATTGGACTCAGCCGAGCGGCTGTGCCACAAGCAGCCCTTGACTTAGGTTTTCCAGCGATGGTATCGGCGCGCAGTTAAAACCAGACAAGCGAACCGGCACGAACCAAAGTTAATGTGAAAAACCTGCGCTGAACAGAATCAAACAGCAACGATTACACCTGCCAGATTTGACCGTATATTTTGTTAAGGCTTAATAACCTGTCTTTTGGCGAGCCGGTTAATAATTGTTCCCAATGTCGCGATGGAAGCTTCAATCTGCTCATCCCAGATATGCCCGTAGTTCAAGCGTACATAATCCGTAAATCCTTTCTGCGAGGAAAATATCGGGCCAGGCGCGATACTGATCCCGTTGTTTAACGCTACACGATGCAGTTCCAGTGCATTGACCCCATCCGGCAGTTTTACCCACAAGAAATACCCACCCGCAGGACTGCTCAGACGCGTCCCCTCCGGAAAGTAACGCTCTATGGCCTCAATAAATTTCATCTGCTGCAACATCAAGGTATGCCGCAAGCTGCGCAAATGCCTGTCATACCCGCCTTTCGCCAGATAACTGGCCAGCGTGATCTGGGCGGGAACTGATGTTGCCAGAGAGGTGGTCAGTTTGAGTCGTTCAACTGCCTTTGCATAACGGCCGGGAGCTGCCCAGCCGACGCGATAACCTGGGGCAAGACACTTGGAAAATGACGAGCAATGCATCACAAGACCTGTCGTATCAAAGGCCTTGGCAGGCTTTGGGCGCTTGTCGCCGAAATACAGTTCTCCATAAACGTCATCTTCTATCAACGGTACGTTGAAACGTGTAAGCAGCGCGACCAGATCCTTTTTCTTCTCATCAGGCATCAGGCTACCGAGCGGGTTCTGAAAGTTGGTCATCAACCAGCAAGCGGCGGGTTTGTGTCGTTTCAGAGCATGTTCCATCGCGTCCAGATCGATGCCATCGCGTGGATGACTGGGAATTTCCACCGCCTTTAATCCGTTACGCTCGATCGATTGCAACGCGGCGTAAAATGTCGGTGATTCTATCAGTACGGTGTCGCCGTGCTTTGTTACCGCCTGAAGGCAAAGGTTCAGCCCTTCCAGCGCACCGTTGGTGATCACGATTTCTCCGGCGGGAACATGCAGGCCGTCAATCATGTATCGAAGCGCAATCTGACGACGCAGATTGGCATCCCCCGGGCTGATGTCTGTCACGGTACTCCAGGGATCCATTGACTGCACGCAGGCCGACATCGTTCTTGCCAGCCGCGCCATCGGAAACAGCAAAGGGCTTGGAAAGGCCGATCCCAGGGGCACGACTTTTCGCGCCCGCGTCGATTCCAGTATCTCGAATACCAGTTCACTGACGTCGACCTGAGTAACTTCCGAATCGGTATCCATAGACGGTTCAGGGAGTTGCGGCAGCCCTGCGCCGCCGCCCGTTACGAAGTAACCTGAACGTTCCCGCGCTGAAATCAGGCCGCGAGCTTCCAGCAGATAGTAGGCCTGAAACACGGTAGAGGGGCTTATTTTCCGGTTGAAACTTGTTTTACGGATTGAAGGGAGCTTTTCGCCACGGCAAAGCGTGCCTTCCTGTATGGAACGGGCAATGTCGAAAGCTAGCTGTTCGTATTGTTTCATGGTGTGAGTAGTTTGTTTGATTCCAGTCGTAGCAATTATGCATCTGATATGGTTTTTTTGGTCGATTCTGATTCTGTAATTGCAGCTGAAAAACTCTTATGATTTGACAGGTTTTTATAAATCATGGAGTGGAGCGGGAGCATGAAAGTCGAGGAAAAAAGTGTTGGCACAGTCACAGGAATCTATCAGGAGTCCGAGAATTGGCATGTCAATCTGGGCGATAAAACCATACATGCCAAGCGCATGCCCGGTTTCTTCCGTACCGTAAAAAACTACACTCAGTCACTCTGGCTGCTGTTCTTTCTGGTTCCCTATTTACGTTGGCATGGCAAGCAAGCGGTGCTGTTCGACATCACCAATAGCCAGTTCCATATTTTTAATTTAACTATTCTGCCCCAGGACATCTGGATTTTGGCATTGATACTGCTCTTGCTGGCGATGGTGTTGTTTGCGGTAACCTCGGTCGCATCACGCGTGTTTTGCGGCTACTTTTGTTTTCAGACAACTTGGACCGACTGGTTTACCTGGATAGAAAACAAGATTGAAGGGCGGGCACCGGCGCGGCGCAAGCTGGATGCGGCGCCATGGAGTGCGAACAAGATATTTAAAAAAATGGCCAAGCATTTGGTCTGGATGTTGCTGGCACTGTTGACCGGCATCAGTTTTTCGCTCTGGTTCGTGGATGCATACGCCTATTGGGACATGCTGCTGCATTTTCAGTTAGGGCGGGTCGGTGTAGAAGTGTTGATGTGGTTCTTCTTCGGCACCTATATTCTGGCCGGCTTGATGCGTGAACAGACTTGTTTCTGGCTGTGTCCCTATGCGCGCATTCAGGCCGTGATGACCGACACACAAACGATATTGCCGACTTATGATTTTAATCGCGGCGAGCCACGCGCAAAAATCCGCCGGGGTGCTGCCGTAGCCGAGAGTAGCGCGCAAGGCGATTGCATCGATTGCTTCCAGTGCGTGCAGGTGTGTCCGACCGGCGTGGATATACGAGATGGCCAGCAATTGGGTTGTATTACCTGCGGACTATGCATTGATGCCTGTGACTCCGTCATGGACAAGATTGGCCGGCCGCGCGGACTGATACGTTATGCCTCTCTGGACGAATTGGAAAACAAACCCGTCAAAAAGATCTACCAGCGCCCGCGCACCTTGGCTTATGTGGTCATCATTGTGATGTTCATGGCGGGTATTGTGTATGGCCTGACCCATCTGGGAACAATCACGCTTAATGTGAGGCCTGAACGTCAGCCTTTGTTCGTGAGCTTGAGTGATGGCTCGATCCAAAACAAATATGAATTCAGAGTGTTGAACAAGACTGACAAAGATATATACGTCAAGGTATCGGCAGAAGGGGGTGTCAAGGATCAGATCATCATCGGTGCAGAAAAGCCGTTGCTCACCCATCCTGCGCGCAGCACTTCTTTCAGTATATTCGTCAAGGCTTCCGGCGCAAACATCGCCAGTGAAGTGACGCCGATCCAGTTTCGCGTGGAGAGCGTAGACAACCCGGGTGTCGCGGCGGAATACGACACAAAGTTTAACGGCCCCAAGCTTTGAGGGAGCAGCTCAGATAGCCAAACTTATGTTTCAGCGGATCGCATTCGGCGACCGTTGAATTCAAGCGCCAAAAACAGCCAGAGGTTGAAACCAACCGTACACCCAAACGCTGATTAAATCCAACTTGCTTGCGCAGCCGCGTGACCAGACGAGCAATGGCGGGATGGCGGATCCCTTGAGCCGCAGGGGAGATTGCCGGGCGCTATGAAAAGCTTACCGAAAACCCGCTAAAAATGGGCTTGGCACAACAATGACCGCCAAGCCTGTTCCTGCTGCTGCGCTCATATTTCTCTCAGACGTTCAACGCTTGATGCGAGAAATTTTTGTACCTTCGATGCTCAGACTCACCATGAGTCCCTGCTGGTCAAAAATGAAGGCGTAGGCATCATCTTTCAATGTCGTCGATGACAGATTTTTGGCAACCCCCGCATCCATCACAACCACCGTCGGTCCCACACCTATTTCCCAGCCCTTCGACTTGTCGAGATATTTCACGGCTTTGTTGTTCATCAGAAACACGACGTAGCCGTATGACTCAGCGCCTGCCTGCCAGCCCCAGGATGCGGAAACAGAATTGTAGTAGCCGGCAAAAGTCGAACCCTTAGTCAGAACGCCTTCGCCATAACTTCCTCCGAATACCAGTCCGGCTTTGACAATTTTGGGGAACACCAGCACCGCCCTTGCACTCTTGGAAAGACTTTCGGCAACAGGATTGGTCTTGTACAAGGTTTGCAGCGCCTGAGCGGCATCCCTGTTCAGGTCTTCTGCGCTTGCAGCATTTGCCTGGCTGTTGATTGCACCCAGCGAGAGTATGGCGGCAGCCACGAGAAGGAGGTTATGCAACGTGCGTCGTATATTAATCATTTTCTTACTCCTTAAGTAGTTCTGAAATCGTTGTCGATTGCAATCAACAACATTGAGTAGCAGAAGGAAATGTTAAAGCACTTACCCCCCAATATTGCGGGGGTATGAGCCGTATTGTTACGCCAATGCCTTAGCGATCACGACCACGCCCCTGATCGTTGCCATGGCGGTCGTTCCCCTGATTCCCCTGATTCCCCTGATTCCCCTGATTCCCCTTGTCTCCCTTGTCTCCCTTGTCCCCCTGGTTTCCCTTGTTCCCACGACGATCATTTCCTTGTTCATCCCGGCGGTCACGATGTTGTTCCTGATAACGCGGAACATATTCGCGGTTGTACCAGCTGTCCTGCACAAACAGAACCCGCTCGCCGCAGGCGTTGTATTCGCGGCAGTGCTTGCTCCAATTTTTAGCGTGGCCCGGGGGTACGCGCAGATAGATCGGCGGACGGCTCACCGGTACCCGCTCTACCATTATCGGCTGACGGTAGAGTAATTGTGGCGGTGGATAGTTGCCGATATCGAGTCGGCCATAGAACCCGGGCTGGCCAACACTAATCGAGACTCCAACGTCGGCAGCGATTGCCGGGTTGGTGAAGGTGGCAGCAGCTACTGCCGCTGCGATCAGAAAACGTTTCATGTTGAATCTCCTGTTGTTAGTGGTTCTTGTTTAATTTACAAAGACATGAGCCGAT
>OCZT010006013.1_pt1 | contig 12045 bp, 6 predicted proteins | sample 1539031 | NCBI WGS metagenome assembly OCZT01 (sample SAMEA3539308, study PRJEB22396) | soil metagenome | biome: tundra; feature: field; material: soil | place: USA | collected 2010-05 | depth 0.15 m
TCTGCACGTCATCCATCAAGCGGAGCGTGAGCATGCTCTCGCCCTTGAGCGTGGGCCGCGGCCCGCGTGCGGGCAGCATGATTATCTTCCACGGCCAGAGAGGCGGAATCATCCATTCGACAATGTCGCGCTTGGCGTGTCCTTTGCCCCTGATGTCACCGTCTTTATCGACCTTGTAGCCGCGGGTCGCGATCACCTTGGCGTCCAAAGGCATATCGCCGGCGGGCAATCCGATGCGATCGAACATCAGCTTCATATACCCTTTGCCCCAGAAATGTCCTGGGTCCTTGGCCGCTTCCAGATGCCCGACAAGGTAGGCACCGCGCGGAAACGTCTGCTGGCCGAATTCCGTCACCGAGTGCAGATGACAGAGCACGGGATCGCCGACCGCGACCGTCGAAGAAGAAAAATTCGGTTCATTCAAGGTGCATTTCAGAAGGGTACCGGCGGGCAGGACGGTCTCCCGCGCACTGGCACTCAGGGTCAAAGCTAGAAGGGATACTGCCAGGACTGCATACGAGCTGGACTTCATGACGTCACCTCGGTCTCACGCCCCGGAATTTTTGCTGCGTATTCCCAAGCTACCGCGTTGAGCCAGCCCCGATTTATGAAGTTATACACAAGTTGACACTTGCGGTCAATCGACCGATTGGGATCAAAGTGTGTCTTTTCTGCAACTGGCAGCTCACCTCCCGCCCAGCATCGCCATTCACGCCAATTTGGGACCCGTTCACTCCGAGGGTAGTGACCAGTTTGCCCCTTGCTCCCAAGGCGGTCAAAATCCGCTCGGGCAATCTTCTCTCCGAAGCGAACCCAGGCTCGTGAGGCTGCTGGATCTCGCCTTCGGTCGCGGTATTTCCGGGGACTGAACTACAGCGGGAAAAGTACCAAACGAAGCCACTAAGTTTTTGTTTTCAGCGATGTCGTTCAATAGTCCAGTCGGAAAATGTTTGCCCAGGTAGCGGGCTCGGCACATTGCGCCGCAGCAAATCTCCGTTGCTCCACTCCCGCCGCGAGAAGGCTGCAAACCCTTGCACATTGCGGTTGGGTCTCAAATAAAAATGCGTTGGGCCTCCAATAAAATATTGACTACAGCCCCGTAATTGCATAACATCTTGGGGATCCTGTTCATCCCCGGGACAGGAATGGTACGTGGGGTACCGTCTCAGGTTTCTGATTTCCATCTTTCGTTGTTGCGAGCCTTACGCGGAAACGCGGAAAATTCCGCAGCAACGGAATGCGGCGCCATGACTACAAATCTTTTCGTTGACGAGCAAATAAACAGAGAGTTTCCCATGAAAGGGTTTCCTATGCCAGCTACTACTCTACCCGCCTTTAGTCTGACGGCCTTTAGGAAGATAGCCTTAATCTTCTGCTGCACCGTCCTCATGATGTTTGTTGCGGGGAGCACAGCCGCATCGGCGCAAAGCGGCTGTCCCACTTCTCCCAACTATAGCCCAGATTTCTCGAACGTCTCGAACCAAGCTTGCCTGACGTTGAACGGCACAAACAATGGGACCCCAATCACAGCGCCCCCTGGGCCTCCAGGTTTCTACCCGGTAGTCACGCCTCCAACGCCTCCACCAGTGGTAGCGACGGTGCTGCGGCTGACTCCGAATCAGGCCTATTGGGCGGGGTCTGCCTGGTACAAGACGCAGCAGCCGGTTGCCGGTGCTTTTTCCACCACGTTCACGTTTGAGCTGACCGGAAGCAATACGGGGTTCGGCCCCGCTGACGGCATCGCGTTCGTGATTCAAAACTCGCCTGCGGGCACGGGTGCCTTAGGCCCTGACGGCTGCGGGATCGGATTCGGCGGCGGTAGTTGCACCCCTGGTAGTGGTATCCCGAACAGTCTGGCGGTGGAGTTCAACACCTTCCAGAACATCGGGATTGACCCGAGCAACAGCGATGTTACGATTCAAAACTGCTCGGGGACTGGCGCGAACAGCGTAGACCCGACTTGCAGCATTAAGGTTAACGATCTTACTCACCTGACGTCTCCGATCAACATGGCGGACGGAAACGTCCATACGGTGGAGATTACCTACTCCGGCCCTGGCACCAAGCTGCTGGATGTGATCCTGGATGGCAATGATTTGTTTCCCGGCGGCGTGTTTTTCGACATGACCACGATCAGTTTGAACAGTGGCAATGCTTGGGTAGGGTTCACGGCGGCAACGGGCGGTGGGGACGACAACCAGGATATCCTGAGCTGGACATTCACGCCGGGAGCTCAGACCATTGTGGTTTCGCAAAACACGCTAGCCGTCGCTTCCTTCCCCAACGCCGCAGGAAACAACGTCTACGACTATTCGGCACAGCTGACGGCCCCGTACACGGGGAATCCAGCAGTGACGATCCAGCCGATACTGATGACCCCAGCAGCTTGCAATGCCCTGGTGCAGAAGAACTTCTGGCCTGCCCGTTGCTTTGTCTACGCGAACGCGGAAAATTCCGGTATGGATGCTTCCGTGTTGTTCGCGGTTACGTGCTCGAACGGACCGTGCGGCTCGAACGCCAGCCCATTCTACGCCTTGTTGGGCACCGACTTCGAGTTCTTGGCATCCGAAAACCCGTTCTTCGTCTACCCGGGGATTGCCGGCTTTTTAAACCCATTCCCCGGTTGGCTCAAGGGCTCTGGGCCTTATCCTAACAACCCGTGCATTGCGCCACCGAGCGGTCCACTGTTCCTGAGCAACCAAGTCGGCAGCTTCATTATAGATGGGGGTCGCACCGTCGGTAATAGCGGCGGCGGAGCGTCCTGCTGGGTAGCAACGTACGACACGCCGGGCGAGAAACCGCCGGGGATCAAGATCACCTCTCCGACCCCGTTCGCGACGTACAGTAAGGGATCGGTGGTCCCAGCGACTTATGCCTGCAACAATCCGAGTACATCACAGCCTACGTCCAACCCGACGGGTCCGTATCTGACGGCGGCAAGCTGCAAGCAGAATTCGGGCACTCCGGCCTCCTGCACATTTACACCGCCCCCCGGCGGCGGGCAGTCCTGTACCGGCGGCACAGTCGATACATCTAGTAAAGGGCTGCACGCGTTCGTGGTGACGGCAATCGACTCCGGCCAGAACCAGAACCTTCAAATAGTTCCGTACATCGTCAAGTAAGCAGGAGTAACTGACTTCGTAAGCAACTACGCGCAGTCAATAACCAAGGGGTGCCGCGAAAGGCGGCACCCCTTCCTAATTCCTTGGCCGCTCTTGACTCTTAGCTTTTGGCTGCTTGTGTCCCGCGGGTGGACTCGTCGTAGATGGCCTTGAAGTCCGCGCGCTGTAGTAGCTTCTCTGCCCCGGGGTCTTTCTTCATCGCATCCAGCAGGCGGAGCACCTCGCGATAATGATCCTGAGCATCGCTGCTGTTGCCGGAGTCTCGCGCAATTGTGGCCAACAGATAATGCGCCCGAGCACTCAGTGGCTGCATTCCGAGCTTGTCCGAGAGCAGCAAGGCGCGCTCGAGTTCCTGCCGGGCATGTGAGGAGTCATGGCTTTGCATCATGGCTTCCGCCAAGAATATGGAGCACTCGACCGAGATGTACTTCAACCCGAGGTCGTTCGCCTGCTGAACCAACTGCCGGAGGCTGGAAATGGCTTCCTGTGTGCGTTTTTCCTGGACCTGGACCTTGGCTAGGTTAGCTTTCGCAATCAGAACTGTGCCCGGTTCTTTGCTGCGCGTGGCGGCGTGGAGTGCTTCCGCATACGAAGCATGCGCAGATTTAAAATCTCCGCGGTAGAAGTACGCATCGCCCTGGAATCCCAAGGTCTCTGCCGCCATGCCGTCATTCTTCAGCTCGCGCGAGAGGCTGAGCCCTTCATCCAGATAACTCTTCGCCTCGTCTCCGCGTCCCGCGAGGATGACCGCTTGTGCGGAGCCACCCAGCATTTTGGCCATCCAGGAGGTCCTGTCCTTGATGTCGCGAAAAGTCTTGAGGGCTTCCTGCTTGGAGTTGATGGCTGCCCCGAACCGCCCCTGGTAATCAAACAGCGTGCCCAGGCTGTAAGACTCAATGGCCGCGCCACGCGGGTCGTCCATGCTGCGCCGCAAATCCAAGGCCCGCAGGTAATACGAAATAGCCTGATCGTACTGGCCCATGTCGGCCGCAGTCTCGCCGAGATTGTGGACAGCCTCCACGATGTCCTGCGGCACTTTCGATTTTTCGCGCAGTTGCAGCGCCTGCTGATAATAGGTAAGAGAATCCTCGTACTGGCCCTTTTCCCCATACGCGGTCCCGATGTTGTTCAGGCAGATGGCCTGCAAGCTTTCATTGCCGAGATCGCGCTGCAATTGCAGGGCTTCTTTGAACATTTTCAGTGCCTGGTCATGGTCGCCATGGTCATCGTAGAAACCGCCCAGGTCGATCAGAGTATCGCCTAGGCCGCGCCTGTCGCCGATTTCACGCCGAACCTGCAACGCCTCCTGGAAGTTGGCCAGAGCATCTTTGGGTTTGCCGAGCGACGCTTGGGCCGTAGCCATCTCGTTCAGGCTGAGCGCAAGGCCGCGCTTCTGACCGATGCGCCGCCAGATAGCAAGCGCTTCCTGCTCGTTGCGCATGCTTTCCTCGGGCTTGCTCAACATTCTGTAAGCAACAGCCATGAAATGCAGGCTGGCAGCCTTTTGCTCCTGATTGCCTACTTGAATTGAGAGGGTATACGCTCGGTTCAGGGGGTCGAGACTGCCTTGGGGGTCGCCGCTCCTAATGGCTATGCGCCCCATCTCGAGGGTTGCGGTGACATCCTTCGGATTCGCGCTTAAGACCTTCTGGTAGTATTCACGAGCTTTTGCGAGGTTTCCGGAATCCTTATAGAGGCCGGCCAACGCCGCTTGCACGTCAGAGTTCCCCGGCGAAGCCTTGGCAAGGCTCTCGTAGGCCTTTATTGCTTCCGGATAGTTCTTTGTTGCCTGGGAACGAATAGCGGAAATCAGATACTTCTCCGACTCAGGGAGGTCCTGGCTCAGCTCCACGGCTTTCTTGGCAGACCGCTCCGCTTCGCTGTCATAGCCCAAACTGCTGTAGGCCTGTGCCAGCTTGGAAAATGCCAGCGCGAAGGTGGGGTCTTCCTTGGTCGCCGTTTCGAATTGCTTCTGCGCTTCCAGATTCTTCCCGTCCCGCTGCAACCCGATGCCCTGGTCGTAGTCACGCAACGCAGCAATAGACTTTGAACTGGGTTGAAAAGAGCTGGCTTTCAACTCCTTAAGCACATCCTCTGGGAGCGCCAGTTTCTGACGTATGGACTCCGCCAGACGATCGATTGCCCCTGGAATCTCCTTTTCACTGGGCACATCGATTTTCAGCGGAACGGTGCGGTCGTTCTTGATGTCCTGAAGTGTGGCATCAATGCGGATCTGGTCGCCAAACTTGGCGTACTGTCCCCAAACCACGCGATTGGCGTTGCTGAAATCCGCCACGCGGCGAATCGTCGCCGGGTCGAGCACAGTCGCGGAGGAAAGGCGCAGGTCGGTGAATACCTGGTGCAGGGTGGTAGGGCTAACGGTGCGCAACTGCGCGGACTGCCCAACATCGGTGCTGAGCATGTCGGCGAGGCTGGGGCCGAGCCAATCCAAAGCCTGATCTCCGGACGCATTTCGGAAAGGCAATATCGCCAGCGACACTGCGGGCGGCCCAGGAGCAGGTCCTGTGCTGGGCGGTGACCGGAAAAGCCGGTCGCGAAGCATGTACCCACTGATCGCTAGGACCAAGGCGGTCACAATCCCAGTAATGCGTGGCCACGGAAGAGTCTGTCCCCATGGTTTGACGCGAGCGTCTAACTTGATTGTGCCGGCGGCTCTCTTGTCTTGCCAGGTGTTCAGGTCCGCAAGAATCGTCGAAACATCCTGGTATCTCTGGTCCAAATCGCGTTCCAGACACTTGCTCACGATCCCGCTCAACGCCCCGGGAATCTGAGCGTCAACATCCGACACTGGAGTCGCACGCTCCTGCGTCCGTTTGATGAGGCTGGCTAGAGCGCTCTCGGCTACGAAGGGCTGTTTGCCGGTCAGCATTTCGTACAAGATCAGACCGAGAGCGAAGATGTCCGACCGTTGATCGAGATCCTTGGCCAGAGCCTGCTCCGGCGACATGTACTCCATGGTGCCGACGAGCGCACCCGTTTGGGTCATCCCGTCGCCTTCCACGGTGCGGGCCAAACCGAAATCCATCACCAGGATGCGGCCCGAGCCGTCCTGCATGATGTTTTGCGGTTTGAGGTCCCGGTGAATTACCCCGACGCCGTGGGCCGCATTCAGAGCGTGGCACACCTGCTGAATGACATCCACCGCTTCCTCTGGAGTAAATCTCTTCTTCTCGCGGATGAGGGCCCGCAGATCTTGGCCCTCGATAAACTCCATCGTGATGAACTTCACGCCCTCGGCTTCACCGAGGTCGTAAATGCGGATCACGTTGCGGTGCGTGACCTGGTGAGCGAGCAGCAACTCTTGCTTGAAACGGGCGAGGATCGAGGGGTTCGAAGCCAGTTCAGGCCGGATAACCTTCAATGCGACGAACCGGTCAAGTTCGCGATCGGCGGCCTTGTAGACAGCGCCCATACCGCCCTCGCCGAGCAGTTGGAGAATTTCATAACGCCCGCCCAACACGGCGCCGATCTGCAATACAGCTGCGCTGGCATAGGAATCGGAAATCCGGTTGGGCGTCGGAGTCGGAGTCCGGCGAAACGAAGTTCCCAGCGCGGTCGTAGCGTCGGCGTCTACCAGCGTGGCTTCAGGATCGATCGCTTTTGGGAAAGCATCGACGAGGGTGGCTTCATCCTGCGGGAGAGGTTTGGCGAATTTGGAAATCCGGTTGGGGGTCGGAGTCGGGGTTCGGCGAAATGAAGTTCCCGGCATGATCGTAGCGTCGGTGTCTACCAGCGTGGCTTCAGGATCGATCGCCCTTGGGAAAGGATCGGCGAGGGTGGCTCCGTCCTGAGGAGGAACTGGGACATTGCTGCCGGAACTCTCACCGGCAAATGGAGTCCCGACGCCACCCTGTGGGCGCTTTTTAGCAGCAGACTTTTGGTCCGGCAGTGATTTGGAATCATCCATACTGCGGTTTAGGAACGGCCCCGAGATTGAGAAACAAAAAAACCAATCCAATGAACCCGAATCGCGCCCTTGCGGGCACCTCGTGGTGGAGGAAGTATATACGATTTCCGGGCTGGACAGAGCTATGCGGCCAGTAACTTCTTACTTTAATCCCTCGACCAGGTAAAGGTCGGCCAGCATGCGGTGGTAGCCATAGACACAATTCTTGGCGTCGGGTGTCAACAGAATGGGGCCGATATTCTCGACCCCTGCGGGATCGGACGGCATGAGCTGCTTCCAGGGAGTGCGTTTCCCGGTTTGCAGATCGAGGCGATCGACCTTGGCCGGCAGCTCACCCGGCTGGTAGAGGTATAAGGAGCGGCCGTCGGAGCTAAATGTGATGGGTTGCTCGCCGGGGATGAGTCCGTTAATCATGCGTGGCTCACCACCTCCGACTGGATAGAGATACCCCTTCTGATCGGGACCGATTCCGGCCACCCACTGAGAGTCGGGAGAGATGACAAACCTTGTGCCATTCACCCCCTCGGGCGTGATCGCCTGGCTCTTACCCGAAGCTACCTCATAGACGTATAGCCGTACTCCTTTGCCTGGCTCGTTACCCGAGAAAAGGATGCGCTTCCCGTCGGGAAACCAATGCGCGAACCCGCGGTTGACATTGTCATTGGTCAGCTCTTTGGGCTCCCCAGCACCAGTCGTCAACAGCTTTAATTGTGTGGGGGAATCTTGCGTCACCGCGACCACCGATTTTCCGTCAGGCGACAAAGCCCTCGCTCCTCCTTCGCCCAGCAGGACGGCTGGAGAGCCGTCGGTTTTCCGAATGTACACAGCGTAGGACAACCCGCCGGATTTGGAGTAGGACAGCGCTCCTCCCCCGCCCTCCTCATCAAACAAAAGGGTCTTGCCATCCGCCGAAAGGTCGGCCGGATAGGAGTAGTCGAGCCAGGAGAGCTCACGCTCCTTAAGGTCACTGCCGCTCACACCTATCAATTCGCGACGCCAACTGGCGCGCATCAGGAGCACCCGCCCATCCTTGGCAATATCCAACAGCATCAGGGCGCCCGGCAAGCGCAAGACCATGCGCTCTTTGCCGTCAAGCGTCACGGCGTAAAGGGTCCGATCTGTACCGGTCTTGCTGGCGGTGAACCAGATCTCTTTGCTGTCTGGAGACCATGCCAATCCCTGTACGGTGAACCATTCGCCCGTGAGAACTTTCTTGCTCCCCTTGAGATCGACCATGGCCACCGAACCAGCGTCGTCGCCTTGGGTGGGATGGTCGAGAAAAGCGATCAAATCCCCCCTCGGGGAAACTCGGGGATGACCGACCCATCCCCCGGTTTCATAAAGTGGTTTCCCTATGGGGTATTCCAGGCGGTTCTTTCCACCGAAATCACGCACCACTGCCAGGCTGTTGCCATCCGGTCCCCAATCTGCCCACTGCACTTGCTCCAGTACATCGCGAGGAGCACCGCCGGCAAGCGGCGCTCTGGCCAGCGTGCCCATGTTCACCCAGGTGCCGATAGCCTTGCTGTCTAACAGAACGGCCAACTCAGCAGCGGAGGACACAGACATGAGCTGCGTGTGGCTGAGCCCCATGGAGCGCGATTCCGGTGCTTCTGGACGCGCTGTGAACACATCCGTGGGATTGCCTTGCCAGGCGGCGCTGTAGAGAATTGTCTGCCCATCCGGAGCAAACCGGGCAGACCGGATGCTGCCCCGGCGGAAGGTCAGCTGCCGATAGGACGGCGGCGGCAATGGCGGATTCGAAAAGAGCAATTTGCCTGCAAACACGCCGGCAGCCACCGCGAGAAGCACAGCGAATGCGAAAAGCGGGAGAAACCGAGCGCTCGTGGGTCTCGTTTTGGCGGGCGGCGCTACGGCTGCGGCGGCGGTTGCTGGCTCCGCCCTGTCGACATGCACGGACGTGCTCGACGACCCAAGCTCGCGTTGCAACCGCTTCAGGTTGGCGCGCATCTCGGCCGCTGACTGGTAGCGAAGTTCGCGATCCTTCTCCAGTGCGTTGCTGATGATTTCTTCCAGCTTCACCGGGAGTTGAGGATTCAGCCGGATGGGCGGAGTCGGCACCCGGTTGAGAATGGCTTCGGTGACCACCGCCGAGGTCTCTCCACGAAATGGCGAAATCCCCGTGGCCATCTCGTAGAGCACGACACCGAAGGAGAACAGGTCAGTCCTTCGGTCCAGTTCCTTGCCCCTTAACTGTTCGGGAGACATGTAGGCCACCGTGCCCATCGCTGTTCCGGGGCGGGTCAGGTCGAGGCTGGCTACCTCCGCCATGGTTTGCGAATCGCCGGTGTCAGACCTGCTGGCCTGTGTGGTCTTCGCGAGCCCGAAATCCAGAATCTTGGCGTGCCCGCGCTCGGTCACAAAGATGTTCGCTGGCTTGATGTCGCGATGAACGATGCCCTTGGAGTGCGCGGCATCGAGCGCGTCCGCCACCTCTATGCCGAGACTCAATAGTTGTTCCAACTCCAGGGGACGCTTGTCAATCAAGTGTTTCAGCGTCTCGCCGCTGAGGCACTCCATGGCGATGAAGAGATTCCCTTCGTGCTGGCCAATCTCGTAGATCGTACAAATGTTGGGGTGATTGAGTGCAGAGGCGGCGCGGGCCTCCCTGCGGAAACGCTCGAGCGCTTGCGGATCCTGCAAGGCTTCGTCGGGCAAGAACTTCAGAGCGACGGAGCGGCCCAGACTAGTGTCCTCAGCCTTGTAGACGACGCCCATTCCTCCGCCGCCAAGCTTCTCAACGACGCGGTAGTGCGAGATGGTCTGGCCGATCACTGTTCGCGAATCTTACGTGATTGAAAACGGCGAGTCAATGAATGCAGAGGGGTGAGGCGGGCGTTAAAGGGATCGTTGGCGAAATATCGCGTCTCTGACAATCTCGGCAGTGTCAGGTACTTTTTGGGCGTACTAACCCGTGCACTCCGAAGAGCGCGCCATTTCGCTCTCGTTGAAGGTTTGCAATACCGACTGCAATGCTGCGCTGGGCAGGATGGCGTCCCAAATGGGGCGAAAAGGCTCTTCTAACCCAAGCGTCGCTTGGGTTATTATAGCAGTGTGGGTTCCCTTAGGTTTGGCGGCGTTCTGTTTGTCGCCTATTCGAACGATCATTCGCCGCGTCATGTTCACGGCTTCGCCAGTGAGACAGAGGCGATCGTCGATCTTCGGCTGGACGGGACCGTCGCATTAGCGAAACGGAACGACGCTATCCGGCCCGCCAATGCCAAGCGGTCCGATGTGAAGAAGATTTTGAATGCTGCGGCCCTGCACTTTGAGGAACTCGCGGGGTTGTGGGAGGAGACACATGGCAAAGCATAAGATCGTCCGACATAAGATCGTGACTTCCGACGCCGAGATCGATCGCGCCATCGAGCACGCCAGGCAGCTGCCAAGCGAGCCGCGGGTGACAGAAGTGGAATATAGGCCGGGACCGGGATTGGACCTGCTCATTCTCAAATTGAGCGATGGCCGCCGCCACCTGATTCCACGCGAAGACCTGCAAGGCCTGCGATCCGCCACGAAAGAGCAGATTGCGCGGGTAGAAATTCTCGGCAAAGGAACCGGCCTCCACTGGCCGGCTCTCAACCTCGACCATTACGTTCCCAGCTTGCTTCGGCGCATCTATGGCACCGAAAGGTGGATGTCGGAAATAGGGCGCAGCGGAGGTTCCGTGAAAAGCGCAGCGAAGAAGAGGGCGGCTCGGGTGAATGGGTTGAAGGGCGGCCGGCCTCGGCAAAAGGAACTTAGTGCCATGGGGGATTAGCGACTTGGCTTGATGATCGCGGCGCAGGCGGTGGCGGCGGAGGTGGTGCTGGCTAGACACGATCACATATTTCGGCGGGTGAAGGGGCTGAAGGTGGAGGATTGGAGCAAGGTATAGCGCCAGCAAGTTTGTGAGGTGACGCCATGTTTGAAAACTCGCCCCGAGAGTTCACGCTTGGAGACGCTGAAGGCCGCGCGTTCCTCAGTGCAGTAGCGCCTTATATCGTGGCGGTGCTCCTGCCGGGAGGGGATGTGGGCACCGGAACGCTTGTTCGTTGGAAGTCAGTCGGACTCGTGCTGACCGCGAATCACAATTTAGAGGGAACCAAGCGTTCAGAAGTGAGATTTTGTTTTTACCCTGGAGGGTCTCTCCGCGACGGGCCGATGACTGCGGAAGACCGTGGGGATCTTTATCGCGGTGTGCTCGTGCCAGTGGGCGATGAAATAATCGGGGACAGGCCGAATGATATCGTAGCGATTCCATTGAATCTCGAACATCTGCCTGGTGCGGCAAAATTCTATGAGATCGACCATAGAGCATCGACAATCAACGATGGCGCTACCGTTGTCCTCGCTGGATTTGCCGGAGATAACTCTTTTCCCCTCCCGAAGGACTCACGTGCAATGGGCGTAACTGTCCAAACCGGCAAGTTTGACACCACGTTGAATTCCAGGAAGTTCCTATCCTCCAGCTACAGGGCTGCAGACCACTTGTTGCCGTATTCGAGGGTTGAGGAAGGTATTCGCCCGCACGGGATTAGCGGGGCAGCGGCTTGGTGTAATGGCGATTGCCCAGGTGATGTGTGGGCAGCACGTCCACTGTTGGTTGGAGTGCAGACATCGTGGTTCCCAAGGCCGAAGCTGCTTCAAATCGTCAGACTGGGGCCAGTTTTGTCGTTGTTAGAAAGGCTGTAATCTGCCGCTCTAGCTGCTCCTGAGTCTGCGGCAAGAAGCAAAAGCCGCCAGCGTTCGCTGGCGGCTGATAGCTGACGGCCACGCCCTAGCTTTCGTACAGCAGCACGCCTTCGGCTTTCTCGGCATCCACCGGACGGTAATACAACTTGTTGGCTTCGAGGAAGACTTCGATGAACGCCGGCCTTGTGGTGATTGTGCCCTGGATCAGGGCTTCCGACAGCGGATCTTCGATGTACTTCTGCAGCGCGCGGCGCAGTGGGCGCGCTCCATAGTTGCGGTCGGTCAGCGTCTGGTTCAGAA
>OCZT010006014.1_pt1 | contig 12044 bp, 10 predicted proteins | sample 1539031 | NCBI WGS metagenome assembly OCZT01 (sample SAMEA3539308, study PRJEB22396) | soil metagenome | biome: tundra; feature: field; material: soil | place: USA | collected 2010-05 | depth 0.15 m
TTCCGATCTTATGCCGCGATGAAATTCCGGCAGCACCTTGCGTGTACCCTTTGGCAAAGCCCGCCTGCTCGATCAGCCACGCAGCGGGAACCTTCACCCGGCCCTGATTCTCAGCGCCTGCTCCGGCGGGAAAACGCGGCGGATCCTTGGCGCTCACGGCCGCAATCTGCCGAACCTGATCCTCAGAAACCACAGGGTTCTTGAAGAAGCTGCCCGCGCTACGGCAATCCGGATCGCCCTCGACCAGCAGCATCCCCTTTGTCTGGCGAATGCGGCGCACAGCGGCCGCCACCTCGGCAAGGCTCACTTCCCTGCCCTCCGCCTGCCCTTCAGCAAGCGCCCGTTGCAGCTCCGCGTAACGCACGGTAGGCGCGCCGCCTGGCGTGAGCCGGTAGTCCACGCGGGTCACAACGTATCTCCCGCGATCATCCGAATTGAACCGGCTGCGACGATAGGCAAACCCGCACTCAGCAGCCGCAAACTCAACGAAACTGTGCTCCTGAAGGTCGAAGGTCCGCACCCGCTCGATCACCGAGGCCACCTCCTGCCCATAAGCGCCCACATTCTGCACCGGAGTCCCGCCCACCGTGCCCGGAATCCCGGCCAGGCACTCTATTCCAGCGCACGAATCCTCCACAGCCCGTTGCACGAAGTGGTCCCAGTCCTCACCTGCCGCAGCCTGGTAGGTCAGGGCTTCAGCCCTGACATTAATCCCGTCTGAGTCGACCGGGGCTTTAGCCCCTGAGGGATGCTCTTCGTGGATTTGGCTTGAACGTTCATCCTGATCCTCAGCCAGTGCGGTCGTAATCCCGCGCAGCCCCACGCGCAGCACAAGCCCGTCGAATCCCGCGTCGGAGACCAGCAGATTACTGCCCCCGCCCAGCACAAAGAGCGGCACTCCGCGCTCTCCTGCCCAGGCTGCTGTCTCGGCAATCTCCTCTTCGCTTTCCGCCTCGACAAACCAGCGCGCCGGGCCGCCGATTCCGAAGGTTGTGAAAGGCGCAAGCGGCTTGTTTTCCTCAATGAGCATCGGATAAAGGCTACACCACGGGGTTTGACGATAGAATGATTGCAGGCAACTTTCCCTGCCGGAGGCGAAAATGTATCCAGAACTGATGGTAATTCCCATGCGCGAGGAACTTCTCCGCGCTGGACTCAAGGAAGCCCGGACTGCCGACGACGTAGACGCGGCGCTGGCCCAGCCGGGCACAACCTTGTTGGTGGTGAACTCGATCTGCGGCTGCGCGGCGGGCAAGATGCGCCCCGGCGTGCGGCTGTCGCTCACCGGCTCCGCCAACCTGCCCGACCACAAGATTACGGTCTTCGCAGGCCAGGACCGCGAAGCCACCGAGCGCGCCCGCAGCTACTTTGAGGGCAACCCGCCCAGCTCCCCAGCCATCGCCATCCTGCGCGACGGCAAGCTGGTCTACCTGATGCAGCGCTTCGTCATCGAGCAGTCCACCGCGCAGCAGATTGCCGGCGAACTGGTCCGCGCCTTCGAGGAGTTCTGCGCCAAGGCGAACGCATAAAAACGGATATTGCAGCTCACACAGCATCACGGCCTCCCGCACGGGAGGCCGTTTCGCTCTGTTGCATGCTTTCGGTGAATCAGTCGCCCTCGGCCGCCTTGGGCAGCTTTTGCACCTTGCTGTGACGAATCGAGTAGCCGAAGTAGATCACCAACCCGACCAGCAGCCAGCCGATCATCACCATCCAGGTAATCAGCGGGAGGTTGATCATCAGGTAGACGGCCGTAAGAATGCCCAGGATGGGCACCAGCGGAACAAACGGCGTCTTGAAGGGCCGCTCCAGGTCCGGATGTCGCACCCGCAGGACCCACACTCCGGCGCACACAATGGTGAAGGCCAGCAGCGTGCCGATGTTCACCAGTTCGGCGAGCCGGTCAACGGGCAGGAAGGCCGGCAGGATGGCCACCACGGCGCCTACCGCGATGGTCGAGATCCACGGTGTGCGGAACTTGGGATGGATGGCCGAGGCCCACTTGGGCAACAGGCCGTCGCGGGACATGGAGAAGAAGACGCGCGACTGGCCCAGCAGCATGACCAGCATCACGGTTCCCAGCCCGAAGACCGCGCCGATCTTGACCAGCAGCGAACCCCAACTGACGCCGGTTGCGTCGATGCCCAGCGCCACCGGATCGGCAACGTTCAGCGAATGGTAGTTCACCAGGCCGGTCAGCACCGTGGAAACCACGATATAGAGGATGGTGCAGATCACCAGCGAGCCGAGAATGCCGAGCGGCATATCCTTTTGCGGATTCTTCGCTTCCTGGGCCGCGGTGGAGACGGCGTCAAAACCGATGTAGGCGAAGAAGATCGAAGCCGCGCCCGTGACAATGCCGTGCCAGCCGAAGTTGCCGTGCCCGTCGGAAGGCGGAATGAAGGGGTGCCAGTTGGCCCAGGCCAACGCCGGGTGGCGGAACAGGAAGTACACTCCCAGAACCAGGAAGACTCCCACGATGCCCAGCTTGACCACCACAATTGCGGAGTTCAGGTTGGCCGACTCCTTGATGCCGATCACCAGAACGGTCGTGACCGCCAGAATCGCCAGGATGGCCAGCAGGTTGAAGAGGCCGGTGGCGTGCTGCAACCCAGTCGCATCGGTTCCCGGAGGCAGCGAAGACAACGGCAGCCATCGTTCGTGAAAGAAAACCAGCACGGTTCCGGGAGTAGCGGTCAGTTGCGGAGGGAAGTAGATATGCAACTGTTGCAGCAGGCTGTTGAAGTAGCCGGACCAGCCTGAGGCCACCGTAGCCGCGCCAAAACCGTATTCCAAACCCAGGTCCCAGCCGATGATCCAGGCCACGAACTCGCCCAGCGTGGCGTACCCATAGGTGTAGGCCGAGCCGGCGATGGGAATGATGGAGGCAAACTCGGCATAGCACAGGCCGGCGAAGGCGCAGACGATGCCGGCCAGCACAAAGCTGAGCGCCACGGCCGGCCCGGCGTGCTTGGCAGCGGCCTGACCCGTAAGCACAAAGATGCCGGCGCCGATGATGGCGCCGATGCCAAGGGTGATCAGGTTCAGCGCGCCCAGCGAACGCTTGAGCGTGTGTTCGCCCTGTTCACCGGCCTCTTTCGAGAGCATCGACATCGGTTTGATACGAAGCAGCCTGGACATGAATGAGGGACTTCCTCCTCAGTGGTTGGTGTCAGATTAAGTTCGATTCGTCTTGAGACGGCCTTCTCGACCGCCGCGACCAGAAGAGATACACCGGAATGCCGAGCAGAACCAACACCAGGCCCGGCCACGTGTACTGGGGCTTGTACCGCAATAATACGACACATATCCAGGCCGCCATCGCCAGGTAAAGCGCGGGCAGCACAGGATAGCCCAATGCCTTGTAGGGCCGGGGCGCGTCCGGCCGCTTGAAGCGCAGCACGAACAGCCCGGCGATGGTGAGGATGTAAAAGACAAGCACGGCGAAGATGATGTAGTCCAGCAACTGGCTGTAGGAGCCCGAGATGCACAGCAGCGTGGCCCACGAGGCCTGCACCAGCAAGCCTGCTGCTGGAGTTTTGAAGCGCGGATGCAGCTTGCCCACGGACTTGAAGAACAGGCCGTCGCGGCTCATGGCATAGTAGACGCGCGCACCGGCCAGCGACAGGCCGTTGGCGCAGCCGAAGGTCGAGATCAGGATGGCCGCCGCCATCAGGTACGCGCCGCCGGAGTGGAATATCTGTTCGAGAGCCGCCGTGCCCACGCGATCCTCTGAAGCGTACTGCACGCCGCGCGCCAGCACCGTCGAGCCGTGGGGATCGCCGTGCATGGGCAACACCAGGATGTAGGCAAGTGACGCCAGAAAGTACACCGTCAGCACAAACCCCGTGCCCAGTACCAGCGAGAGCGGGATGTTGCGCTTGGGATTCTTTACCTCGCCGGCCGTGAAGGTGATGTTGTTCCAGGCGTCGGCCGAGAACAGCGACCCCACCTGCACCACCGCCAGAATCACCAGCACGTTCACCAGCACCATCGGTCCGCCGATGCCCACCTGCACAGGGTGCAGCGAACTCCAGCCGGCATTCTTCCAGAACTGGCTCCAGCCGGCGCCGAAGTTGGCTTCAAGCGCTGTGACGTTGCGTCCCACGGTGAAGGCCAGCAGGATCAGCCCGGCCAGCGACAGCGCCTTGGCCGTGGTGAAGACGTTCTGGATCAGGGCGCCCAGCCTGACACCAAAGATGTTCACGATCGCCAGGAAGACGACGATGAAAATGCCCACGAGGTTCGCCGTGTTGACGCCGATCTCCATGTTCCCTAGCACCATGGGGCCGACCCGGATGGCTGGAACATGGGCGATGTGCCACAGCCAGTGGGTGGTCGAGATCGTCGGAAAGAAGACGCCGAGAAACTTGCCGAAGGCCACCGCGACGGCGGCGATGGTGCCCGTCTGAATGACCAGAAACAGCGTCCATCCGTAGAGAAAGCCCCACAGCGGTCCCAGCGACTCGCGCAGGTAGACGTACTGGCCACCGGCTTTGGGCATCATGGCCGCCAGCTCGCCGTAGCTGAGCGCGCCGATCATGGTCAGGATGGCCGTCACCACCCACGCGCCCAGGTAGAGCGCCGGCGAGTTGGTCCCGCGTGCAATGTCGGCATCGACGATGAAGATGCCGGACCCGATCATCGATCCGACGACCAGCGCGGTGGAGCTGAACAGGCCAAGGCTCTCGACCAGCCGCGGAGCGTTGGCCGGAGAGTCGGTAGCAGGAATGGGATTGGGGTCTGAGGTCGTCACTTGAAGAAAGTTTTAACGGATTTTGGCGCGAATGTCTTTCTTTTTCTCAAAGTGTACGAATTCAGGACACTTTGTACAAATTCAGGACACCCGCGCTGGGTGCCGGGTGCCCCACCTTCGCCGCGTCTTTGTTTTTGCGGCTAAGGTGGGATACCTATAACTACAGTTTTATGGTCTTTTACAGCCGGGTGCCGGGTGCCCCATCCTTTTCGCGTTCTTCGTGAAAAGGGTGGGAAACCGCGAACCTATGCTGGCCCTGCTCAGCCCAACTCGGCGACCCATCTACGGAACTCGGCCGCCGGGTCCGGCTGGCGAAACAGCGCCCCGGCAATGCCCACCACCGTGGCTCCGGCAGCCAGCACGCCAGCCGCCGTGGCCAGCGTAATGCCGCCGACAGCTACCAACGCCGGACCAGCGCCGGCCTGATCGCGCAGCCGCCGTACGCCCTCGATGCCAATCGGCGGCGTCGAGGTCTGCTTGGTCCGGGTCGGAAAAACCGGGCCAATGGAGAAATAGTCCACCGGCTCGGCCAGAACTCCCGGCAGGAGCGCATCGCTGCCGCCAAAAGTTCCCACAATGCGGCCCGGTCCGAGCAGCCGGCGGGCCTCGGCAGGCTTGAGATCGCCGGCATCCACATGCACGCCGTCAAACCCGACCCGCTCAACCAAATCGGCCCGGTCATCCAGAATCAACTTCACCTGTCCGGCTGGCAGCGCGGCACGGAGAATCTTCGCGTCCGCCAGCAGTTCGGCGTCGGCCCCGGTCTTGTTGCGGTATTCGAGCAGCGTCACCCCGGCCTCAGCCAGCTCGCCGCCCAGCTTGCGCAGGAACTCGGCTCGGCCGGTGGCCGGAATGATGGAGGCATCGAGGATGAGGTAGACCTTGGGAAAAGAGAATGGCATGGAACAAGGATAGTCTATGAGGGAATAGGAACACCAGAACAGGGAATTGGGAACAGGGAACAGAACGAGCTTGACCAATTCGAGCGTTTCTGGCGCACCCGCTCTTGATCCCCCTTAATTGATCCCTGACAACTGACCGCAGCAACTGTTCCCTGTTCCCTGCCCTTCTCAGCCCTCATCCGCCGACGGCCCATACGTGCCGGGGATAGGCTTGTCGAGCAGGCGCAAGTAGACGCCCAACTGGGCGCGGTGGTGGATCATATGGTTGATGACCCAGGTGCGCCAAACCTGATACTTCGATTCGTCGATCCAGGCCTGACCGCTGGCCACAAACTTCCAGTTCTCGTCCCATTTCTCCAGCGCGAAGCCGGCCAGGTGCTCCTTGACCTCGGCCACCTGCCGGTCGAACCGCTCCAGCAGCGCCTCGGTGGAGGCTGGGACGTAGGGCTCGAATTTGTGCTCCGGGGAAAACTCCAACTTGTCGGTGGTCAGCGTTGAGATGCCCCATTCCCCTGCAAGCTCCGCGGTGTGCCCGGCCAACCGGCCCAGGCTCATGGATTTGGGGTGGGGTTTGTAACTGAAATCAACGTCGGCCGGGATGGCCGCCAGAATCTTGCGGGTGTTGGCAGTTTCGCGGTCGTATTCGGCAATCAGTTCCTGTTGAAAGTCCATTCGGCAACCTCCTTTGTTGCGAAGCCAGCATACATCAAGCTGGCCATGAAAAGCGAAGAAAAAGCGATACATTCTCCCGCACGCAAGAGGCCAGCCGCACCGGTCTAGCGGAAGCGCGTCGAGACAAACGAGGCCGACCACGCCTCCTGCCAGCCGTCGGCGCCCCCGAGCGGCGGCGGACCGTCTTCCGGAACGTCGGTGGGCGGAGAAATGGCCATCGGCGTCGGTGGATCATTCTGCAGGTAGTTGCCGTGACCGTAGTCCCATCCCTTCGGAATCTGGCAAGGGCTCCGAAAGTGCTCCGGCCTTGGGGACGGTCCAAAACGTCCCAGCGCCGACTCCCACCACGGATGATCGTGGCCGAGAATCTCCGCTGCAAGGTCGCCGAGGGGAAACGCCCACCTGAGCACCTCATCCTCTTTCGACGTGAGCGCCGAAATCGCTTCAACCTTCGCCGGTACGTCAGAGAACTCCCCGGTCAGGCAGTTGTCGCCGATGGCCCCGGCCATCAGAATCGCGCGCCGCACCGGCAGGCTCAACTGGCTGATGGTCTGCAATATCACCCGGGCGCCAAGGCTGTGCGAGACAAACGAAATGCTGGCAGCATCGCCGAAGTTGTTGTCCAGGAACTCCGCAACCATATTGCCGGCTGCGGTGGCATTCTTCGGCTCCGAAGGATAACTCAGGGCATGAAGGGATTCCGAGTCTCCCGGCCAAAGAAGCCCCACAAAGGCCCCGGGGAAAGGAGTGGGACCGAGCAGACCCTCCCAGTAGGACAAATGCTCGATTCCGTCCTGGCGGTTGACGTTGAACCCGTGCGTCCCGATCAGCACGTCCTTTCCATGGATAAAGGACTTCAATCCGCTCAGGCTCAGGTCGGTGTAGTCCTGGGCGGTTGTGCCGGTCTTGATCTGGACCTTGTCGGATACATCTCCGCCTCCCGACAATGCGCGAACGTCCAGAAATGTCGTCATTGCTGCCCCCGTTTCTTCACCAGTTGCATGGTGTTCACGGCCGTTGCCAGGGCGCTGGAAAGGTCCTTGGCGATGGGCGCCAGCGGGGTGGCAAGCAGGCCGACAAGAACAGCCAGAATCACTTCTCTCGGCGAGTAGAAGTTGCCTCCTTCCAGGCTCCATCCGCCTGCTACGGCCAGCAGCACCGCTGTGGTGGCTGCCAGCGCCCTCGTCCCATTGCGGTAGACCTGGTCCGATAGCTGATAGGCTTCATCGAGCATTGCCGTCACAATCAGGTCGAAGCGCGAGAACGCATCGCTCTCGGCCTGATCCAGGGGTATTCCCGCGATCGACTTGGCCGCAATCGAAGCCAGCAGAACCGGATCGACGTTGGTCTTTGCTGCCACCGCGGCAGCGTTGCCCGCGCTCAGGTGAAGCTTGATCAGAGACTTGGCAATCGCTTTCTGGCTGGCCACATCGGTCCCGTTCACCCAGTTGGCCTCGATCGTTTCCAGAATGTTCTGGCGCGGCAGAGCATTCACCGGCCTGGTTGGAAGCCCGTCGCCGGCCTGATCCGGCAAAAGGTCCGCCACCGTGTTCTTGATGTGCTTGAGGCCAATGCGGTTGATAAAGCCGAACGCGGACTTGGCTGCATCCACAAGGCCAAAGGCCGCCGTCCCCAACCCTCCAACGGCAGTGATGATCTGGCTGAGGGGCAAATTCTGCAAACTCTGCAAATCGACGTTCATCTTTCTCCTCTCGGCTGCACAACAAAACTTATATAGCCAATAAGCCTTTCGCGTAAAGAGATATTTGAGCTTCCGCAAAGAACAATGGCTGGACCCCCTCGAAGAGTATCCAGCCAAATTCTGCCAAAAACACGATCCGGCCTTCAGGCGGTCCAGGTTATTGCAGGCTTGCCTTGGCCTCGGCCCTGGAGGCCAGGAACCGCTCCATGAACTTGGTGTCGAACTCGCCGGCGCGGAAGCCTGGGTCCTGGAAAATTGCCTGGTGGAGCGAGATTGACGTCTCGATGCCCTGCACCACGAACTGGCTGAGCGCCCGTTCCATCTTCGCAATCGCCTCTGCCCGGTCGCGGCCGTGGACGATCAGCTTGGCAATCAGCGAATCGTAGTAGGGCGGAACGACGCCCTCGGCGTACTGCGCCGTGTCCACGCGCACGCCGTTGCCGCCGGGCACGTTGAAGGCGGTGATCTTGCCCGCCGAGGGAGTGAACTTCTCAGGATGCTCGGCGTTGATGCGGCACTCGATCGAGTGACCGCGGATTTCGAGCTTCGGCGGCAGAATCGCGTCCAGCCGCTCCCCGGAGGCGATCAGCAACTGCGCCTTCACCAGGTCCACGCCGGTGATGGCCTCGGTGATGGGGTGCTCCACCTGGATGCGGGTGTTCATCTCGATGAAGTAGAGCTGCCGGTCTTGGTCCATGAGGAACTCGACCGTGCCGGCGTTCTGGTAGCCGATGTCGGTGAGGCAGCGGCACAGGGTGCGACCGATCTCCTCGCGCATCTGGGGCGTCACCTGCAAGCTCGGCGCCTCTTCGATCAGTTTCTGGTGACGGCGCTGGATAGAACACTCGCGCTCAAACAGCGTGGTCACGTTGCCGTGCTCGTCGGCCAGCACCTGGAACTCTATGTGGCGGGGGTTCTCGACGAACTTTTCCATGTACAGCTCGCCGTTGCCGAAGGCGTTGGCCGCCTCTCCGTACGCCGCATGGAAGAGGTTGGGCAGCTCCTCCGGGTTGCGCACGATTCTCATGCCGCGCCCGCCGCCGCCAGCCTTGGCCTTGAGGATGACCGGGTAGCCCACTTTTCTGGCCCATTCCTGCGCCTCCTCGGCCGTACCGATCACGCCATCGGAGCCGGGCAGGATGGGCACCTTGGCCCTCTTCATCGCCTGGCGGGCCTTTTCCTTTTCGCCCATCAGCCGGGTGACCTCGGGCGGAGGGCCGATGAACTTGATGTTGGAGGCGCGGCAGACCTCGGCGAAGTTGGCGTTCTCGCTGAGCAGCCCGTAGCCGGGGTGGATCGCGTCCACGTTGGCGATTTCGGCGGCGGAGATGACTGCCGGCACGTTGAGATAGCTCTCCGCCAGCCGCGGAGGGCCGATGCAGATGGCCTCGTCGGCAAACCGCACGTGCAGCGAGTTGCGATCGGCCTCGCTGTAGACGGCGACCGTGCGAATGCCGAGTTCCCGGCAGGCGTTCAGGACGCGCAGCGCGATTTCGCCGCGATTGGCAACCAGTACCTTACGCAACATTCATAACCCTTTGAGCGGGGGTAACTCCGCTGTCTTCCCCAAGAACCTATGCAGAAACGATGAGATTGAAGGGGACGGGCTTTAGGCCGTCCATTCAGGCTCATATTGATTCCCGGCTTTAGCCGCTGAGGGAAAGCAAATTGCCGCGAAAAACTTCCCTCAGGGGCTAAAGCCCCGATCCGCTCCTGCCTTTGATGTACGGGCTAAAGCCCGTACCCTTCACCGCATACCGAGTTGTTGGACAGACTCTAGGCCGGACGGATGGAAAAGAGGGGCTGCCCAAACTCGATGGGCTGGCCGTTGGAAACAAAGCACTTGACGATCTCGCCGGCAGCGTCCGACTCGATCTCGTTCATCAGTTTCATGGCCTCGACGATGCAAACCACCTGCCCTTTCTCCACGTGATCGCCGGGGGAGACGAAAGCCGAGGCGCCGGGCGAAGGCGAGCCGTAGTAGGTGCCGACAATGGGCGACTTGACCAGGTGCAGGCCGGCATCCGGGTCCTCGGGAGCTTCTGGAGCCACTGGCGGAGCGGCCGGCACCTGGGCCGCCGGCTGACTCGGAACTCCCCGGGCGCCGGCCAACAGGTCCGCCAGATCGGACAGTCCCTTTCCCGGAACTTCCGGATGAGTGAACTTGAGCCGGACCCTCAAATCGCCCCGGTCCAACTCGAATTCACCAACCTGATTTTCCTTCAGGAAGTCGATCAGTTGTTTCAGATCTTCGATATTTTCTGGGTTCAGTGGATTCATTCGTTCCTTTGCCCGCTGCTGAGGGTTTGTTTTCAATGACTCTTCCGCCTCGATTGCCTCAGCTTTCGTCGCGTAGTCACGCCTGATACGCGTTCCTTCTGCTGTGCGCACGTCGACCTGCCACGCTTTGCCGCGCATTCTTATGGGCATTTTGCCCTGCTTTCCATACCCTTTTCGATGTAAACAACCTCGACTTGTGAATTTATGTCCGAAACTCTCCCGCACTCAGGCGGGCAGAGATCAAAGTTCGATCAGGGCCTTGGGCGCCGGGGTGAGCACCTGACCTCCGGTTCGGGTTACAGCCACCATGTCCTCAATGCGAATGCCGAACTGACCGGCCAGGTAGATTCCTGGCTCAATGGTCACAACCATGCCGGGGAGCAGCCTGGTTGTCTGTCCGGCGCCGATGCGTGGCGACTCGTGAATCTCCAGGCCGACACCATGGCCGGTGGAGTGGGAAAATGCCTCCGCCAATCCTGCCTTGCGCAACACGCCGCGGGCCGCCTCGTCGACCTCCCCGCAGCTTACCCCCGAACCCACCGCGGCTACAGCGGCCTCCTGGGCTTCCAGCACTGCCTCGTAGGCGGAGCGCTCGCTGGCTTTGGGCCTGCCCAGGTACACGGTACGGGTCATATCCGAGCAATAACCCTTGAGGATAACACCGAAGTCGAGGGTCAGGAATCCCCTCCGAGGCAGCCGGGCGGCGGTGGCGCGTCCGTGGGGCAGCGCTGAGCGAACCCCTGAGGCAACAATGGTCTCAAACGACATGCCCTCAGCCCCCAGCAGACGGCCCCGGTGCTCGAGTTCCGCGGCCACCTCGACTTCCGCCAGGCCGGGCCGGATGAACCCCAGAATGTGCTCGAAGAGCTTGCAGCCCACCAACGCCGCCTCAATCATCAGGGCCAGCTCATCCTCGTCCTTGACCCGCCGGAGCGGCTCAACCAGAGGAGCGGGCAAGGCGGAAAGAAAGCTGCGGCGAAGGCGGGACGGCAGCGCGGCCCTCCAGCGCGCCAGTTCCGCCACCGTGGTCCAGTTGGGGTCGAAGCCGGCGAAATCAACGCCGGGCTGCGCGGCAAGCCACTCGACGGCGGCAACGGCCGGAGAACTCGCGACGATCTCGACCTCGGAGACGGAAACCTCTTCAGCAGCCTGCGCCGTGTAGCGGCCATCGGTAAAGAGGCGCGCAGAACGGCGAGTGACAGCCAGCGCGGCGCTGGAGCCTGTAAATCCAGAGAGATAGCGGAGATCGGGAAGATGGGTGACCAAGAGGCCATGAAGGCCAGCTTTGGTCAAACGGCGGCGCAGTTGCCCGATGCGGCGGAAGTGGTCCACTGGGAAAGGATAACAGGGCTCAGAGATTAGGGGCCGGGGAACAGGAGGTCAATCGTCGTTTGTGCCTATTCAAGATGGATGCTGGTGATGTCGTTCTTGAAACCCGTAGGTTCCTTATCGGGGGTCTCGGGAACTTCGGTTGTGCTTGCGAAAAAGACCGACAGACTGAACCCCGCAATCGCAGCGACGGCAGCAAGGCCGCGCAGCGTCCACTAAGGAATCCCTGAACAAGTTTCGGTTGCGGAGCCGGCATTCCCTCAGGGGCTAAAGCCCCCTTTATTTTGCTGGACTTATGTACGGGCTAAAGCCCGTACCCTTCAAAACATTCACTTATTCAGAGATTCCCTAAAGCGCTCTGCCCTCGACCGTAAAGCTCCAAATGAGAAACAAGAGGCCTATC
>OCZT010006016.1_pt1 | contig 12044 bp, 10 predicted proteins | sample 1539031 | NCBI WGS metagenome assembly OCZT01 (sample SAMEA3539308, study PRJEB22396) | soil metagenome | biome: tundra; feature: field; material: soil | place: USA | collected 2010-05 | depth 0.15 m
CGGCGCCGCCACTCCGCGGCCCCCGCCGGGAGCCGCCGCGCCACCACGCCCGCCGGCGCCTCCAAGGCGCATGTGCTGCGTGTTCGCGCCGCTGAACCCCTGTATCTCGTACATCCGGATCATGCCGTTGTGGTTCGACGCCATGAACGCGAGATAGCCGGGCGACCACATGTCGACGAAACCGTGCGTCCACACCCCCGGCATGCCGTACTTCGCGAACTGCGCCATCTCGAAGTTCGCCATCATCGGCATCTCGCCGTAGAGAATCGGATCGAGCGTCGGGTTCTGCGGCGCCTGTCCGCTGAAGGTGTAGAGCAGCGTCTGTGCCTGATGGAGGTCGTGCATGATCGGCGGATGCCACTGCAGGTACCAGTCGAGCAGCGCGCGCATCTCCATCTGCGAGTAGTTGATGTCGCGGTTGTCGTCGTGGAACACGTACTTGCCCCAGTACGGCACGGCGGCGCCGTTGCCGCGGCCGTCGGCCGGTTCCTTGATGCCGTACTTGTAGTACCAGTCGACGTTGCGATCGCGGCCGTCGGGATCGGCCACCGGTGTGATCGACACGATCACGTTGTCGCGAATCTGTTTGACGAGCGGCGAATCCTCGGTGGCGACTCGGTAGGCGAGCTCCATCAGCATTTCCGACGGCCCGACTTCACCGCTGTGCAGGCCGCCTATCACGTGGTAGATCGGCTTCGCCTTCGCGATGATCTCTTTCACCTGCGCATCGGTGAGATGGCGCGGATCGGCCAGCTGGCCGAGGTACGTCCGGTACTGTTCGAGGTTCTTGATCGACTCGTCGGACCCCACGAAGACGACGACCAGCTCGCGTCCTTCGTCGGTTTTGCCGATCGTCAGCACCTTGACGCGCGACGATTTCGCGGCGAGCGCGCGATAGTAAGTGAGGATGTCCGCGTAGTAGGTCAGTTTTTTTGGCTCACCGATGTAGTGCCCCAGCACGTCTTTCGGGCTGGGGATGCCGGCCACTTTGGGCAGATGATCCACCAGCGGACTCATAAAGTCCGGCCGCGTCGTCCACTCTTTCACGAGGCGTGCAAACTCTTCGTCGTTTCCAGTAACTGCTTTGTTTTGAGATGATTGCGCGAGAATACCAGAGCTGATTACGGCCACGAGCGCCAGGACGATGGCGAGGAGCCGTGAGGGGCGCTTCAACGATGACATGACAGAACTCCTTACTTACGTGATACTTAACTGATGGCGTGTGTCCGTCGATCTCGCGCCGATACCGCGAGCGGCGGCGAGAAAACCGTTGAGATGCCCGCCGTCCGCTCGGTACAATTCGTCTCCTCGATCTGCTCGGTGAGCCAGCTAGAGGCGTTCGGGACAGAAACCTATGATTAACGTTGCCGCGATTCGGATGCAGCAGTTCGGCGTGCAATTCTACCAAGCTTCGTTGACCGCCAGCGACATCGATAAACTCGTCCGATTCGAGGTGCTCAATTACGGCGACGGCGCGCAGCCGCCCGTCCGCGGCGGCAAACAAAAAGGCGGGGCCCCTCCATCGAAAGTGAACTGGGACGTCCTCGAGCGCCGCATCGCGTCGAGCGAGAAGGCGTACCAGCGCCAGATCATCCGCCGCAAGATCGACGAGCTCGTGCAGTACTACGAACAGTGCCGGCAGGCGCGCGATCTGCCGTCGATCCCGGGCGCCGTCATCATTTCCTGCGACGAAAAACTGACGTTTCAGCCCTCGAGCGACGACGCGCGCGTCGGCATTCTCAAGGTGCCGGAGCGCGAAGGGATTCTGCGCGCGATCGACGGCCAGCACCGGCTGCTCGCGCTGCACGCCGACATCGATCGCTTTCGCGGCGAGGATTTCAGCGTCCCGGCGATCATCTTCGACCGGCTGCCTGAAGACCACGTCGTCCAGATGTTCGTGACGATCAACGCGAAGCACACGCGGCTGAACGCCTCGCACCTGGTCAGCTTGTCGGGCCGCCAGCTGTATCGCGACGAGAACCTCGCGACGGGGCACGACGTCGTGCGGGCGCTCAACGACCGCGAGGACTCGCCGCTCTACGACGAGATCAAGCTGCTCGGCGTCGGCCGCGGGCGCGTCGCGCAGGCGCCGCTCGCCCAGGAGCTGAAGAAGCTCTTCGCCACGGACGCCTTCGGCGGCGCGCGCAGGTCCGGCGATATGCACGAGGAGGCGAAGAAGTTCTTCGTCAGCTACTTCAAGCAGATCGCCCTCGTCTTCACCGGTGCCTGGAACGGCCGCAAGTACAGCATTCGGTCGGCGTCGGCGCTCCGTGCGTTCATCCGTGTGGCGCCCGATGTCATCCGCCGGCTCGACCAGGAGCACGCCGACCGCAGCGATTTCCGCGCCATCGGCCGCGTCATCGCGCCGTGGGGCCGCCGCATCGGCGACCTGCGGTTCGAGACCGAAGGCGCATGGAAGCGCAGCGGGACGACCGTCGATTCGCTCGCCAAGGAATTGCGGCTCGCGCTGATGTATCCCGAGGGAGCAGCGGTATAAAAGTGACTTTGACATGGCCACGTTCCTCATCACGGGCGGCGCCGGATTCATCGGCTCGAACCTCGTTCAGCACGCGCTGGATCGCACAGCCGATCGCCTCGTCGTCGTCGACAAGCTGACCTACGCCGGGAGCCTCGCGAATCTCGAGGGTCCGCTGAAGGATCCGCGCGTGACGTTTGTCCGCGCCGATATCGGCGATCGCGCGGCGATGACGCGCCTCTTCGACGAGCACCGGCCGGACGCCGTCCTCAATCTGGCCGCCGAGACCCACGTCGATCGATCCATCGACAGCCCGCAGGCCTTCATCGACACCAACGTCGTCGGCACCTTCGTGCTGCTCGAGACGGCGCGTCAGTTCGTGGCGCGCGGGCGCGACGCGTTCAGGTTTCTGCACGTGTCGACCGACGAGGTGTACGGCACGCTCGGCCCGAGCGGCCAGTTCAGCGAGGAGACGCCATATGCCCCGAACTCGCCGTACGCGGCGAGCAAGGCGTCGGCCGATCATCTCGTGCGCGCGTACTTCCACACCTACGGGCTCCCGGTCCTCCTCACCAACTGCTCGAACAACTACGGGCCGTTCCAGTTTCCCGAGAAGCTGATCCCGCTGATGATTCTGAACGCCGTCGAGGGGCGTCCGCTGCCCATCTACGGCGATGGCGGCAACGTCCGCGACTGGCTCCACGTCGAGGATCACTGCGAAGGGATTCTGCTGGCGCTGCACAAGGGGCGTCCGGGCGAGAAGTACAATATCGGCGGGGGCAACGAGCGCACGAACCTGCAGATTGTCGAGAAGATCTGCGAGCTCGTCGACCGGATGCAGCCGGCGGCCCCGGGGGCGTCGCCCCGGCGCGCGCTGAAGACGTTTGTCCCCGATCGCCCCGGGCACGATCGGCGCTACGCGATCGACGCGTCGAAAATCCGGCGAGAGCTCGGCTGGACGCCGCGTCACACGTTCGAGGACGGTCTCGAAGCGACCGTGCGCTGGTATCTCGAGCACCGCGACTGGTGCGAGCAGGTACAGCAGGGGCACTATGACAGACAGAGGTTGGGGCTTGGATAGAAACGTTTGCTCTGCGGGCTCTGCGGGCTCCGCGTTGAACGTCGTGAGCGTGAAGGCCGCGTGATGCTGAAGGGCATCATCCTCGCCGGCGGATCGGGGTCGCGGCTGCATCCGCTGACGCGCGCCGTCAGCAAGCAGCTGATGCCGATCTACAACAAGCCGATGGTGTACTACCCGCTGTCGACGCTGATGCTCAGCGGGATTCGCCAGATCCTCGTCATCACCACGCCCCATGAGCAGGAAAGTTTCAAGCGCCTGTTGGGCGACGGCGCGGAGATTGGCCTGCGGTTCGAGTATGCGGTGCAGCCGAGCCCGGAAGGCCTGGCGCAGTCCTTCCTCATCGGCCGGGACTTCATTGGTGCGGACCGCGTGACGCTGGCGCTCGGCGACAACATTTTTTACGGCGCCAATCTGTCGGACTACCTGAACCGCGCGGCGACGCGCGAGTCTGGCGCCACCATCTTCGGGTACCAGGTGCGCGATCCGGAGCGGTACGGCGTCGTCGAGTTCGACACGAGCGGCCGCGCGGTCAGCCTCGAAGAGAAACCGGAAAAGCCCAAGTCGAGCTACGCCGTCACCGGGCTCTACTTCTACGACAACCAGGTCGTCGACATTGCGTCGCGGCTGAAGCCGTCCGCGCGCGGCGAGCTCGAAATCACCGACGTCAACCGCACGTATCTCGAGCGCGGGCAGCTGCACGTCGAAAAGCTGACGCGCGGCATCGCGTGGCTCGACACCGGCACGCATCATTCGCTGATGCAGGCGGCCAGCTACATCCAGGCCATCGAGGAACGCCAGGGCCTGATGGTGGCGTGCCTCGAGGAAATCGCGTTCCGCATGGGCTACATCAACGCGGGCGACCTCGCGCGGCTGGCGCGCGCCATGGAGTCGAGCGAGTACGGGCAGTACCTGTTCCGCGTCCTCGAGCACGAAGCCTGATTCCGTGCGCTTCGTACCCACTGCGTTGCCCGGCGTGGTCCTGATCGAGCCTGATGTCCATCGCGACGGCCGCGGCTATTTCATCGAAACCTATCACGCCGCGAAGTATCGCGCGGGCGGCATCGACGGGCCGTTCGTGCAGGACAACATGACGCAGTCGGCCGGTGGCACCGTGCGCGGCCTCCACCTGCAGTCCCAGCACCCGCAGGGCAAGCTGATTCGCGTGATCGAGGGAGAGATCTACGACGTGGCGGTCGACGTGCGCCGCGGATCGCCCACGTTCGGGCGATGGGTCGGCGTCACGCTGTCGGCGGACAATTTCGCGCAGTGCTACGTGCCGCCAGGCTTCGCGCACGGCTTCTGCGTCGTCAGCCCGCTGGCGCTCGTCGAGTACAAATGCACCGACCTCTACGATCCGACATCGGAGATCGGCATCGCGTGGAACGACCCGGCGCTCGGCATTCGGTGGCCGATCGCCGATCCGATTCTGTCGGATCGCGACCGGCGGAATCCCTTGCTGGCCGAGGTGACCGACCGCCTGCCTCGGCACACAAATCTGTAAGATCGACGACAAAGTCGTCGGTTCGAGCCATCCTCATCGGTGTGAAATGGCGATTTTCCCAAGGAATCTCGCGGGCACAGCCCTTGCCCTTCAGTGGACCGAAGTCGCTGATCTGATTACGGCAGGGCGCCGTGAATTGCTGGGGGAGCCAGATCAGTGAAGCAAAGGGGCATCGCAATGACGCGATGCCTTTTTGTTTGTACGCGCTGTTTCTCGACGCGCGACATCCATGCCCGCCACCACGCGTCCAAACGCCGCCGCGCCCTGCGCGGCGTCGAAGCGCCTGCCCTCGAAATCGAGTGACGGCTGATCGTTCGGCAGGATGAAGAAGGCGGCGGTCCTACGTTAGAATGTCCGGACATGCGCATCGACCTCAACTCCGACATGGGCGAGTCCTTCGGCGCTTATACCATCGGCCACGACGTCGGGCTGATGAAGTCGATCACCTCCGCCAACGTCGCGGCCGGCTTTCATGCGGGCGACCCGACGGTGCTGCGCGAGACGATTCGTCTGGCGAAGACACACGGCGTGGCCGTCGGCGCGCATCCGGGCTTCCCGGATCTCGCGGGCTTCGGCCGCCGGGAGCTGCACGTCACGCCGCGCGAGGCCGAGGATCTCGTGCTCTATCAGATCGCCGCTGTCGCCGGCGTCGCCGCCGCCGAGGGCGTGCGTCTGCAGCACGTCAAGCCGCACGGCGCGCTCTTCAACATGGCGGTGAAGGACGCCGTGCTCGCCGGCGCCATCGTGCGCGCGGTGGCCGCATTCGACAAGACGCTGATTCTCTTCACCCTGCCGGGATCGGAGATTCTGAAGGCGGCCCGTGCCGCCGGCCTGCGCGTGGCGGCGGAGATTTTTGCGGACCGCGCCTACGAGCCTGATGGAACGCTCGTCTCGCGCCGGAAGCCTGGATCGGTCATTCACGACGCGCAGACGGTCGTCAAGCGGGCCGTTCGCATGGTGAACGACGCCGTCGTCGTCGCCATCGACGGCACGACGATCGCCCTCGAGGCGGACACGATCTGCGTGCACGGCGACACGCCTGGCTCCGACGCGCTCGCCGCCGCGCTGCGCGCCGGGCTCGAAGCCGCGGGCATCACCGTCATGGCCATCGGGCGGCTGTAACGCCGGTCTCGAACCGCCTATTCGATCTTGACGATGCGGTCGCTGATGTGCGGAAAGCGATCGAACACCGCCGGATCGTGCCCGGGCACCACGAGCTTGAGCGCCGAGGCAAGCGAGCGCATCCGATCTTGCGTGCGCAGGTTGGAGTCGGCGTCGAGCGTCTGCGCAATCGGCTTGTGCGTGTCGAGGTTCTCGTAGAGATACACATTGTCTGACGCGAGCACGACCGTGCTGCCCGCGCGCGTCTGCACGCTTACGAACTGCGACTGCCAGGTGTGCTTGCCGCCGATATGGAAACCGATCCCTGAAATGGACGTCTCGTCCTCGCCGCGGACGAGCGTCACGCGTCCCATCGTGTTCCGCTTCACCATCTCCAGCACATCGTCGGCGTCGATGCCGCCGTGCGTGTTTCTCGATTGCCACGCCTCACCGGTGTAGTACTCGAATTCGTCCTTTTGCACCCACACCCGCGCGGCGGGGAACAGATCGAGGCCGCCGGCGTGATCCCAGTGCATGTGCGAGAGGAAGATGTCGGTCACGTCTTCCGGCTTGATGCCGAGCGGCGCAATCGCCTCCGACGGCAGAACGAAGTCCTTGACCGCGAATGCGGTGAAGTACTGATCGCGATGGAACCCGGCATCGACGAGCGCCACGCGCCCGTTGACGCCCTTCAACACCCAGACGGTCATCGCGATGTCCAGCCGGCGCGAGCGATCGGCCCCGCTGATGAGGCTCGAGACCGGGAAGTTCGCGATTGTCGCGAACCGGACCGCGTATACGTCGAACTTCTCCGCTTCGGGCGGGATGAAGACGAACGCGGCCATCGCGACGGCAAGCAGCGTGCGCATCGTCTCAACTCTCCCGCAGGGCCCGTCGCAGTACCTTGCCGATCATCGTCTTGGGCAGCTCGGTGCGGAACTCGATTGTCGACGGCACCTTGTACGGCGCCAGTTGCCCGCGGCAGAACGTGCGCAGCTCCAGCTCGGTCGCGGATTGGCCCGGCCGCAGGACGACCCACGCCTTCACCGCTTCGCCCTTCACATCGTCGGGGACTCCGGCCACGCCGACCTCGGCGACCGCCGGATGCGCCGACAGCGCTTCCTCGACTTCGCGCGGCCAGACCTGGAAGCCGCTCGTCTTGATGAGATCTTTCTTGCGATCGACGATGAACACATACCCGTCGTCGTCCAGGTAGCCGAGGTCGCCCGTGTGCAGCCAGCGCCGCGGGCCGTCGTCGTCGACGTGATCGCGCAGCGCGCCGGCGGTTTCGTCCGGCCGGTTCCAGAAACCGGTCATGAGCTGTGCCGCGGAGAAAGCGATCTCCCCGACTTCCTTCGCCGGCAGCACGCGCGTGCCTTCGTCGCCGTCGAAAATCCGCACGTGGACGTCGGGCAGCGGCATGCCGACCGAGCCGACCTTGTTCGGCCCCTGCACCGGATTGACGCACAACGCCATCATCGCTTCGGTGAGCGAGTAGCCTTCGACGATCCGGCCGCCGGTCAGCGCCTCGAAGCGTTGTTTGGTGTCGGCCAGCAACGCGGCCGCGCCGGAGAAACAGATCCTGATCGACTTGAAGTCGACCTTGCCCCGCTGGACGTCGGGGTGATTGAGGAGCGCGATGTACAGCGTCGGGACGCCGGTGAAGAAGGCCGGCTTCACGCGCCGGATCGTGTGCAGCAGATCCGGCAGATCGCGGGGATTCGGGACGAGCGCGATCGGATTGCGCGTGACCAAGGCGAGGCCCTGCACGCCGACGTTCGCGTACACGTGGAACATCGGCAGCGGCAGGAGGATCACGCTGTCGCCCATGCCGAGAACCGATGACGTCCAGGCGTGCACCTGCAGCCCCGTGCGCGTGTACGCCCCGTGCGTGCCGAGCACGCCCTTCGGCGTGCCGGTGGTGCCGCCGCTCATCAGCAGCACGGCGGGATCGTCGAGCGTCAGCGGTTCGCGCGCGGGCCGCCGGCCCCGGTTCACGAGCAGCAGATGCGCGAAATCGTGGTCGCCCGGCACGAGCGACACACGGTCGCCGTCGCGCTTTTCTCGAAAGAGGGTGAACAACATCCGCAGCAGGGACGGAAAGTAGTCCTTGATGTTGGTCGCCATCACCCGCCTGAGCGGCGTCTGCTTCTGGATGTTCTTCACGCGGGCGTAGTACCGCGTCAGGGTCACGATCGTCTCGATGCCGTGCTCCCGGAGCGGCCCCTCGATCTCGCGCTCGGTGTAGGTCGGATTCAGCGGCGCGACGATGGCGCCGAGCTTCCAGGCGCCGAACTCGGCGATGAAGAATTGCGGGCAGTTGGGAAGCAGGAGCGCGACGCGATCGCCGCGGCGGACGCCGAGCGAGGCGAACGCCGCCGCGCAGGCGTCGCTGAGCGCGTCGAGCGCGCCGTAGCTGATGGTCGCGCCCTTGAAGAGCAGCGCCGGATCGCCCGGCCGCTCCCGCGCCGCGTCGGCGAGGTAATCGACGAGCGTTTTGGCCGGATACGGCGCAAGGGTCGCCGGAACGCCGGCGTCGTAATGCGCCAGCCAGGGCACCGATGAAGACATGGGCGCCGGGATTATAGTCGTGACTGGGCGGAAAGTCGCGGCTGGGTCAGATCGCGGCCGGCGCGAGCAGCATCAGCAGCAGCGCCTTCTGCCCGTGCAGACGGTTTTCGGCCTGATCGAAGACGACCGAGGCGGCCGATTCGAACACCTCCGCCGTGACCTCCTCGCCCCGATGCGCCGGCAGGCAGTGCATGAAGAGCGCGCCAGGCCGCGCGAGCGCCATGAGCGCGTCGTTCACCTGATACGCCGCGAACGCGTGGCGGCGGCTGTCGGCTTCGGCCTCCTGGCCCATCGACGTCCACGCATCGGTATAGATCGCGTCGACGCCGGCCACCGCATCGGTCGGGTCGCTGAAGAAGCGCAGCCGCGCGCCGTGGCGCGAGACGCCGGTGGCCTGCTGCACGACCGTGTGCGGCAGCTGATACGCCTCGGGGCTCGCGACGTGCAGGTGCACGCCGAGCATGGCCGAGGCGTGCGCGAGCGACGCGGCGACGTTGTTGCCGTCGCCGACGTAGGCGATCGTCCGGCCCCGGAGCGATCCGAGCTTCTCCTGCAGCGTCAGAAAATCGGCAATCGCCTGGCACGGATGCTCTTCGTCGGTCAGCGCGTTGACGACGTGAAGACGCGTCGTTGCCGCGGCCAGCTCTTCGAGCAGCTTTTGAGAAAAGGTCCGGATCACGACGGCATCGACCCAGCGCTCGAGATTGCGGGCGACGTCGGCGACCGGTTCGCGGCGTCCCAGGGCGACGTCGGCCTGGAGCGCCACGAGGTGGCCGCCGAGCTCGCGCACGCCGATCTCGAACGTCGACCGCGTGCGCAGCGAAGGCTTGTCGAAGAGCATCGCGACGTGGCGGCCATCGAGCGCGTCGGAGGTCGGCGCGTGGCGGCCGAGCGCGCGGTCCGCTTTGAGGCGCGCCGCCAGCTCGAGACAGCGCTCGAGATCGAGCGCGTCGAAGTCGAGGATGGACAGAAAGTCTTTGTGGGTCAAGGTTGCTGGTGTCATGTCCGGTAATCCGCGTTGATGCGCACGTAGTCGGCGCTCAGGTCGCACGTCCACACGGTCGAGGAGGCCCCTCCGGCGCCGAGATCCACCGACACCGCGATCTCCTTGCCCTTGAGGTACTCCGCCGCGCGCGGCGCGTTCTCGTCGTGCGGCGCGCCGTCCTTGAACAGCACCGTCGATCCGATCGTGACGGCGGCGGCCGCCAGCTCAAACGCCACGCCGGCCCGGCCCGCGACCGCAATCAAACGGCCCCAGTTCGGATCGCCGCCGTGGATCGCCGTCTTGACGAGCGGCGAGTTCGCGATTGCCTTCGCCGCGCGTCGCGCGTCCTCGGCCGACGCCGCACCCGTCACGGTGACGGTGACTAGCTTGGTCGCGCCTTCGCCGCCGCGCACGATGCCGAGCGCCAGCTCGAGGCAGACCGACCGCAGCGCGTCCACGAACGCCCCGTAATTGTCGTCGCCGATGCGCGCTCCGCTCGCGCCGTTGGCGAGCAGCACGACGGTGTCGTTGGTCGAGCACTCGCCGTCCACGGTGATCGCGTTGAACGTGTCGTTGACCACGTCCCGCAGCGCGCGGTCGAGCAGCGGCTGCGAGACGGACGCATCGGTCGTCACGAAGCCGAGCATCGTCGCCATCATCGGCTCGATCATGCCCGAGCCCTTGGCCATGCCGCCGATCGCGAACTGGCCCGCGCGCGCGGCGGCTTCCTTCGGAAACGGATCGGTCGTCATGATGGCGCGCGCGGCCGCCGCACCCTGGTCCGCGCCGAGCGCGCGGAACGCCGCCGGCAGGGCACCGCGAATGTTCTCGATCGACAGCGCGACGCCGATGACGCCGGTCGAGGCGACGAGCACCTGCTCGACCGGACAGCCGACCAGGCGCGCGGCGTCGTCCGCCATGGCCCGCGCGACGGCCATCCCGGCCTCGCCGGTGCAGGCGTTCGCGCAGCCGCTATTGACGATCACGGCGCGCGCGCGGCCGCCCGATCGCGACAGATGCTCGCGCGACACGACGACGGGTGCCGCCTGCGCGCGATTGATCGTGAAGACGGCCGCGGCGGTGGCGGGCGTGTCCGAGACGAGCAGCGCCAGGTCGAGGGCGCCGTTGGCCTTGATGCCCGCGCTGACGCCCGCGGCGCGGAATCCCCGCGGCGTGGTGACGCCGCCGCCCTTGATCTCGGTGCGACCCTCGCCGACGGTCATGCGTAGCGCGCGGCCGCGGGCCGATCATGGACGGCGTCGAAGCAGGCGTCGTCGAGGGGCACGACCATCGCGTATTGCCCGCATCGGCGAAAATTCGAACAACCCACGCAGTCGGTGAAGATCTTCTCGGGCAGCCACAGGTGCGGCACGATCGAGAAGCCCATCTGAATGAAGTAGCCCGGCGTGTGTGTGAACGCACAAAGCTTCTCGAAGCCTTCGCGGCGCGCCCGGCGGCGCAGCTCCTCGACGATCTCGGTGCCGACGCCGCCGCCGCGCGCCGGCCGGTCGACGGCGAGCGATCGCACTTCGGCGACGGTCGGGCTGAGCGGCGCGAGCTCGGCGCAGCCCACGATGGTCTTGCCCGTTTTGCCGCGCAGGGCGATCGTGAAGCGCTCGGCGTGGACCTCGAGCTCGCCGAGCGTCCGCGGCAGCAGGTGCCCCTCGTCGAGGTTCGCCGTGATCAGCGCATGCAGCTTCCGCGCATGCGACGGCTCGGCCGTCCGGAGTGTGATCCGCGCTGGTCTCATCCTTGAGCCCCCACGGCGCCCAGCGCGGCATCCAGCCGGCCGAGGCCTTCATCGATTTCCGCATCGGTAATGACGAGCGGCGGCAGCAGCCGAATCACGCGCTCCGCCGTCCGGTTGACGACCACGCCTCGCTCGAGCGCCGCCGGCACGACCGGCGCCGCGTCGCGCGTCAGCTCCAATCCCCACATCAGACCCTTGCCGCGCACCTCCTTGATCATCGGGTGCTTGGCGGCCAGACGCTTCAGCCGCTGCTCGACGTGCTGGCCGACGCGCGCGATGTGCCCGAGCAGGCCGCCGCCGACGAGATGATCGAGGACGCAGAGCGCCGCGCGGCACGCCAGCAGGTTGCCGCCGTACGTCGTGCCGTGATCGCCGAACGAGATAGTGTCGGCGACTTCCTGGCTGACGAGCGCCGCGCCGACCGGCACGCCGCCGCCGAGCGCCTTGCCGATCGATACCAGGTGCGGCTTCAGGCCGAGTGCGGCAAAGTAGAACGGGTAGCCGGTGCGGCCCAGGCCGCTTTGTACTTCGTCGGCGATGAAGAGCGCCCCGCTCTTCGCGCACGCGTCTCTGATGGCT
>OCZT010006018.1_pt1 | contig 12042 bp, 9 predicted proteins | sample 1539031 | NCBI WGS metagenome assembly OCZT01 (sample SAMEA3539308, study PRJEB22396) | soil metagenome | biome: tundra; feature: field; material: soil | place: USA | collected 2010-05 | depth 0.15 m
AGGTGGTTTCCATTCTCCACGGGCGTCGAGACGTGGAACAAATCCTCAAAGATCGCCTATGAGCGCGGCATCTTTGCCCAGTCCTCACGCTCCCGTCGGCGGTCCTTCGGGCTCGGAGAGTTGCGGCAAATCCGGTTCAGGAACGAGGGGAGTTTCGGCTACTTCGACCGCCTCTTCCGGCTGCGGCGTCGTGTAAGCCACCGAATCGGCCGGGACCACCTCCGCGTACCGCTTGTACCATGCGGTAGCGCTTGCCAGTTGCCAAAGCCGGGCAGCCAACTGCGACAGGATCATAAATTCGAGGAGGATGAACGTCGCCGGCGTCGCTTTGGGCGGAAGCTTCGTCCAAATCAGAAAGCCAATGAACAGCGTAATCGCCGCGACCAGACTGATGCGGAGATATATCCACAGGAGGGTGCCAAGGTGACGGAAGGTCATGTTGAACGCCGTCCACATGCTGCGCCACATGCCGCTCTCGTTTTCGGCTACGGTTCGAACCTTCGCGATGTCGAACCACACTCGCACGACCACAGCCAGCAACCCTAGCGCGATAATGCCCGCCGCCAGGGTCAGAAACCCAACCTGATCGGCAACTGCTTTATCTCCGAGGTATTCCGACCAATTTCTAACATCGCGAAACATAAACCTAAGAACGGCGAAGGGAACGAGCGAGAATGATGTCAGGAGCACAAGGCGCCAGAAGAACGCGCCCGAGGCAGCAATGAAATCTGCGGTGTTAAGTCTGCGGTCCTGGCGAAAGACCTCAAGTATGCCGCCGCTGACGAACAGCATGAATAGCGCGAATAGGGATGCGTAGCCGTACGCCGTGAACCTTGAGTGAAGAAGGTTTGCCTCGGGCAGCCTTATCAATTCGTAAAACATGCCCAGATCGAATCCCTTGACCAGTTGATTTCCAGCGAGACTATGCCCCAGAGCGGCATTCAGCGTTCTGGCCGCTCCCAGCGTGCCCAGTCCGCCGAGCACCAGGTTTACCGCGAACACCCACCATAAGATTTCCTGGCGCCGCCATAGCAGACCGGCTCCGCCAGATAGCAGTCCTTTATGTTGGCCGGCGATGTCGCCTGGTTTCATGCCAGCCAACTCAGCACCTGGGCGAGGAATTGCGTCAGGAACATCCAGTAGGCCGCGATTTTTTCCGTTGCGCCTTTTTGCCGCTCGGTGGTGCGACTGTTGTTGAGATAGTCGTTATCCATCGTGACTCTGTGGTCAGGATCGATCTCCACCGAAACCACCTTCGCCTTCTTATGGTAGATGTAGCGGACCCACCTATCCTTGCCGTCCCAGCGCTCGCGGGTAGTTTCTCCGTTGTCGAACTTCACTTCGGCCTCAACCGGAAAGATGAAGTCTCCCTTACGGTGCAGGATGACTTGCGTCTCGTAGGTGGTCGCGCCTTTCTTGTCCGTCGCGTCCGGCTCGTACCAATCCGTCGGATTGGATGTGGCCCGCAGGACCTCGTAGTCCAATACCTGCGTGCCGTAAACCGCCTGGTCCCAATACCACTTCAGGTTCTGGCCGGTAACTTCGTTGACCGTGCGCATGAAATCTTGCTGCGTCGGATGGGTGAAGCGGTACTTCAGAAAGTAGGTGTGGAGAGCGTTACGGAGTGCCGGCTCGCCGACGATGGTTTCCAAAGTGGCAAGCATGGTTGCCGTCTTGCCATAGCTGACGGCGCCGTAGGAGCCCATACTCATGTCGGTATAACTGACGCGCGAGAGCGGGTCGAGGTCGAGATGTCCCAGGTAAACAGCCCGCAGCCACTCGCCGTCCCCCTCCTGAATTCCCAAGACGTTCAGCGAGCTGGTATTGCGACCGAACAGGCTGTCCATCACTTTCACTTCGGTGTAGCTGTTGATACCTTCGTCGAGCCAGGCATTCTCAAACTCGTTGGTGGCCACCATGCCGTACCAGTATTGATGGCCGAATTCATGCTCGGTTACGCCTTCCGGTTCGCTAAAATTTCCCTTGGCCACGTACCAACTGGTGCCACCCGTGATGAACGTCGGATATTCCATACCTCCAGCCTCGCCAGCCCCGTGGGGAGGATCGACGATGGTGAGTTGAGCGTAGGGGTAGGGCCCGTACCATTGATCGAATTTCTCCATCGTGCCCTTGGTGACGTCAAGATAGTGCCCCCATGAACTCTTGTGGCTGCCGTAGGTGAGCAGTCGAATCCTCACTGGGCCGACACTGCCTTCGAACTGGCCCTCGACGACTTTGAAGTTGGGGTCGGCGGTCCAGGCGAAGTCGTGGACGTCTTCGGCGTGGAAGGCGACGGTCTTCGTACCGTTTCCGTTATCGGTGTCGCTCGTCTGCACGCCTGTGGCGCCGACGACGTAATCCTTCGGTAGAGCGATCTTCACGTCATAAGTTCCGAAGTCGGCGAAGAATTCTGTCATGGCATGGAACTGATGACAACTCCACGCTCCCTGCCACCAGACACCGACCTTGGGAAACCACTGCCCGGCAAGCAGGAAGGTGCGCTTGTATCCAGTGCGCGCGATAACCTCAGGGAAGGTCGCCTTGAACTTGATTTTGAACTGCACATCCTGCCCCGGCTGGACCGCACGCGGCAGCTTCACCTCGAAGACCGTCTTGTCGTCAGGGTTACCGTCATCCGGAGAGATGAACTTCATCTGCTTGGTCAGGTCTCCCATGCCGGCGACCTCAAAGGAAGTCACCTCGTTCGCGCCATAATCCTCAGGTTTCCACTTATCCAAACTGCTGGCGCGGAAATTTCCATCGCGATGCGCTTCGTGGACCCAGGTGGACTTTTGCTGAAATGCATTCAGATAAAGGTGGAAGGGAAAACGATCAAGCGGCTGCCCGGTCAGGTTGCGATAGGTCAGCGTCTCGGTGGCCTCAACCGTGTGCCTCGCGGGATCGTACTTCGCATCAATCTGGTAGGCCACTACCCGCTGTGACAGAGGCCCGGAAACTTTCGCAGCAAAAGGGCTTTGCGCAATTGCCGAAGTGTGGCAAAGCAGTCCAACCGCGAACAACAACAGCGCTCGTTGACGTTGCATCGCTGATCTCCCAGACATTCCTTATTGTGCTTACTTATTCGCCGGGGCGGTGGGAATGGGATCGGTCAATCCCATTGCGACTTCCACCAGTTCCGGATCGACAGGGCGGGTTTTGTGGATGGCATCTACCAGCGGAATGGTGACAATGTCAGTTCCGCGGAGCGCGACCATAACTCCGAATTCGGCTTTGTGGACCCGGTCGATGGCTCCGATTCCGTAGCGCGACGCTAGCACGCGATCGAAAGCGCTGGGCGTGCCGCCGCGCTGGATATGGCCAAGGACGACGTTGCGGGTCTCCAGTCCGGTGCGATGTTCGAGTTCGTGCGCCAGGATCTGGCCGATGCCGCCCAGACGCACGTGACCAAACTCGTCTTTGCCCATGTCGGTGACCACCGGTGCGCCGTGCGCAGTATCGACATCGCTGGCGAACTTCGCTCCTTCCGCCACCACGACGATGCTGAAGTAACGGCCGCGCGCATGGCGCATGCGGATGCGCTCGGCAACTTCTTCGATGTCGAAGGGACGCTCGGGAATAAGAATGACGTCCGCCCCGCCGGCGATGCCGCTGTACATGGCAATCCAACCCGAGTCGCGGCCCATCACCTCTACCACCATCACGCGCTGATGCGCTTCCGCAGTGGTATGCACGCGGTCAATGGCTTCAGTCGCGGTGTTCACCGCGGTGTCGAAACCAAAGCAGAAGTCGGTCCCCATCAGATCGTTGTCGATGGTCTTGGGAACGCCGACCACTTTCAGGCCCAGCTCGTACATGCGTTGGGCCACGCTCATGGTGTCGTCTCCGCCGATGGCGATCAGAGCTTCGACACGGTTGGCCCGCAGGACTTCCATGCAGCGCTGCAGTCCGCCTTCGCGCTTGGCCGGGTTGGTCCGCGAAGTGCGCAGGATGGTGCCTCCCCGCGGCAGAATGCCCGAGATCGCATCCATGTCCACGTCCATGGTCTTGTTCTCGTAAACCCCGCGCCACCCTTCCATGAAGCCGACAAACTGATCGTCATAGTGCATGATGCCTTTGCGCACCACCGCTCGTATGACGGCGTTCAGTCCAGGGCAGTCTCCACCGCCGGTCAAAATCCCAATTCTCATGTTCGGCAGAATGCCTCCACAGGGATAGTAAAGCCATCGCAAGATTTCTGCATTCGGGAGTACACTGTCGCGGGTCGGTCGAGCCATCCTGAAGCGCTCCGTCGAAAATCGTTCACCACCCTTCGGCTTCGCTCTCCAAGAAGCTATAGGAGCAAGTCATTGAGGATCAACGGAATATGACGAGATGGATGCAACGCCAAAAAAGCGAATTTAAGGCGAACGTACACGCTCGTTTAGCTTCTGTCTTCACGGACGGTTTCGCGAAACCGTCGCTGGCTCAGGGCAGGCTCAGACACGGAGGACACGGAGGACACGGAGGACACGGAGTTTGTCTATAGAAGCATCTCATAAATTGTTTTGTATCAGGGCACGGCTTCAGACGTGCCGCAAGGGGCCAACAATGACTTGGGCTTCAGCCCCTGAGGAACCTGTTTTTGCAAGGGCTGAAGCCCTGACCTTTTCTGCGCTCGTTCGGCACGACTAAAAGTCGTGCCCTGATACGCCTCGGAACGATTTATGAGATGAGTTCTAAGAAGTTTTCTCCGTGATCTCCGTGGCCTCCGTGGTTATTTTCATCCCCATTGGTGGGCCGCAGGCCCATGTAACACTCAGCGAGAGGGTGTTTGCCATGTCCGAACTGCGGACATTCCATTCCTACGAGGAGTTCTTCAGCTTTTACCTGGAACAGCACAGCGCGCCAGGCAATCGCTGGATGCACGCCATCGGAACCACTCTGGGTCTGATCGTCGCGATCGTCGCCGTGGTCATGCATCACCCCTGGTACGCGCTGCTGTGGATTCCGCTCGGCTACGGCTTTGCGTGGACTGGCCACTTCCTGCTGGAAAAGAACACGCCTGCCACCTTTGGCCATCCCTTCTGGTCGTTCATCAGCGATTTCCGGATGCTGTGGCTGATGGTGAGCGGCCGGCTTAGATGAGAGACGCGAAGTCGCAGCGGTCTCCGAGGCGGATTACCGCACACGCGGTCCTATGGTTGCGATATAGCAGGCTGACCGTGGGCTGCCGTGCAGAATAGCGTAGATATTCACTGGCGTGTCCTTCTTCCCATCCCGAACATATCCAACATAACCGCTGTAGCTGCTCTTCATCCACGGTGTTTGTTTAGCGCATAACGATGGAGTGCAGATTACGCGGATCAGATTTCGGACTTGCCAGCCACGAGTATCCACGAGTCGCGAGCCCTGCGTTGCTTCGATGACGCCTTACTTTGCCGTGGCAATCAAGCAGGCCGATGCCGGGTTGCCGTGGAGGATGGCATAGATTTTTACTGGATCGGACGGGGGGACATTGCGAACGTATCCGGTGAAACCAGAATAGTTGGTGGTTACCTTGGGATTCGCCCCTCTAACAGCCGGTCGCCAGCCGCCCACCACGCCAAGGCCCGTAATGATGTCATTTGCGGTTGCCACAATTCCCGAGGGCGTTCGGCGCTGTTTGTAGTCCCAGGCCCAACCGGTAATTCGAAGAGAGCGCGGCCACACACCAGCCACCTCGGTGACCGATTCCACTTGCCCCAGGCATTCGCTGAGAGAAGTCACGTCAAACATGGAATCCAAGGGCTTGCCTAATAGCGACGGCTGCATTCCAGCAAAAACTGATAACCTCTCCTTGCGCATATAGGGGACTAAAGAGAGTACGTCCTCTGGATGGTAGTCGGCCCATAGCAATTGCACCGCGTCGGGTACATCGGTCACGAGAGCCATGGCTGCCACATTACGCTGGAATCCCTGTAATCTCGCCCTGGTTAGTGGACTTTGGCCCAGATGGGCCGTAACCAGCATGATGGCCAGCAGAATGACTTGGGAGTGGAGGAGGGCAGCACTTTGTTTGGTGTGGGGCGAAGACAAATATTCCGCCAACAACAGTAGTGCCATACAACACCAGAAGAGCAAAGCAACAGTCTGATAGCGTGAGGCAAACGCCTGACCGACGCCAAGAAAGAATCTGCCCACTGCGGTCACCACGCCCGTCCCGACGCAGAACAGCAACGTGAGGGCAAGTTGAACCGAGAGAGCGCTGTGGCTTCGAACATGGGACGGCAATCGCAATAGAAGCAAGAAAGCAACGATCAACCCAACAATCCCGATGAGTTCCGCCCGTCGGATGCTGCTCGCAGGCAAATGGAAAACATCGTTTGTTGTCAGGACGAACGAACTCCCGAAATACGCAGTCACATACTTAAAAAGAGTGACCAGTGTCCCCGGAGACAAGCCTATGGACCTCAAGCGAGTGTAGCCGTGGAGGTAAAGAGCAGTACTCACCGCGCCCGTAATCACCAAACTCAGAACCACCACACGGCGCAGTCGTAGCAGCAGGGCCGCAGCCACCAGCAACGGCCAAACCACATTTCCGTTGGACAGCGAATATGTCGCTCCCAGTGCTGCGGCAATAGAAAGGAGAAGATACTTCCAGGATGCCCAACCCCCGGATGATGGTTCGGATCGCATCCAGTAGAGCAGCAGTCCAACAAACGAAAGAGTGGCAAACAGACCGGGCAGGACAAAGCAAGTCTGAAAGCCCCAGGTGAGATTTTCGCACTGCGACGGACCAAAGAGACAGAACGCAGCCAGTCCGAAACCGGTACGCCCATAGTGCACCGCTCCACCCGCCAAGCACGCGCATGCTCCAGCCCAACACCAGCAAGTGCAGAAGTTGGATTACGAAGATGCTCACCAGCAGAAACACCTGCCGAGCCTGAAACCAGCGCAGGTCCGCCAGCAAGAAAAGCTTCGGAATAACCAGCCGGTGGTCGTAGTGCTGGTTCCACAGCCAGGTGAGAGTGGGGATGGTTCTTCGGTTGGCGGCGAAATGTAACTGGATCCACCCATCCCAAGCTGGAAGGCTCGAGTAGCTGACCACCACCAGGTAAGCGGAGAAGCCGATGGTGATGACACCGCCCAGCAAGATCGCGTAGGACAAAACATTGGAGGTCTTCGATGTACGCGGTTCCCAGTTCTTCGCACTCGCACCGCGATCAAGCATGTCTGGCCCGATCATACGGCAGTTCAGGCTAACCTCGACAGCGAAATGTGGGTAAAACCTTCCACGGCGCACCCAAGGGTGCGTCCCTTCAACAGGTTTACCAGCGCGCTGCCCACGGCGATTTACCCTCTGAATCCGCTGTGTCTCCTGCTACACTCGCGACAGGCTGGAAGCTCATGCGCATCCTCGGAATCGATTGTGGTGGCGAATACACGGGCTACGGCGTCGTCGAGCAGGACGACGAGGGCTCGCTGCATCACCTTTGCAGCGGGGCCATCCGGCTGTTGCCGCGTGAACCGCTGGAGCTTCGGCTCAAGAAGATTTGCGAGAAACTTACCGAAATCATCGCCACCTATATGCCGGAGCAGGTGGCCATTGAAGACGTCTTCTACGCGGTGAATGTTAAGTCGGCACTGAAGCTTGGGCACGTGCGCGGAGTCGCCATGCTAGCCGCGGCGCAAGCTGGTTTACAGGTGGTTGCCTACTCTCCGCTGTCGATCAAGTCAGCCGTGGTGGGATACGGCAAGGCGGAGAAGTGCCAGGTGCAGGTGATGGTGGCCCGCCTGCTCGCTTTGCCCGCGCCGCCCGAGCCGCCGGATGTGGCCGATGCTCTCGCCATCGCCATTTGCCACTTGCACACCGCGGGCACGCTGCGGCGGCAACACGCGACCACAGGTTGAAGCCGCTTTTAACGGTTTGCGGTAGCGCGTCCGGCAAAATCGGATAGAATCTCTGCCCAGCATGAGATTGCGTTTTGCCTTCACCATACTTCTGTTGGTCTTACCGGTTTCGGCACAACCAGAAGCCGCTCCCGCCGCCGCCCAGCCCTCGGTGACCTTCAACTTTAATTGGAGTCAGGGAATTCCCTGGCAAACCTACTCCATCACGGTACAGGCGGACGGCAACACACATTTCCAAGGGACACCTGCGCCGGACACGGCCACCGGCGGCGATACCGACCTCTTTCAGCAGGACTTCACCATGTCCGAAGTCAATCGCGCGAGGATCTTCGACCTGGCCAAAAAGCTAAATTGCTTCCAAGGCGATTTCGATTCGCACCTGAAACGAATTGCGCAGACCGGAAGCAAGACGCTGCAGTACAAGTCGGCAACCGCGCATGGCTCGACCACGTACAACTGGTCGCAGAATGCCGATGTGCAGGAGTTGACCGATCTCTTTGTTGCGATTGCCAGTACCCTCGATTACGGCCGCAAGCTGACTTTCCAGTACCGCTTCGACAAGCTGGGCCTGGATGCCCGGCTAAGAGAGTTGGCGGACTTACGGGCCAACCATTATGCCGAGGAACTGAATGCGATAGCGCCGATTCTGCGCAAGATCGCCGACGATCCCAACACGATGCATATCAGCAGCCAGACCGCTCAACAGCTCCTTCGCACCCTGAGCGGGCCCGGCCAACCGAACGAAACGCCTGCTCAGCCCTAGACTGGGTTCCGAATTCTCGCAACTTCCTATCCCACGGGTGTTTAATACGATCAGGCAGGGAAGGCCTCGACCAGGTTCCCGATCCCGAACCCTCGATCCCATCTCGAGACGTACAATAGAAACACGCAAGGCCCAAGGAGTAACGGTATGCCACGGCACCTGAAATCCGTACTAGCAATGACAACCGCGTTTGTGCTGGCCGCAACGGCCGGCGCGTTCGCAGAGTCGCATGTCAGGATCGTTCGTCTCAGTTACCTAAACGGACAGGTGCAGACGGACCGGGCAACAGGGCAAGGGTTAGAGCGCGCCATCTTGAATACACCCATTACTCAGGGAGTGCGAGTGGCGACCGGGAATGACGGTCTGGCGGAAGTGGAATTCGAGAATGCAAGCACCCTACGGATTGCGGAGAACTCGGAAATTGCGTTCCGGACGCTGTCCATGAACGACAATGGCGCCAAAATCAATGAAATTGAGGTGGTCAAAGGCGTCGTCTATCTCGATGCACGCTCCAAGGGCGATGACATCTATCGCTTGAAGAGTGGCGACTCAACCTTCCTGGTGCAGCGCGACGCCCAACTCCGATTGAGCGTAGGTCCCGACCCGACGCGACTGGCTGTGTTCAAGGGCGATGTCCAACTCATGGACCAGCCACAGATGGTGAATGTTAAGCGGAAAGAAACTCTCACCCTCGACCCCACGGATCCGGCTGGATACAAGGTCGCGGCTGGCGCCGAACCCCTTCCCACGGATGCTTGGAACCGCGAGCGTCAGGCTTACCAGCAGACCTACGCTGCCAACGCCGGCAACCCTGGTCCCCGGGTCGGCTATGGGCTGCAAGACCTCAACTACTATGGAAGTTACTTCATGGCGCCGGGTTATGGATATGCCTGGCAGCCATACGGCTTCGCCAATTCGATGATTGGATGGGACCCTTACAGTTCTGGCGCGTGGATCTACTCTCCCGCCTTCGGATACTCATTTGCTTCGCAATACCCGTGGGGATGGCTGCCGTATCACTACGGTTCGTGGGCTTTCTTAGGCGGTGGTATCGGATGGGCTTGGATACCCGGCGGACACTACGGTAGCGGCTGGTATGGCAACGAATTTCATGCCACTCCAGTTGTGGCGAAAGGTCCCCCTGGTTGGACCGGCGCCACTCCTCCAGCCGTAGCCGCAGGTCGATCTAAAATGCCGACTGTCATAGTTGGAAAAGCTAATTCAGCAGCGTACATCCCTGGCGGGCGCATACAGCCTGCTTTTAGCAGCGTGATTCGCGGGCGCAGCGTCGGTGTAAACGCGACCGGCGAAAGCTCCCGCGGCGCTGGCATCCGAAATGGCGCCGCGAATAACCACGTGTTCGCCACCCGCTACAACGCCTTCGATGGCGGACACACTGCGCAGGCGGGACACGTGTTTGCCGCTCCTGCCCCTGCTGCGACCATCGCCAGTCCGATGGCCGTCGGCCCGGTATCTGGTTCGAGCACAGTTCGAGGGGTTAGGACGCCTGCGGCCTCGAGCGGCCAGGCAACCGCCAGCCACAGCTCGGGTCCGTCTCACCACTGAACAATCGTCGGATCAATTGAAAAGGCGGCCTTTTGGCCGCGCTTCGTTCCTCATCAGAGAAGAATTCAATACACCGCAATGCCCGCGTATCCGACGACCATGTCGCGGTCTCCAGAGACATCGCCGGAGGTGGCATAACGGACCAACTCCGCATGATTGGCCCCTAGCTTCTTGGCTGCGGTCAGCATCACCACTGCGGGACCGTATCCGCACATGCTGATATTGGCTTGATGTACCGTCTCGTATAGCCCGCGCGGATCGAGCGCCAATATCTGGTCGATGGCGCGGCGATCTTTCACCCGAGTTACGTCGTCGCTCTCGTAGTGATTCATGTCGCTCGACGCAATGACCAGCACCGGCCCTCCGGCTTCTGCGGCGACGCTTCCGATCACGACTCCGAGCGCGCTCAGCACGTCGAAATTGCTGGTTCCTACCGTGATCGGCACGAACTGAAACCCTGGCGCGAGTACCTGCAGAAAAGGTAGCTGGACTTCCAGCGCGTGCTCAAAGCGGTGGGCTTCCTGGTCTTCGGCGAGCAGCGACATACCTGCCTTCAACTGGTTGGCCATGGCCTCATCGATGGGGGCGTCGCCCAATGGCGTGTGCCATGCGCCTTCGCTCATGATGGCCAGGGGCTCGCCCATACCGGTGTGGTTGGGGCAGAGAATCACCAGTCGCCGCGGCAAATCGAGGCGGCGATAGACAGCTCCGGCGACGTGTCCGGAGTACACGTATCCGGCATGGGGGACGATGCAGCCCAAAGCGCGGATCCTCGTTTCGGATTCCGCCGAAGCATCAGCACGCGCCGTGGTGTAGGTCTCAACTTCCGCCCGGAGATGCTGCGCATTGGCGGGATAGAAGCGTCCTGCAACGGCTGGCTGACGTACTGCGGTAGCCATGATGCTCGCTCCTTCGTGCGCTGCGGCGACTACGTCGCAATGGGCGTCGTCGGGATCTCACAGCAGCACTCCTGCAGCCCTTCCGCTGATTGCAAGTTTACGCCTGTCGTAAGGCGCGAAACACCGCCGCCGTTTTTTCCAGCGACATGGCTTCGGCGCGAACGTCGGCGCGCAGTCCAGCCGATTTCAGCGCCGCTCGAACGGCAACATCCTCGTACGGACCGCGAAGATTGTTCAACAACGTCTTGCGCTTGTGAGCGAAGGCGAGCTTCAGAAACGCGATGAACGGATCTTCTTCAACCTGCAATTCCTGCAGCCGGGGAGCCATGGTGAGCCGCACCGCGCTAGAGTGGACCTGCGGCGGAGGCGAGAACGCTCCCGGTGGCAGCGTGAACAGCTTGTCGACACGGGCGAAGAGTTGCACGGTGGCGGAGAGCAGTCCATAATCCCGGCTGCCCGGCGCGGCCGAGATACGATCGGCGACTTCACGCTGCACCATGATGACCGCGCGCTCAATATTCTGGTGTAGTTCCAGAATCCGCAGAACGATATCGGAGGTGATGTAATACGGCAGGTTGCCGATTACGTCCACCGTCTCTGGCTGGGTGGGACGGAGATCGTGCAGCGGCCCCGGCCTGCGGCCGACCATGGAGGTAAAATCCGCTGCAACGAAATCCGATTCGAGGATTTCGACATTCGGTTTGGTCGCATACCTCATGCGCAACTGGGCCGCCATCACGCGATCGAGCTCGATTCCAATTACGTGTTTGGCCCGCGCAGCTAACACATCGGTGAGCACGCCGTGGCCTGGGCCGATCTCGATGACGGTGCGATTGGACACATCTCCGAGGGCCTCCACCACGCGCTGTGCCGCGCCCAAATCGGTGAGAAAGTTCTGTCCTAGCTTCGGCTTTCGTTTAACGCTGGTGACGGATTTGTTCGACGCGGTCCTCGCCACATTGCCCTCTTTCCATTCGCCAATTA
>OCZT010006019.1_pt1 | contig 12042 bp, 11 predicted proteins | sample 1539031 | NCBI WGS metagenome assembly OCZT01 (sample SAMEA3539308, study PRJEB22396) | soil metagenome | biome: tundra; feature: field; material: soil | place: USA | collected 2010-05 | depth 0.15 m
GCCTCTTCGGCGCCGGGTCTAGCTGCCGTGCGGCCTTGGTCAGCATGTCCGACACCTGCGGCGCGAGCTTCTCCTGTACCGCGATGCCCGCCTGCTCGACGTGCGGCGCTGCCCATGCCCGGGCGTCCTGCACGTGCGGGCCGGCCCACGCGGCAGGGTCGTCCGCGCGCTGCTTAACGGCCGCTCCCGCGTTCTTGGCGAGGGGCACGGCCTTGGCGGCAGCGTCGTCCGCGCGCTGCCTGACGGCCGCTCCCGCGTTCTTGGCGACCGGCACGGCCCTGGACGCTTGCTGCCGCGCGCGACGGCCGGCTTCGGCTGCTCCGGAGCCGTTCTTCCTTGTCAGTAGCGACATTTTTTTACCTCCCAGGGAGTACTTCCGCATGCTCACTTCCCCGGCATGACGCAGTCAACCCTTTCCGGGCGCCTTCGCCGCAGCCCTCCAACGTGGGAAGATCGCCTGCGGCTGACCCATGCCGGGGGACTGGCAGCCGCACTCCTCTGGCCATGCGAGGATTCTTTTCATGACGAACACGCTCACTGCAAAGCTACAGACCAACCGCGGGACGGTAACCGTCCGCCTCTTTCCCGATCACGCGCCGAAGACGGTACAGAACTTCGTCGACCTCGCGGAGGGGTCGCGCGAATGGACCGATCCGCGCACCAGGAAGCCTGGCGGGAAGCTCTACGACGGGACGATCTTCCACCGCGTGATCCCGAATTTCATGATCCAGGGCGGGGATCCCCTCGGCCAGGGCACCGGCGGCCCCGGCTACAAGTTCGCCGACGAGTTCCACCCGGACCTTGCCTTTGACCGGCCGTACCTGCTGGCCATGGCCAATTCCGGCCCGGGCACCAATGGCTCCCAGTTCTTCATCACCGGCGTTGCGACTCCCTGGCTGAACCGCAAGCACACCATCTTCGGCGAGGTCATCGATGGCACCGAGGTCATCGATGAGATCTCCAAGGTGGAAACAGGACGCAACGACCGCCCGGTCAGGGACGTCGTCCTTGAGTCGGTCGTGATCGAGCTCGAGGGTAACGCGCCAGCATCCGCGGGATAGGGCCATGGCCGTCCCGCCGGTGCCGGGCGCCGGCAATCAGCCCGCGCCGCCGGCCTGCTTCCGGCACCCGGGCCGCGAGACCTACGTGTCGTGCGTGCGATGCGGCAGGCCAGCGTGCCCGGACTGCCTTCGCTCGGCGGCGGTCGGCCAGCAGTGCGTCGAATGCATCAGGGAAGGCAACAGGGGCACCCGGCAGCCGCGCAGCGCATTTGGCGGCCGGGCGGTGGGCAATGCCCTGGTCACCTGGATCCTCGTCGGCATCAACGTGGCCTTCTACCTGTCCGAGTGGATTTACCCGAAGATCGTCGCCGACCTGTCGCTGATCGGGAACGCGACGCTGATGCCGGCTGGCCCGCTGGTCGGCGTCGCTGACGGCCAGTGGTACCGGCTCATCACGTCCGCGTTCCTGCACGAACCGGGGTTTTCCGGCCTAGGCCCGGCGCACATCATCTTCAATATGTGGGCACTGATCTTTGTCGGCCCCGCGCTGGAGCGGCAGCTTGGCCGGCTGCGCTACACCGCCGTTTACCTGGTGAGCGCGCTCGGCGGTTCCGTGCTCTACTATCTCGTCGGCCCGACGAACGTCGAAGCGCTCGGCGCATCAGGCGCGATCTTCGGCCTGTTCGGCGCATGGTTCGTCCTGGCCAGGCGGCTGCGGCTTGATAACAGGCAGATCGTCGTCCTGATCGTGCTGAACCTGGTGATCAGCTTTGCCGTGCCGGGTATCGCCTGGCAAGCGCATGTCGGCGGCCTGGTGGCCGGGGCGGCGCTCACGGCCGCCTATGCCTACGCGCCGCACCAGCAGCCGCAGGCACGCACGCTAGTGCAGGCGGGGGCCACCGTGGCCATCATCGTGCTGCTGGCGGTCGCTGTCCTGGTCAGGGATCACCAGCTGGCGGCTGCCGCGCTCGGGTGATCGGAGCAGCCCGGACCAGCGCAACGGGTTCCGGAAGCTCCCGGACGCCCCGGCTCGTGACGGCGCCGGTTCCGAAAGCTCCGTGACGGCCTAGGAGCAGCGTGCTCCTAGCGCCACTTCGTGGCGAGCGCGACGCCCGCGATGATGAACGCGAACCCGAGCACCAGGTTCCAGCTGCCCATCGCGCTCTGCACGGGATTGTTGCCACTCGTGACGTAGAACAGCGAGATCCAGGCCAGCCCGGCCAGCAGGCAGCCGAGCATCGTCGGTACCAGCCAGCGGGGACTGACCAGGGCCTTGGCTGACCTTGGCGGCGGCGTGTAGACCGCCTTGCTTCTGACGCGGGACTTGGGCACGGGTCGTCTCCTGATCGGTCTCGCCGCCGACGGGCACGCGCTGGCGCCCGGCGGAGGGCAGGCGCGTAAGCCTCTGGCGGTAAGCGTAGTTGCTTCCGCGACTGCGCGCGGTCCGCGCGGCCGCCCAATGCCGGCCGCTGGCTGTGGCCGGCCAGCTACGTGGTCGCGGGTCCCGGCAGTTAGGTGCTCGTCGGGGTCGGGGTGGGCGTCGGCGTCGGGGTCGGCGTCGGGGTCGGGGTGGGCGTCGGGGTCGGGGTGGCCTGCTGCGCCACGGTGAGCGTTACCTGACTTCCTGGCGGGACGGTCTGGCCGGGCCCCGGGCTCTGCAGTACCACGGTGCCGGGCACGTTGGGTCCGGCGGGCTCAGTGTGGATCACGAAGCTGAGTCCGGCGGCCGTCAGGGTTCCCTCCGCAACCTGCAGTTGCTGACCGATCACGTCAGGCACGGGGACGCCGCCGCCGGAGATCACGATCCTGACCTTCGTCCCTGGCTTGGCCAGCGTGCTGCCCGGCGGCGACTGCCTGATCACGGTGCCCGCAGGCTTCGACGAATTGGGATCAGTGCTGGGCTGCGGGTTGAAGCCGGCGTTCTGCAGGGTCGTTTCCGCCGGGGCTTCCTTCTGCCCGACGACGTCAGGCACGGGCTTCTTCGCCGGGCCGGAGGAGACGTAGAGCTTGACCGTGCTGTTGGCGGCGACCAGCGCCCCTTCCGCCGGGATGGTCTTGATCACAAGCCCGCGACGAGTGGAGGATGCCTGCGTCACCACCTTAGATTTCAGCTTCGCCCTGGCGATCTGCTTCTGCGCGGCCGACTTGGTCAGGTTGACGACATTTGGCACCGAGATCTTCCCGCCGCTGCCGGCCGCGTAGCGCAGGACGTATCCTGCCGTTCCCAGCAAGAGCAGCGCAACCAGGCCGATCACGGCCCACAGCCAGATCCGGCGGCGGCCGCTGTCCGGCGGCTGGTCCTCCGGGCCGTAGCGGTAGGCGGGGATCGCGCTGGTCGGGCCCGCCGCCATGGTGCCCTGCCCCATCCGCCGGGTGCCCTGGTACATCTCCGCGCGGGTCGGCGCGGCGACCGGCATGCCCGATAGCGCGCGCTGGATGTCCTCGCTCATCTCTCCGGCGGACTGATACCGGTCGGCCGGATCCTTGGCCATGGCCTTCAGCACGATCGCGTCCGCCCAGCCCGGTATCTCCGGGTCAACCTGCGACGGCGGGATCGGGTTCTCCCTGACATGCTGGTACGCGATCGCGACCGGGGAGTCGCCGGTGAACGGCGGCCGTCCGGTGAGCAGCTCATACAGCAGGCAGCCGGCGGAATACAGGTCGCTGCGGGCATCCACCCGCTCGCCCCTGGCCTGCTCCGGCGACAGGTACTGCGCCGTGCCGATGACCTGGGCGGTCTGCGTCATCGTGGCCTGCGCGTCGCTGACCGCCCTGGCGATGCCGAAGTCCATCACCTTGACGTCAGCGGCCCGGGTCAGCATGACGTTGCCGGGCTTGATGTCCCGGTGCACGATGCCGTTGCGGTGGCTGTAGTCAAGCGCCCGCAGCACGCCGTCGGTGATCTCCATGGCCCGTTCCGGCAGCAGCCGGCGGTCTTCCCTGAGCAGGTCGCGCAGGGTACGGCCGTCGACGTACTCCATCACGATGTAGGGCACCGGGGTCGGGCCGAGCATGTCCTCGCCGGTGTCGTAGACAGCCACGATCGACGGGTGGTTCAGCGACGCGGCGGACTGGGCCTCGCGCCGGAACCTGGCCTGGAATGTCTGGTCCCTGGCCAGGTCCTCGCGCAGCGTCTTCACCGCCACGATGCGATCGAGACGGATGTCTCTGGCACGGTAGACCTCGGCCATGCCGCCGCGCCCGACGATCCCGTCAAGCTCGTAGCGGCCGCCGAGCAGCCGGGGCTGGGTCATGTCTCGCACTGAAAGTTACCGTCCTGCGTGGTCGTCGTTCGTGGCCGGGCAGGCCACGCTACCGCCAGCCCGGTGCTGGATCCCCCGCGCCGGCCGCCATTTCCCGCCCGGCCGCCGTTCACGGGACATTCAGGTATGCCTTGATGACTTGCTGGGCGATCGGCGCGGCCGCGGCGGCACCGAAGCCACCGCCTTGTACCACGACGCCGATAGCTATCGTTCGGTTGCCGACGCCTTTCGGGGTGAAGCAGGTGAATACCGAATCGTCCAGGGTCGAGCTGTTCTGCGCGGTGCCGGTCTTGCCGGCGATCTCGAGGTTGGGCATGAAGATGTCGTGCGCCGTGCCGGCCGGGTTCGCCACCACCTGGATCATCATCGTCTGCACGTCCGCTGCCACCTGCGGGCTCACCGCGTGGGACAGCACCGACTGGCTGGCGCTGGAGATCGGCTGGAGATCGGGTGCCTGCACCTGCGAGACCAGGTACGGCCTCATCAGTGTGCCGCCGTTGGCGATGGCGGCGGCGAACATCGCCTCCTGCAGCGGCGTTACCTGATCATTGAACTGGCCGATCGCGGAGAATGCGGTCAGCGACGGATCGGTGACTCGCGGGAAAACGCTGGCTGAGACCGGCAGCGGGATCGTCAGGTGCGAGTTGTTCATGCCGAATTTTTCCGCGTACTGCCGCAGCGTAGGACCGCCGATCTTGATGCCGAGCTCGCCGAACGCGGTGTTGCAGGAGAGCCAGAACGCCTGGATGACCGGCGGGTGGCCGTTGCCGCAGATCTCGCCGGCGTCGTTGTTGAGCACGTTGCCATTGGGCAGCTTCAGCGGCTGCGGTGCGAAAACGGTGCTGTTCGTGCTCGCCACCTTGTGAGTCGAGAAGGCCGCCGAGCTGGTTACCACCTTGAACGAGGAGCCGGGCGGGAACGTCTCGTTGATGGCCCGGTTGAGCAGCGGCTGGCTGGGATTGTGCCGGTTCCGCAGGTCGATCTTGTCCAGCCGGTGGCCGTTGAGCGTGGTGTACTGGTTGGGGTTGTAGCTCGGGTAGGACGCCATGGCCAGGATCGCGCCGGTTTTCGGGTCGATCGCGACCAGCCCGCTCGGCCTGCCCAGTGACTTCAGGCCGTCGTAGGCGGCCTGCTGGGCCTTGGGGTCGATGGTGAGGTACACGGTGGCGCCGAGCCGGGGCTTCCCGGTGACCAGGTCGATCAGGTTGTGCACCGTGAGCCGCGGGTCGGTGCCCGCCAGTTCCTTGTCCTCCGCCCCCTCGATGCCGGTAGCGCTGAAGATCGAGTCGTATCCGGTCACCGGCGCGTAGACGGGGCCGGACGGGTAATACCGCTGGTAGATGTTGCCCTTGGTCGGCCGGGACTCGGCGATGGTGGTCCCGCCCGCGGTCCCGCCCGCGGTCGCGCCCACCACGATCGCGCCGCGCTTGTACTGGAACTGCTGGTTGAAGATGCGGACGTTTCCCGGCCCGGCCGCGAGGCTGGTGGCCCTGAAGGCCTGCACGTAGGTCACGTTGATCAGGAGCAGCGCGAACATCACCAGGCAGGCAAGGGAAAGGCGGAGCATGGCGCGGTTCACCGGGCGCGCACCTCCCGGTGCGGCCGGCCTGCCGTGGCGCTCGCGGCCGTCATCCGGCCCGCACTATCTGCGTCATGCCCTCGTCCTGGATCGGCTGCGGGGCAGGCCGCCGGGCAGTGTCGCTGATCCGCATCAGCAGCGCGATCATCGCCCAGTTGGCGATCAGTGACGAGCCGCCCTGCGACATGAACGGCGTGGTGACGCCGGTGAGCGGGATCAGGCCGGTCACTCCGCCGACGATCACGAAGACCTGCAGCGCCAGCACGAACGAGAGGCCGCCGGCTAGCAGCTTGGAGAAGGGATCGCGGACCTGGACGGCGGCCCGCAGGCCCCGCTGCACGATCAGCCCGAAGATCAGCAGGATCGCCATCAGCCCGGTCAGGCCGAGTTCCTCGCCGAACGCGGTGACGATGAAGTCGCTCTGCGCCAGCGGCGTGACGAACGGCTGGCCGTGGCCAAGGCCGGTGCCAAGGATGCCGCCGAAGCCCATCCCGTACAGCCCCTGGGCGAGCTGGTAGGAGGAGACGCAGTGGATCTGCGCGGCGGTGCAGAACACGTTGGCGTGCGTGAGCGGGTGCAGCCAGGCAGTGAAACGGGCGCCGACGTGGCCGGACAGCCGGCTGGCCGCGAACGTGCCGACCGCGAAGAGCCCGATCCCGATCAGCAGCCAGGAGGTCCGCTGGGTGGCGATGTAGATCATCGCGACGAACAGCCCGAAGAAGAGCGCGGATGTGCCGATGTCAGTCTCGAAGATCAGGATGAGCAGGCTGGCGCCCCAGGCGATCAGCACCGGGCCGAGGTCGCGCGCGCGGGGCAGGTCGATCCCGAGCACGCGGCGGCCGGCCAGGGCGAGCACGTCCCGCTTGGCGACGAGGTAGCCGGCGAAGAAGACGGCCAGCGCCAACTTGGCGAATTCCCCCGGCTGGATCGAGAATCCGCCGATCCTGATCCAGACCTTCGCCCCGTTCACCACGCTCAGGCTGCTGGGCAGCACCGCCGGGATGGCCAGCAGCACGAGGCCGAGCGCGCCGAAGGTGTAGGTGTAGCGCTGCAGGATCCGCGGCTGCCTGATCACCGCGAGCACCGCTATGAAGGCGGCGATGCCGACCGCGCTGTATGCCACCTGGTAGAGAGTCGTTGACGGGCTCATCGTGCTGATCGTGGTGCCGGGATTCCCGCTGCGCCCTGACTCCTGGAGCCGGTAGATCATGACGATGCCCAGGCCGTTCAGGAGCGCGGCGAGCGGCAGCATCAGCGGGTCCGCCCAGGGCGCCAGCCGCCGGACGCTGACATGCGCGGCGAACACCAGCACGGCGAAGGCCGCGCCGTACTCGACCAGGCCGGCCGGCAGCTTGCCGTTCAGGCCGAGGCCGGCGCTCGCGTAGGCGGCTAGCACCACGCCCACGGCGAAAACCAGCATGAACAGCTCGGTGCTGCGCCTGCCGCGGGGCATCGGGGCCGGCGTGCCGGGATCCGCCGCTGCCCCGGCACCCGAATGGGTTGCGACGGCGGTCATCCGGCCGCGCCTTGCGGTGGACAGTAGGCGGGTACCGACGGCTTCGGGCGGTAGGGCGGGATGACCGTGTGCACGACGGACTTGCCGTGCACCTTCTTCTTGACCTTGCGCGGCTTGGGCTTTCCCGCCGCCCACTTCGCCGTGGCGGCGAAGGCCAGCTGGCACACGTAGCCATGCCTGATGTTCAGCACGATGCTGCGGGCATTGGCCAGCCCGGTTGCCGGGATAGTGGCCTGGATCTGCCGGATATCGTTGGCCGGAACTCCGGACATCGGGATGCCGGTCCTGGCGTACACGCTGGACAGGCTCATCCCGGCTACCTGCTCGTTGACGCCGCGGAAGATGACGACCTGGCCGCCGGCCGCGCCGACGTAGTACTGGCCCTGGGTGTAGCGCCACGCCGCGTACCCGCCGCCGCCGATCAGCAGTAGCAGGACCACCAGGATGGACGTGACCACAGGCCAGCGCGGCCTCGCCCACCTCCCGTCCTCGTCCTCGTCCTCGTCGTCCTCGTCCTCGTCCTCGTCCAGCATCGCGGGCATTTCGTCGCCGCGGGCGTTCGCCGCGGCGAACCCGGGCACCGGTGATACCTGCGTGAGCTGGCGCGCGCGCCCGGCCGGGCTGTCCGTGTGGGCCGGCGTGTTCGCCGGGACGCTGCCATCGCTGTTCAGCGCCGCGCCCGCGATGACCGGCTCCAGGCTGGCCGCCGCCGGATCGGCGGCGGCATCGATCACGTCAGCGACGATGCACGTGATGTTGTCCGGGCCGCCGCTGCGGATGGCGAGCTCAACCAGCTGGATGACGGCCTCGTCCGGGTCGGTAAAGGTGACCAGGGTCTTGTGCAGCGTCTGCTCGGTGACCACATCGGACAGCCCGTCGGAGCAGAGCATATACCTGTCACCCGCCCTGACCTCGCGGATGGACAAGTCAGGCTCAGCCTCGGTCCGGCCGTCCAGCGCACGCAGCAGCAGCGATCGCTGCGGATGGGTGGCGGCCGCCTCGGGGGTCAGCCTGCCGTCGTCCACCAGCGACTGGACGAGCGTGTGGTCGCGGGTGATCTGATGGAAGTCGCCGTCGCGCAGCAGGTAAGCGCGCGAGTCGCCGATGTGGCAGAGCGCGACGCGCGCATCCTGCCAGAGCATGGCGGTGAGCGTGGTGCCCATGCCCTCGACTGCGGGGTCGGCCGCGCTCATGTCGTGCAGGGTGGTGTTGGCCGAGGCTACCGCGTCGGCCAGCGGATCAAGCAGGTCGGCGCCGGGCACCTGATGATCGAGCCCGGCGAGGGCGGCGATGGCCACGGCGCTGGCCACCTCGCCGGCGGCATGGCCGCCCATGCCATCGGCGATGACGAGCAGGCGCGGGCCCGCATACGCCGAGTCCTCGTTGCCTTCCCGGAGGAGCCCGACGTCTGAGCGGATCGCGTAGCGGAGTGCAAGTGTCATCTGCGCAGTTCCAGAACGGTTTTACCGATGCGGATTGGCACGCCGACCGGCACCGGGGTCGGCTGGGTTACCTTCTGGCGATCAAGATAGGTGCCGTTCGTAGAGCCGAGGTCCTCGACAATCCACTGGCCATCCTGCGGGAATAGCCGGGCATGTCGGCTCGAAGCGTAGTCATCGGTCAGCACGAGTGTGGCGTCATTCGCGCGACCGATAGTGATTTGCTGATCCGCGAGACCCATGGTCGTCCCGGCCAGGTCGCCACCGGTCACCACCAGTTGCTGCGGCACCGCCCGGCTGCCCCGGCCGGTCCGGGGCGGCTTTGCAGGCTGAGCCGGCCGAGGCCGCGGCTGCTGCCGCTTCCGGCCCTGCCTGCGGCTGGTAACGGAAGGGCCGAACAGGTCCGTGCGCACGACACCTACCGCAGCGATGACGAAGAGCCACAGGACGGCAAGGAACGCCAGCCTGATGAGGGTCAGGGTAAGCGCATTCATCTGGTCATATGTCCTCGGTGGCCGTTGCTGCCTCTGCTCGTCAGCAGGCGCCGCGGCGCGAATGGGTCGTTGGTGTGCGCGGTGTCAGTAAATTCCATCCCGGCGGAAGACAAGGGTGGTCCGGCCCAGGGTGACGCGCGTGCCGTCCGCCAAGGAGACGCGCCGCACCGGCTGGCCGTTGACGAAAGTGCCGTTGGTGGAGCCCAGGTCGACGAGCACGACCTCGCCGTCCTCGACGCGCAGCTCGGCGTGATGGCGCGAGACACCCGGATCAACGAGGCGCAGGTCACAGTCCGTGCCACGGCCGAGTATGGTCAGCGGCGCACTGAGTTCATAGGTGCGCTGCGTGTTCCCGTCCGCTCCTGGCTCCGGCCCGGAGACGAGCAGCCTCGGGGCGCCGGTGAAGCTGCCCGGCGGGTGCGGGAGATCACTGGCAGGCCTGCGGATCTCGCCGTCCTCGACGGTCGTGCCGCGGATCACGCCCGACCGGATCCTGAAGGTGCCCGTCGTCAGGTCGGGTACCCCTTCAAACCGCATCCGCACCGGCCCGACGAAGGAGTATCCCTGTTCCCTGGCATGCTCGCGGGCCAGCGTCGCCAGCTCGATGCCCAGGCTGTCGGCATAGACATCAAGGCGCTCGTGATCGGTGTCCGCCAGCTCGACCACGAAATCGTTGGGCACCAGCGTCCGGCCCTGCGCGACGATCGCTGCGCGGTCATCCATCTCCCGCTGCACCGCGCTGGCAACCTCCACAGGTTGCAGCTCGGATTTGAATGCCCGCGCGAAGGCACCCTCGACCATCCCCTCGAGCCTGTGCTCGAAGCGCTGCAGAACTCCCACCGGGGCACCTCCTTCCGTGCGTCCATCCGATCGTATCGGCGACGTGGGGCAGTTTGAGGACGTGCTAACCTGACTGCTTCGCCCAGGGCGGGTGGCGGAACGGCAGACGCGCACGGTTCAGGTCCGTGTGTCCGAAAGGACGTGAGGGTTCAAATCCCTCCTCGCCCACACTTTCTGACCTCGTAGTGCCCCCTCCTCGCCCGCATGGTGCGCTGGCCCGCAGCCTAAGCGCCCGCGGGTTCCCTGTCACCGGCCTGCCCATTTTCCCCGATCTCTGGACGGCCGCTGCCGTCGACGCCCCTGGCCGGGGAGCCGGGCAGTGTGCCCCACTGGCACCATTGTCTCGTGACCGGGCAGCGGCGATGCAGGATCAGGCCAGCCGGATCGCCGCCGACGTGCTCTTCCCGGCGGCGATGGACACCGATGCCGCGGACCGGGTGCCGGCCAGTCATCTGGATCTGCTGGCCGCGGAGGGCTTCTACGGCATGGCTGGCCCGCCGGAGGAAGGCGGGGCCGGCCTTGACGCCACCGCGGCATGCCGGGTGATCGAGACCAGGTCACGCACCTCCCCGTTCGCAAGGCAGAATTGATGCGTGCCGGAACTTCCAGAGGTAGAGGCACTCGCAGCCGATCTGCGGGAGCGGGCAGCGGGCCGCGTCATCGACCGTGCCGATGTCGCGGAGATCGCTGTGCTGAAGACCTACGATCCCGCGCTGACCGCGCTGGCGGGCCGGGCGATCACGGCCACCGCCCGCTACGGCAAGTTCCTCGACCTGGTGACGGACCGCGATCCTGGCGGCGGGCCTGCGTTGCATCTCATCACGCACCTGGCCCGGGCCGGCTGGCTGCGGTGGCGGGACAAGCTGCCGGAGGAGCCGCCCCGGCCTGGCAAGGGACCGCTGGCATTCCGGGTCCGGTTCCGCGACGGGGCCGGCTTCGACCTCACCGAGGCAGGCACCCGCAAGCGCCTCGCCGTATACCTGGTCACCGATCCGGCCGCCGTCCCCGGCATCGCGGCGCTCGGGCCCGATCCGCTTGACCCGTCCTTCACGCCCGGCACGCTGGCCGGGATACTCGCCGGGCGCAGGACGCAGATCAAGGGAGTGCTGCGGGACCAGCGGATCATCGCCGGCATCGGCAACGCCTACTCCGACGAGGTCCTGCACGCCGCGAAGATGTCGCCCTTCCGGCTCGCCGCCAGCCTGACCGGCGAGGATGTCGCCGCGTTGCACGCCGTGATCGTCGGCACCCTGCGGGATGCGATCGAGCGGTCGGCGGGGCTGGCCGCCGGGGACCTGAAGAAGGAGAAGAAGGCGGGGCTGCAGGTGCACGGCCGGGCCGGCCAGCCGTGCCCGGTGTGCGGGGACACGGTCCGCGAGGTGTCATTCGCCGACTCGGCACTGCAGTACTGCCCGGCCTGCCAGACCGGCGGCAAGCCGCTGGCCGACCGCCGGATGTCCCGGCTGCTCAAGTAGCCAGACCGGGACACCAGACCGGGACACCAGACCGGGACACCCGCCTTGCGCCGGGTTCCGGCCAGCTAGCCCTCGTTGCCCGTCAGCTGAAGATCTGCCCGATCTTCCTCCACCGGAGCATGCCGCACCCGCTCCGGTCGAAGCTGGTGTCGATGTGCTTGCCGAACCAGGTGCCCTTAATGGTCGCGGTCTTCGTGCCGGCCGGGATCATCGGGCACATCACGTGGTCCGGGACCGCGGCGAACGGGCTCTTGGCGTGCAGCAGGACGTTACATGCTGCCTGCGGATCCGGGTGAGTGCCGCCGGCCGGGTCGCACCGCAGCGTCCAGCGCTCCGGCTTGGCGCCCGGCTTCCCGGTCACCTGGATGGCGAGGGAGACCTTGGCGGCGTGGGCGCCGGCGGCGCGGGCACTGGCCGCGCTGCCGCCGGCTGCCT
>OCZT010006020.1_pt1 | contig 12041 bp, 6 predicted proteins | sample 1539031 | NCBI WGS metagenome assembly OCZT01 (sample SAMEA3539308, study PRJEB22396) | soil metagenome | biome: tundra; feature: field; material: soil | place: USA | collected 2010-05 | depth 0.15 m
CTGCTCCTATGATCTCCAGAGAGGGCGCGTCTTCCAGGACGTACCCCGCCGCCCCCTCGCGCACGGCTTGCAGGAAACTCTGCTCCTCCGCATCCATTCCGATCATGACGACCTTGATCCCCTGAACACGGCGTTGCACTTCCCGGATGAATTTCAGATGTGGTACGGCTGTAGTAAAGGAATCCATGAGCAGTACATCAGGAGCAGCGGCCGTGATCTCGTCCAACACCAGCGGAGAAAACGCACACGCCCCCACGACTGCGATCTCATCTTCCTTGTCGAGAATTCTGGTCAGAGACTCGCGCAGAAGACGATTTTGGGCGACTAAGAAGACCGATACTCGTGCTACGGATGCGCTCACGGGTCAACTCCGATTGAGGCAAATACGACCCAGTTCCCAGCCTTGTACCGACGCCCTACCTTACTGCTTCCTTCTCACAGCGACGAGTCCCGCATGGCAACCAATATCTGCACCATGACAGGCTGAGATCCAGGGAACTTATGAATTTATCTCGGTGGAAATAGGCTGTCTACCGATTAAAGCCTTAAGTGCCCTAGTTTCTATCGCGCGGAGTGCCGATTTGGCACGGACTTTTTCGTGCTGCGAGGCGAAATTCGGCGACGCTGGCAGTCACCGTCGCTTGAGGAGCGTCACGCAAGACTGGACCAGTGGCCCTCGAAAACAGAATGAAGGCCTCACGCCCCGTTGTTCGAGTTTCGAACCCGAAATTACGTGGCCGGATCATACGATCGCGAAAACCGCGGAGTTGGAGCACTTCTGCCGAGTCAAAGAGTGAGCGCCGAGAGTGCCTTTCAAGCAAGAGTATCGTAGCGACTTTGCGATTGCGGATCAAGAAACTAGAGGAGAAGAACCGCGAGTTAACTGAGTTGCTGGAGCACGCTTACGGTGTGACAGCGGAGGCCTGCCACGGCGTTTCCAGCCAACCCCCAACCTCCCGGTAGCCCGTAATTCTGGAAAAGGCAATCATGAGGTGCATTTTCTGTTCAGGAGGTCCAACAGCGCCTGCTTGCACTTGACATTCTCGTGTAGTCAGCAGAGACTCATCCCGTGAGAGTCCACTTGGATGTCTAGTAAAGACAAGAAGACCCATCAAGTTTTCCAAGGAACGTTGGATTTGATCGTCCTGCGCAATTTAGCGACGATTGGGCCCCAGCACGCCTACCAAATCGCGACTCGCCTCCAGCAAATCTCCGATGGGCTGCTCAACCTGAACCAAGGCACGCTTTATCCCGCCCTGGTAAGGCTCGAGCAATACGGTTGGATAAAGGGTAGTTGGAGCAAAACAGAGACCGGTCGTGAGGCGAAATTCTATGCAATCACAGTCGCCGGACAGAAAGCATTGCGCGCCGAGACGGAGCATTGGAGACGGACGTCGCAACTGATTGAACGCCTGCTCGTGGAAGGGACCCGCGCGTGATCAAGCATCTCGCACGAGCGGTTGCGAAGATTCAGGGCCTCTTCAGAAACAGCAGGGTCGAAGAGGAACTGGCGAAAGAGATTGCTACCCATCTGCTGTATCTCGAAGACGAGTTTCTTCGTCAGGGTCTGTCACCGCTTGAAGCCCACCGGCAGGCTCGGCTCGCTTGTGGAGGCGTGGAGCAGGTCAAGCAGGCACATCGCGAGGAACGTTCTTTTCGCTGGCTGTCTCAAAGTCTGCAAGACATTCGGCACGCGTGCCGTTCGCTGCTCCGTTCTCCAGGCTTCAGCGTAGCCGCAATCCTGACTCTTGCTTTAGGAATTGGCGCGAATACAGCCGTCTTTTCAGTCGTCAACACAGTGCTGTTGAAGCCCTTCAGCTATCCGGAACCTGATCGCATCGTCCAATTCTGGTTGAAATCAACGGAAGGATCAGTACCGAGCGCATCTATTCCCGATTTTCGTTTTTGGCTGCAGCAGGCCGAGGCAGTTGACGATATCTCGGCGTACGATCTTGGCGAAGGCGTGCTCGGCCTGACGAGCGGCATACCTGAAGAGGTTCACGGAGTCCACGTCACTTCAAACTATTTTCGTTTGTTCGGAGCGCCGTTTGTGCTTGGACGGACGTTCAGTGCGGATGAGGACCGGGCAGGATCAGCCAAGGTTGTGGTCCTGAGCTACTGGCTGTGGAAACGAAGGTTCAGGGGAGATCCGCAGATAGTAGGCAAGGCAATCTCGTTAGAAAAAGAGCCGTACACCGTGGTTGGTGTCACTGGCGAGAGCTTTCGCACCGATCCGGAATCTGATTTGTGGATCCCGTTTCAGTTCAATCTGAACAGTGACAACCAATTTCATTCCTTCGGGGCAGCCGGGCGTCTGAAACCGGGACTCTCATTGTCTCAGGCAAATGCACAGTTGAGATTGGCTGCGCAAGCAGCACAGCGCCAAGGCTTGCTACCCGACCCTGAATACGCCTTTGTGCTGGAGCCGCTCCGCGATGCCATTGTCACAGATGCGCGAGCATCGCTGTTGTTAATGCAGGCTGCTGTCGGCCTGGTGCTGCTGATCGCTTGCGCGAACGTCGCGAATCTGTTGCTTGGTCGCGCTACCGTTCGCCAGCGCGAGTTCGCGATTCGAGCCGCCATAGGGGCAGGTCGAGGACGGCTGCTTCGCCAGTTTGCGACCGAGAGCGTGTTGCTTTCGACATGCGGCGCTGGAGTCGGTCTGGTGATGGGATCACTCGGCGTACACGCACTGCTTTCGATAAGTCCTGGCAACATTCCGCGCATTGGCGTTGGGGGCGCTTCCGTGGGACTTGACTGGCGCGTACTGATGTTCACACTCGGGATCTCGTTGTTGGTTGGCATTGTCTTCGGAATTGTTCCGGCCCTGCGGGTATGTGGCTCATCCCTGAATCAATCACTCAACGAAGGTAACCAGCGGCTGGGATCCGGTTCAAGCCACAGCAAGATGCGATCGCTGATTGTCTTAAGCGAGGTGTCCCTGTCTGTTGTGCTGCTCATTGGGGCGGCGCTGCTCATACGCACCTTCGTCGCATTGCGGAGCGTGAATCCGGGTTTCGACCGTCATAACGTTTTTCTTATGGAAATGTCGTTGCACGGATCTCAATTCGCAACAACAGCCAATGTCGCACGTCTGGTTGAGGACACTCGACAGCGGCTCGCAGGCATTGCTGGAGTTGAAATTGCAGCAGCGACTTGCAGCCCACCATTCGGCAACAGGATGGGTTTGCCTTTCGCCGCAATAGGAACTCCGTCCGGCAACTCGGGCAGTACCGGCGATGCGGAATGGATATCTGCATCGCCTGGCTACTTCGCGGCTCTGAGGATCCCGGTTATTCGTGGTAGAGATTTCCATGAACAAGACGGAAAAGGCGCGCCGGGGGTCGTGCTTATCAATGAGACGATGGCAAAACGCTATTGGGCAGACAAGGATCCAATCGGTCAAACCATTGAGATCGGTCGAGGCATCGGACCAGATTTTGAAGACGGATCCCGTCGGATCATCGGCATTGTCGCAGACACGCGCGATGACGATTTGAGTCAACCACCCCAGCCCACCATGATTATCCCGTTGGCGCAAGAGCCGGATGGCATGACACGTCTTGGGTTACAGTTTGGCCCGATCTTCTGGCTCATCCGTACACATCTTGAGCCACATCAGGTGGCTGTGAACGTCTCTGAGCAGTTGCGAGAAGCGAGCGGAGGCTTGCCCGCGGGGCGGGTTCGCACCATGGATGAGGTCCTCTCCCAATCGATCGCAAGGCAGAACTTTAACATGCTTCTGCTTGGTGTCTTCGCAATAGCAGCGCTGGCGCTCACTGCGGTTGGAATCTACGGTGTAATGGCTTATTCCGTGGCTCAGCGCACGCATGAGATCGGCGTACGCATGGCTCTTGGGGCAGACAGAGCGCGTATCCGCAATCTTGTTGTTGGGAAAGGCATGTTGACGGCGGCCCTCGGAGTTATTGTGGGATTGGCCGCGGCGGCTTTCCTGGCCCGTTTCCTGGCCGGGTTTCTTTTCGGCGTCCGACCGTGGGATCCGATGGTCTTTATTGCAGTCCCGGTACTCCTGGCCCTGGTTGCGCTATTTGCTCTGTGGATTCCGGCACGTCGGGCGGCACGCTTGGAGCCGATAGAGGCGCTACGGGTTGAATGAAACTTGCGGCTCTATGGTTAGGCGTAGGTTCAATTGACTGTGGGGGGATCGTCGCCCAACCGGAACCTGCAAGAAGGCACTCTTCAACCAAAAGCGCAGAGCAACCACGTCGTTTACATGTCTCAGTCCCGCACGGCCACTTCCGTTGGCCGCTTTTGAAGTGATCACTGAGGACCGGCCATCTTCAGCCAGGTCGCGTGAGATGTTCGCAGGCTTCTCCAGTTCACCCAGGGCAAGTCCATCGAACGAGCCGCAGGCTTGATGAAGCGTACGAGGATGTTGTTGTCACGAAGCGGGCCGCCCGATTGAACTCCCTGGAAAACTAGGTCATCCGGACCGTCGGACTTCACGACCTTGTACTTGCGAATTGCATTGCCAGCCCTAACCTCGACAGTCAATCCTTTAAGTCGATGGATGCGGTCGAGGACGCAGCTATTCACGCCGATGGTTGCGTTGGAAGCTTCACTCTTGGGTGCCCCCCAATCGCCGCGGCAAAAGCGCTCATCGATCGTGATGGAATTCAGTCCTAATGTCGTTCCAGCGAAGGCCCGCTAATTCGCTGACTCGCAGCCCTGTGTAGATGGCAACGTAGACCATCGAAGCGTAGGGCTCGGGAATCAGCTCAACTAGTGGCCTGTCGCGGGGAAGCCGTTACCAGTCATCGCATGTCGTTGCGGCTACTGGAACGAAGCTGTGGTCACGCGAGAGCTGCATGTCGGGCCTCCACGGCATCGCCTCGCAGTTCTCCCAGTAACGAACTCACTGCGACAGGCCACTAGCCGGTTGAACTGCTGGGGTGTGAGGTATGGTTTGTTGCGCTTCTTGCCGCGCTTGTCTGGAGGTATGCGTAGTGATTCCGCTGGATTTCTCACCAGCAGATCGTGCTGCACAGCGAACCGCAATGCACTCGAAAGTACATCACGGATCTTGTCTCGAGACTCGGCCTATTTGGCGCTCGCCCGCAGATTTCATTTGCCGCTAGCAACGACTGACGCCGATCTCCGGTGGGCGACTACGGCAGCGGGCGTCGCGATCGTACCTGGATAGGCAAACTTGTTTCGCAGAATCCCCAAAACGAAGATCGATGCCGGGATCGCTCATCACAGCTGATTTCTGTGCTGCTCCAAAGCGATGCGCACAAGCTGACTGCGAGTCCGCACGCCGGTTTTGGAGAAAAGTTGTTGCAGCGTTGCTTTTACTGAACTCTCCGATACCCCGATCCGTTCCGCGATTTCTTTGTTCACCAAGCCCTCGAATACACCGGAAAGGACCTGCCGTTCTCGTTCAGTGAACTGCTCGGCTTTCGACTCTTGTCGATCCCCTGCACCGCTCATTGCCTCCTGCAAGAGTTCGCGATCAAACCAGACCTTCCCGGCGAGCACATCGCGGACTCCCTCGATGAGCAATGCCGCCGAGTCGTGTTTCATGAAGATTCCGGAAATGCCGCTGCGAATCAAGTCCGCAGCCTGTTCCTTTTGCACGCCTGCGGTAACCACCAGGACTTTGCCGCTGAATCCCTGTTGAGCCGCCAAGCGCATGAATTCTTTCCCGTCGTGCTGACCGAGATCGAAGTCGAGCAGCACGATATCCACGCGAGTCTTTCGCAGCTCCTCCAGGGCTTCGTCGACGGAGCTGCAGTGCGCAACAACTCGGAAACCTGGCTCTGCGGCCAGCAACCGAGCCACACTCTCCCGGAACAAGGCGTGGTCATCCACCAACAGGATTTCTATGCGCCGTTCAGCAGAATCAGGCATTCACAGTTTCCTTGACCGTGGTTACTGCTGGCACGACCACAACAAAACAGCATCCCTGAGGCCTGGGTTCATAGTGGAGTTCACCGCCAAAACTTCGCATGATTGAGCGCGAGACGTACAACCCAAGACCGGTAGTCTCGGCACCCGGCTGGAACGGGCGAAACAGGTTTTCAGGATGGGCGATTCCGACTCCTGTATCTTCGAAACGAATCATGACATGCCTTGCGTCAGACGACGTACTTACGAACAGTTTCCTGGTTTCAGTTGATGCCATGGCGCGCTGGCTATTCTTCGCGAGATTCAAGAATACTTGGATCAGACCGTAACGATCAGCCAAAGCGAGGGGTAGACTCTCCTGAACTCGCCATTCGACTTCGATGTTCGACTCACCATAAGCACCTTCGATCAGTATTCGTACCTCATCCAGCAGAGAGGTCAGCTCAACGGTCGCGGCGGCGTCGGAGGGTGAAGCGTTGACGCCGAGAGCCGATATCCGTTCCAGACTCTGGATCAATGAGCTGAGCGCCTGAAAGTCTTCGTTGTGCTCCAGGACTGGAACTCTCGAAAGATTTTTATGAAGGACGACCGCCGCACCGCAAAGATTCCGGACCTCGTGGGCCATCGCGCTCACCAGAATCCTGCTGCTCTTTAACAGGTGATCCAGGCTCAGATCCTCCCGGTTTCGCAGGTCCTCCGACAAATCCACTATGACCGCCGCCAGGCGGGTACCGGAGATGGTGTTATAAGTGGAAAACCACACACCCGCCAAGAACACTTCGCCGGTGGATCGCTGCCCCTTGCACTGCAAAATGGTGCGGAACGCTCTGGAGGGCTGAGTCTGAACTACGGTCTGTAGGGATGGCAAGTAGGAACTGATGGTTTCACTTGTCAAGGAAGATGCGCCCGGTGCGAGCAATTGCTGGGCTGCTTGGTTTGCCAAGAGAATCTTTCCGTTCGAGTCGATAGTCACGATTGCGGCTGGACTGCTCTCCACCAACACCTGCAACTGATCTTCCGCGTCACGTCGCAGTTTTATCTCACTTTCCAACTCTTCCATGTGCTGCAAAACGATGCGGCGATTTCGCAAAAGCTCGGAAACGAAGAGGCCCGTGCCGCTAAAGCCTGCCGAACTCAGGAGTAGCCGGAAAATCGCCTCGCTCTCCGGCAGATTGCTGAAAGTCTCTTGGAGAACAGCACACACCAGGGCCACTCCTATGGTCTGGGTTCGCGAGAGAAAGCCGCCGACGATGATTATGGGGAACAAGTACAGAAATCCCAGGGAGATGTACGGCTTCGTTAGCCAGTCGGCGATCGCAATGGCTGCGACCAGGAGACCAGCTATCATCAGCAGCGTTGTGCGGTTTGCGGGTGCGAAGATGGAAAGCAGACCCTTCATCCCAATCCTTAATGCTGCCCCAGTTGTACTCCGCAGGGAAACACCTTTTCAAACGCTAGCTGAAAGATAGGTTGCGGCGACCACAAGATAGCTAGCGAATCCGAAAGATAAGGTTCCCTCTACTCCAGCCATTCTGCACAATTCCAGTTGCGGAGCTTCCGCGTCGCTGGCGAATCCTGAAGCCAGCTATCGAAGAGCTACCCATCATGCCAGCCATCCTTCGACTGCGAAGCGCTTGCCTTGGTCTGCCCCAGCGGCCATTGTGTCATAGCAACTGGGGACGTCGATGATGAGTACGCGTCGCCGTTGTTGGGTTCTGTTTCTCCCGCTTACCCTATGCCTAGCCGTCCAGGCGCAGGAGGCCTGGACTTGGGAGAAAGTGCGCGCGCGGTTCGAGCAGAGCAACCCCACTTTGCTGGCCGACAAGTTGAATATCGACGAATCAAAGGCGCAGGAAATCACCGCTTTTCTCCGCCCGAACCCGACTTTCACTCTGTCGGCCGATGGGACCCAAATCGCCCCAGAGAAAGGCGTCTGGCGACCATTCGCTGGCACTTTTGAGTCGCCCAGCATTAGTTATCTGCGCGAGCGGCAGCACAAGCGAGAGTTGCGCCTGGAGAGTGCGAAAAAGGGAACTCTGATTACCGAGTCGAGTCATGCAGACCTGGAAAGAACTCTGCTCTTCAACTTGCGCGGCGCATTTGTGTCAACCCTGCAAGCCAAAGCGGCGCTCCAGTTAGCAAAGGACGACCTGGCCTACTACGACCACGTTCTCCAGATCAGCGGAGATCGCTTCCATGCTGGCGACATCGCGCAGATCGATCTCGACCGATTGGAACTGCAGCGCGTGCAGTACGAATCCGACGTGCAAACCGCGGAAGTCAATCTGCGCACGGCGAAAATTCAGTTGCTTACTCTGCTGAATGATCGAATTCCGATTGAACAATTCGATGTAGGCGGGCCGTTTGATTTCAACGACCAGCTCATGTCCCGCGACGAGTTTCGGAAGATTGCTCTGGACACTCGGCCGGACTTGAAGGCAGCCGTCGAAACCGTGGACAAAGCCCAAACCGACCACAGGCTGGCGGTTGCTAATGGCTCAACCGATCCGACTTTGAGCGCATGGTATACCCACAACTCATCCAACAATAACCCGTTTGGCATAAATACGCTCGGCGTCAGTGTCGCCATCCCATTGCGAATTTTCGACCACAACCAGGGAGAGAAACTACGCACGCAGCTCGATATCACGCGTAATGAGAGATTGCGCGATGCCGCCGAAGCAGGGGTGCTCAGTGACGTCGACTCCGGTTACGCCACGCTAGAAAGCAATCTGATTCTGCTGCGGCCTTACAAGGCCAAGTACCTGCAGCAATCCATTCGGGTGCGTGACACGGTCGCATTTGCGTATCAGCACGGCGGGGCATCCCTGCTGGATTTTCTCAACGCGCAGAGCGAGTACCGCACCGTGCAGCTCAGCTACGTCAATCTGGTCGGTGCTTACCTGAGCGCCGCCAATCAGCTCAATCTTGCCGTGGGCCGCGAGGTGGTGCAATGAAGAAGAGAAACAAAGTGCTGCTTCGCACTGCCGCAATCTGTGGCGTGGTGTTTCTCGCGGGCATGGGTCTCTCTTGTTCTGACGATCCCAAAGCCGCTCCGACTAAATCCGAGGTCACGCTCGATCCCAACCTCTACACCGTGGAGCATGCTGAGCTCTTCAAGCTTGCCACGGTGGAGACTCGGGACCTGCCGACCACACTGAATGCCAATGGCACCGTCACTCCGGACGTTAACCGCACGATCCATGTGACCTCGCAAGGCTCCGGGCGCGTCGTCGATCTGAAAGTGAGGTTGGGGGACTACGTGAAGAAGGGCCAGCAACTGCTCTCCATTCACAGCGCTGATTTAGCCGGTGCGTTTTCCGACTATCAAAAAGCTACCGCCGATGAGCGACTGGCGCAGAAGGGGCTTGAGCGGGCGCAATTACTCCTCTCACGCGGCGCGCTAGCGGAGAAAGACTTGCAGCAAGCTGACGACACCGAAGAAAAAGCCAAGCTGGACGTGCAGAACGCGGAGCAGCGTGTCCGTCTGTTGGGCTGCGATCCGGCACATCCCAGCTCATTGATCGAACTCCGCGCTCCAGTCTCGGGAACGATCGTCGAGCAAAACATTTCTGGATTCGAAGGCATCAAGAGCCTCGACAACAGTCCCAACCTCTTCACCGTCGCTGACCTCACCCAGGTGTGGGTGCTGAGCGATGTCTACGAAAACGACTTGGGTGAAGTGCATCTGGGTGACAGCGCTGAGATCCGGCTGAATGCCTATCCAGACAAGACTTACCACGGCAAGGTCGCCGACATTTCCCGCGTTCTCGATCCGGCTACGCGCTCGGCCAAGGTGCGCATCGTGTTGTCGAATCACGATGGGTCCTTACGTCCCGGCATGTTTGCGGTGTCTACATTCCGGTCGCGCAAGTCGCAGCCCCGGATCGTGGTCCCATCTACTGCCATCATCCGGTTACAAGACAAAGATTGGGCGTTTCGGAAAGACGGAGCGCAGCAGTTTCGTCGGGTCGAAGTGCACACTCTGGGTGGAATCATTGACGGGATGCAACCGATCGAGCCGTTGCGGAACAAGGACGGGCTCAAAGCCGGAGAAGCGATCGTAGCGAACGCTTTGGAGTTCTCTTCCGCCGTTGCGGAGCAAGGTAAATGATCCGTTACCTCATTGACTTTGCTCTGCACAATCGCATCCTGGTGCTGAGCGTCGCAGTCGTGCTCTTCGTCTGGGGAATCATTTCTTTTCACAATCTGCCCATCGAGGCCTACCCCGACGTTGCCGATACCTATACGCAGATCATTACCCAATGGCCTGGACACGCGGCTGAGGAGATCGAGCAGCAGATTACGATCCCTCTCGAAGTCACGCTGAATGGTGTTGCCCACATGACCCGCCTGCGGTCGGTGTCGCTGGCCGGCCTTTCTGTGATCACGATCATTTACGACGATGAGATCAGCACTTTCAATGCCCGCACGGAAGTAATCGATCGCTTACAACAGGTAACTCTGCCAAACGGCGTGAGCCCCGGCCTTGGGCCGGACTACAGCCCGACTGGGCAGATCATGTTCTATACGCTCCAAAGCACCAATCCGAAGGATGACGTGATGGAGCTAAAGACACTGCAAGATTGGCTGGTACGGAACCAGCTGAAGTCGGTGCCGAACGTGGTGGAAGTGAACATCTTCGGCGGTCCGACACGTGAGTACCAGGTGCAGATCGACGCCGGCAAGCTGGTTTCCTACGGGTTGTCACTGAGTCAGGTGGAGCAGGCTCTGGCTGCCAATAACACCAATGCCGGCGGAGGCTTCATCGAGCGGGGCGAGCAAGCACTCAATGTACGTGCCGTGGGCCTGATGCAAACCACCGACGACATCGCTGCCACGGTCGTAAAGGTGCAGAATGCTACCCCGGTCCGGGTGCGCGACCTCGCCGTGGTGGTGCAAGCACCCAAGGTGAGGTTGGGTCAGCTCGGCAAGACCATCCGCCACGAAGATGGAACTGTCGTCAACGATGACGACGTTGTGGAGGGGATCGTCCTTTTGCGTAAGGGCGCGGAAGCCGATACCACGCTCGATGCGCTGCACGAGAAAGTTGCCCAGCTGAATGAACATCAGCTGCCGGCCGGGGTAAAGCTGGTCCCACACCTTGACCGCAGCGATTTGGTGCACTACACAACGCATACCGTACTTCGCAACCTAACCGATGGCGTGTTGTTGGTCACGCTGATCCTGTTTCTGTTTCTAGGCAACGTGCGCAGCGCCCTGATTGTTACTATCACGATTTCGTTCGCCCTGCTTTTTGCAGCGATTCTGCTGGATCTGAGTCACATCCCCGCTAATCTGCTCTCCCTGGGTGCCCTGGATTTTGGCATGGTAGTCGATGGCTCGGTGGTGATGATCGAGAATATTCTGCGCCATGCCGAGTACGGGCGGGGCAAGAAGACGGTTCTTGAGATGATCGGCACGGCGGCACACGAAGTGCAGAGGCCGGTCTTCTTCGCCCGCATCATCATCATCGTTTCCTATCTGCCCATCTTCACCCTTCAGCGCGTAGAAGGACGCCTGTTTCGGCCGATGGCCTGGACCGTGGCGTTCGCTTTGCTGGGAGCGTTGCTCTTTGCCCTGCTGATTGCGCCTGTGCTGTGCACGCTGCTGTACAAGGGCGAAATTAAAGAGTGGCGCAACCCCGTATTTCACTGGCTTCAGGAACGCTACGGCCGCCAACTTGACTGGTGCTTCGACCACATGAAGATCACGTTGGGGCTGGGCGTAGCCGCGCTCGCGGTGATGTTGTATCTAGGTTTCGGTGGAGTAATCGGCTCTGAGTTCCTGCCTCACCTAGATGAAGGCGCGATTTGGGTGCGCGGCACGCTGGCCCCGAGCACGGGGCCTTCGGCAGGAATTTCGCTTGCCAGACAGGCTCGACGGGCGCTTGCCAACTTTTCTGAGGTCAAGCAGGTGGTGAGCCAAGTCGGACGCCCCGATGATGGCAGCGATGCCAGCGGCTTCTACAACACGGAATTCTTTGTCGATTTGCTACCGCGTTCGAAGTGGCGCTCGGAGTTCAAGACGAAAGACGGCCTCATCGCCGCTATGGACGCGGAACTGATTAAATTTCCCGGCGTGGACTGGAACTTTTCCCAGCCGATTTCCGACAACGTCAGATCGGAAGAGCACACGTCTGAACTCCAGTCACGCCAATATCTCGTATGCCG
>OCZT010006021.1_pt1 | contig 12040 bp, 11 predicted proteins | sample 1539031 | NCBI WGS metagenome assembly OCZT01 (sample SAMEA3539308, study PRJEB22396) | soil metagenome | biome: tundra; feature: field; material: soil | place: USA | collected 2010-05 | depth 0.15 m
CACTCGAATCGGGGACGGCTGCGAGCTTCGAGCTTCGAGCGAGCAACCCACACTTCCAGGCCTGCTCGCAGCTCGTAGCTCGTAGCCCGCAGCCAGTCAAATCTACAATTTTCTCCGCCACAGCGTTCCGGCGCAGCGCACGCCGGCTTTGAGCTTTTCCCAAAGCGGTTGGGCATACAGCAGGTCGAGGAAACCTTCCATCTCGCCCGCGAATGCACCCCCATAGCCGAACCACCAGATTTTTTTCATGCGCGGCAGCAAGTCTGTGTCGACGTGTTTCACGCTTACCATTTCCTCCAATCCCCAGCGCCCATGCGTGCGGCCCAAGCCGCTCTTCACACCTCCATGCGGAGCCTCGCTGATGCTGAAACACGACACGGCGTCGTTCACCATCACAGTGCCAGCATGGATCTGGCGAGCCAGTCGCTCGCCGCGGGCGCGATCGCAAGTCCAAACGCTGGCGGCCAGTCCGTAGTCGGAATCGTTGGCCAGGCGCACGGCCTCGGTATCTTCGCCGAAAGGCGCAATCGGCAGCACCGGGCCGAAGGTTTCTTCCTGCATCACCCGCATGTCGTGATCGACGTCCGCCAGCACTGTCGGCGCAAAGAACGTTGGGCCGAGCTCGCGCAGCCGCGCGCCTCCGGCCAGCACGCGGGCGCCGAGCTCCCTCGCGTTCTCCACCTGCGACTCCACCACCCGCACTTGCCGCTCGTGGATCATGGGGCCGATTTCAGTAGCCGGATCCATGCCATTGCCGACGCGCAGCTTGCCCGCCTTCGCGCAGCAAGCCTCGACGAAGGCCGGATACAAACTCTGATGCACGTAGCAGCGTTCGACCGACAAGCAGGTCTGCCCCGCATTCACGAAAGCTCCCCAGACGGCGCCGCTCGAGGCCACATCGACATCGGCATCTTCGAGCACCAGCATGGCGTCCTTGCCGCCCAGTTCCAGCACCACCGGCAGCAGGCGTTCGGCGGCGATCTGCGCGATTCGCCGCCCCGTCGCGACGCTTCCCGTGAAGACCAGTTTGTCGATTTCGCTTCCGACCAGCGCCGCCCCGGTCGCGCCTTCACCGGGAAGAACCTGGAAAATGTCGTCGGGAACACCAGCCTCGCGCAGCAGCGCTTGTAGTTCGAGCGCAATCAGCGGCGTCAACTCGGAGGGCTTGAGCACTACGGCATTTCCCGCAACCAGGGCCGCCAGGGACTCAGTCGCCGGAATCGAGAACGGATAATTCCATGGGGAGATAATCCCGACCACGCCATAGGGCTCGTGCAGGATGCGCCCCGACTTGGTTTTGACCGCAAGATTTCCGTGCGGCAGCTTTTCTTCGCGCAGGATCGCGAAGGCGTTGTCGATCAGGAATCGCGCCGCGTCGAGCACGACCAAAACTTCGGTGAGCAGCGCTTCGACCGCGGGCTTGCCTGCTTCCTGTGTGATACGCCGCGCGACATCGGTCTTGTGCGCGAGAAGAATCTGCTGAAAACGCCGCATCACCCGGACGCGATTGCGGATGCCCCAGGCGTTCCAGTCCGGCTGTGCCGTGTGCGCGCGCGCGACCGCCGCGCGTACTTCGGTCGGACCGGCACTGTCCAGTTCGCCCAGAACTTCACCCGTCGCCGGGTTCACGGAAGCGATGCGAGAAACGGCGAATTCGACGTCGGTGGCCATCTGCGAAGAAGTGTACTCGGGACGGAACCGACGCGCCAGAGGCTTATCCTGCTTGCGAATTGCCGGACTATTCGTGTAGCGCGGACACTCTTGTCCGCGTGCTCGCAGCAATCCCGCCGTCGGCGCGGACAGGAGTGTCCGCGCTACACTAGTATTCCACCTCGACCAGATAGAGCCCGCTGGCGGGCGCCGTCGGCCCGGCCGCAGTGCGTTCCCGAGCATCGAGGATGCGGCGCAAATCTTCCGGGCTCACCGTTCCCTTCCCCATCAGCAGGAATGTGCCGACCAGGTTCCGCACCATGTGATGAAGAAATCCGCTGCCGCGAACCGTGTAGATCAGTTCTTCGCCTTCGCGTGACCAACTGGAAGAGAAAATCGTCCTTACGTTACTGGTCCGAATGTTGCTCGTCCGAACATCTTCCCCGGCAGCCATCCGTTCCACCCGCCCCGCATCCACCGCCGCGAACGATGTGAAATCGTGCTCGCCCACAACCACGCTAGCCCCTGCCACCATCGCCGATTCCTCCAGCGGATAAGGGTAATGCCACACATACCGCGCCAGAAACGGCGGGCAGATCGCTCCGCGGTGAATGCGATAGCGATAGGTCTTGGCGTGCGCCGATTTGCGCGCGTGAAACTCGGGCGTGGCCTCGCTCACTTCCAGCACCCGGATCGAAGACGGCAGAATGTCGTTCAGCGCCCGCCTCCAGTTTTCGGGCGGAATTACCGACGCGGTCTGAAAAGTCGCAACCTGGGCCAGTGCGTGCACGCCCGCATCGGTCCGGCCGGAACCTTGGGGCAGTACATTTTCCCCGCTCAACCGTCCAATGGCTGAGGCCAGCGCGCCTTGCACCGTCGTCCGGCCGGGCTGCACCTGCCAACCGGCGAACTCGGCGCCGTCATAAGAAAGGATCAGTCTGAGATTGCGCACATTCTTTTTTGTGTCCTAAGCTGCTGGAGCATCATCGTTCGCATCTGCAAAGTCTTACCGCCGCCGGTCCGAGAGTGCCACCGGCTCGTCAGCTATACTATTTCACTTACGATCAATGGAAGAAATTGCCTTTCTCAACGGTTAGGGAGAGATTACAAGGAACTCTTGCCTTCGGTTCTACGTATGACCAGAGTGTAAGCAAAAGGGCGCACCACTGCGTCCGTTCTTCTCGAGTGATGGCTTGAATGTGATCGCTTGAGCGTGATCGATGGATGTGATCAATGGAGATGATGCGAATGCAACCTTCTACAGTGTTGACTGCGTTTCAGCAGGCCGCCGCAGCCCTTTCCCTTGCTGCCGTCCTCCTTGCTGTAATCATGGTGCCTGCCGGGTGGGCGCAAGATGCCTCGTCCGTGCCCAGTGCGCCGTCGGCGCAGATGCCCGCCCAAAAGGCGGTACCGTCATCCTCGCAGCCGTTTGATGTGCAGGAGTACGCGAAACCGCGGTCGCATTTCCCCGATCCGATTGGTCCCTACATTGCGCGCCACGTCGCACAGCCGAACCTGGCCAACACGCCGCGCATCGACCAACTCATGCGCGACGGCAAACTTTACATCTCGATGAACGACGCAATCGCGCTGGCGCTCGAAAACAATCTCGATATCGCAATCGCCCGCTACAACCTGAACATAGCCGATACCGACGTCTGGCGCGCCAAAGCTGGCTCCAGCACTCTCGGTGTCAACAACGGCGTTGTGCAAAACACGCCCGGAGGCGGGGTGGGCGGACTCGGCACGCAGGTTGGCTCGGGTCAGGGCGGCACCTCGATCGCGGCAGGCGGCGCTGGCACCGGCTCGGGTGGCCTGGTCCAATCAACCTTCGGCAGCGGCCCGCTCATCACCAGCTTCGATCCCATGCTCACCGGCACGTTGCAATTCGACCGCCAAGAAGTCAATTGCAGCAGCCCCTTTTGTGGCAGCAGCCAGACCACGACCACGGGCAATTTTGCCTACACCCAGGGATTCCAGTGGGGCACGAATATGGCGATCGGCTTCAACAACACCCGACTGGCCTCCGATAACTCGTTCAACTCGGTAACTCCGGCCCTAAATTCCAGCTTTCAGTTTAAGTTAACGCAGCACCTATTGCAGGGCTTTGGATTCGCCCCGAACACTCGCTTTATTCAGATTGCCAAGAACAACCGCGAAATTTCAGATGTCGCCTTCCGCCTGCAAATTACCACTACCGTCGACCAGATCGAAAACATGTACTGGGACCTGGTATACGCCTACGAGAACGTCAGGGTGCAAAAGGAGCAACTGGCTTTCGCCCAGAAGACGCTCTCTGACAATCAGAAGCAGGTGGAAATCGGAACCCTCGCTCCAATCGAAGTGGTACGGGCACAGAGTACGGTCGCCTCCAATCAGCAGACCCTGACCTTGGCACTGACCAATCTTGAGTTGCAACAACTGCTCATGAAAAATGCGCTGAGCCGCACGCTCGTCGATCCGGCACTGGCCGATGCCGAAGTGATTCCTACCTCAACCATGGAATTGCCCGCGCAGGAACCGGTCGTCCCTACCCAAGACTTGGTGAACGATGCGCTCAGTCATCGCCCAGAACTCGCAGAACAGCGTATCAACCTTTCCAACACCGACATCAGCAATAAGGCCATCCGCAGCGCTCTGCTACCCTCGGTCGACCTGTTTGCCTACTACGGCGGCGCTGGACTGGGTGGCAATCCGAATCCTGGCTACGTATGCGCTCAGACCCCGGCATTCTGCGAACCAACTGTACCCCATCCCACTTATACGCCTCCACCTCCCGTCTCTTACTCAGGAACTTTGAACCAGCTGATCAATTCCACTGCGCCAGACAAAGGACTAGGCGTTAGTCTCAATATCCCGCTTCGCAACCGTGCCGCTCAGGCCATGCAGGTGCGCTCGGAATTCGAATACCGGCAGGCCCAGTTGCGCATCCAGCAGATCGAGAACCAGGTGCGAATCGAGGTGCGCAGCGCGCAGTTTGGTGTGCAGCAGAATCGCGCCAGCGTTGCTTCCGCCCAGGCCGCGGTGGATCTGGCGCGCCAGTCTCTCGATGCGGAACAAAAGAAGTATAAGCTCGGCGCATCCACCTCGACTCTCGTGCTGCAGAACCAGGCACTCATGACCCAGGCCGAAGTTACGCTCGTCTCCGCCAAGGCCCTGTACGAAAAGGCCGAAGTCGAACTGGATCGCTCCATCGGCCTTCTGCTCGATCACGCCGGCATCCTGATCGCCGACGCGGAACGGGGCCAGGTTACGCACGCGCCGAATATTCCGCACGTGGCGTCGCGGCCAGCCGACCAGCTAACCCCGGCGAACCCTCAACAGTAGCGCGAAATTCTACGATGGAGCGCCGGGCGTCCCGCCCGGCGTTTCCCTTTTGCGCATGGCCGCCTCTCGCGTATTCTCTCTCCGTGAAGCTCTCGGTCATCCGCAATGGTAATGTGGGCAATGCTCGCGGGGGGACGGGCGCCCTCGCCCGTCCAAGCCGAGCGCACCGAGGCCCCCGTCAAGCCCGGTGTTGGCTTGACGGCGTGGAGCAGCTCGGCCGGCTCTTTTCGGGTAGCGGGAGATCATCGTGATCCTCTCCGTCGTAATCATCACGCACAACGAAGAGACGAACATCGGGCGCGCGCTCGCCAGCGTGCAGCCGCTGGTTGCCGACGGAAAAGGCGAGATCATCGTCGTCGACTCGGGCTCCGCCGACCGCACCATCGACATCGCAAAATCCTTCGGCGCAAAAGTTTTCATCGAAGAATGGAAAGGCTACGCCGCGCAGAAGAATTCAGCCATCGACAAGGCGGAGGGCAATTGGATTCTGAGTTTGGATGCGGATGAAGAGGTCAGCGCGGACTTAGCCGCGCACATCCAGCGCGCAGCCACCGACGATGACTATGGTCCCTTTGAGTGGGCCCTTGCCTCAGCGTTCACTGCTAGATTCGAAGACCTCCGGTGCGATGTTGGTTCGTTGCCCTTGGCGTTCTGGATCACAAGAAAGAATTACTTCCTGGGACGATTGATAGAGCACGGAGGCTTTTATCCTGATCGCAAGCTCCGCCTCTTTGCACGAGGTGGCACTCGTTTCGACGAGAGTCGCACAGTACACGAAGACGCTCACACCAATCGCCGCACTGCGGTTGTGAAAACTGGTGCTCTCCTTCACCACTCCTATCCCACCCTCGCTGATTACATCGACCACATGAACCGCTACTCGTCCCTCGGCTCCGAGATGGCCGTCGCCAAAGGCCACAGCGGCTTCAGCGTGTTCAACATCGTCCTGCGCCCGCTCGCAACGTTCATCTACAACTATTTTTTTCGCCTCGGATTTCTCGACGGCCGCGAAGGCCTGCTACTGCACCTCTACCATGCCGTCTACGTGTCGTGGAAATACGCGAAGGCCTGGGAACTCGCGCGCTCAAAAGAATCAGGGTAGAGACGCGGCTTGCCGCGTCTCCGTCGCCACCACTATCCTCGCAGCGTGATGCGCATGATATCGAACTCCACTGCCACCGACCGCTGCGGAAACTTCGACTCCACATAAGCCTTCACGTCGCCGACCGAAGCAATCCCGTCCCGGCCCGTCAACCCGCGCGCGTCGTCGAGCAGGATCATGTGCGAGTACGGGTGGCTCAAAATCATCTCCAGTTCCGCCGCGAGGCGCTGGTCATCCGTCCGCATCCCCACCCAGCCGTAGTAACCGGCGTCTAGCCAGAACAGCGCCGGGCCCTTCAGTAATGCGAGCACCTCGGGCATGACCACGCGGCTGTCTCCGCAGAAAATCCGAACGTGCTCTTCGCGCGCGAATTTGCGTGTGGCCCGCTCCGCCAGCGCAGGCACAGATTCGATGGAATAGATGCGATCGAAGCGGCTTTTCATCGCGCCCACCATCTCGCCGTAGTAAGTTCCGGTCTCGACTAAAGTCCTCAGCCCAAATTGCTCTCCGTATTCGCGCACGACTTTCTGTTTCAACAGATGCGGAGATCGCGGCGGCCGCCCGCGCAGTATCCAATACCAGTAGTCGGGATAATGGCCAAGCGCCTTGTATGCGCCGTACACCGGAGTACGCTGCAACAACCGCCGAAATGCCTTCAGAATCCCCTCCGCCGAAAGAAGACCAGCATAGGTGCCGAAGAAAACAAGCGTCAAGCGGTGTCAAGCATACGGATGTTTACTCTGTGCCCCCTGTGGTTAAGTATTTGAATTCGACTTGGACCAACCGCTCGGTCGGTCGCGCCATTTTGCAGCATGGCGGCCGCTCCTCTATCATCAAAGCCATAGTGAGAAATGAAGCGGGGAACGGAATGCCTGAGAACAAACCGAAAGCCAATGTGTCCAAGACCATAGCTGAGAGCCCGATTTTCGACGTCTTTGAAGGCCGTCATCCCAGCGCGTCGGAAGAAAATTGGGCAGAGAAAACGCTTGCGCCCACGCTCGACAAAGCTCCCGAAAAACCGATTGGCGCTCCCACCGGAACCAACCTCGACGAACACGGCCGCGCCCGTTTCAGCACCATCTCGAACGTCCCCATCCGCCGCCTCTACACCCAGGCCGATCTCCCCGCCGACTGGAATTACGATCAGTATCTCGGCTACCCCGGCGAACCGCCCTACACGCGCGGCATTCACGCGACCGGCTACCGTGGCAGGCTCTGGACGATGCGCATGTTCTCCGGCTTCGCCTCGCCTGAAGAAACCAACCAGCGCTACAAATATCTCCTCGAGCACGGAGGCGGCGGGCTCTCGGTCGCCTTCGATCTGCCCACGCTCATGGGCTACGACTCCGATCACGCGGCCAGCGAAGGCGAGGTCGGCAAGTGCGGCGTCGCCATCGACTCGCTCGAAGATATGGAGATCCTCTTCGGCGGCATCAGCCTCGAAAACGTCACCACATCGATGACCATCAATTCACCGGCCAGCGTGCTCTGGGCCATGTACCTGGTTGTGGCCGAAAAGCAAGGCGCCGACTGGAAGAAGATCTCCGGCACCCTCCAGAACGACATCCTCAAGGAGTACATCGCGCAGAAGGAGTACATCTATCCGCCCGCGCCCTCGATGCGCCTGGTGATTGACACCTTCGAGTTCGGATCGAAGTTTACGCCGCGCTTCAACACCATCTCCATCTCCGGCTACCACATTCGCGAAGCGGGCTCGACGGCGCTGCAGGAACTCGCTTTCACCATCTACGACGGCGTCGAATACGTCGAGTGGGCGCGCCGCCGCGGCCTCGACGTCGACGACTTCGGCCCCCGCCTCAGCTTCTTCTTCAACGCGCACAACGATTTCTTCGAAGAGATCGCCAAATACCGCGCTGCGCGCAAGATCTGGTATCGCCTGATGAAGGACCGTTTCGGTGCCAAAAACGACCGCACCCGCCTGCTGCGCTTTCACTCCCAAACCGCCGGCGTCTCACTGCCCGCGCAGCAGCCAATGAACAACATCGCCCGTGTCGCTCTGCAGGCGTTGGCGGCGGTGCTCGGCGGCACGCAATCGTTGCACACCGACGCCTACGACGAAGCACTCGCCTTGCCCACGGAGGCCGCCGCACGAATCGCACTGCGCACCCAGCAGATCATTGCCTTCGAGTCGGGTGTTGCCCAAACTGTCGATCCGCTTGGCGGAAGCTACTTCGTCGAGAAGCAAACTCTCGACATGGAGCAAGGCGCTTTCGATTACTTCGAGAAGCTCGATCAGATGGGCGGCATGGTCAAAGCCATCGAGCGCGGATACCCCCAGAAAGAAATTGCCGAGGCCAGTTACCAGTACCAGCGCGCGGTTGAAGCCAACGAAAAGATCACAGTCGGCGTGAACGATTTCGTTATCGAAGAAGAGTCACCCAACATTCTCTACATCGGCGAATCGGTAGCCCGCGCTCAGGAAAAGAAACTCAAAGCCCTGCGCGCCCGCCGCTCGAACGAAGAAGTCCGCCGCCGCCTCGATGCCCTGAAGAAGGCCGCCGCCAAGTCTCCCACTGCGGGCAGCAATGGCAATATTTCCGACGCCAATACCATGCCCTATATCGTCGACGCCGTCCGCGCCTACACCACCGTGGGCGAAATCTGCGAAGCGTTGCGCGAGGTGTACGGAACCTATACGGAAGTGAGCGTCACATAGACTTTCTTTGAGGTCGCAATTTGCGACCTCAAAGATTCGTTCTTGAGTTTTGTGCGCTTCCCCGTCAGGGCGCCGAACGCGCAGTTTTGGTTTCATCACATTCGGAGCGCCCATTGATCACAGCCTCCGCCGGTTAGGACCGTTACGATGGCAGGATGCAAATTACTTCGCCAAGAACCGGACGAATACGGCGTCCATTAGCAATCCGACGAAAAGCATCTGCGGTCTCAATCGATCTTCGGATCCTGATTCTACGTCACCAGAAGGTCATTCTCGATACCGCTCTGGCAGAGCTCTACAGCGTGCCTGTAAAGCGCTTAAATGAACAAATAAAGCGCAACCGCAAAAGATTCCCCGCGGATTTCATGTTCCACCTCACTCCCGGAGAGAACAAGTCTTTGCGGTCGCAATTTGCGACCTCAAACATTGGCCGCGGTGGCCGACGCTCGCTTCCATACGCCTTCACCGAACATGGCGCAATCATGGCCGCGACGGTGCTCAACTCTGAACAGGCGGTGGAAATGAGCGTTTATGTGGTGCGCGCCTTTATCCGCTTGCGCGCGGCGCTGGCCGCGAACCGAGAACTCGCCGGCAGGATTGAAGAATTGGAAAAACACCTGGAGACGCACGACGGCGCGATCCAGGAAATCATCAAGGTTATCAAGAAGCTGATGAACCCTCCGCCGAGTCGGCGCGGCAAGATCGGATTCGCGGTCCCGCCGACCCGGACAGCGTAGTCTCCGACCACGGCAGTCCCGAAACAAATCGTGATCATCAGTGCCTTTCGAGAGACGGAGAATAGCGAAGGCGAATTCCCTGCTCCGTCGGATTTTGAATCCCGTACTCGAAACGATAGTGAACCGGCGAAGACGATGGCCGCCCGACCCGCCATTGCGCCCCGGCGCGGCTTCTGATAACTTGCCTCTCGTATCTCAAAGGAGGCCCGTGTGGCTTTTTGTCCAAACTGTGGAACGCAGATCGCGGATGGAGCGACCTGTCCGAAGTGTGCTGGCGGCGCTGTCCAAAGCGCGCGCACAGTCGCACCCGCAGGCGCTGGACTCAGCGATAACGTGGCCGGCGCGCTAGCCTACGTGACCATCATTCCGGCGATTGTGTTTCTAGTGCTGGAGCCGTTCAACAAGAAGCGCTTCATCCGCTTCCATGCCTTCCAATGCATCTTCTTTGCGATTGCGTGGACCGCGCTCTGGATCATCTTGACCTTCATTGGCCACATTCCATTCCTCGGGTGGGCAACCATCTTTGTGTGGCCACTGATCAGCCTGGCCGGGTTTGTGATCTGGCTGATTCTGGTGCTCAAGGCCTACCAGGGACAGATGTTTAAGCTGCCCGTGATCGGCGACTTGGCCGAGCAGCAGGCTGGCGCCTAGACTGGCCGGCATACGAATCGTTGCCGCGCGATCGCTAGCAACGGCAGGCCACGCCCATTCGAGGTTGCTCAAACAGTCTTGATTCGAGCGGGTCGTGGGAAGGGCACGGCTTCCACTGATGCCACTCAGAGTCACAAAAAATGCGGGCTTTAGCCCCTGAGGGCGCTTTCGCGCATCACCAGTTTTTCCGCGACCTGGAACTCTCCACGAAACCTTTTCCCTCTTTGAACGTCAATCCAGTAAACTCGGAATTGTCGTGTTCACTGGTCTTCAGCCAACGAGTCTTCAACCCATGACTTCGGCATTCCGGCGCCATTGTGCGGTCGGAGTGTCCGTGGCCGCGCATCTGACGGTGTTGGCCATGATTGTGTTTCATAATCCCAGGGTGATCGACCTGAGCCCGGCCGGGCTTGCCTATGGAGACGGCGCTCACACCTATAAACTAATTTACTTGCCACCGGGCGTGAACGATGCCCCGCCCGCAGACGCGGCTAAGTTGCTGTTCCCGCCCCCGGCCAACAAGCCACGCCCACGCCCACAGTCCCAGCCGCCAAAGCCTGCGCCAGAGCCTCCGCAGGTCACGACTGACGCGCAAGCCGGCGACCACAATTCTCACGCCGGGTCTCCGCTGGGCACCATGATTGACGGACCGATCACCGGCCATGAAGTCCACGTCGCGTATCCGATCGTGTTTCCAGATCCTCCCGTGGCGCGCGCCGAGCTCCCCCGAGACCTGCAGGGCGATGTCGTCATCGAGGTGACCATTGACTCTCAGGGCAATGTCGTCGAAACCAAAATTGTGCAGGCGATTGGCCACGGGATCGACGAAAAGATCGAGGCCACTCTTCGCCGATGGCACTACCAGCCAGCCACGCTTGATGGAACGCCAGTCGCCTCCAGGCACGACGTGCACTTCCATTTTCCATCGTAAGAAGATCGGGTCATCGGAGCATCGGGCCATCGGGTCGTCTGAGTACGGCGGTTTTCAGGTGGCCCGACGACCGATCCTTTGCAATTGCTTGCGTTCTTGGTGAGGGTAGGAAACAATTCTTTTGGCACGGCTATGCGACTTACCTATGGGCTCGCGATTGCGCTTTGGCTGAGTCTCCCGGCTGCGGGGATGGCCTCGCAGCAACAGGAGCCGGCGGACTCCGCGAATTCTGCCGGCAAAGTTCCGCCTGCGGCTGCGACCGAGAGTACGCCGGATGCGGGGTCGAAAGCTTCGGAGGACGTGGCAACGAAGAAGACAAATGGTTCAACGAGCGCAAACACGAAACGCCGCACGCGCGCCGCGCCGTCGCGGGATGGGAGCCCGCGGAAGATTGTGGTTCGTGAGGGGGGAGCGAGCGAACCGGCGGCGCAGATTTCGGCCGACTTAACTTCCGCGGAAGCCGCCCGCCAGCGCCAGGACGCGGAAAGGTTGCTGGGCTCTGCCGACGACCAACTGAAACTGCTGGCGGGACGCACGCTCGACGCGCGACAACAGGAGACGGTGGGGCAGATCCGAAACTATATGGGCGGCGCGCGTTCGGCGTTGCAGGAAGGAGATTTGTGGAGAGCGAATACGCTGGCGCAGAAGGCACATTTGCTGGCGGACGATTTGGTCAAGCATTAGGCGAAGCCGAAAGAATCTGTGATGCTAGGATGGTTCAGATGAGAAAAAGTGAAGAGATCCAAAGTACCAAGCGGCGGCGCGTCATCGCTCGCCTGGTGCCGAAGAGCGCGGAAGCTCCAAGAAAGGTCCCTGACTTGCAGGCGCGGGTACGCAGGATCTACGGCGACAATGTGCTGGCCGTCAGCGGCGCCGACCTGATATCTTCGGATCGGGACCGGTATTGAAAATCTACGCCGATTCCAGCTTTCTGGTGTCACTGTACAGCGCAGATACCAATTGGC
>OCZT010006022.1_pt1 | contig 12040 bp, 11 predicted proteins | sample 1539031 | NCBI WGS metagenome assembly OCZT01 (sample SAMEA3539308, study PRJEB22396) | soil metagenome | biome: tundra; feature: field; material: soil | place: USA | collected 2010-05 | depth 0.15 m
TCTAACGTAAAAAGACCAGATTAATTTCTGGTCTTTTTCTTATACCGCCCGACTCCAGCACTTGCGCGATGCGCTCCACGGAATCGTACCTTGTTTAGACATCAAGTAAGCTCCGAACTCGACATTGTCTTCCATGTTGTAGATGCTTAACCCCATTTTCTCCGCTTCGTCTTTTTGGAAAAAGTCATTCAGTTGCATAAGTCCTCGGTCTCGACTCCATACTTTGCCTTTTCTAATATTCTCATTTACGCTGTTCGGGTCGTTTTGACTTTCACAGGAAATGATTGCAAGCATTTTTTTGGAACTGACTTGATACTTTTTCGCGTACCTATTTACTAAATTTTTTATACAGTCCATGTTGCTTTGGTTAAAATAACAAGGACTAGCCACCACGTCTTCCGCAATTAGTTTCGTTGGTTTCAGTGAGATTGCGAACAAAATCACCAGAATCAACAAGATTATTGTTGTCTTCATAATTTTAGGGTTTTAGCGAAGCCCAAAACGCCCCCACCTTGAAATTTTTAGCCAAAAGGAGGAATTACTCATCTCTCGGCTTTTACCGCGCAAATCAGTTAGATTCAGTAAGAATTTGTCTATCTGGGCGGTCTGTTGGACTTTCTTACTTAGTAAGAACGCTGTTCCCGTAAGAATTATTTGGGTTCAGATGAAAATAAATAATGAGCGTACTCATTAAAGCATCCGCTAGTGGCATAACCGCCACGGGAATACTGTTGTGAATTATTGGCACAACTTGTACGATGAATAACGCTACGACCGACCAAAAAGTTCTTGAACTCAACATTAATTTTATTTGTTGCATATCTAAATTTGTTATTACTGATAATGCTTCCATTATATCACCCCACAAAAAAACAGTTCCTTTATAGGGAACTGTCTGGAAACCATCGGTCTCCTTTTTCTTTTGCTCGCTTTCTGTCTTTCTTAGCAACTACATAAATGCAGATTGCTACAATAACGATTGCTCCTAATGAAAGGAAAAATACTTGCATGGCAGTGGGGGTTTTGTTAATTACTTGGTAATACTTGCTGTCCTTGCAAATCTTCCCATTCTTTCTCGGTCAAAAAAGTGTTAGCAGAATAAGTACAATTCGGACATTCACATTTTACAATAAAGTAAAATTTCGTTACTCCGATTTGAGTAAGTGTTTGAGGGGTCATGCACTTGCAAAATTTACACATTTTTAAGCGAGTGATTGGCTCTTTATTCATTGTGTCAAAGTTTTAGGTCGTATTAATTATACACCCAAACAAAAAGCGCCTTTCGGCGCGTGATGTTAGTGGTGAGAGGAGTTGTGTCTGAATATTAAAAAATTTTTATTAGCTTAATTTAATTGTTCGCAAGTTTCTGTGTAAGGGAATTACTTGCAATTCCCAAAAAGAACGGGCAATTCTTTCCACTACTCGAACTGCATGGATATTATAGCACGGAGTAGATAGCAAAAAATCCCCCAGAGGAAGGAAAGGGGATTTTCAGCCTAAAATATGTTTACAATCTTGATTCATTAAGATTGCGTTCTGATTATAGCACGTCTACTTTTTAACCGCCACGCTTTTCTTTGCTGGCGCGTTATCGTGAGGGCAGGGGCAATTTACACACTTGCTACACCCCATCGGAGTTCCTTTGGGCGCTGGACAATAAGGGCAAAAACCTTTTGGGTAAAAGTAAGAAACCTTCTTTCCGCACTTTAGACAAATTGTATCTGGTTTTGACATTGAATTATTATACTACATTAATTTATTAATACAAGCGATGAATAAAACTCCCACGATTCCATCGGGAGTTAAATGGTTAGCTGTTTGGAAAAGTTTTACTGCCTTCAATGAAAGACTCCCAAAGAAATTAGTTTCGTTCCCAGCACTCCCAGCTCCACTAAGAGCGAGTGGGAATCCGTGAGTATTCAAAAATTGTTGAAGTTTTTTAACATCAGAATCAGTCATTCCCGCATGTAATGTTTTAGTAAATTGAAATGGAGGAATCACTGGAGGTGTTGGTAACTGATTATTGAAGACAAGAGTCCAGACTTGAAAAACATTTTTTGTTGTGAAATATTCTTCACCGAGCCATTGCCATCCTAGCTGTCCGACACCAACGCCCCAAGAGTTTGGGAATCCGATGTATTTTCTACCATTTATCATTTTAATTTTACAAGCAAAAATCCAGTGTCTCCAAACGATAGCCGAAGGCGGGGTCGGAAAAACGCCAGACCAACTTCCATTATTTTCGCCATTTACCCCTAGAACTACCCCACCACAATTTGCGATTGCTTGGGCGACTGAATCAATATCGGGATTGACGTTCGCATAACTTAAAGCTCTGTCTATCTTTGCGTTTGCTCTAATAACATCTGTAATATCACCCACTTGTTCGTAAAATGATTCTGGCGCTGGCTGTCCGTTTAAGTACGAAGAACAGATTGCTTCATCAGCGAAACCTTGCTTAACCGCAATGTCGCAGTTGTCGCGCCCATTTGAACCGCCACTTGGCGGAACGAAAGTTTGAGCGTAAATAAATTTGGCAGATTTTTCAGTGAAGACTTTGTCTGTCATGCAATCCAAAACTTCTCCGTAATAAGCCCAAGCTTGCCCACCGCAAGAACCCGAACCATTTTGATTTTTGATTGGAAGTTTAAAACCGATGATACTTTCAATATCGTATTCTTTGCTCCAATCGTAAGGAGGTAAAGCTAACCCTAGTTGGTTAAATTGAAAGTCTCTATTGTCTACGCTGTCGGGGATTGCCCCGTGTCCAAAATTTTCTTCATTCATAATTATTTTACGATATATTTTATTGCTGTTTCGACTCCTACTAATCTTTCACCTTGCGCGTTTAATTTTATTTCTATTCGGTCTACCGTTTCAACAAGTCTCGGAAGCTCGTGTAGATGATTCACCATAATTTTGTCTAATTTCGTATTCAAAATATCGAAACTATCTGTATCTGCGCTAACTTTTTTTGTCTGCGTTCCCCGAAGTCTGCCTACTATGCCAGTATTTCTTACTAATTGAAGAATCACTATTACAAGTAGGGCTATAACACCAAGCGGAGAAATTGTTTGAGCAAATAATAATATTGATTCCATCTACTGTTCCCCACCTTTTTAGGATTAATGGTTAGATTATAACACGGGCTATAAAGACGAAATCTTTTTCCAGTTCTTTAGATTAAAACTGTGGCGACCATTGAGCCAGTTATAGATGGTCTGGCGCGAGACCTTCAAGATTTTGGATGCTTCGGTGATTGTTTTGCCTTTCAGAAAGGCTTTGAGTTCTTTTATTTCGTTCATATTAGTGTTGTTCATAATCCACGACTTATTACTTGGATGATGTTTTATTTTTCCCTCCATTTTAATTCCCCTATCTATTTTATTGCCGATAGGGAAGGCGTTAGTTTATTAAGCGTACCAAGAACAATAATGCTTCTGGGTCTCTGTCGTTGGATATAAGTAAGAGTAAGAAGTTAATTTGAATGTTCTAAGAGTTTGTGGAGGATATTGTGTTTCATCTAAGAAAGAATCCTTAACCGCAACCCTGTCATCAGCCATTCCGTGTGGCATTGTAGAATCTTTAACCGTTGCGCTGTGAATCTGTTTGACGGTGAAAGTCTTTCCCTTCTTTTCGGTTACTTGGTAAAAATCAACATTTGTTTGTTCGTAACCCCACGAACTATAAAACAAATCTCCAATCTTCATTTCCGCAAGTGCTTTGTCAAACTTTTCTTTTCTCTCAACTTTATTTTTTTGTTTTCTTTCTTCAAAACTCATTAAGCTACTGATTGAAGTTTTGATTTTGTTCTTCATATCCTCTACGTTTCTAAAACTGTTATACCAAGCGTGATTTGTTTGTTTCCCGATAAAGAAGATTGCTTGTAATCTTGAAACATCAGCGTAGCAAGCGAACATATCTTTCGGGTAGTCTCCGAGTTCTGGAGTGAACTGAACGAAACCAGTTGGGATGAATCTTGTTTTGTTTTTTAACATATTTTATTCCGCCATAGGCGATTAGTTTTAATAAGTTGTCTTTAGTTATCAATGAGCGACCTATGTAATAAGTGTATCAGATTGCTATATCAATGTCAAGTTTTATTGACACCTATTTAAACCATATAGAACAAGGGTTAAATAGAATCCGACAAGAGCATTTTGCAATATGTGGATAAACTGTGGATTACTTTTTAGAGTTTGCGAGATTAATATTGTACGATTTTGAATCATCGTAACCCTTAAAAATCTTTTTCAGCGCCTTAACTCTTGCCAAGTGCGCATCCAACACTTTGATTGTGGAATCTAAAGTGTGTTCCTCTGGGTCTCCGAATTTTCCAAATTTATCATTAATGTTTTTCATATATTTTTATCGTAGCACACCTTGAATTAAAAAGCAAGTCAATATGTTAATAACTACTTTGGTGGAAGTGTTAACGTCTTATCAAAGTTAATCGGTATCGAGAATTTAACATCCTGTCCGCCCACGTTTACTTGACTAAAAAATTGAGTTTGAGTTGGGTCAAAGTTTATGTTCGTCAAATCGGCTGGGTGATAAGTACCATTTTGATAGATGTAGCCCTTCGGTGTCAAAACTGATTCTTGATTGAATAACTTTCCATAATCCAAAGCTTGCGCGTTCGTCATGTCTGGAACTAAGAAAGAATTTTCTGCACCTTTACCATAATTTCCTGTTACTGGAATCGGATTGAATCCATCTGCCTGTAATTTTGCTACAAGTTTATCATTTAAAACTTTGTTTGCTTCTGGAGTCAAAGTCTGGTTCATCGGATTTTCTGCTGTGAGGATTCCGTATTGAGATGTTGCCAACGGAGAAGTCGCTGGGTTGGAAAACGCTTTGACTGCATCATTCGCTATTGGACTTGCTGGGTCTATTACGGGAGCGACTGCGGATGCAACTGGAGCAGAAATTCCTTTATCAATGGTGTCTTGAATCACTCTTTGTGTTTGTTCGATAGGTGAACCAACCACGATATTCTTTGCTGTTTTTACTGCCCAATTTTTAACATCTCCAAGTGAAGACGGGATTCCAGAACCAGATGGATTGTCTTTAAGAATATTTAAGAGTGACTCGCCCTGCGCATTTCCAGAATCTTTCATTGCTTGGAGAGCCAACACCGCTTTGTCTACAACTGGTACGCCAGAAATATCTTCAAGTTTTAACAAGAAATCTTTTTTGCCACCGTTGAGTGCGGACTTAATCGCGGACTTCATCACTGAAACATCTTTTACGAAAGTACCATCGGCATTTTGTTTTCCGATAAATCCTTTGTTGTCAGTCAAGAACTGTGAAAGGTCGGCGTATTTTGCTTTGGCATCTGCGAAGGCTTGGAAAACTGGGTTTACATCTGGCGTTAGTTGAGTTCCGAGGTCTCGGAGATTTTGCTGAATGATTCTTTCGGCATCTGTTGTACCGATGATGTTATTTGCTTGCTTGTAGACGTTTAATTCTTTCGGTACACGGGATAGGAAGGCATCCAACTCGCTTGCTGTTGGTGTATTCCCAAGCGCATCTAATTTATTTACATAATCATTTAAGATTTCAACGTCTTGCTGGGTGATTTTACTTGTAGAAGATGCGACAACGGAAGGCGCGCCACTTTCAAGCGTGTCGATAGTGATTCCACTCTTAGCAAGATTGGTTTCAAAGTTTAGTAACACGTCTGTAATATCTGTTGGTGTAGTACCTAATTTTGCCATTTCAGAACCCATAATAGCTCCCGCATCTCTGCGTTGCTGGATTACATTCGTGATTGCTTGGGAGTAGTCTGTTTTACCTACAACTGAAAGTGCATCACCTTGTTTTGCATCAAGTTTAAGAGCTGATTCTTGGGCAACATATTTATTGTACTCATCAAGAGGATTCGCAACACCTGTGGTGGAGTCTTTCGACATGGTATTTAATCTATCAATAGATGATGGAAGATTTTTAGGGGTACTAGAAGCCGAAATTTTAGATTGAATAGCATCTTTCAAACCGATAGCGGTATCTTTGATTCCATTTCCGATTGTACTAAGCATTTTAAATGGCACGTCTACTGCATCATTCACAGCGTTTAGAACGTCTGTGCCACCCGTGCCAGAGCCGAGAGTCGCTTTATCTGCTACGGTCTGCGCTCCATCTGCAATCGCTTGCATAGAAGCTTTAACACCGTCTGGGATGTGACTGGAGATAGCATCAAACAAAGGAGTGCCATACTTTTCGAGAGCTTTTGAGATTGTCGGAGCGACAGCATTGAATCCTACTTCCAAAACTTTACCGATGATTGCACCTTTCACTGTATCAAGAACTGCATTGTCGGCAGTTTTATTGCTCTCCATTGCTTTTGCTCCTGCCTTCGCGCCGAAGTAAGTAGCGGAACTTAATCCACCAGAAAGTCCGAGGGTATCAGCTAATACTCCAGAAGCTTCACCCGCAATTTGTTCAGTTGTTTTATTTACAGAAGGAATAATGTCGGCAAGATTTCCACCATAAGCGCTTGGATTTTCTGCCATTATTGTTTTAATAAGAGCATCTGTGTGGGTGGTATCTTTTCCTTGCGATTTTAGAAGTTTAGAATGGTCAGAAAGTGTTTGAATATCTGCGGAGTGACTTGCACTGTTTTTTGTCGCTATATCAGTCGCAGTCGGAGCGTAGATTGCATCTGCGATTGAGTTCCCAAATCCTTTTACTGAACCTAGCAGTCCACCTTGCGGAGCTACTGCGGGAGTGGCTGGTGTAACTGGAGCATCCACAGGCTTAACAGCTTGGTCGTAGGAATCCCAAGCATTTGACTGCGAAGCTGGAGGTTGATTGATTGGAGTAGCACCTTTTAATAACCCACTTGATTGAAGCCATGATGATGCCTGTGAAACTATTGGGTCTTGGGAAGTATTAGCCATTATATTAATTTATTATTCTTCATCGTTTGTAATATCTGTGATGGAGACATAGCTGGAAATTGTTTTCTAAGCCCTTGAACAATAGAATCATTCTGTGCGCTTGCTTTCCCAAAAGTTGTGAGGGTTTGAATATCCTCGGCTGGAGTAGTTCCGCCATTAAGAGTAGCTTGTCTTGCTGGGTTGTTTGAATCTAATTGGAGAGGGTCGGTTTGTTTGTAGAGATTATTATTTACGCCATTAATAGTATTGCTGATATTAGTTGCTTCCTTCAAGAGTGTCTTCATCATATCTGCTTGCGCGGTCAAGGAAGCGTTCTTTGGGATTAAACCAGCACCCGCCATTTTGTCATAGACAGTAGTTCCACTTGCATTTCTAACAGCCAAAAGATTCCCTGCTTCTTGTTGAAGGGTTGTATTCTGTAAATAATATGTGAGAGTTGCGGGGTTTCCAAAAAACGCATTAATACTATTAATCGCATCGTTGATTATTGGCGGAGCGAACTGGTTTATATTCGCGGTAGTTGCATTTGCTAAGTTCAATCCAAAGTTCTTTTCGATTGTACCATTCTGCACAGCAAGATTATTCGCTATCGTGTTGTTTTCTTTAATAAGAGTGACGTAACCTTTCAATATCTCTGGGTCTGGAGGTAGAGGATTGCCTGTTGCTGTTGAAAAAAGGTCTCGCGCTCTTTGTGCGATAGAATCAAGTGTCACTTGCGCGCCTTTTGAAACTGAAATTCCCATTGAACGAGTTGAAGGAGTGATACCTTGTAAGTATTGGCTAAGATATAGCATCGCATTTCTGTCGGTTGCATTTGCTGGGTTGTAAGTTGTTTTAGAAAGTAAACCGTATTGAGAATATGGCGCAACTTTACTTTCACCTGCTGGCAATACCAAACTATCCCCGACATTTAATTGAGAAATATCTTTGATTTGAGGATTCAAAGCTTGAATAGTGGCGACATCTGTGCCATTTTTTTGAGCAATCGTATAAGCGGAATCACCAGTTTTGATTGCATAAGTATTCGCTGGTGGGATAGCATTGTTTGTAGTTGCGGGAATTACGTTAGGATTTCCCGCACCAAAAGTTCCCGATGCGATACCTGTTTTTGTATTATACATAGTAGTAATTCCAGTGTTCGGGTCAGTGAAGTGAGAGAAGGAATCCAAAACTTTCGGCTCGAAATATTTTGCGATGTTTGGAATAGCCAAGATTTGCGCCACGCTTGTAGCGCCTGTTAATGCGGTACTGATTTCTTTCGGAAGATTAGCACCATTCAAATTCAAAAGATTCAATTTCACTGTCTCGGTAGCAGTTGTGTCCGCTTTCGCAGTTGCTACTGCTTCGGTTCGCGCATTTAGAACAACAGTTTGAGCATCGGCAAGTTTCTTTTCTGCGGGGTCGGTAATATATTGCTTATTCATTGCGAGCTGGTCTTTGAGATTTGCAATCTGGTCTTCAATCGGCTTGTATTTTAAATCAATCGCCTGTGTTGTTTTTGCGACTGCCGAATTATATCGGGTTGTTGAATTATTTATGTTGGCGGTCATAACATCTGCCAAAGATGATTGAGTAAGCGCCTTAATTGCGTTTTCTCGTAACATTCCAGCCGACTGTGGAGCAACACCCGCATCCGTAGCGCCTGTATTTTGATTATTTTGCTGTACATTCAAAGGAATTGCTTTCGCTTCGTTTGCCAACCCCGCGACATTTGCATTTATATCCCTCATTTGTTGATTGTAAGCATCTAAATTTGCCTGTTCTGCGTTCGCGCCAGTTGAATCCATCAAGTTTGAAGTATCAACCGCCTTATTTGAGTCCTGTGTTTGTAAGGAAGTTATTGAGTCCAAAGTAGATTGGTTTTTAGCGCTCGAAGCATCTGCTTCCGCTTGTAGTTTAGAAACACTTGCTACCGCACTATTGATTATTCCTTGTCCGACTCCGTTCACTGTTAAAGGGTCTGGCGTTGGAGTAACAGTTTTCATCGGCGCTGGAGATGTTAAGCCTGTGGCTGAAACTGATGTTACTGGAGCTTTAGCGACTGGAACTGCTGGAGTACCATATTTTGCAAAAGCTTGCTGTGTTAATACTCCGTATTTACCGTCTGGAGTTCCTAGATTTGCACCTTTAACATTTAATTGAGCCTGTAACTTCATAACACCTGCGGAAGATTCTCCGAAGACTGCTTTTGAAGGGTCTGTATTTGTTGATGCTGTGTAAGATGTTGCCATAAATTTATTTTATATATTATATCACGGTTCTAAAAGTGATTAGACTCTTGTTATTGCTAAAAATGTTTGGTTTGTATCGTTGTAAACTCCCGCGACCGCACCCGAACCTTGCGTACCAAATACTTCAATATAATCTCCCTCTACCAAATCAAGAATATCTGAAATTGAATTAGACTGCTGAAAATTGATAGCACCACCCAAAAACATTCCATAACTGTTTTGAACGCCATTCTTGTAAAGAATAACGTAATAATTTCCACCTCCTGCATTATTGTTGTACCAATTTATTTGAGCAGTTATTAAATATTTTCCAGAAAATGTGACTACAAATCTATGGTTTGAAGCATCCCAAGTTATCCCATCTGCAAAAGTTTTAGTATTGAAAGGTATTTTTGTAGTAGTCGCTGTTGCCATTGTAGTTATTGCCGAACCACCAACGCGCCCGACTGCACCTCCGCCGATTGAAACACCGTTCCTAAAAAATCCACCATTCAAAAGAGATATTGGATTCTGAAATTCTGATTTGTCTATCTGATTGATACGAAAAAACTGGTCGTGTAAATCTGAAAGATTCTTCATGGAAGAAGCCAGCGTATCAACTTGTTTTACAGTGTCATCTAAAAGTTTTTGGTCTTCTGGTTTCATTAGACGTAGGTTTCAAGTGGATTATATTTGTAATTCAATTCATTTATTTGCGCACCGCCCGAAGATAAAATGATGAATTGAAATTCGCGACCTTCACCGAAGGGTGTTCCATCCAAACGCACAGTGGTTTCCTTTATATTCTCTCCAGTAACATTTGTTTCACTTATAATATCTATAAACGAACCGCCATCAATGGAAACTTGCACGCCTACTGTTCCTGAATTTCCGATAGAAGTATATTTAATCGCAACCCCTTCCAAAGTTTTCACTTTATGTTTATCCATCACAGTGTAACGAGTAGTACCCATGCAAGGGTTAATGGTTGTTTTATATTTACTGATACTTGTATATCCTGTGGATTCATTCCAAGTAGTTTCGGAGCGCATCAATATAATACCAGAAGCGGGTGTTGCAAAAGCTCTCCAAAAAACATCACCAATCACAGACAGACCGCCGATTGATGAACCAGAATTTGCACCATTATTTAAGTACCTGTCTTTTGTGACTATATAATTTCCAACTTTATTTTTTCCAAAAGAATACATTGCATCATCATTTGATGCACAAAAATATAGTTTATCTCCACTTTTTGCTTTCACTTTGCTTATAATTGTTGAACTTGTCATCATTATTGACTTGTAAACATTAACCGCACCACCAGAGTACCCTTTAATTTTAAATCTAGTATACAAAGAAGTATAAAAGAAACTTTGTGGAATCATCACTCCAAATAAAACATTATTCAAGTTTTCAAGGACAGTGATATTTCCCTCACCGAAGTTAATAGAAGTTTGGAGAGTATTTATCGTTCCATCCCTACCCCAGAGGTACACCATAGAATCACCAGAGTGTTTTAACGGTGTCATAGCGATAGCAAGGTAAGTTCCAAAGTCCGTGATTGAACTTGCTTCCATACCCAAAGGGAGGATGCTTGCGTAAGTTGTGAGGGTTGCATTATCCCATGATGTAATTGTCGTACCAATAACGATATATAAAACATTATCTTCTGGATGCACTTTTGGTTTTGCAATATTTAAGTTTGTTGAAGCTATCGTACCGCAATTTGTTACAGTTGAATCATCATTTAATCTAAAGAGCGTATAGGTTGTACTGCCATTAAAAGCAAGAGCATAAAAGTGGTCTTTGTAATATACTCCGCTACCTTTTACATAAGCGCCCGAAGCGGAAACTACAACCTGTGTCCAAACAGAAGAAACATCTGTTTTTTTATAAAATGTAACTTTGTTTGAAGCCCCCGACTCATCTCCAACACCTACGATAGTATACGCGCCACCAACTAGACAGACATCAATGTCAGTTAATTGAATATCATTCATCGCTAAAGCGGTTATCGTGTCCAGAATAGAATCCCCGTAAGGAAGTAATTTATGTGGATTAGTAAATACGTCAAAATTCTTTGAGTATTCACATTCATCAGTATTATGTGTTCGCAAATCTTCTGCGTGTCCACCACCAAAATTGTTTATAAGTGCGGTTGTAATAAATTTTTTACGACTTAATTTTATTAATCCAAGATGCGACACTCTTGGCTGTATTTGTATAAATTATATCATATCCGTTATAGAGCAATCGAACTGCTTTCCCTGTCAAAGTATAAAGCTGGACTGTGGCTTTCATCAATCTTTGAACTGTTAATATTACTGGTTCAAATGTAACCGCAAATGTTTGATAGGTTGCGACTAATCTATGTCCATAAACAAATATCGCGTTTTCGAAAGTGACTGCGTAAGTTCTCATGGTGGCGGTCATGTGGCGGACTGCATGGATTAGAGCATCGTAAAAAGTAACCGCGTAAGTCTGCATGGTTGCGAGAAGATGTCGGGCGACTTTAAATAAGGCAGTTTCAAAAGTCATAGAATACGTCTGAACTGTGGCAATAAATTTACGTTGCACAGTAAAAATTGAGTTTCGGAAAGAGACTGCGTAATTCTGGAAGGTTGCAATCATACTGCGCCCATAAATTAAGAATGAATCTTGAAGTGAAAGCGCATAAGTCTGAAAATCTGCGAGCATTGTACGGATAGAAGTAAGAATCGCATCTTCAAAAGTAACAGTGTAGACAGCACAGATACCGAGGATATATTTTCCACCGCGAATTCCAGCAGAAATAAAACTCACTGTATACGTTTGCATGTCGGCAAAGATTTTAACTGCTTTTGTCAAGATAGCATTTTCAAATGTGACAGCATACGTCTGGTAGGTTGCAATCAATTTCCTGCCAGTTTTAAATATGGCAGTTTC
>OCZT010006023.1_pt1 | contig 12039 bp, 9 predicted proteins | sample 1539031 | NCBI WGS metagenome assembly OCZT01 (sample SAMEA3539308, study PRJEB22396) | soil metagenome | biome: tundra; feature: field; material: soil | place: USA | collected 2010-05 | depth 0.15 m
CCACAGTTCCTCAGTCGAAAGGGCATTCCCAGACCCCATCCACGCCTCCGTTTCATGCGTTGGCGCAAAACCTCACATAATGCGTGAAGATTCTCTTGACGAGCGCTTTGGCCAGATGTATACATATGTCCATCTGCAAAGGCCTCGACGGGAGGGCTACAACACCCGGCACAATGCTTCGCCGCAACTAACAATACGGTGGTCTTGGGTGGGCCTGGAAATGAGAAGTCTATGTGACTAGCGGATGCGAAACGGAACATATACGCCGTTGTGATCTTGCTTTGGCGGTAATGACGCCAGCTCTATCGGATATGGCCATGGGCAGGTCGATAGTCGGAAGAGTAACTGACCCCTCAGGCGCCGTTCTAGCGCCCAATCCGCTACCGGCACAACCCCTGATGTGAAGACGAATGAGATCGGCTCCTCTTGCATTCCAAGTTCGCCGCCAGCAGGCTGCTACATATCCGTTACCACTCTTGGCTTTAAAGGTCTGGCGCCACAAAGCGCCAGGCGCTAAGCCGATCGGTCACACACTCTGGAAGGCGTTCACGAGAACCAAGTATCATCAGCTACCGTCCCGGTAACTGATGATCCCCTCCCCGAAAATGCCGAGTGTACTAACAACCAAGGAGTCTGAATTGATTGCGGAAAATGCTCAAGCAAAGTACATCCAGGTTGGGACTATGAAGATAGAGGTTCATCCTAGCAGCAAATGAATTGGATCGGGTTCTGGCCTCCCATTGAGGGTGCCTCGGTTATTTGGACAAGCAGCCTGGTGAAATACATGCCGTTGAAAAGAGGCGATGAATTATGCCGGATGAAATCACTTCTTGCACTGACCGCAGAACGTTCATAAAGCAGGCGGCGGGCACAATGCTCGCCGCAGGAATGACCGCACGCTCCTATGGGCGGATTTCGGGCGCAAACGATCGCATCCGGGTGGCTCAACTCGGATGTGGAGGGCGTAGTCGTGGGCATGTGCGCATGATCCAGTTGGCCTCTCAGAAACTTCCAGTTGAAACTGTTGCTGTCTGCGACATTTGGAGTCTAGCTCGAGAGGCACGCGCGGCCCAGGTCAAAGCGGCCTTCAATCTGGACCCGCAATCCTACAAATACTCCGAGGAAATGCTTGCCCGTCAGGATATCGATGGTGTGATGATCGCCACCGGTGACTTCCAGCACGCCAAGCTTTGCATGGAGGTGGTGCGGGCGGGCAAGGATTGTTATGTCGAGAAGCCGTTTGCCAATGTTATTTCCGAAGCTAAAGAGGCCCGCGATACGGTAAATGCCTCCAGGCAGATGGTCCAGGTTGGCTCTCAGCACCGCAGCGAGCCCTATCAGTTAGCCGTTAGGGACATCGTTCGGTCCGGTCGCATCGGCGATATCGTCCATATAGAACAGGAATGGAATGTGAATGAGGAGCGTTGGCGGTTTGTGGATATGGATACCGGCAATTCCCCTGAGATGGAGCAGGATCGCAACATGGAGTGGAAGAAGTGGCTCTTGGAGAGGAAATCCAAGCTCCGCGAAGAGGATACGGACTGGAATCGGTGGCTGCTAGGCAAACCATACCGCCCCTTCGATCCTCATGTGTATCTTGAATTCCGGCTCTACAAAGAATATTCCTCAGGAATCTTCGATCAGTGGATGAGCCATGGCAGCGACTTGGTGCATCTATGGACCGACGAAGCATATCCCGAGAGTGTTGTGGCCAACGGCGGGATCTATGCCTGGAAGGACGGGCGTGAAAATCCCGACACCTGTGTTGCGGCGGTCACTTACCCGAAGGGGTTTCTCTATACCTATAAAACGGTGTTTGGAAATAGTTTCCGCAGCTTCTCAAGGATTCAGGGGCGTGATGGAACTATCGCAAACTACGGTGGAGAAGGTGCTTCTCTTTTTACTGTCAGTAAAGAGGGTGCCAGGCATGAATGGTCCGGATCAGTAGACTCGAAAGGCGTCCCCATCGTAAGTCCATCCATAGACCAGGAAGCAGTAGTGCAGGTTCCCGGTGCCGAACCTCCAGACTCGCGCGGCCCAGGGGACGACAGCGTGATTCATGTGATGAACTGGCTCAATGCCATGCGTTCGCGAAACCAACCAAACGCAAACGTGGATCACGGATTCTCGGCTTCCATTGTCACAATTATGGCCGCAGAATCTTACTGGAGTGGCAAGAAACTTTACTGGAATCCAAAGACGGAAGAAATAGTAGATCAGCCAATGGCACGAATTCATTGAGGACGATCCGGAGTACCCGGTGACGATCGTCCGCAACCAAACGACACGTCAGTTTCAACGAGTTGAGGAGGCACAATGCATCGGAAAGTTTCAAGTCGCACACTGAGATGCCACCGTTGGATAGCACTCTTCGGCATGGCTATCATGATGCTGGCTCTACGAGGAAATTCGCAGACCGCCGGAACCGGAAACATCCAGGGTGTCGTGACTGATACCACAGGGGCTGTGATTCAAAATGCATCGGTCACGGCTATCAACCCGGCTACGCAGGTAAAACATACAGCAAACACGGACGGCAATGGTCTCTATAGCTTCCCGAACCTTGCCATCGGTTCTTATACCGTGGAAGTGACGGCTTCCGGGTTCAATCGCTACCGCCTATCGAACATTATTCTCGATGTCGGCAGCAGTATTGCTGTTAATGTGAGCATGAAGATCGGGGGAGCAGAACAGACGGTAGAGGTTCAGGCAACCGATCTTTCCCTGCAGACCGAAGATAGTACGCTCAAGCAGACCGTCGACGAGAACACCCTTATGGAGATGCCTCTCAACGGACGGCAAATGACCTCACTCATCACCCTCATGGGCGGGGCTGTGAACGCGAATGAAAACAACGACGTGCAGGGAAGCAAGACCTTTTACAGTTCTGCGGTTATCTCGATTGCAGGCGGACAGGGCAATTTCACCGACTACAGGCTGGATGGCGGCGATCACAACGACTACATGACCAACATCAATCTTCCTTTCCCTTTCCCGGACGCAGTTGCCCAGTTCAGCGTGGAAACCACGGATATGGGCGCACAGAGCGGTCTGCATCCTGGCGGTTTGGTCAATGTGGTCACCCGCTCAGGAACGAACAAGTGGCACGGATCAGCCTTTGAGTTCATACGCAACGACTACATTGATGCGACCAACTTTTTCTCTACGTCGAAGGACGCGCTCCATCAGAATCAATTTGGCGGCACGTTTGGCGGAAGAATCATTCGCGACAAGCTGTTTTTCTTTGGTGGATACCAACGCACCGAAAGTCATCAGAGCCAGAGCCTAACGCCAGCCTATGTACCCACTGCCGCGAATCTACTGGGCGATTTTTCGGTAACAGAAAGTACAGCCTGTCAACCGACCGCCATTCAACTAGTGGACCCGCAAACCGGCACACTATTGGTCAACAATAAGTATTCTGCAACAGCAGGCGTTACTTGGAATCCCAACGTCCAAGCGCTCGCCTTGGACAAATACCTTCCAACTTCGACAAACGCATGCGGTCTTGTGACCTTTGCGATCCCCAATCAGACAGCCGAGAACCAGATTGTGACGCGTGTCGATGCGACCATCAATCCGAAGAACAGTCTGTATGGCCGTTATTTCCTCGATGGCTATCAGCACCCTGCATTCTATTCCCCAACCAACATCCTGATCACCGGCCAGACCGGCAACTATGAGCGTGTCCAGGGACTTACGCTTGGTGAGACATACGTCCTCACCCCCAAAATGGTGAACTCCTTCCATGCCACTGGAACCATACGGGATATCAACCGTGGCCCCAGTGCGACCGGCATCAACCCGGGCACGCTTGGCATCAATATGTATAGTACGGCTCCTGTAAGCCTTAATTTGCAAGTGACAAACAAATGGAGCATATACTCTGGCGCCCCAGCTATCTTCAATGTGAACACGTTCTCTTATGGGGACGATGTCAACTGGGTCCGTGGCAAGCATCAAGTTGGGTTCGGTGGAGAGTTTGCCCGCTCTCAGTTCAACGAGAACAATGTATATCAAGGGAATGGGGCATTCACCTTCACCGGCGTCTACAGTCAATATGGCCCGGCGGGGTCAAGTGCAGGCGGTACAGGCCCGGATGCGAACCTGGATTTCCTGACCGGCTCAATGAATGCCTTCGAGCAGAGCAACCCCCAACAAGATGCGCTGCGTGTTTCGGTACCGAGCGTGTACATTCAGGACACGTACCACGCAACCAATAAGGTGGTGCTGTCTGCCGGGGTTCGCTGGAATCCTGATTATTTTCCTACGGATTATTTTGGCCGAGGTTCAGAGTTTAACATGAGTGCATTCCTGAGTAACACCGTCAGTAAGGTATATCCAAATGCGCCTGCCGGAAGCTTCTACTACGGGGATACTGGAGTTCCGAAGGCATTAACAAAGAACTTACCATGGCAGTTTTCCCCCCGGGTCGGGCTCACGTACGATCCTTCTGGAAGCGGCAAAACGGTATTTCGCGTAGGTGCGGCCTTGGTCTATGATCAGGTCAATCTCTTCATGGGGCAAAACATGAACGAGAATCCACCGTTCTCGGTGTCTGTTACGAACAATCCTGTGAATGCGCCTTTGAACTTCAGTAGTCCGTGGTCTAACGGCACGGTCACCACAAATCCGTTTCCGCTTGCTGCCAAGCCGTCATCCTCCACTGTTTTTCAACAAGGATCTCAATACATCGTGCTTCCAACGACATATCACCCGCCCCTCACGCTGCAATATACTGCAAGCGTGCAGCGGGAATTTGGGCGTGGCTGGCAGCTCCAGATTGACTACGTTGGCAACAGGACAGACTTTAACAGTTACGCTCTCCCGATGAGTGATGCGTTGTACATCCCTGGGACGTGCAACGGAAGTCCGTGCTCCACACTTGGCAATACGGCTTCGCGCTTCGCTCTAACGATTGCCAATCCCACCGCGGGTCCGGACTATGCGGGCGGGGGACAAGGATCGACATTCGTTATTACTGGAGCCAATGCTAGTTATAATGGTATGGTGACTACCATACAACATCGCCTGTCGTCGACTTTTTCCTTTACCGCCAACTATACCTGGTCGCACTGCATTGACATCGCCGACAACGTGGGAGATACCGAGGGAGTCACTGTGCAGAATCCAGAGAATATAAAAGCAGACAAATCGAATTGTGGATTCGACTTCAGACATGTCTTCAATAGCAGCGTTGTGGCATCTAGCCACTTTGCCTTGACTGGCCGGCTGGCTCAGGCTGTTAATCATTGGGAGATTGCCCCGCTGGTTCATATAACGGATGGCGCTCCGTTCACGGTCTTATCGGGAGTGGACAACTCACTCACAGATACCCTCAACGACCGTCCAAATCTGACCAGCCCGAGTAAGGTATACACACATGCGAAGATCGAGAGCGGACAGTCGATTAACGCACAGTATGTAAACGCCTCCGCGTTCACCATGAATGCGATTGGGACATTTGGAGATTCCGGGCGGTATGCCTTTCGCGGCCCCATGTTCTTACAGGTGGATAGCGCTGTGAGCCGCTCCTTCGCATTGCATGACCGGCTGCAAATGACTCTTCGGATCGAGGCATTCAATGTCTTGAACCATCCGAACTTTGCCACTCCCGAGAGCAGCGGCTACATCGGACAAAGCACGGCGTTGGTCTCTCCAACCTTCGGTCAGATCACAGCTACCACTAATGCTTACGGGGCCAGGATTTTCCAAGGAGCCATGAAACTGACCTTCTAAGACGCTTCCCTATCCCACCCGTCCCCCCCTCGGATGGGTGGGGTGAGTGACCCAAAACCAACATTAAGAGAGTTTTATGCGAGAGAGGATTTAGTGAAACAGTTAAGTGATCATGCCATGCATTTTAACGTAGGGACCATGAAGCTGGAGGTTCATCCCAGCAGGCAGGCAGCGGGCGCGGCAGCTGCCCAGGCCGCTGCAGAAGAGCTTCACCGGCTAGATCGACTCGGCATAAGCATCGGAGTGATCTTCGCCACGGGTGCCTCGCAATTCGACACGCTCGATGCCCTGACTGCGATTCCCGGCTTGCCGTGGAACCATGTGCGGGGATTTCACATGGATGAATACGTCGGCCTCGATGAGAACCATCCCGCGTCGTTTCGTCGCTACCTGCGCGAGAGACTAACGCAACGCGTGGCTATGCGCGAATTCCAGGAGATGGACGGGAATGCTGCGGACCTCGATTTGTTTGGCCGAGAATACGTTCAAAAGCTAAACCTCGCGGAGCCGAAGCTCTGCCTTCTCGGAATCGGTGAAAACGGGCACCTGGCATTTAACGATCCCTCAGAGGCGGATTTCAATGACCTTCAAGCGATCAAGGTGGTCACTCTTGAGGATGCGTGCCGCCGGCAACAGGTCTCGGAGGGTTGGTTTGCGAGCCTGGAAGAGGTGCCGAAACAGGCTCTAACACTCACCATTCCGACCTTGTTCCGTGTACCGAAATTGATTGTTTCGGTTCCTGATGGCCGCAAGGCCGAGGCTGTCCGGCGTACTCTTGAAGACCCCATCGCGACGGATTGTCCTTCGACCCTTCTCCGCACTCATCCGGACGTGACGCTATATCTGGACGTGGATTCAGCGGCCGAATTGAATGGTGTGTCCTTACCCCGTTAGACTTCGTGTCTACAGTAATCGAGTCGGTGCCTGGAGGGAATGGAATGCTTGAAAATGCTTATAACGGAATCGATCGCCGAACGTTTGTGAAGGAGGCGGGAGTAGCGATGCTCGCCGCAGGCATGAGTGCCAAATCCTATGCGCGTATCCTCGGGGCGAACGATCGCATTCGTTTAGGTCAACTTGGCTGCGGAGACCGCAGTGAAGGGCATGTGCACATGGTCGCACTTGCCAGCAAACAGATGCCGGTGGAAACGGTTGCGGTCTGCGATCTCTGGAGCCTGGCACGGGAGCACCGGGCGGCTCAGGTAAAACGATTGTTCAATTTGGAGCCGCAGAGCTTTAAGTACTCTGAAGAAATGTTGGCGCTTAAGGATATCGATGGCGTGATGATCGCTACAGGGGATTTCCAGCACGCCAAGTTATGTGCGGAGGTGGTGAAGGCGGGAAAGGATTGCTATGTGGAAAAGCCGTTTGCCAACGTGCTCTCCGAGGCCATTGAGACGCGCGACCTGGTGAAGCAATCCAAGCAGATTGTCCAGATGGGAACGCAACACCGCAGCCAACCCTATCCTCTCGCGGTGCGAGATATGATTCGTTCGGGGCGTATCGGCGACATTGTCCATATCGAGCAGGAATGGAATGTGAATGAAGAGCGATGGAGATTCACGCCGATGGACACCGGCTACAGCAAGGAAATGCTGATGGACATCAACATGGAGTGGAAGCAATGGCTCTATGGTCGCACATCGCAGCTTCGAGAAGAGGACACGGACTGGAAGCGGTGGCTGCTTGGGAAGCCCTATCGCCCGTTCGATCCGCATGTCTATCTCGAATTCCGGCTCTATAAGGATTTCTCCTCAGGAATCTTCGATCAGTGGCTCAGCCATGGCGCCGATCTGGTGCATCTCTGGACTGACGAAGCCTATCCGGAGAGCGTCGTTGCCAACGGCGGGATCTTCATCTGGAAGGACGGGCGTGAAAATCCCGACACCTGCGTCGCTGCCGTTGTTTATCCGAAGGGGTTTCTCTACACCTATAAGACGATTTTTGGAAACAGCTACCGGAGCTTTTCCAGGATCCATGGGCGGGCAGGCACCATCGAGAATTATGGCGGTGAGGGGGCGTCCCTTTTTACGGTGACCCGCGAAGGGGGGAGGCAGGAATTCGATCCCAACGACGATGGGCCGGTCTATACCGGGCTCCCCATCGTTGGTCCCGCGAAGGATGGGGAGGAGATTGTGCGCGTTCCCGGCGCCCCGGCGCCCAACTCTCTCGGTCCGGATGATGACGATGTAGGTCATCTGGTGAACTGGCTTAAGTCGATGCAGACGCGCACCCAGCCGAACGCCACCGTCGACCATGGCTTCTCGCATTCGCTTGTGTGCATCATGGCTGCCGAGTCTTACAGGAGCGGCAAAAAGCTGTATTGGAATCCTCAAAGCGAACAGATCGTCGATCATCCGGTCGGAGATCACGCCGTCTGATCGAACCTGCAGCCTCTTTGATGCGAGGGTCGCACTGAATATCACAATCTGGCGGCGATCGTTCGTTCGCCGCCAGCTCAAGACCACCATGAACCTCATACGAGGGTAGGGCAAATGAATGTCAACCAGCAAACGGGGAAATTGCCTAACCCTCGTAAATTGGGACGCGTGCGGTGGTGGATTGTTTGGACGCTATTCTTTTCGACTGTGATCAACTACATCAGTCGTCAAACCTTCTCGGTTTTAGCGCCGTTGATTACGGCGCAATATCATCTGTCGCACACGGACCTGGCGACAGTTCTTGGGGCGTTTCAGGTTTCTTATGCAGTTACATGGCTTCTCGGTGGCATCTTTCTTGATGCCGTAGGGACGCGGATTGGGCTGGCCCTGGCCGTCGTCTTCTGGTCCATCGTCAACATCTTTACAGGTTTCGCCACATCCGTCTTCGGCTTCGCGGCTTTTAGATTTCTCCTGGGGATTGGGGAGGGCTTTAACTGGCCGGGAGCCAGCAAGACAGTTGCCGAGTGGTTTCCCAGCCAGGAGCGCAGCCTTGCGGTGGCTATCTTTGATAGCGGCTCCAGCGTGGGAGGAGCCGTGGCGGCGCTGTCTATTCCTTTGATCGCATTGGCTTTTGGTTGGCGATCAGCTTTCGTGGTTTCAGGGCTGCTCGGCGTTGTCTGGCTGCTGCTGTGGTTGCGCGTCTACCATCCATTGGACCGTCATCCAAGGGTGACGCCGGAGGAAGTTGCGTATATTCGCGCAGGCCAGGAAGTACCTAGTATCTCTGCGGAGCGCGGCCCACGGCGTTGGCTTAAGCTCGCCCGAGATCGCAATGTATGGGGCATTGTCCTTGGCCGCGCACTTACTGATCCCATCTGGTGGTTCTACGTGTTTTGGCTGCCCCAGTATCTGAGCGATGCGCGCGGATTCAGCCTGAAACGCATTGCCCTCTTTGCCTGGATGCCGTTTGTCGCTGCCGATCTCGGAAATTTCACTGGCGGCCTGATTTCCGGCTATTGCATTCGCAAAGGCATCCCAGTAGTACGGGCGCGCACATGGATATGCGCAGTCAGTTGCCTGCCGATTCTTGCGGGCATTCCCGCCGCCAGCGTGCACAATGTCTATGCCGCGCTGGGGCTGATCTGTATTGCCCTATGGGGTTACGCGAGTTGGTCCACCATGGGCCTGACATTGCCCTCTGATCTGTTTCCCCAGGATGTTGTGGCCACGGTTACAGGACTGAGTGGACTGGCAGCAGGTCTGGTCGGCGTAATCTTCACGTTTGCCGTCGGAATTATGGTCGATCACTTTTCCTACGGACCCGCGTTTCTGGCCGCAGGACTGCTGCCCCTCTTCGCAACGGCATGTTTATTTTTGTTGATCCGCGCGCCCAGCCCCAAGGGCTAACCAAAAGCGGCCAATGAGAATGGCCTCGGACATCAGCTCAGGCGGGGACATTCACGTGTCTTCACAGTTACTTTGCACCAGCAGTTTCTGGATAGAAAGATAACAGAATCAACTGGGGGTTGACCCGCGCACCAATGACCAAGGTCTCGTGATGACCGGTTCATTTTCCAATCTGGTGTTGGCCGGACTGGCTCTGGCCCAGGCGGACGCGGTCGCGGCCACGGTGGACGAGTTGAGTACGCGCGCGATTGCATTGGTCCCCGACATCGATCGAGCATGCCGGCGCGTGGCGGATCGCACCCATGACCGGATCGTGATTTTGTCCTCATCGCCCCTGCTTGGATGGGCCCGTGAAGCCGGACTCAAGACGCTCGAGATGACGGCTGGCCACTTCCCCGTCATCACCGAAACACATCTGGGGCTGCGGCATGGACCTATGGTGAGCGCTACGCGAACCTCATCTTGTAGTGCGCGGTTTTGAGTGGCAGTCTCTATGCATGTGCTGGAGAGTGAAGGCCACTTGGGCGGAAAGTGGAATGGAGCGTTGCCCTACCAGCAATGTCGGGTTCATGCACGGTGATTCGAGCGAAGACGAAGGACGCGGTGGGAAGCCGGGACTGGCGGGGAAAGAGGACAGGTCCGCCAAGATGCGGGAATACAAATTTCTCATACCTTGGCAACCTCGGGCGGTTTTACATGTCGCCCCGACCACGTCGGCAGCCAGAGTGAATCTGGTTCACGCTGTTCATTTCGATCCCGCCTTGAGGCTTGGACTGCGTCTGGTGCAACGTGCACAAGAAGGCGGCGAATCCGGTGCCAATCAAGTCGATGGTCCGCCGTGATCAATGAACATGGGCGGCCACTAGTATCACGGATTCAGACGGGGAGCCGTCGGCGAATCAGGGAGTGGACCCGACGATCAGCCGCACACGGAGACTGGCTTGGAGCCGCAGACTAAGCCCTTCGAGTAGAAGATTCGTGATTTGTGCCTGACGGACCGTCCGATACATGTCCACCCTGGACAGGTGACAAGTGGAAGTGTCGCGGCTCGAGAAACGGGTCAACTGTCAATGGGGGCAGTTTGGTCAACATGTCCACACCCGCTCGACACTGGCGTGTAGGGTCCGCGACTCGCCGCGGTACCCATCTGAAGGTATGGACAAGCCAAGGACATAGCACGGGATTTTCGACCATTTTTCGAAAACTGTCTGCAGTGGACAAGTAACGCTAAACAACAAACAGGCGCCCGTGCGCAGCGGTGTTTGTCTTTGATTGCCTGGAGGTTAGAGCAAGATGGGGGGTTCGAGAGCTTGTGAGGGGGTCGGAATCCGGGACAGCTGCCTTTGGTTTGCAGGTGGCGCAATCTGCTATGCGTTCGCTTTTTTATTCTCTGTATTGGCCAGCGGCGAATATTTTGCCTTGGGAGGCAGCCTTGCGATCTTCTCCGTATATCTTGTCGCGATTCATTCACCCTTTAGAACCCCGCCTTCCCTCAACGTTCTGCTTGTGGTGACCGGTTATGCGCCGGCATTTCATTCGAGCATGGCGGGGACCCAGGGATGGATCTCCCTGACAAGCGTACCGGCACTGGAATCCGTTTTCGGATATGTCCTAGCTGCGACGGCCTGTCTGGTTGCATCTGTTCTCATCACGACGAAGCAGGATTTTTGACCCTCCTGAAAGGAAGCCGTAGCAGCCAAGGCGTTCAGCGGGTTGCAAATCGCCAACTCACTCGTTCAACGATGCAGCCAGATAACACTCCCGGTTCGGACTGTGGTCGGATCACCGCCCATCCGGAAGTTACCCAAATTCGGTGAGATGGCGTCCGTCTACCAGATGGAGTAGTCCGACCTCGCTGGCATCTGCTCCGCCCCATTGATCTTCAATTGGAATCAAGTCTTGCACTTCGGAGTGGGACCCACCCTCACCTAGCCGCTCCCGTCATTGGGCTTGTACGACTGGGTGCCCGCGCCAGCTACTTGTGATTTCTCATGTTCGCAGCACAGCGCGGAACCGCATTTCCGAAGTGTTGAACTCGCCCAGCTCGGTGTTGCGGAAGAAGACGCGGTGCACCTCTTCATCCATCTGTTCCAATCCGATCTCTTCGTTGCGCAACACTTCGCTGACGAAAACCCGGCCCTTATGCCAACTGATGTCTCCGCTGTTGTTCACTCTCCGTGTCTGGAATGATCTTGGGTATTGAAAGCTTGCTACCCTGCTGGGGAGCAGGCGAGTGCTAGGTACGTAGATGCTCCCCGGCGTTTCGTTCGCAAGAGCCTCATGCGGGCGCTCATGGTTGAAGATAAGGCGGAATCGATCAAACTTCTTTTGCTGCGCGGGCACCGTGCGTGCTGGCGGCTTCGCCGTATCTTCCTTAAGCGTGCGATGCATCCGTTCGTGCCTGCCGTTTTACTGAGGCCGACCTGGCTGAATGCGTTCGTGAACGATGCCGAGCTTCATCCAGCCCAATGATAGCTTCGATAGACCTAAAAGTCCGAGGCCTGCGAATGGG
>OCZT010006025.1_pt1 | contig 12038 bp, 14 predicted proteins | sample 1539031 | NCBI WGS metagenome assembly OCZT01 (sample SAMEA3539308, study PRJEB22396) | soil metagenome | biome: tundra; feature: field; material: soil | place: USA | collected 2010-05 | depth 0.15 m
AAGACGGCACTCGATCCGGATCGGATGCTGAATCCCGGCAAAATCTTCTGACAGAAACCGCGCGAACGACCCGCGGGTTCACGGCCTGCGGGTGTTCAGCCCACCTGGCTGATCAGTTCCTCGGTCACGACGCGTTCGACCTTTTCAGTCTTGCTCCTGATCCGGTACCGGGGTCGTCCGTCCGCCTCGATCGGCAGGCGGGCGGTAATCGTATAGACGTCTTGTTGCTTTGGGACATCGCGACCCTGCGGTCCCTGAAGGTGGAAAAACACGTCGTCATTGATCGCGTAATTGTATGGCATGGTCGCCTCATTTTTTCAGTTTTGGCAGGTCGATGCGCTCATCGGAAAATTCGGGTGGGCCCTCTGTGAGCCTGCGTATGCGGCGTTCGCGTTCTTCAAGGGGAAGCGACGGATCGAGCAATTGGCCGATCTGCCTTGCCGCCAGATCTTCGATTTCAACGGGACCGCGCCGGGCGGAGCCGGCGGAATCGGCAGATGGCGTGGAGTCTAGGCCAAGCTCTATTAGCTGACGAATAGCGTCGGAACGGATCGTGTCATGCGCTTCCGCCCAGGCATCGACATCGGCTGTAAGTTTTTCCGACATTTTCACCGCACTGATTGCATCGCGGCCCGTGCCCGGACGGATCGTGTTGTCAGGACTTTTTTTGGTAAAGTCGGGCACGTCCCCCTCAAATCCGCCGATCAACAGATTAAATTAACCGCTTTTCGTCCCAGGCGATTTGACTTCGATCAATGACGGTAGGCGCAGGGGCGTATTGCAGGAACCGGTGATCAATAAATCTTTTTGTACAGACACTTAAGAAAGCCAGGAACACCAGCGCCGGGAAACGACAATTCTTGTACTCACAACCCAGAGGTTCACAGGTTCAAATCCTGTCCCCGCAACCAGACACATACCCCTTTGTTTGGGCGGCTTTTTTATTCAATATCCGCGAGCGGCGCGCCAATTCATGCGCTGGGCGCGAAACCGAATTCAAGCCCGGCCGTATCTATCTGACGATTTCAAAATCCGGACGATCCCGCACCCATGACCACGCCCGGCGGCAGCGATAAATTCTACGGCGGCATTCCGGTCTTTCGCGGCTTCGGCAGCCTGATGGACCCGGCGCTGTATTCGCCGTTGCCGGATGATTGGAGCATCGGTGTCGCCGATATCGTGGAATCGACCCGGGCGATCGCGGAAGCGCGTTACAAGGCGGTCAACATGGCCGGCGCCGCCGTGATCGCGGCGATCACCAATGCGCTTGAGGGCCGGGAGTTTCCGTTCGTGTTCGGCGGCGACGGCGCCAGCTTTGCGGTGTCGCCTGACGATCTCGAGCGCGCCCGCGATGCGCTGGCGGCGACCGCGATCTGGGTCAAGGACGATCTCAACCTGGTGATGCGGGTGGCCCTCGTGCCGGTCGCCGCGGTGCGGGCGCAGGGCCTCGACGTCCGCGTCGCCCGGTTCGGGCCGTCGCCGAATCTGTCCTATGCGATGTTTTCCGGCGGCGGGCTCGGCTGGGCTGAAGCCGCGATGAAGCGCGGCGAGTTCGCGGTGCAGGTAGCGCCATCGGGCACGCAGCCCGATCTCACCGGGCTGTCGTGCCGGTTCGAGGAAATTCCCTCGGTGCGCGGTCTCATCCTCTCCGTGCTGGTCGTGCCGGCGCGCGGTGCCGACGCGAGTGCGTTTCGCAAGCTGATCGAAGACGTCATTGCGCTGGTCGAGCGCAGTCCGGATGCGGGGCGGCCGGTGCCGCCGGGCGGCCCGCCGCTTCGATGGCCGCCGGCCGGCGTCGAATTCGAGGCCCGCGCCGCGCGCGGAGGTTCGCTGTTCAAGCGGCGCGCTTTCGTACTCGCCCACACGTTGTTTGCGTATGCGGTGATGCGCTTCGGCATCAGCGTCGGCGGCTTCGTTCCGAAGACCTATGTGCAGCAGGTGGTGGAGAATTCCGATTTCCGCAAATACGACGACGGATTGCGGATGATCCTCGATTGCACGGGCGAACTGGAGCGCGCGCTGACGCAGCGCCTCGCCCAGGCTGCTTCCGCCGGGATCGCAAGATACGGCCTGCACCGGCAGGACGCGGCGATGATGACCTGCTTTACGCCGTCCGCGCTTCGCAGCGATCACGTGCATTTCATCGATGGCGCGCGCGGCGGCTATGCCTCGGCGGCGACGGCGTTGAAGGCGACGCCGGCTTGAATTTAGCCGCGCGATCGAAATTTCACCGCGCGGACCGCGTCCAGGTCTCGCCGCCGCAGAGCGCGCCAACGCAGCCTTCGACTTTCAACGTGTCCGGGCCCGACACCGAAATGTTGCTGACATAGCTGTTGCCGTCATCGGCGTTGTAGATCTGGCCGGACCATTTGTTCGGACCTGAGGGCCGCATGCCGCTGAACAGCGGAAGCCCGATCATCGGGCGTCTTGCCAGCGACGGATTGGGATTCTTGTCGTCGACAAAAGGCTTGCCGGTGGCGGGATTGCTGGGGTCTTTCAGCCAGACCACGACCCCGCAGATTCCGCCGCCGCATTTGCTGACACGCACCTTTGCATCGCCCGCCTGCGTCAGCCAGAGACCGCTCACCTCTCCGCCAGCCTGGGCTTTCGCGGGCGGCGCGGCAAGCAACGCGGTCAAAATCGCAATGATGAAGCCAAATCTGCAAGCCATAACCTCTCCCCGAGAAACAGGCCTGCATAACAAGAAATCGAATTTGTGCAATGCCATATCGGCGGTCGCGCGGATCATCTGCCCCAGCGGGTCAGGCGAATGGAGGCGGCCGTGCTGAGGCCGAATACGATCATGGCGCCGCCGACCAGCGCGAACAGCGTCCAGGCCGGGGCGTCGATCGACGCCAGCCACCAGCCACCGATGCCGACCATCAACAGCCTCACGGTCGACGCCAGCACCGGGCCCCCAACCTTCGCAGCACCTTGCGAGGCGAAATAGAGGCAAACGCCCATCCCGAAAAAGCCGAAGGCCGGACCCGCCCATGCGAAATACGAATTGGCCGCCGCGATGACGCCGGGATCGCCGGTGAACAACGAGACCCAGAGCGCCGGTTTGACCGCCACGATCAATCCGACCAGGCCGACGCTCAAGCCGGCCGCGGCGCCTGCGGTCCATGCCACCTGGCGCGCCCGCGTCACGAGGCCGGCGCCAACAGCCATGCCGACCATCGGCACCGAGGCAACACCGAATGAAAACGCAATCGGAATCAGCAGGAATTCAAGCCGCGAACCCATGCCGTAGCCGGCCAGCGTCTCGGTGCCGAAGCCGGCCACGATTTTGGTGAAGATCAGGATGGTGAGCACGCTCTGCAGCGGCGACAGGCATGAGACCGCGCCGACCTTCAGGATATCGATGAACATGCCGCGTTGAAACGTGAATGCGGAGAAATTCAGCTTCAGCCGGCTGCGGCCGCTGATGAGGTACCACAGCAGAAAGATCGCCCCGAGCGAGAACGCAATGAGTTGCCCTGCGGCCACGCCGCGCATTCCGAATTGCGGCAGGCCGGCAAGGCCGAGACCGAGTGCGCCGCCTACAACGATCTGAACCAGCGCTGCGACCATGAGGGTTGCCGACGGCAGTCTCATGTCGCCGGTGCCGCGCAGCACCGATGCCAGCGTGTTGACCAGCCAGATCGCGACGGCGCCGGAAAACAGCACCTGCGAATAACTGCAGGCCTCTTCGAGCACGCGGCCGCGTCCGCCCAACAGCGAGAACAGCTGCCGCCCGAACAGCAGCATCATCACGGTGAAGAAGAGCCCTCCGCACGCGCCGATGATGGCCGCGTGCAGCGCAAGCGTTGCCGCGCGATCGCGATTGCCGGCGCCGAGCGCGCGGCTGATGGCGGAGGAGACGCCGCCGCCCATGGCGCCCGCCGACATCATCTGCGTCAGCATGGCGAAGGGAAAGACCAGCGCGATCGCCGCCAGCGGCTCGATTCCAAGCCGGCCGATATAGGACGTCTCGGCCACCGCGACCAGGGTGCTGCCGAACATGGCGACCGTATTGGGAAGCGCAAGCCTCAACAGCGTCGGCAGGATCGGCGACGTCAGCAGGCCGTTCACGGGAACGCCGACCGGTCGCGCGTCGAGCGGGGCATCAATGGTCATGCGTCACCAGATATCCAGGCGTCGGCGGACAGCCAATAGATTATGAGTAACATATTATGAGCCGCCCCGGGCAAAACGCCAACCCCGGGCCGCGCATGGTCACCAAGGCAGGCCGCATAGGTCGATCGTACCCTGCCGCGGCGCGCGCCTGAGGTCGTAGACGTATGGCGCGATGGCTTCGAAACGAACGCGCCCCTCGGGTTGATCGGCATAGATCTCGCCGTCGAACGGCTTCCAGCCGCGCCCCATGTAAAACGGCGCGTTGTGCGGCTCGCAAAACAGCAGCGCGAAGTCGGTGGCGCCTTCATCCTTCAAGGTTTGAATGGCCGCGTTGAGCGCAATGCTGGCGTATCCCTGGCGCCTGCTGTCCTCGCGGGTCGCAACGCCGCCGATGCCGCCAGCCCGGATCCTGCGCCCATTCCATTTGACCTCGCGGCGGTAGATGCCGACGTGGCAGACCACGCCCTCCGGCTCCTCCTGAACCAGCACCCGCAGATCGGCATGGGCAAAGACGATGCCGGCCCAGGGCAGCTTTTCGACGACATGGGGCGGCCAGACCGCCTTGAACAGCGGTTCTGCCATTGGCCACGATGCGTCGCCGTTCAAAATGTCGATCTCGATGCTCATTCCACCCTCATCTGCGCGGCGCGTCCCTGGCTTGATCGTACCAAATTGCGGTGTTTAAGACCGCTGGAACCTTCTATAAGGGTTCCCGTTAAGCCACGTCTCCCATCATTGCGGACATCACCCCATGACCTTCACGCTTCCCACCCTTCCTTATGCCTATGATGCGCTCGCGCCCCATATGTCGAAGGAAACGCTGGAATATCATCACGACAAGCATCATCAGGCCTATGTGACCAACGGCAACAATCTGCTGAAGGGCACCGAATTCGAGGGCAAGTCCCTCGAGGAGATCGTCAAGGGCTCGTTCGGCAAGAATGTGCCGCTCTTCAACAACGCCGGCCAGCACTACAACCATCTGCATTTCTGGAACTGGATGAAGCCCAATGGCGGCGGCAGCAAATTGCCCGGCCGTCTGGAAAAGAAGATCACCGAGGACCTCGGCGGGCTGGAGAAATTCAAGACCGATTTCGCCGCCGCCGGCGTCGGCCAGTTCGGTTCGGGCTGGGCGTGGTTGTCGGTGAAGAACGGCAAGCTCGAAATCTCCAAGACCCCCAATGGCGAAAACCCGCTGGTGCATGGCGCCACGCCGATCCTCGGCGTCGACGTCTGGGAGCATTCCTATTACATCGATTATCGCAATCGCCGCCCGGACTATCTGAAGGCGTTTGTCGATCATCTGGTGAACTGGGAGTATGTCGACCAGCTGTTCTCCAAGGCCTGATACCGGTCAGGCAACGAATCCAGGGGCGGCAGCATCTAGCTGCCGCCCTTCGTTTGCTCAGCCGTTTCCTGATTCTTGCGGAGCCCGCAGGCTTGCGGCAAAACCTGGTGGCCGCGGCAAATCCCGCATGGGCATCCCTGAGGCGCGCATGGGTGTTGTCACTCTTCCATTTGCATCGTTGTGGCGGCGAGACTAAGCAGGTCTGGCCTCATCATTACGCGCCCGATCCAATCCCTTGTCAGAACTCCCTTTAAAAGACCCGGCGCCCGCCGACGACGCCGCGGAGGCCGAGCCGCGTCCCGGCCGCATCCGCAAGCCGATCGGCTGGTCGATGATCATGATCGCCGTACTGGTCGCGGTCAGCGCTGCCCTGGTCTATCGGCGCGACGGCATCGACGGCGTGCTGGAGATTCTCACGCACGACCTGACGCTGTTCGGCGGCATTCTGCCGCGCGTGCTGGCGGGCTGCCTGCTCGGCGCGTTCATCGCTGAGATATTGCCGCATGAGAAGGTGTCGCGATCGCTTGGGCCGAAGTCCGGGCTGAAGGGATTGCTGATCGGAACGGCGTTCGGTGCGATCCTGCCGGGCGGGCCGTTTACCGCCTATCCGGTGGCGAGCGCGCTGCTCACGGTCGGCGCCGATTTCGGCGCGACCATCGCCATGGTCGTTAGCTGGACATTGATCGGCTATGGCCGGGCGGTCGCCTGGGAATTGCCGATCATGGGGACCGACTTCACGGTGTGGCGCATTCTGATCTCGCTGCCGCTGCCGGTTCTGGCGGGCGCGCTAGGGCGCTTCGTCTATGTCCGGATGTACAGCCGGATCGCGCCATGAGCGCCCTTATCATCGACATCATCCTGTGGGGCTCGGTCGCAGCACTCGCCGTGATCGCCTGGCGGCGTGGCCGGCTGGTTCTGACCATGTCGGTGCGCGAAGGCACCATGGACTTCATCAACATCGTTCCGCGCATCGCGCTAGGCGTGATCGGTTCGGGATACATCGCCGCGATCATTCCCCAGGAAATCATCACCGGCTGGTTGGGGCCGGACTCGGGCTGGCTCGGCGTCCTCACCGCCGTGATCGCGGGCGCCGCGACGCCGGGGGGGCCGGTGGTCGGCTTTTCCATCGGCGCGGTGGCGCTGAAAAGCGGGGGCGGCGCGCCCCAAATCATCGCCTATGTGATCGCGTGGGCGCTGTTTGCCTTTCAACGGCTGCTGCTGTGGGAAATTCCGTTCATGCCGTCGCGATTTGTCTGGTTCCGCGCCGCGGTGTCGCTGCCGTTCCCGTTTTTGGCGGCGGCGATCGCGATGGCGATCGGAAGGCCATAACGCCGTCTGCGGCCAGGTAGACACCAATTATGTTATAATATAACATTTTTTGATGGTTCCTTCCGATCCCCACAGCCACGGACATGACCACGGGCACCTGCACGCCCACAGTCATGGGCCGGCATCGCCGCATCCGGCGCAAGCGGCACCCTGGTCGATCCTGCGCATGACCGTGGTGTCCCGGCTCGGCGCTGCGCTCGCGGTCAGCGCCAGCCTGTGGGCCGTCGTGTGGCTGGCGATGAGGTGAACATGGCCGCGCAATTGCAATTCCGTGACGTCACGCTGGGCTACGACAGGCATCCGGCGGTGCACCACCTTAACGGCGAGGTCGCCTCCGGCGCGCTGCTTGCAATTGTCGGCCCGAATGGCGCCGGCAAGTCAACGCTGTTTCGCGGCATCGCCGGCATCCTCAAGCCGCTGGCGGGATCGATCGAGACAGGCGATCTCGATCTCAGGGATATCGCCTATCTGCCGCAGACGGTGGATATCGACCGCAGCTTTCCAATCTCGGTGTACGATTTCGTCGGCACCGGGCTTTGGCGCTTTACCGGGTTTTTCGGCGGCATGGGCCAGCCCGCGCGCGAAAAAATCGCCCATGCGCTCGCCGCGGTCGGCCTCAACGGCTTCGAGAACCGCCCCATCGGTACGCTGTCCGGCGGGCAAATGCAGCGCCTGCTGTTTGCGCGGGTGCTGTTGCAGGACGCGCGCCTGATCGTGCTGGACGAGCCATTCAACGCCATCGACGCCAAGACCTCGGCCGACCTGCTCGCACTGGTGCGGCGCTGGCACGCCGAGAAGCGCACCGTGCTGGCGGCGCTGCACGACATGGATCTGGTGCGCGCCAATTTCCCCGAAACCTTGCTGCTGGCGCGGGAACCGGTGGCCTGGGGCGCCACCGCCGAGGTGTTGACGGCGGAGAACCTTCTGGAAGCGCGGCGGATGTGCGAGGCGTTCGACGACAGCGCCGCCGCCTGCGCCGTGGACGATTTGCCGTCGTGGGCCGCCTGACCGTGATGATCTATGATGCGCTGATCGCGCCCTTCACCGAATTCGAATTCATGCGCCGCGCGCTGGCGGCGGTGATCGCGCTGGCGCTCGGCGGCGCGCCGATCGGGGTGTTTCTGATGCTGCGGCGCATGAGCCTGGTCGGCGACGCGATGGCGCACGCGATCCTGCCTGGTGCTGCGATCGGCTTCCTGCTGTCGGGCCTCAATCTGTTTGCGATGACGACGGGCGGATTGATCGCGGGTTTTGCCGTGGCGATTCTCGCGGGCGTGGTCGCGCGCACCACCGAGCTGAAAGAAGACGCCTCTCTGGCCACCTTCTATCTGGTGTCATTGGCGCTCGGCGTCACCATCGTCTCGATCAAGGGCACCAATATCGACCTGCTGCACGTGCTGTTCGGCAACATCCTGGCGATGGACGATCCGACCCTGCTCGTGATCGCCTTCAACGCCACGATTACGCTGATCATACTGGCGGTGATCTTCCGCCCGCTGGTGATCGAGAGCGTCGATCCGGTGTTCCTGCGCACCGTGAGCCGTGCCGGCGCGCCTGCGCATCTGGCGTTTCTCGCCCTGGTCGTCATCAACCTGGTCAATGGCTTTCAGGCACTCGGCACCCTGCTGGCGGTGGGACTGATGATCCTGCCCGCGGGCATCGCGCGGTTCTGGTCCCGCGATATTACCGGCATGATCTGCATCGCGGTCGTAAGCGCAATCGTGTCGGGTTATGCCGGACTGGTGCTGTCGTTTCAAACCAAAGTGCCGTCGGGGCCTGCGATCATTCTGGTGGCGGCGGTACTATACATTGCCTCGGTGTTGTTCGGCAGCGTCAGCGGCCTGGTCAGGCAGATGTTTCCCGGCCGCCACCTCGAAGCGTAGCTGATAGCGCGATGCGGTGTCTTCAACTTTGGCTCATCTGTCTGGTGCTCGTGACATCAGCCGCGCCGATACGCGCGCAGGATCGTCTGCAAGGTCGTTTAAACGTGGTCGCCAGCTTTTCGATCCTCGGCGACTTCGCAGGAAATGTCGGGGGCGAGCGCGTCAACGTAACGACATTGGTGGGTCCCGATGGCGACGTGCACGTCTATGCGCCGGCGCCGGCGGATGCCAAGAAGATCGCGGATGCCAAACTTCTTGTTATCAACGGCCTAGGTCTGGAGGGATGGCTGCCGCGGCTGCTGCAAGCCTCTGGCAGCAAGGCGCCGATAACAATCGCGACCAAGGGCATCGCGCCGCTCAAGTCAGGTTCCGATGCCGATCCGCATGCCTGGCAATCGGTTGTCAACGCAAAGAGATATGTGGCCAATATCCGCGACGCGCTGGTTGCCGCCGACCCCGCGGACGCCGGGATTTTTCGCGCCAACGCGCAAATCTATCTGGCGAAACTCGACGTCCTTGACCGTGAGGTGCGGGAAGCGGTGGCGCAAATCCCGCAAAGCCGCCGCAAGGTGATCTCCACCCATGACGCGTTCGGCTATTTCGCCGCCGCCTACGGCATCGAATTCATCGCTCCCTCAGGCGTTTCCACCGAATCCGAGGCCAGCGCGCGCGACATCGCAGGCATTATCACCGAGGTTAGAACCGCGAAAATTCCGGCGGTTTTCCTTGAGAATATCAGTGATCCCAGGCTGATGCGGCGGATATCAGCCGAGACCGGCGCCAGGATCGGCGGAACGCTCTATTCCGACAGCCTGACGGGTGAAAAGGGCGATGCCCCCACTTACATTGATATGGTCAGGCACAATATAAAGGCGCTGACGAGCGCGCTTGAGAATTAGGGCAGGGGCCCTCCCTGCTGCGGCGCGCCGCGTATACCGTTCCGGAGTTATTATGCCAGAATTGACGTCCCAAAAAATTCCCGTGACGGTGCTGACCGGATATCTCGGCGCCGGCAAGACCACCCTTCTCAACCGCATCCTGTCGGAAAACCACGGCAAGAAATACGCCGTCATCGTCAACGAATTCGGCGAGATCGGCATCGATAATGATCTGATCATCGGCGCGGACGAAGAAGTCTTCGAAATGAACAATGGCTGCGTGTGCTGCACCGTGCGCGGCGACCTGGTGCGCATCCTCGAAGGCCTGATGAAGCGCAAGGGTAAATTCGACGCCATCATCGTCGAGACCACCGGCCTTGCCGATCCGGCGCCGGTGGCGCAGACCTTCTTCGTCGACGAGGATGTGCAGAAGAACGCGCGGCTCGACGCGGTCGTGACGGTGGCCGATGCCCAATGGCTGAGCGTTCGGCTGAAGGACGCACCGGAAGCCAAGAACCAGATCGCTTTCGCCGACGTCATCGTGCTCAACAAGATCGATCTGGTTTCCAAGGCCGAACTTGCCGAAGTCGAGGCGCGGATTCGCGCCATCAACCCCTATGCCAAACTGCATCGCACCGAGCGCTGCCAGGTCGCGCTGTCCGACGTGCTGGAGCGCGGCGCATTCGATCTCGATCGCATCCTTGAGCTCGAACCGGAGTTTCTCGACGCCGGCGATGACCACGATCATCACCACCACGGTCATGACCACGACCACGACCACGGCCACAGCCATGGCGGCCTGAAGCATTACCATGACGAGGACATGCAATCGCTGTCGCTGCGGTCGGATAAGCCGCTCGATGCCACCAAGTTCATGCCCTGGCTGCAAAACCTCGTCGCCAGCGAGGGCCAGAAGATTCTGCGCTCGAAGGGGATTCTCGCATTCAGCGACGATGACGACCGCTACGTCTTTCAGGGCGTGCACATGATGCTGGAAGGCGATCACCAGCGGGCCTGGAAGGACGGCGAAGCGCGCGAGAGCCGCCTCGTCTTCATCGGCCGCGAATTGCCCGAGCAGAGCATCCGCGACGGCTTCGAGAGCTGTATCACCACGTGATGAAAGAGTTCGATCCGGGCGATAATTCGGCGTCCATCGTTTCGGTCACCGACCGGGTGCGCCCGCTGGCGATCGGCATGCCGGTCACCTCGGTGCATTTTCTCGGCGACAGCGCGGCCTTCGTCGGCGCCGAGGAAAATGTTGCCATGGTGAACGGGGCGGACGAGATCTCGAAGGTCACCGTCCATGGCGGCGGCATCCTGTGCGCAGCGTCCGACGGGACCCGCATCGTCATGGGTGGCGATGACGGCAAGCTGGTTGCGCTCAGCGCCAAAGGCGAGGTCGCGCTGGTCGCGACCGATCCGAAGCGGCGCTGGATCGACAATGTCGCGCTGCATCCCGATGGGGGAGTGGCGTGGTCGGCCGGCAAGACCGCCTTCGTCCGCAGTGGCAGGGCCGAGGAAAAATCCCTCGACGTGCCCTCGACGGTCGGCGGTCTTGCGTTTGCGCCGAAAGGCCTGCGGCTCGCGGTCGCGCATTATAACGGCGTGACCTTGTGGTTTCCCAACATGGCGGCGAAGCCGGAATATCTGGAATGGGCGGGCTCGCATCTCGGCGTCGTGTTCAGCCCGGACAACAAGTTTCTGGTGACCTCGATGCACGAGCCGGCTCTGCATGGCTGGCGGTTGGCCGATAACCGGCACATGCGCATGAGCGGCTATCCCGGACGCGTCAGATCGATGTCGTGGAGCGCGGGCGGCAAATCGCTGGCGACGTCGGGTGCCGACACCGTGATCATGTGGCCATTCGGCAGCAAGGACGGCCCGATGGGCAAGGAGCCCGCGATGCTTGCGCCGCTGCAGGCGCGCGTCGCCATGGTCGCCTGCCATCCGAAGCAGGACATCCTCGCCGCGGGCTACAGCGACGGCACCCTCCTGATGGTGCGGCTGAACGACGGCGCGGAAATCCTGGTGCGCCGGAACGGCACGGCGCCGGTCTCGGCGCTGGCCTGGAACGCCAAGGGCACGCTGCTGGCGTTCGCCGCGGAGGATGGCGACGCCGGCTTGCTGGAGCTGTAGCGGCCGAACCTTTGCAGGGTTCCCCCGGGAACAATGTGTTCCGGCGCCCGTTGATCCCGCCAACGAGGGCGGACAAACATGAACCCGGACGACAGGACGCACGCTTACAGGATGGAGATGCTGCTGGCGTGCGCATTGGTCGCGTCGGGGCTTGCCGTATCCGGCCTTTCGCTGGCCCGGCTCTCAGCTCGCGGTCCGCAGATGGCGCAGGCGACGCAACCGTTGCAATCGTCTCCTCCCGCGGCTCAGGACAAGGCACCCGCCGAGTCAATGCCCGGCGGCGAGCGGCCAACCACGCCGGCGCCCGAGCCTGCCCGCCCCGACGCCGAGGCGCAGAAGGCGGGC
>OCZT010006026.1_pt1 | contig 12038 bp, 15 predicted proteins | sample 1539031 | NCBI WGS metagenome assembly OCZT01 (sample SAMEA3539308, study PRJEB22396) | soil metagenome | biome: tundra; feature: field; material: soil | place: USA | collected 2010-05 | depth 0.15 m
GCGAGTTCCTTCCCGGGCAGGAGTCGTTGTGGTAGCCATAAGTGCTTCCTCTCAGGTATTTGTCGGTGCAGTTTAATAGATGCCGTGCGCTCCGGCGGGATGCGGCGCGAGCGCATGCCAGTTTTAATGATAAGCGCGGCTGGGCGCTTTGTCGCTACTCACTCCTGAAGCGGTAGTCTAATTTGGCGTTACGGTTTCTTACCAATGCTAATAGTGATTGCCATGGGCACCTTGCCAGCTAACTGCGGTGTTCGGTGGCGTTCGCATGAAATTCCAGCCGCAATCAGCGCCGAACAACATGCGGTCTGCGCGGGTGCCGACTCCGTATCGTCGGGGGCTAAATATGCGTCGATTCCTGAGTCGGATATCGATGCGGCTGATTCTCCCGCGGCTTCTAGTAAAACACCGCCCTCTTTCTGTATCTGGGAAGGTACTCGTTTCCACCCTGCTGATTTTAGAAGTTCATTCAAGACTCGAAGCAGCGCTAAGGGTTCTGGGTCGGGGAACACTGCAAATGCGAAGTTTTGCCCCGCAAAAGGCTTCAAAGCAGAGATTAACTTCTGCTGCTCCTCGGGCAATATGGATCGGGGTTGCCTGAATCTTGCCAGAGCGAGAGCGGCATCTGAAGCAGCCTTCTCTGCGCTTGCCGTGCGCTCCTTCTGTTTTGCCAGTTCAGTTTCTACTCGCTGCTGTGCAGTTCTTGCGTCGGCGGCATCTTTTTGTAAACCTGCCACCTTTCCGCTTTCTTTTGCGGCACGTTCCTGCTGTTTTCCTAACTCCGTTTTGGCTTCGGTCAAGTCCTTGTCAAATTGCCTTAGTCGCTCTGCTTGGCGGGCGTTGAGTCGGTTGGATGTGATCAGCACTCCGGCACCGGATAGAAAGGTCAACCCAAGTAGAATCACTCCGGTTATCTCAAATGCAGTTTTCCAGTATTCCAGTGACACAGAACACCGCCTGAAAATGGCAACACGCTTCAACCTGCGGTCCTGGCAGGCTTGTGACGTTGGCGCAGGGAGCTTCGCTTTTGTGCCCATTTAGCCGAAGTGATCTCTTTCGCCGGGCCGGAATTGAGCCCCTCCAACAGGGCGGTCTCCAGCTTCTCCGTAGCCTGACGCTTGCGGTCATCGCGGATCAGTTCACGAATGTATTCACTGGGCGTACTGTAACCGTCCGCGGTAGCCTGACCTTCGACATATTCTTTGAGGACCCTGGGGAGGGAGACGTTGAGCGATATCATTTCCATGTGGTCAGTTTAAGAATTGGTGACAGTTCTTGTCAATAACTGGCAGGGGCTGTGAGGCTGGCTGGTTTGCGAATTCCTACTTACAGCCCCATCCACTCCGGATGGTAATCCTTCCAGATGCCCGTTCCAGGCGAGATCTGGCGGACGGGAACGTCCTCGGCGTGCTTCGCCGTGCGTACCCACTCCCAGGCGTGCAGGATTTCGGAGCTATCGAAGTAGCGCGTCTCGGCCTCAAGAATGGCTGCGCCCGCGGTGACGATCGCCACAATCTCTTCCCACTTATCGGCGCCCACCACCGCCATGCGCGCGATGTGGTCGGTGTGCTTCTGCAGAAACCGCATTTCCTCCCAGTGCGCTTTCCAGTCGGCGCCGTGCATCTGCGAAAGGTCGGCGAGGATGCCGATCGGCTTGTGCTTGCGCTGGGCAATCACGATTTCGATTTGCGGCTCAAACGCCTTGACGTCTTCGGCGGTCAGCTTGCCGACGACCTTGAAGCCCAGTACTCCCCCAAAGCTCTCCTTGAGTCTTTCAATCATGGCGGTGCGTGCTCCTTCTTTGTTAGTGGGTCGATATAACTGCAAGATACTGTTGTACACGATTGTCAGTGCCGGTTACATGAGACGCAGAAATGTTTACTACTTCAGGCAAGCAGCTACTTTTTGTCTTCGACCATCTTCTCCACGATCTGGTCAATCGTGTCGAGCGCTTTCTTGGCAGGCATAGTGTCGTTGTTGGTCATGATAGAGAACGCAATGTGTTCCCCGCGCTGGGTGGTGGCGTAGCCCGCGAGCGAGTACACGTGTGCGAGCGACCCCGTTTTGCCATGGATCAGACCCATAGCTGGCGTGGTGCGAAAACGTTCCGAGAGCGATCCATCCACTCCCGCGATAGGCAGAGTGTCTTCGTAGAGCTGTCCCCAGGGTTGCTGGTGAGAGTAGAGCAAGATCGCGACCACGGCATCCGGAGTGACCAGGTTCTCACGTGACAGTCCCGAGCCGTCCAGAAAGACGAATTGTTCCGGTTTGATGCCGGCACGAATCAGGAAGCCGCGTAGAACCTCCAATCCCCCCTGAATCGAGCCCGATGTGCCTTTCTCTTTGCCCAGCAAACGCAGCATCAGCTCGGCGTGCAGGTTCTGGCTCACCTTGTTGATGACTCGCAGGTCTTGCGCGACCGGCTGCGACTGATAGCTGGCCAGTACCGACGGCGCAGGATTGGGCGGCCGAGTCCTGTCGCCACCGCCCGAAGCCATCGAGGTGACGCTGAATGTCTGCGTCGACGCAAGTTCAGTGTGGTGAGTGCGTGCCCGTCCGTAGATGGTGACGCCCCGCTCCTCCAGCAGTTGCCGGAAGAGTCTGGCTGCGAAATCGGCGGGATCTTCGATGGCCAGGGCTTCCCCGAAGCCGGGGTCGTCCTGCGGGATGTTGCCCCAGAAAGTGAGCTGATTCGAGCCGGGCTCGCGGTTGATGGACACCGTGCGCGGCCCCGTCCCTTGCGGCGTGGTCATCACCCGGTTATCGATTTTGTAATACTCGGGAAACGGGGTGACGGTAAGGAACGCGCGCTCGCCTGGCCGGTCGGCTGGCATGATGTTCACAAAGATGACGTTGTCGTTGATGGTCAGCGCCGAAACCGGTGCCCCCCATTCCCGCGCCAGATCGTCTTGCGACCAGCCCTCGCCGTAGCGCTCGAAGACGAAGTACGAGTCGTCGGCCACGACGTCGCCGTCAATGTATTTCAACCCCTGCTGGACAAGCTGCTCGGCCAGATTCTGCAAGACCTGGATCGGCGGCGTCTTGCGTTCCGTGTGCATGTTGTAGGGAAGCGTTCGTCCAGAGAGATTAGGATCGCCGCGTCCCACCAGCACCAGGTCGGAGTTGAGCCGTCCGTACTTGTCGAGCGTGCCCGAGGTTTCTACGGTGGTCTTGAAGCGATAGTCCTGCCCGATCAGTCCAAAGACGGCCGCCGTCGTGAACAGCTTAGTGTTCGATGCAGGGGTAAACAGTTTGTCCTGGTTGAGGGCGTAGAGCGGCTTGCCGCTGTCCATCGAAACCGCATAGATACCCCAAAATCCGCGCGCAGCCTCGGGATCGCTGAGGATCTGCTCGATCTGGGAAGCCAGCTTCTTCTCCGTACTCTGCTTTTTGTCGAGTTTGTTGGTAGCGGCAAAAGCCGGTGAGAGCAGCGCGAATACTAGGGCTAAGACGGCGAGATTGCGAACCCGGCACATGGAACTACTACTCGGATTCTAGCACCGGCAGGCCATGCTGCCGTATTTCATTCTGCGCGAGCAATCCCGCGCCTTTGCGGCTCAATTACAATCGTTTCATGCGGCCTCATTTTCGCTGGCAGGTACGGTCCCGGACGCTGGAGTTGGGCCGACGAACTCTCGTCATGGGAATTCTGAACGTCACCCCGGATTCGTTCTCCGACGGAGGAGAATTTCTTCAGCCGGAACGCGCGGTGCAACGCGCATTGCAGATGCTGGACGAGGGAGCGGACATTCTGGATCTGGGTGGCGAGTCCACCCGTCCGGGAGCGCGAATTGCAGGGGACGAGGCAAACGCCAAGGTACGGCCGGTGGTCACCGAGCAGGAAGAGCTGCGGCGGGTGATGCCGGTGTTGCAAGGCATCCTGCGAGCGCGGCCGGGAACGGTCATTTCGGCAGACACCTACAAGTCAGGCGTAGCCCGCGCAGCCGTGGACGCAGGCGCAGAGATCGTGAACGATGTCAGCGGCTTTCAGTGGGACCCTGAGATGGGGCGGACGTGCGCCCAGTTGCAATGCGGAGTGGTGCTGATGCACACCCGCGGGCAGCCGGAGGAGTGGCGCAATCTTCCGCGCGAGCCTGATATCACCGCCGTGGTGGAGCATGACCTCGCCAATCGGTTGCTGATTGCCTTGACGGGCGGCGTGGAGCGGACGCGCATCGTGCTCGATCCCGGTTTTGGCTTCGGCAAGAATTTCGAGGAAAACTATCCGTTGCTGGCGCATCTCGATCAATTGCACCGGCTTGGATTTCCGCTGCTGGCGGGGACCTCGCGCAAATCATTCGTGGGGCGCACAATCGGCAAGCAGGCCGGCAAAGATGCGCCGCCGCAGGATCGCCTGTTTGGATCGCTGGCTGCGATGGTTGCCAGCATCCTGCGCGGGGCCCATATTGTGCGCGTCCATGACGTCAGACCAGCGGTAGAAGCCGCAGCCGTCGCCGATGAAGTACTTGCCGCGATGGGAGATGCTTGAGCGAACCCGAACTAGGAGCTGTCATTGTGAGTGTTATATGGTCCTGTCGCCCATCCATAGGGATGAAAATCAACCAGGAGGCACGCTCCGTCAGAATGATATTCACAGCACTACGGCGCGATCTTCAGGCTATAGAGGAAGGCGCTAACCCACACCACGAACCCTGCCAGACCGACATAGATGTAGAGACGCCGTTCGTGGGGGTTATGAATCGTCGGCAGAGGCAAGGGAGTTCCCAAGGCGCGGTGAAACGAAGCTCCCAGCAGACCGCCAAATCCGATGAGCGTCGTCGCGCCACCGAAAGCCAAGCCCGCGATGATGAGGATGAAACTGAGGCTGAACACAACTCACCCGAGTACTTGCCCAACAATCTAAACCTCTTACCGAGGTTCTGCAACTGGCCTGCTGGAGGGTTCTTGACATCCAGTGCCGAAGACGATGTCGACGCGTCTTGATTAAACATCGAGAGCTTCGCTCGGGCCGGCATTGTGTCAGCGATTTCTTTAGGAAAATGCCCTCGGGTGAATCGCTTCGATGTCAGCGAAACGAGCGAAGTCCTTCTCATTGAAGGTTAGGATGCGCTTGAGACGGTGCACCCTCATCGCGGCAACCAGGCGCGCATCGTGAACTCGAACCCCTGAGACGTTGTGGGTCACGATTAACCGGCGCCCTCTTGATGAATTGCCAAATTGTCCGCGAGTAGCCGAAGCCGCGACTCAAACAACCGTGCGCGCCGGTCAGCCTCCTGCGGTAAAAGCTCATACCCATTCCGGTCCGCTGGTCGTGTGCAGGCGTTCCAGAACTCAGCGACGTTCTGTGAGGTGTAGCAGAGGAGCGCTCCTTGGTTGGCCAGCGCCTCAAGAGCAGACTCAACGATTGGATAATCAGGGTCGCTGGGCTGTACCCAGCGGATCAGGATGTTGCTGTCAATCAGGTAGGGCGTGCCGGCCATTTTCAGCGACGGTCCTCGTAAAAGCTTTCACGAGTGAATGCCGCGGTTGGCAGGTTCGGCAACTTATCCGAGCCTTCGGCGATCTCGTTGAGCATGACGTGGAGTTCTTCAACAGACAGCCGCCCCTGAGGTTCCGGGTGCTCCGCAATTGCCTCCCGCAGCAGCCGTTCCGCATACTCTTCCAACGCGATGCCTTGCGCTTGGGCTTCTGCGACAAGCCGCTCCACAATTTCCGGGTTAAGTTCAATTTGGATCGTCATAGCCTCGGCACCCCTATGCCGTCATTATCCTTCCTTTTCGGTCAGCGAGTCGAATTACGCGACACGCCGCAGCTTGCCCGAGCGTTCACTCTGCGCCCTTATCGAGAAAGCTGTCCCTTTTTTTCGTATACGAAGCTCTGTCTGGTTCATCTAATTGAACAAGTGCGCGGCTCACGCGGGCAACCGTTAGGGGCGCGCCCACACCAGTACTGACAATGCCGGAGCGACTCGAGAACTCATGAAGATAACTTGGAATTCATCTGCACCCCTGCTGTTTGTCCTTCTGTTTTCAACTTCCCCTGCGTGCGCTCAAGGCGGCAAGAGTGCGCAATCAGCGGCTCCGCCGCAAGGGCCGTTCACCGACTACCGTTACGAAAAACCTGGCACCATCCACAAGATCACCGCAAAGGACCTGCCTGCACCCTACGCAACGAAATCCGCGTCGAGCTGGGCTCGCATTGTGGACCGCCCAAAGAATGCGTGGCCGCAGGCGCCGGTGGGGTTCAAAGTCGAATTGTTTGCCACTGGCCTCGATGAACCGCGCAAGATCATCGCCGCCCCCAACGGCGATATCTTTCTTGCGCAAACCCACAAGGGTGAGGTCACAATTTTCCGCGGCATTACCGCGGATGGAAAGCCAGGACAGACGGCGACATTCGCGAGGGGGCTCGACGAGCCGTACGGCATCGCCTTTTATCCGCCAGGGCCGAACCCGGAGTACGTCTATGTTGGCGACACCGGCGCGGTGCTGCGCTTCCCTTATCACAGCGGCGACCTGAAGGCGGCGGGAAAGCCGGAGCACATCGCCGACCTGCCCAGCGGCGGCGGACACTCGACTCGCGACATCGTTTTCTCGCCAGACGGCAAGCAGATGTTCGTCGCTGTCGGCTCTGCCTCAAATGTCGATGACCCCGACACGCATCCTGCGGAGAAAAACCGCGCCGATATTTTGGTCATGGATCCCAATGGTTCCAACCAGCGCGTGTATGCCTATGGCATCCGCAACGCGGGCGGGGGGCTGGCAATCGATCCCAAAACCGGCGAGCTGTGGTGTTCGGTGAACGAGCGTGACGGCCTGGGCGACAATCTCGTGCCCGACTACATTACCCACGTGCAGGCTGGCGGTTTTTATGGGTGGCCGTACTACTATACCGGCGGCAACCCGGACCCCCGTTTGAAGGGCAAGCATCCCGAACTGAAGGACAAAACCATTGTCCCCGATGTGTTGCTGCAGCCTCACAATGCGTCACTCGAGATGACGTTCTACGAGGGTAAGCAATTTCCCGCGGAATACCAGGGCGACATCTTCGCTGCGCAGCATGGCTCGTGGAACAAGAGCGTGCGCGTGGGATACGAAGTCATCCGCGTGCCACGGCATCAGACCGGAAAAGCGAGCGGCGAATACGAGGACTTTCTCACCGGCTTCGTGCTTCCCAATGGGCAAGTTTGGGGACGTCCAGTCGGGGTGACGGTGGCTCCGGATGGATCGTTGCTGATAACTGACGATGGGTCGAATTCGATCTGGCGAGTGCGCTATGCCGGGAAATAGGGGAATCTTACTCGTTGCGACTCAGGTTTTTCGGAGAATATAATCAGGCACCCTGGGTACGATTGACGATACCCGCAAGCTGCTGCAGGACCTGGTGACGCCGGACCTGAAAGCCCTGAGTGTGCGCGTCGAGGCGCTGGAGAAAAGAGTCGATTCGGGTTTCGCTGACCTTAAGCAGGCGATCGGCGACGTGGACGTTCGGGCTGAGCGCCGGCACACGTCCTTGCTCGTAGCCCTGCATCTGGAAGAGCGGGTGAAGCGGCTCGAGGAACGCGCCGCCCCCACGAACAACGAACCTAGAACAGCCCCCGCCAGCCGAAACGGCGAACCACGAGCAAAAGATATCCGCCTGCATCCCTGGAGGTCGGTAGCTTAGGTTTTCTCGCGGATTGCCTCTCCGCCCTCCGGACCGTAGAAGAATACCCACGTCGCGAAATCATCGGTGAACTCCACGAAGCGATGTTGCTCGCCGGCGGCCACGAACAACACGTCGCCCGGTCCGAACGAAAACTCTTCGGCCCCACGTTGAAAGCGTCCCGTGCCCGACGCGATCACGTAGATCTCGTCGCGGCTGTGCGGATGCTGTTTATCGGTGCCGCGCGGCGCGTACAGCTTCACTGTTAGCGTACCGTGCCGAAACAACTCTACGGAGCGCTCGCCGTTAGGGCCGGGTAGTTGGTCCAGGCCGCTTAGCGCCTTCAGGTAACCCGGAACGATTTTTCCCTCGATCTTCATCGTGAAGCCGGCGCCGAACTCAGTTCGGCCTTTGCTTTTGGTTTCCAGACGCCTACGATCACTCCCATCAAAATGCAGCCGAGCAGCGGGTAGGCGGCGGAGATCATAATGAAGGACACCGTGCGAATTTCAAAGACCATTTCGGTGATCATCGCAATTGCGGCCGCCAAGCCCACTAGGATGCCGATGCTGATCCCGCGTAACAGACTGTGCGTTAGGTAGCCAGTTAAGATCCGGGCGATGACGTAGGCGATCAAGAGGCTGCAGACTAGGGAGACGATATAGGGCCAGAAGTCCGGATGGGCCATGTACGCCTGCAATTCCTCCGGCGGGATGCGCGTGCCCGCCTGCCACGGCGCTCGGAAGGCCGTGAACCACACCGCCCCAAGTATCCAGTCCACAATGCCCGCCAGTACCACGGCACCCCAATTCAATCGCATCGCTTCGCCCCTCCTGAGTGTGCGCGGAGACAATATCCTGTTCTGGGGGTTTGACGCAACTGGAGGATTGTGATTTGTAGACGCTCCAAAACAATGTCCGATCAGAACGCGCAAGCTTTCCACTCGGCATCACCGTCTGGAAGATATTCGCGGCAGCCTTCTGCCGGAAACGGCTGCCGAAACTTGGCCGGCGTGACGACTAAGCTACGGCGGGCCCGACGCGTAGCGCGCGAGTGGGGCCAAGTAGCATCCTGTAATACAGCGTTCCTTGACACTGCGTCCTGCATTCTCTACGGTACTTACGCCGATGCAATGTCAGCGATAACTCATGCCAAAGCGTGTCAAATTCGCCCTGCTGGTTGTACTGCTGTTAGCTTGGTGTTCCTTCGCAGGGGCAGAGAAGATCGCGGATATTCGTCCACAGGGCTACGTCACCGATCTCGCGCACGTCGTTGATCCCGCGACCAAGGCCAAGCTGGAGACGCTGTGCGCCGAGGTCGAGCAAAAGACAGCCGCTCAAATTGCGGTGGTGACCGTAAACTCCCTCGATGGCCGCAGCAAGGAAGACTACGCGGCCGATCTGTTTAAGCAGCTCGGTGTCGGATCGAAGAAGGAGAACCATGGCGTTCTGCTTTTGGTTGCGCCTAAGGAGCGCCAGTACAAGATTGAGGTTGGCTACGGGTTAGAGCCGGTGATCAACGATGCTCGCGCAGGGGACATCGGGCGGGAGATGGTGCCCGATCTACGCAACGGAGACTACAGCGCTGCTGTACTCCTGGGTACGACGCGTGTGGCCCAACTGATAGCAGCGGACAAGGGTGTGCAGTTGAATGGCGTGCCGGCCTCCAAGCCGAGTGCGCCTGCAGGGGAAACGTCGTGGTGGATCCCGCTGCTGATCATCGTGGTAATTTTCGTCGTTGTCCGAGCTATTTCGCGCTCGACGCGAGGCAGCGGTCGCGGTCCACGATCAGGCGGAGGGTCCGCTCTTCCCTGGTTTCTGTTGGGCAGCGCCCTGGGTGGCCGTGGAGGTAGTTGGGGCGGCGGGTTTGGCGGTAGTTCCGGAGGCTACTCCGGTGGCGGCGGTGGATTTGGGGGCTTCGGCGGCTTTGGTGGCGGCCTGAGCGGCGGCGGCGGCGCGGGCGGCAGTTGGTGAACCACGCCGGGAGTGACGATCAATGAAGAAACCAGAAAGCAAACTGCAGGAACTAGTTACCCGATTGCAGCAGGCGTGCGGCGAGAATCTGGTGTCCATCGTGCTGTATGGTTCCGCGGCCCGCGAAGACTTTCATGAAGAGTTCTCCGACGTGAACGTGCTGGTTGTGTTGCAGCACTTGCAGGCGGCTTCGTTTGCGGCGATCTCGGCGGTCCTGCAGTGGTGGAGTCGGGAAGAGAAACTGCGGCCGCCGATGATCATGACGCTCGAAGAGCTGCGTGAGTCCGCCGATGTCTTCGCGATTGAGCTGCTCGATATACAGCGCTCTCACAAGACGCTGTTCGGCCAGGATGTAGTAACGGCAATCGATGTACCGATGAACCTGCACCGGGTCGAGGTGGAGCACGAACTGCGAACGACACTGCTGCGATTGCGCCACCACTTGCTGCTGAGTCCTGACAACGACGACGAACTCCGCGCGGTGCTGGCGAAATCGATCACCAGCGTTCTGACGCTATTCCGCCATGCGTTGATCGCAGTGGGAGAAAATCCGCCACAGGCGAAGGCGCAAGTGCTGGAGAATGCCGGACAGGTCTTCGGATTTGAAGTGCAGCCGCTGCGGTCAATCCTGGAGTTGCGGAACGAAGGCTTGCATTCGGCGAACGTGCACGAACTGTACCATGCGTACATGAGCGCAATTCAGCGCGTCGTTCACGAACTGGATGCGCGCGTACCCAAGCGCCAGTTGCAGAAATTGCCCTAGGAAGACGTCATCTGTCCATCTAGAATCGGCGGGGAGAGATTGGCATGAAAAAAGGAATCATCGTATTGGTCGTGATTGTGTTGCTGGTGCTCTGGATCGGCGGCACCTTCGTTGGCCATCGTAACGAGATGGTCCGCAAACGCGAAACCGTGAATGCAGCCTGGGCGCAGGTGGATGTCGTTCTGCAGCGCCGGGCCGACCTCATTCCGAACCTGGTTGAGACGGTGAAAGCGTTTGCCACCCACGAGGAAAAGGTTTTCGGCGACATTGCGGCAGCGCGCGCCGCGATGGCGGGAGCGAAGACGCCGCAGGAGAAGATCGCCGCCAATGGTCAGCTCGATTCCGCTCTTAGCCGCCTATTGGTGGTTGTGGAGAATTATCCGCAACTGCGCTCCAATGAAAACTTTCTGCGCTTGCAGGACGAGCTAGCGGGCACGGAAAACCGGATCGCGGTCGAACGCCGCCGTTACAACGAGACCGTGCAGGACTACAACACGTATATCAGCTTGTTCCCGAACAATATTGTCGCAAGCCTTTCAGGGTTCACCCGCAACGATGCCTACTTCAAGACAGAAGAGGGAGCACGGCAGGCTCCCAAAGTGAATTTTGGCGGAGCACCAGCGCAACAACCGGCTCCAGCACCGGCGAAATAAGGCGTTAGACAAATTGCTGCTCGCGGACCGTCGCGCCATCGTTCGCGGCGGCGGCAACTCCGCATGTGGCGCGTTCGAACGCTCGCTTCAGGTCGCCGATAAGGTCGTCCACATCCTCGATTCCCACCGACAGGCGAACCAGGTCCGTCGCCAACGAGCGTGCCTGACGAACCTCCACCGGAATACTCGCGTGCGACATGCACCCCGGCAGGCTGATTGAGGAATTCACGCTGCCAAAGCTCACGCTGATGCGGAACAACTGCGTCGCCTCCACGACTTGCTTCGACACTTCAAACGAGCCCGTCTCAAAGCTGATGACTGCCCCTGCTCCACGCGTCTGCTTGGTATGCACTTCGTGACCGGGGTGGCTGGCCAGCCCTGGGTAATGCACGCGCTGCACCGCAGGATGGGCACACAGGAAGTTCGCCACTTTGAGCGCATTCGCCTGCTGGCAGTCGAGGCGCAATTTCAGCGTCTTCACGCCTCGCAGCAGCAGGTAACAGTCGAAGGGCCCGAGCGCGGAACCCTCCCCGTTCTGAATAAAGTAGATTTGCTCCGCCAGTTCGGGCCGCTTTACTGCAACTACTCCCGCCGTGACGTCGCTATGGCCGCAGAGATACTTGGTTGCCGAGTGCACGACGATGTCGGCCCCCAGATCAAGTGGATTCTGCAAGTACGGCGACATCGCGCTGCTATCCACGCACAACAACGAGCCGTGCTGGTGCGCCAGGTCGGCTAGCTTCCGGATGTCAACGATCCGCAGCAGTGGGTTCGTCGGGGTCTCGATGTAAAGCAGTCGAGTTTTTGGAGTGATCTGCGCCGCAAAGGTCTCGATGTCGCACGCATCCGCATAGCGGACCGTCACGCCGGTGCGGTCCAGTATCCTGGAGAACAGCCGGTAGGTTCCGCCATACAAGTCATCTCCGGCGAGAATTTCGTCTCCCCCCGAGAGTAGTCGCGCGACCGCACTGATCGCCGCCAAACCACTGGAGAAACAGAAAGCGCGGTCGGCATTCTCCAGTCGCGCCAGGAGGTCCTCGAGCACGG
>OCZT010006027.1_pt1 | contig 12038 bp, 12 predicted proteins | sample 1539031 | NCBI WGS metagenome assembly OCZT01 (sample SAMEA3539308, study PRJEB22396) | soil metagenome | biome: tundra; feature: field; material: soil | place: USA | collected 2010-05 | depth 0.15 m
CAGGAGGGGAGTTTTGGCTCCCCTCCCGTCTGGCCATCATGGGGTTTACAGCGGGGACAAAAGGAGATTGGTTTGGTCCAGCGCGTGGGTGTCTGCCGTCGCGCCGATGGGGGCAGTGACACTCACGCTTGTTTCAAAATTCATCTTTACGCTGGTAATGGAATCGCAGTTCCTGCTTGAGCTAATTCCGACTCCGCCGCCGGCGTTGATAGTTTCTGCCACGCCTTGGTGATGGCAAGTTGTGTGCCAAAATGTCCGATGGTGTCATGTCGTGTCGCTAAGTCATTGTGGAATAATGGTTTGTTTGATGGGTATGAATCAGTTTGTGTTCCTTTGTGGAGGTTTCGAGGCGAGCATTTATTACACGGATCAGAGGTGTAGATATTGCAGGTGGAACATGTCCCGTGTGCTGATTGTTTTCGGATGATCCAAGATGTTTCACGTGAAACATGGATACCGGCCGTACACCGTCGCGAGTGTACCAACCGCTTGATGTGAGGAAGGGAGTAGTTTTGAAGAACTCCCCTCCTGATTCAGGAGGGGTGGCGCTTCGAGCGACGGGGTGGTCACATGGAGTTGCCATCTGCTCGTATCCCGTTAAGTCGAACCGACCCCATCGCAATTTGTACAATCCCTTCCAGACAACGACCCGGCACCTGGAGAAACTCGCCGTATGCCTTTAGCTTTCTACCCAGCTCGGACCGGATGTTCCACGTGAAACACTCCCGCGCAACTTCAGGAGCCCAAGAATCCTTGCGCCAGAGCCGACGACGCTCTAAAATCCCCTCCGTGCTCGACCAATCGCGCCTCCAACACCTCGTCGAACCCTTTGGCCTTGAACTGACTCCGACCCAGGCTGGCCAAACCCTCGCCTACCTTGAGCTACTGCTCCGCTGGAACGAAAAGATCAACCTGACGGCCATCCGCAACCCGGCTGACTGCGTAACCCGGCATTTTGGTGAGAGTCTCTTCCTCGCCTGCCACCTCCAACTCCACGGAAGCCTGCTCGACATCGGGAGTGGCGCCGGATTTCCCGGCTTGGCCCTCAAAATCGTGTTTCCCGAGCTTTCCGTCACCCTCCTGGAGCCTGTCACCAAGAAGCGGGCCTTCTTAAAGGAGGCTGCCCGGGTCTGTGGGTTTGACCGGGTCGCCGTCGTCGGAGACCGCCTGGAAGAACTAGTCTCCGCCACCCCCACGCCCGCCTTTGACTTCGCCACGATGCGCGCCGTTGGGAATCTGGATGAACTGATCCCACTGGCCGCCCGATGTCTGAAGCCGGGAGGAAACCTCCTCCTCTGGCTTAGCCAGGAGCAAGCCGCCGGGCTCGCCACCATCGATTCCGGGCTAACTTGGCAGGGTCCGCTACCGATTCCCCTTTCCCGAACCACGGAAATCTGGAGGGGAGTGAAACCGTTCTAGAAGGAAAGGCGGGTATGGGATGCAGAAGCGCGACTTGAATAGGGGAGTCACGGACTGAACTTGCACAAAGTGCATTGGATCGCGGTCGGAAGCTGCCGCCTCTAAACCTCGCAGGAGTCAACTTCCATGAATTTCACGGCAACAGGGGAGAAGGCGGCAGCTTCGTGGTCACAGTCCAAGGCCCCGGGGAGTAGTACTAATAGATTTTTGGCCCAGGCTTCCGCAGACTCGCCCCTTTAGTAGCAAGGGCGACCGCAAAGGCAGATTTCAGTGAGTAAAAGCAGGAAAATCGCGCAATCAGTTGGGAAGGCTGGCTTCGCAATCGTACCACGAGTTCTGCCTCCTTCAGCGATCCATCGTCTGATTCTGCTAACGGAGCAGGCTGACGATCAGACATCGATCCGCAACCGCGGAGGCGTCTACGCAATTCGGAATCTCCTCGACGTCGTCCCTGCAGTTCGCCGGTTAGCTGCCTCAACGGAGATCCGATCTCTGGTAGAATCGGTTCTGTCCACCAAAGCCTTCCCGGTTCGGGGCTTGCTGTTTGACAAGCCGCCCGAGGCCAACTGGAAAGTCCCATGGCATCAGGACCTGACCATCGCCGTGAAGGAAAAGAGAGATACTCCGGGCTTTGGTCCATGGTCGATCAAGGCGGGGGTCCTCCACGTCCAGCCGCCAGTCGCGGTTCTGGAGACGATGCTTGCCGTCCGGATCCACTTGGACGATTGCGATGAATCCAATGGACCACTACGTGTTATCCCCGGGTCTCATCTTTTGGGCCGGCTCAGTACCGAACAGATTCGCGAAATGTCTGCGCCGCCAGCGGTATCCTGCACGGGCGAAGCAGGGGGAGCGCTGCTGATGCGTCCCCTGCTGCTTCACGCATCGTCAGCGTCGCGCTCGCCACTCCATCGCCGAGTCATTCACATCGAATTCGCATCCTGCGACCTGCCGGGGGAATTGGAATGGCTTTTCGACGGTCAATAGCCTATCTTTATTGCCTTTTGGTTTCGATCAATCGGGCGGCAGGTGAAAGACAAGACTTTACAACGGGCAGAGGGCTGGAGTTGGTTGAGCCGTACATGCCTCTTGTGCATCCAACCCTGGGTGAGTGCAGCAACGGGAAGAACTGGAAAAAGCCCCTCAGGCAGCATAGAATTCAATTGGGCGAACAGTTAATGTCTCAATTTGATGTAGAGGTGGCTTTAGGCCGCCATCTGGCGAGGTAAACTCGCCGCTACATCCTCAAACTGAAACACCACCGGCTTGATGCATTCGATGAGGAGGCGATTAACGTGGCAACGGAAAAAGCGACTTTCGGGGCGGGTTGTTTCTGGGGCGTGGAGGCGGCGTTCCGTCAGATTCCTGGCGTTACCGCAACCGCGGTGGGATATATGGGAGGGGACATGAAGAATCCCACCTATCGTGATGTTTGCACAGACCAGACCGGGCACGCGGAAGTTGTGGAAGTCACTTTTGACCCCGAAAAGGTCTCCTATTCGGACATCCTGAAGGTCTTCTGGGAAAATCACGACCCGACGCAATTCAACCGGCAGGGTCCCGACTACGGCAAACAATATCGCACTGCGATATTCTTTCATTCGCCGGAGCAGGAGGCCGCGGCCCGCGCGTCCAAAGAAGCTCTGGACAAATCCGGGACCTTCAAAAGAAAGATTCTTACGGAAATCACTCCGGCATCGGAATTCTGGCGGGCGGAAGAGTATCACCAGCAATATCTGGAAAAGCGCGGCATGGCGAGTTGTCACATCAAGTGAGTTCGGCCCGCGATGATACCGACGCAACCGTTTCGTGTCTCCGGATCATCCAGCCGCTGACGACCAGGAACCAAATTAACGGTGGGAAATTCGCGACAATCGTGGGGCTCCACCCACCGGCGTTGTAGAAACCGGCGTAATCGACCGCGCCTCCGAACATCGCCGGGACGCAGACCGCGCACAGCACCGTGCCGATGTACGCCACCCAACCGGTCCAGCGAGGCAACACGCCGGTGGCGAAGGTGGCGTAACCCGCCGCGCCCAGGAACATCGCCGTAATCGCGAAGGCGATCGAGCCGTTGTAGATCAGAAGCGTTCCCTCGACGAGGGCTCTGACCGCGGAGGCATCGGTACGGCCGCCAAGCGTGTCGAGCACGGCCCCTCCCTCAAGGCCATCGGCGACGAGCGTGACGGCAATCCACACGAGAGCGGATCCAAAGACCAGCGTTCCGGCCCATTCGTACTCTGCGCGCGCTCGCTGAATCAGATGCCGAAGGCCTGCCGCAAAAACGATCATCGCGACGTAGATGCCTTGGTCGAGTAGGATCCGCGTGAATGCGATGTTCCTGATGGTGAAGAGATGGTTGCCAAATGCTGCACCGTCGTAAACGGATGGCGCGTTTCCCACGAGCCACAGCGGAAACTGAGCGACCCACAGGATCACGCAGGCAATGCCGAAGGCTCCCGTCCGATGGAACATTTTCAGATCATCCGGGGAGATCACAAGCGTCTTCATGGCGCGTCCTTTCTTACCCGCGATTTCTATTTTGGCTTCCCGACCGAGGGGCAATATACTAGTGATCGCCTCCGCACACAATGCTTCGAGAACTTTGGGGCGCATACATAAGAAGCCATCTACGCGCCGCCCTCCTACATCACACGCATCCGTGCTGGTATCATATGCGTCCCGGAGCAGCCCCACATTCTATCGTCGCGGAAGGGTCAACAAAGGAGAAACTCGATGCCTTGGAAGTCGAAGCTCAACCGGCGAGAGTTCCTTCAACGCAACGTGACCGCCGTGGCGGCGCTGGAACTCTCCCGCCGCCTCGCGCGGGCGGAGACATCCACGCCCGCACCATCGATCCTGCCCATTCCCGACAAAACCGTGGTCCTGACTTTTGACGACGCGGTCAAATCCCACCGGACGTTTGTCGCTCCAGTGCTGAAGGAGTTGGGATTCCGCGCCACTTTCTTTGCCACCCACCGCTGGATGAACGACACAGAGAACTTCATGACCTGGCAGGAGATTGCGGAGCTCCACCAGATGGGGTTTGAAATTGGCAACCATACGTGGACGCATGGCGATTTCTCGTCACCCCGCAACGCCGCGCGTTTGGGCGGCGAGCTTTACATGGTGGAAACCGAACTGAAGAATGTGCGGGTGCCCCAGCCGACGACGTACGCCCACCCCGGAGATGATTTTGGCCCTGAAGCGGTGGGGGTTTTGACGAAGAAGGGCTACCAACTGGCCCGCCGCGGGATGCAGCCCGAGGTAAAGTATGGCGCCATGGAGCCAGGTCCCGCCTTTGACCCCACGCGGCATCATCCCTTGCTGATTCCCACCGCGGGTGACGCTTATCCGGATTGGACCCTGGATTATTTCACGCACGTCGTGAGTGGCGCCCGAAACGGTCGTGCCGTGGTGCTGCAATTTCACGGAGTGCCCGACTTAGCGCACCCTTGGGTCTGGACCCCGCCGGAAAATTTCCGCCAGTACATGAGATTCCTCAAGGAGAATGGTTTCCGCGTTCTGGCGTTGGGCGATTTGCGGCCCTACATTAATTTCGCCCAACCCCCTTCCGACACTCTGTTGAAGGTGCGCTTCCCCGTTCTCCGGTCCGCGAGTCCGGATCTTCCCACCGAAGTTGCCGCTACGCGCGCCGATCTGAAGTACTGGCTGGAGAATATGCTCCGCTACCATCGCTACACCTGGGCGGAAGCTGCCTCTGTGTGCGGAATGACCGAAGTCGAAGTACGGAAACACGCGGCGGAGTTCGGGCTTGATCCACCCGCGCCCCCGGCCCCAACTGGGAAAATTGTCCGAGTCTTGCCCTACCCGGGAGGCCGCCCTCCACGCATCGGCTTTAACGAGCGCGCCCTCGATCCCCTGCGCGGCACCAAGGCCAGCATTTTCCTGCCGTGGGACCCCGCCAGCTATGTGGTGGTGGATCTGCCGGAAGCCATCTTTTCCAACCTCGGCTTGCTGTTTCTGGCGCACACTGATCTTCCCGCGGTATGGAACCAGAAGAACCAAGTTATTGAAAACATTGATTGGGAGCGGGGCGCGGACGGCAGCCTGAGCAATCAGTGGACGCTCCCGAATTTTGTCACCATCGCAGCCCAAATCCGGCCGGCGGAGAACGGCGTGGAGATGGAACTGTGGCTCCGCAACTTCAGCGGCGCGGACCTAACCGGCCCGGACGGATCGAGCGGCCTCCCTATCCAGATTTGCGTCCTGCTGAAAGGAGCGCCGGAATTTACTGCTCTGACCAATGAGAACAAGATACTTCGCACACCCGTGGCCGCCGTTCACTCCGCCAATGGCAATCGCTGGATCTTGACCGCTTGGCAGAATCCCGGCCGTTCCTGGGGCAATACCCTTGTTCCCTGCCTGCACGCGGACCCGAAACTACCCGACTGCCCCTACCGGGCCACTGTTCGAATCAAAGGCCGTCTCTGGTTTTACGAGGGACCTGACGTTGAAAGAGAAATTAAGACAAATAACTTGTAGCGGCAGGTTCACCCTGCCACTGTCATTTGTGCGGGTGTCGCGAGTGCTGCTATAAAGGCCCCGCATCCGAATCAAAAGCGGCGAGCATTTGACCCCCCGAACTGCCCCGTGGCGTTCCCCAAATTTAGGCTCAACTTTCTCCCTCATTCTGCCGATAACTTCAGCGTGGGAATCTATTCCTTGACCACCTCGCGCGGCCCCCCCTCTGTCAGGGGCTATCGGCAGGATTGAATGCGAAAATGAAAGAAAGAAACCGCAAGTGAGGGTAGGACCCCCGGCCCGGGCGAATAATTTACCCCTTGCACTTCGACATTAGCGCAAGTAAGATGCTTCCTGTAGGAGCGAAAGGGCAGCTAATGGCAGACAAGCATATGGACTTACCGCAAGGCACCCTCGACCTGTTGATCCTCAAGACGCTCGCTCTCGAGCCCCAGCACGGCTGCGCGATTTCCGACCGCATTGAGCAAGTTTCAAAAGACGTGCTGAGCATTAAGCAGGGGTCGCTCTATCCGGCTTTGCACCGCATCGAGCGTCGGGGATGGATCAAGGCGAAATGGGGGACGTCGGAGAACAACCGGCGGGCAAAATACTACGAATTGACCAAGAGCGGAAGGAAGCAGCTTGAGGCCGAAGAGAGCGCCTGGCGAAAACTTACGGCCGCGGTTGGCGAGATATTGGAAACTGCGTAGGGGTAAACCATGGAGTTTCATTTTGCTAGCCGGCAAGACGATGTGGTCTTGAAGCACCGCCAGGAGTGGCGGTGCCACGGTGGCACAGGCACTCCTGCCGGTGCCATTCGCCTCACTCCCCGAAATATAGAAACTCGAGGGTAAACCATGGTCAGCGATCTTCTCTATCGATTGCGAGCCTTGTTCCGGCGTGATTCGATGGAAGCGGAGTTGGACGAGGAATTGCACGCTCACCTCGAACACCAGGTGGAGAAATACGTTCAATCGGGCATGTCCCGTGCAGAAGCACAAAGGCGCGCGAGGATAGATTTCGGCGGCCTTGACCAGATTAAAGAAGAGTGCCGCGACACTTGGGGCGTGCGGATTATCACCGAACTCGTACAGGACCTCCGCTTCGGCCTGCGCCAGTTGCGTCGCAATCCCGGCTTCACGGCGATAGCAATAATTACGCTGGGGCTGGGGATCGGGGCGAACACTGCTATTTTCACAGTCATTGACGCCGTGCTATTGCAGCCCCTGCCTTATCCAGACTCTGGGAGGGTGGTTTGGGTAAATGAATTCATTCCGCCTTCTTCCCACTCCACCGTGCTCACGCCCGAGTACGCTGCTTGGGGAAAAATGGAGAGGATATTTGATCAATTAGGCGCATTCGACATCACGCGAAGTATTACTCTGACGGGCGGCGCGAGACCTGAACGTATTATGGCGGGCCATGTCACCCCGAGTTTCTTTCTTGTTCTGGGAGTCAAACCCAGTATCGGGCGCACCTTCCTGTCAGAGGAAGGACAACCTGGGCATGATCGTGTTGCAGTCGTCAGCCATGATCTGTGGCGAGATTACTTTAATGCTGACCCAAATGTTCTGGGCAAATCAGTAATTCTGGACGGGGCGAGCTACACAGTTATCGGCGTAATGCCTCCCCAATTCACCCACCCCGGATCCAAGGGAGAGGCGGTTTGGCTGCCGTACTCCGTGCCAGTTGCAGCGGAGCGTCCAAGCAGTGCGATGGATATAGGAAATGTTATTGGCCGACTCAAACCTGGGGGCTGCTTGGAGCAGGCCCAAGCTGGATTGGAGGCAATCGCACGTGGGATGGAAAACCAATACCCTGCGCCATGGTCAAGCAACCATGGCTCTGCACACGTCGGCCTGATTCCTCTGCACGATTGGCTTACTCGCGACGTACGCCCGGCGATGTATGTCATGCTGGGGGCAGTCGGTCTCGTTCTCTTGATTGCATGCGCGAATGTGGCCAATTTGCTATTGGCTCGCGCCGTTTCACGAGAGAAGGAAATCGCGGTTCGGGCCGCGGTCGGGGCTGGCCGGATGCGGCTGATCCGGCAGATGCTTACGGAAAGCACGCTGTTGGCTGTCGGTGGCGGGGGCCTCGGACTCCTTCTTGTCCCCTTCCTGACGACCGTCTTGCAATCCTACGTGCCGGGATCGGTGGCTGCCCACGCTCACGTCGACCTTCGGGTCCTTGCCTTGACCATGGTTTGCTGCGTGCTGGCGGGAATCATCTTCGGTCTCGCCCCGGCGCTGACGACAACCAGGCTTCGCCTCACGGAATCCCTAAAAGAGAAAACGGGTCATTTCGGTGAATCGAAAACGCATCGCCTACTGCGCAGTGGGATGATTGTGGCGCAATTGGGCCTTTCCGTAGTGCTGTTAGTGGGTGCGGGATTGCTGGTGAGGAGTTTCTTGCTCCTTCTCAACGTCGACTCGGGCATCGATCCGCACAACGTCATCACGGCCGAGGTGTGGCTGCCATCGGGGAACATCTACGACCCCCCACATCAGAGAGAGTTCTATCGGCAGGTGCTTGAGCAGGTGAGGGTTATGCCCGGAGTGGAATATGCCGGCGCGACAACAGAGATGCCCTTTACGATGTTCAACTCTCTCGGGAGAGGTTTGACTCCGGAGGGCGGGACGAAAAATAAAGTCACTTATTGCCCGGCTATCGTGACGCCTGATTACTTCCGAGCCATGGGCATTAGGTTGCTTTCAGGCCGCTTTTTCGACGAGCATGACGCTGATGGAACACTGCCGGTAGTCATACTCGACCAGAGTCTTGCCCGCGCATTGTTCCCGGGCCAGGATGCCATTGGCCGGCGAATCATGGATGATGGTACTTGGCAAACCGTGGTCGGAGTAGTGGCGGATACCCGCCATCTTGGGCTCAGCGAACGCGTAGTGCCTGAGCTGTTTTCCTCCTATATGCAGGAACCTTCCGGTTTCATGGACATCGTTGTTCGCACGTCTTCCGACCCCGTGAGTTATGTTCCCGCGCTCCGGAATGCCGTGATGGCTGTAGATAAGAATCAGCCCTTGGATGACGTGAAGACGATGGAGCAGCGGCTTGCCGAATCCTTGTCCGACCGTCGCGAGCGGTTGCTATTGCTTGGCACGTTTGCAATTTTGGCCGTGCTGATCGCAGGCTGCGGGGTTTATGGCGTGACGGCGTATACGGTTACCCAGCGGACCCATGAAATTGGCGTGCGGGTGGCACTGGGCGCACGCCGCGAGGACATCATGCGGATGATGATTGTGCAGGGGATGCGAGTCATTCTTTTGGGAATCGGGCTGGGGCTGGCCGGAGCTTTCGCGTTATCGCGCACGCTGGCAACCTTCCTATATCGTACAGCCCCTACAGACCCGCTGACCTATGCCGCGGTTTCATTGTTGCTTGGCGCGATTGCATGCGTCGCAGTCTATATTCCCGCTAGACGCGCGACCAAGATTGATCCCATGATTGCTCTTCGATACGAATAAGGAGGGGCAGCTATAAGTGTCGAAACATAGTACCTCTATGAAACGACGATACCCGTCACCTTCTCAAATGCCACTTCCCACCTCGGCCGAGTTGGCAATTCTGAGCACTCTTTGGAATTTGGGACCGAGTACCGTTCGCGAGGTCCACAATGCGTTGAGTAGCAAACGGACGGGGTATACAACGGTACTCAAGCAGATGCAAATCATGGCAGAAAAGGGTTTACTCACTCGAAGTGAGCACTATCGGTCGCACGTTTACGAGCCGAGACTTCCAAAAGAGCAGACCCAACGGGAATTGGCTAGAAATCTTCTCCATCGGGCATTCGATGGCTCCCCCAAGAGCCTGGTGCGTTGCGCACTTTCATTTCAGAAGGTATCCTCCGCAGAGTTGGGAGAGATCCAGCAGATGCTTGATCAGTTCGAAAACAACCTGCCACCACAACCTTAACTGCGTTTTCTCCGCAACCTGCGTTGAGGTTAGAACAGCTTTTTTTTCGTCTGCGGCACTTCAAATCGCAATTTCGACAGGTCCATTGCCGAGCGACAAAAGTCGATCCCATGGTGGCGCTGAGGTGTGAGTAAGGCAGTAGTCAGTGGATAGTGGTTAGTGGCTGGCACGGGCGGACAGGTTAGCGGGATTCACCGTTACGAATTTCCCCGCACCCCGAGTTTTGCGGGTACCTCGATCCCGGCGGCGCGACCCCACCCGCGCCCAGAACTCCGACCTTGTTGGGGATTTTCAGATGGATCCGCACTTTTTCTGTTAGACTGGTCGAATAGACGGGTCTGATGGAGGATGGGAATATGACCACGATGGGTTTCTACGAGGCGCGGACGCATCTTTCAAAGCTGCTTGACCATGTTGCCAAGGGAAAGAAAGTTCTGATCACCCGGCGTGGCAAACCTGCGGCACTGATAAGCCCACCGCCCACCGAGGACCGGCGGGACGTGCGCGATGTCGTTCACGAGATGCTGGCGTTGCGCGACCGCGAGGGGCCGACGCTGGGTGGGCGGGTGACCATTCGGGAACTGATCAACCAAGGTCGACGCTTTTAGCATGACGAATTGCACCGCCGCGATTCAGCCCACCACGTTCCGCCCTAAAAGCGGCTCTAAGGTATCCAGGAGGCTCGATGGCTAGGAAAGCAAGGAAGACCCGGATGACCGAGTTTGTCCTCGACGGCTCGCTCGCTTTGGCCTGGTACTTCAAGGACGAGGCGGACCCCTATGCGGATGCGGTGGCGGCCTCCTTTCCGGCCGCCCGTGCTGCCGTGCCCGTCATTTGGCCCCTGGAGGTTGCGAACGCTTTGCTGACGGGAGAGCGGCGCCAGCGGAGCACGGAAGCCCAAGCCGCCACGTGGCTTGCCCAGCTCGCGTTCCTCCCCATTGCCGTCGATGACGAGACCAACACCAAGGCTTGGGGTGACGTACTAAGCCTGGCGCGCGCGCATCGCCTTTCCGCCTATGATGCAGCGTATCTGGAACTGGCTGTGCGCCGCGGCCTGCCGATTGCCACGCTGGATGAAAAGCTCAAGGCTGGGGCCTCTGCTGTGCACGTGCCCGCGTTTGCTCCGTAGAACCAATCCATAGACAATTGGCCCGCCCACTTTTCAGCTTTCGTGACGTAATGTCGGCCTCGCCCGCGAGCCTCGAAGTCCGTTTCCTACCGGTAGGAAGTTTCGGCCCGGAAGTGCAAAAACTTGTCCTGCCGGCGGGAAAATGGGCGGCTATTTTCTTGACAAGACGCTAGGCTCTAGTGTAGCCTTGGAGGACGGGAGGCGGCGCGGACCGGGCGGGATCTCAGGCGCTGGACTTTACATGTTGCAGAAATGGTGCCGACTCCCCTGCCATCAACCACCCCCCGGCGCTAACGCGCCGCCCCTCCTTAACCAAGGAGGGGAGCCTTTGTGCGAATCAGGAGGAGAGCTCTGGAGGGCCTGAATTCGAGGCATTCACCCGCGAAAAATGCCCGTGGAGGCCACGATGTTTATGAAAATAACGGGACTTACATGGAATTCGGGAGATTTGCCCGAATTGTTATATTGCTGATGATAAATGATTTATCAGTTTTCTCCCGGTCGGGCGCCTGAAAAAAGGGGAATAAAAAATGAAGGATGGTCCCACGATGTTATTGAAAACAAAGGAAGAGTGAACAGACAAATTGAATGGTCCCACGATGTTGATGAAAACAAGCAACTTATCTTTCTAGGCCACGATATTTATGAAAATAAAGGCACTTAGCAAAAATCTGTAAAGCAAAAGCGGAACGACGTGCCTGCCCCCAAGGGCCGCTCGTGTCTTGTTCTTCGATCCGCTTCGGCCCTCGGCTAAGGATTGATGTTGTTTTTCCGAGAGTGCCAAGCTAATCTCTCCAGCGGGTAAAAATTGATAATCTTCAGGGAGACCGCATCATGGAATCGCACGATCCAGCACTACTTAAGCTTCTTCAAACCTACAATACCCCGACTGTCGCCAACGCCATCGAAGTTTTTGATGTGCGTCCGCGCAACGAAGGGTTTATGCGCCCGGAAATCCGCTGCATATTCCCCAACATGGGCGTCATGGTGGGCTATGCCGTCACCGTCAAGATTCAGGCCCTAACGCCCGGCGCAAAGGGCGCCACCATCTATCCCAGTGAGCATTGGAAGGACA
>OCZT010006030.1_pt1 | contig 12033 bp, 10 predicted proteins | sample 1539031 | NCBI WGS metagenome assembly OCZT01 (sample SAMEA3539308, study PRJEB22396) | soil metagenome | biome: tundra; feature: field; material: soil | place: USA | collected 2010-05 | depth 0.15 m
CTCAACGACCTGCTGAAGTATGAGATATTAGATCTTTATTCAGCAGAAGAACAGATCATAGAGGCATTGCCTGCGATGATCGAAAAAGCAAAAAACCTGAATTAAAAAAAGTATTACGGGAACATCTTAAAGTAACCAAAGAGCAAAAAAAAACAGGCTTGATAAAGTAAAACAAACCTTTGGTGAGGGTGACGGGCAGGGTGGCGAAGGCGGAGAAAATAAAGGTTTTTTCTCCCGTTTATTCGGTATCCCCTCTATTCTAATCTTATCTCACTGAATTATTTAATATTCCTTCGAGGCAGCAAAATGTTAAGTGTAATAATCTCTATCTAAGGTGATCAGAGGTTATATTAATTTTGTTTTGAGTTTTTATAAATTATAAATTTTAATTGCATTTTACTTAGTTATGAATATATAAATAAGAGTTATATTATCATCTATGAACATAAATTCTTGATTAATTTTTATAAATTTGTTATATAGAATTTAAATAAAGTGCAAATTGATTATTGCTATATTTTAAGGAATAAGTGATTATCCAGATTTTCATATTTTTTTCCAAAATTTTAAGCTAATATCAGATTTATACACCTGCTAAAATTCTTATGATTCATAACTTATCAAAATATATTTTATTTAAGATAGTTATGTTCATGCTGTTTTGTAGCTTATCGCAAAATTTATTAGCTCAACTAAAAGCAAATTTTTCAGCAATACCTACTTTGGGTTGCACTCCTTTAGTTGTTAGTTTTTCTGATGCCTCTACCGGAAACCCTACATCCTGGAAATGGAACTGGGGCATAGGAACATCTCTACTGCAAAATCCATCTGCGACTTTTTTTGCACCCGGGCAATACACTGTTAAATTAACTGTAAGTAATTCAAGTGGAACTGATTCAATAATAAAGGTTCAATACATAACAGTAAATGCATCACCAACACCACAATTTTCGGGAACTCCACAAACAAGTTGTTCAGTTCCTTTATCAGTTCAATTTACTGATCAAAGTATTGCCGGGAGTGGAAATATCGTTTCATGGGAATGGGATTTTGGTGATGGTTTTCTTTCATCTGCCCAAAATCCTCAACATACTTATACCAACCTAGGTAATTATAATGTTACTTTAAGAATCACTAATAGTTTCGGCTGTTTTAAAACACTTGCTAAAACCAATTACATTAAACTAAGCGGTGTACAATCTGATTTTACCAACACTTCACCTGCCACCTGCGTTGCACCGGTTACAATTAATTTTCAAAATCTCTCTATAGGGGGGCTTGGCACTTTAACCTATCAGTGGTTATTTGGAGATGGAGGTACATCTACCGCAGCAAATCCTTCTCATGTTTATAACACAACAGGTTCTTATACTGTAACATTGATTACGACCAGTTCTTTTGGGTGTAGCGATACTCTTGTAAAACCAAATGCAGTAGTTTTTGGCAGCCAGCCTAATTTTTCAATACCTCCTGTTGTATGTGCATTAACTCCAATTTCTATTGGTAATACAAGTATACCTACGCCCACAAGTTCCTTTTGGGATTTTGGTGATGGTACCAATTCCAATGTTTACAACCCAGTTAAAACCTATAGTATCCCCGGGGTGTATTCTATCAGACTAGATGCAAACTTTGCCGGATGTTCCAATTCAGTAACTAAATCCATTACTGTTTTATCAAAGTCGATTGCCAATTTTAATGCTGATATACTTGGTTCATGCAAAGCTCCTTTAACAGTAAATTTTACGTCTAATTCCCCCGGGGCAACAAGTTATAAGTGGACATTTGGAGATGGAGGTACATCTACCGCAGCAAATCCATCATATACTTATTCGACCCTTGGTATATATGATGTAAAACTCATAGTAACAAATGCCGGAGGCTGTTCGGATACATTATTTAAGAAAAGTTACATTAAAATTCAGCCTGTTACGGTAACTATTCCGGACCTTCCGGACGAAGGCTGTGCCCCGCTTACACACAATTTTACAACGAATGTTGTATCTGTAGATGCTGTAGCAAGCTATCAATGGGATTTTGGTGATGGTAATACATCTACTTCGCCAAACCCGTCACATACGTATCCAAATCCTGGTAATTATACAATAACGGTAACGGTTACTACTGTAACCGGATGTAATGGAACAGCGACTTTTTTGGATGGCATTAAAACCGGGGTTAAACCAATTGCCAATTTTATAGCTAATCCAATAAATGTTTGTGCAGATACGCTAATAAAGTTTACTGATCTTTCAACTGGTAATCATGATAAATGGTTATGGAGTTTTGGCGATGGAGGTACTGCATTTTCAGGAAATCCTGAGCATAAGTATACTGATACAGGTTATATGACTGTAACATTAATTGTATGGAATAATGGATGTGCAGATGGTTTAACATTTACTAATTATATATATATAACTCCACCAATAGCAATTTTCAGAGATACCTTTACTTGTGAATTTCCAAATCAGAGACAATTTATAGACAGCTCAATAGGCGCTGATACACATTTATGGAATTTTGGAGATCCTGGTAGTGGGGCACAAAACACATCTACTTTAATTAACCCTTCACATACCTTTACTGCAGCAGGGACTTATATGGTAAGCCTTACTGTTACAAATGCAATCACGGGTTGTAGTTTCACAAAAATAAACCCGGTTAATGTACTAGCTGATAAGGCTAATTTTATCGCAACGGACACTGCTATTTGTACAAGAGATTCAACAATTTTACAAATTCAAAACATTGATACAGCCAATATTGTTTCTTATTTATGGGATTTTGGTGATGGAACTATTTTTTTAGATTCTACAGGTACGGTCACTCACATTTATAATACAAAGGGAAGATATTCTGTTAGTCTGATTATTACAAGTATTTATGGTTGCAAGGATACACTTGTCAAAACCAATTATATTTATGTTGGTAATCCTATTGCAGATTTTGCTGCAACCACTCAGGGAGCATGTCTTAGTAGCCCTTTAATGACTTTCAATGATAATACAATAGTTGATCCTGCACATCCTATTACCGAGTGGATAGTTAATTATGGGGATGGTGTAATTGATACAGTTCATTCTACACTATTCCAGCATTCTTATACAGCTGAAGGTTTATATGGTATTTCCGTGAAAGTAAAAGATAATGAAGGTTGTGTTGATAGTACTATTAAAACAGATTATATACGTATCACCAAACCGATAGCTAATTTTTCAACAAATGATACTATACTATGTCCTGATTACCCTGTGGTTTTTAAAGATAGCTCAATCGGAATTGTTCTTACGTATCTTTGGGACTTTGGTGATGGCACAACTTCTACATCACCTACTCATCAATATTCTACAAATGGAATTTATACCGTTAAGCTAATTATTAAAGATTATTTTGGATGTATTGACAGTATGGTAAAAAAGTCATATATAACGGTAAAATCAACAAAAGCTGATTTTACTTTGAGTGATACATTGAGTACATGCCCACCGCTGGTAGTAAAATTTACTAACCAATCAACTGATTATACCAGTTTCACATGGGATTTCGGTGATGGTACCACGAGCAAACTAGATACACCAACTCATTTTTATTCTTCAACAGGAATCTTTAATGTAAAGCTAATTGCCATCAGTCAGGGTGGTTGTATGGATGTAAAAACACGTCAAATAGTTATCCGGGGTCCCCGAGGCTCGTTAAGCTATTCTAATCTACGAGGGTGTATTCCTTATCAAACAAATTTTACAGTGCATACTCCTGATAAACTTTCTTTTATCTGGGATTTTAATGATGGAACAACTATTAAAACTACGGATACTACTATCAGCCACACGTATGTAAATGCTGAATCATATCTTCCCAAAATTATTTTAGTGGACCCAAACGGATGCCAGGTTGCCATCATAGGGAGTGATAGTATTTATGCTTTGGATGTAACTGCCCGTTATACTATAAATCGATTTATTCTTTGTGATTCAGGTTTTGTAAATTTTAATAATACCAGTATTAGTAATGACTCCATCGTTTCTTATACATGGATATTTGGAGATGGTGATAGTTCGAATCTGGAAAATCCTACTCATTATTATAAAGCATCGGGCATTTACAATACTAGCCTGAAAGTCATTACCCAGACTGGTTGTACAGATACAGTTAGTGCTACGGTACCTATTAAAGCAGTGCAAAGCCCCGATATAGGAATTATAGGCGACTCCACAGTATGTGTTCCTGCTATGCTCACATTTTCCGGACAAATACTAAGACCCGATACATCTGCAATTACCTGGAAATGGACTTTTGGTAATTCGCAGGTTTCAACCTTGCAAAATCCTGCCCCTCAAAGTTATCCATTAGCTGGAACATACCAGGTGCAGGCAATAGCTACAAACAGCAATGGCTGTAAAGATACAGCTACAACTATTTTGCAGGCACATCCTTCACCAATTGTGATAACAAATCCTGACACACTTATTTGCCAAGGCAATTCCATTACACTAAATACTTCAGGAGCTGCTGCCTATAGTTGGTCTCCCGGTACTGGATTGTCGTGTATTAATTGCGCAAATCCTATTGCAACTCCTGACAGCAATATGAAATATATAGTAACTGGTACAAGTAGTTTTGGATGTATTGCTAAAGATTCTGTATTACTAACTGTAAAGCAGCCTTTTATTATAGAGATAAATCCCTTAGATACTTTATGTTTAGATAGGTCAATAAAATTAAATGCAAGTGGGGCAGAACTTTATACATGGTCACCCCCAACGGGATTGAGTAATCCAAATATTTCTAACCCTACTGCTTCCCCGCAACAAAGTACAAATTATACAGTTATTGGCACTGATAAGGCGGGATGCTTTAAAGACACGGCTTTTGTAGGAATTACTGTATATCCTTATCCAACAGTAAATGCCGGCTTAGACACGACTATAATTATAGGGCAAAGTGTACACCTTGTCCCTACTATCTCAAATGATGTAATAAATGTTATATGGTCACCCTCTAATAGCATAGCCAGTTATCTGTATCCTGGTATAATTGCAAGGCCTTTTGCCAATACAGAATATACGGTGGAGGTATCAAATATTGGCAAATGTAAAGTAAGTGATAGGGTAACCATTTTTGTTATATGTAACAATATGAGCGCTTTTATACCCAATACATTTTCACCCAATGGTGATGGTGTTAATGATATATTTTATGTTAGAGGGACCGGCATTTTTCGGATAAAAACATTAAGAATATTCAACAGGTGGGGCGAAGTTGTTTTTGAAAGTTCTAACACATATCCAAATGATGCATCATCCGGATGGAATGGCACTTTTAAAGGACAAAAGCTAACACCCGACGTATTTGTTTATATGGTAGATATACTTTGTGAGAACAATGCTATATTAAGTTACAAAGGCAATGTAACGTTGATTAAATAAAACAATAATAATTATATTCTCAAAAAAGAATAGTAATGGTACAATCTTTCAAAAAATATATCCTACATTTTATTTTTATTCTGTTTTCATCTTCTAACAGTTTCTCGCAAGATATCCATTTTTCTCAATTTTTTGAAACACCCTTACTTCGTAATCCGGCATTAGCAGGTATTTTTAATGGTGATTTTCGGATGCAGGGCGTTTATAGGACTCAATGGAATAGCGTAACGGTTCCATATCAAACTGCTTCTTTAAATGCTGAATATAAATTACCGGTAGGACGTAGTAATGATTTTTTAACACTAGGGGGAGAAGTATTGTACGATAAAGCTGGTTCAGTTGCATTGACTACAACGCATTTACTGCCAGTTCTTAACTACCATAAATCCTTAAACGATCAAAGAAATATGTATCTTTCTATAGGATTCATGGGTGGTCTGGTACAAAGACGTCTTGACCCTTCTAAAATTACGACCAACAATCAATACAGTGGAACGGGGTATGATCCGGGTTTAAGTAATGGGGAAAATTTTTCTAATTACGGCTATACCTATTTCGATGCAAGTACTGGGCTCAGCTTTAATACGCAGATTGGCAATAACATAGATAATAATATATTTTTGGGAGCAGCATATCATCATTTTAATAAATCAGCTAAAATATCTTTTTTTGGAAATGATACAATCGAAATGAACCCTAAATGGGTTTTTTCCGCTGGGGTCCGGATGAGCGTCACTGATTATTCTTATATTACTTTTCATGGAGATTATTCTCGGCAGGGGCCAAATACGGAAACTATCGGAGGCGTAATTTATTCCTATAAACTTGATGACCCTTCAGATCCAAAATACATTTTGCATGCTGGTGCTTTTTTAAGGTGGAAAGATGCGCTTGTTCCGGTTGTAAAATTGGAGTATAAACCATTTTCTGTGGCTTTAAGTTATGATGTAAATGTATCACCACTTAAAACGGCCAGTAATGGGCGTGGAGGGATGGAGATGTCCATTTCTTATCAGGCTTTTATCAATAGAAACTCCTCCAGGAATGATGTGTTATGTCCAAGATTTTAAAATTCATTCAAACAAAAAATCAACATATAATTTCTGAAATTAGAAAAGAATTTAATTTTCTCCAACCCAATTTTTGGCTTCTTCTAGTTCAGTAATTTGGAAGCCTTTATATATGCCGGCACTAAATGCTCAAAAACATTGGTGATCTTTTTTATGATGTAGTAGTGGCTTACAATAGCTACTTTATGCCAATGGCTTAAATGTTTTAAGCCAACCAGGGCATCATCAACCCAGGCTCCAAATGTATAATTGCTCACATCAGTATCAAGCCACAAAAGAAAATTTATCTTATTAAACTTTTTTGATTGCGCATCTACTGCAGGCATTAATACCTTTTCATAATCTTCTTTGGTTACTTTACCTGTGGCATGGAAACCTACAACATTTTCCGGCAGATCATTTATTATTTCTATCATACAAAAATTTTAATCACAGAGATGTCCTCTTGCATTGATAACTGTTTTTTGTACAATTGCCTCAACAACATCCCGATTTTTAATCTTTGCTTTGGGTATTTTAATGGAAGCGTGACAATCGTGTAACTGGATAATAAGATCAGTGAAATCTTTTTTTTCTTTTTCCTTCAGTTTCAAATCTGAGCAGTAATAAGAAACTTCTAACTTTTTATCATTTGGAATAACCACTACAGTGTGCCTTGGTTTTGTTTGCATTGGGGAATAAATTTTATACCGAAGTTAGATACAAAAACGCCCCCATATTTTTCAAATTCACACAGTGTTGATAAGATGTTAAGGAAGATATTTATCGATCCTGGATGGGATTAAATACAACACGGGGGTTATAATAAAAATAGCAATGCTTATCCATGGAATATAAAAAGAAATAATAATTGCAATGGTATAAACCACCGGGGAGAGAAGGAACTGGATGTGTGCTTCTTTTTTTATTTCTGCAGGTATTTCCCTGTGCAGCATATGCGTTTTACTTATGCCATACAGCCATTGAAAATATAAGGTGATATTGCAAAGAGAAAGATTTAAGCCATATACCATTATTGCATACCATTCAAAATGTATTTTTTGCTGAAAGGCAGATGCTGAAAGGAACAAGGCAAACCACCATATAAAATAATACTTCTAAAAAAATAAAGTAACGGTCTGTTCTGCCGATATATTCAAACATGAGCCTGTGACCAAACCACATTATGCCTAAAACAATAAAGCTTATCATATAACAAAGTAAGCCGTACCATGTTTCGTGTAATGCAATTGTGAAATTATTCCAGGTATTTCCTATTACATCGGGTATTTTTAGTTCAAGAACAAGAATAGTCATAGCAATGCTGAAAATACCGTCACCCAAGGCTTCCAGCCTTCCTGAAGCCATTCACAGTTTATGTTTATCAATATTCATTTCCATAAACTAAAAATTCTAAGTGAGAATGTGGGTATTCTTATAATTATTTTTAATCTTTAAAGTAAAATTCAAATACAATGGATACAAATTTTAAAAATGCAGAACAAATTTCTGTAATAAAAGATACTACTGCCAACCCTGCACCGCTTGGTTTGCTTGGTTTTGGTATGACAACTGTTTTATTAAATCTTCATAATGCAGGATTTTATGAATTGAATTCAATGATAATGGGCATGGGGATTTTTGTAGGAGGTATTGCACAACTATTTGCCGGCTTGCAGGAGTGGAAAAAGAATAACACATTTGGCGCTACCGCATTTACTGCTTATGGTTCGTTCTGGTTATCGCTGGTAGCTTTGTGGATTATACCTAAAACAGGCTTTGGCGCTGCATATAAATCCAGCGAAACTGCAGTTGCATGGTATTTATTAATGTGGGGAATTTTCACTTTATTTATGTTCATCGGCACACTTAAACTTAACAGAACATTGCAGGTAATTTTTTTCACCCTCACTATTTTATTTTTTTTATTAGCGATAAGCGATTTTACCGGTAATGCTTCTTTAAGAATATTTGCAGGATATGAAGGTATTTTGTGTGGGCTTGCTGCAATTTACGGATGCGTTGCACAGGTGCTTAATGAAGTATATGGAAGAACGGTATTACCATTAGGAACAAGAGCAAGAGATATAACAGTTTAGTTACCCTTCACCATAAAAACACAATCTTCAATCTTTTTAATTTGATGTACTCTGTCTATGCCTTTTATGGTAGCAACAGATGGAAGCTTAATTGATTCAGATGTTTTTATTTCTTCCAGCGCCTTATAAATATTTTTTGATTTAATGGCGAACACAACACCATCTGCATTGGTTTCCTTACTGCTGATAATACCGATCACCTCACCATTTTTATTAATTACCGGACCGCCACTATTACCGGGATTTACTGAAATACTTATCTGGTAAGAAGTGGTATCTCCTGAGTAACCGGATTTTGCACTAAGATAGCCTTCTCCGTATACAACCTCTTCTCTCGGATAACCTAAAGTAAAAATTTGTTCACCCAACTCTGCTGTATTTTTTGGTATTGAATAAGGCAATATGTTGTTTCTTTTAAAACTTGTATCGGTAACTTTTAATATTGCGAGATCGGAATTTTTATTTACATAAACAGGGATAGCAATAAACTGTTCTCCTTTTTTATTTTCTATTACTAAATTGTTCGCATTATTTATTACATGAGCACTTGTAGCAATATATCCGCTAATGTCTATAAGAAAACCCGTAGCCCTAAAAGTTGGATTAAATTGCTTTTTAGTTATAAACGGAGCAGAAGGAAGGGTAGCTTGCTTTTTAAGTTGTGCAACATCCTCTTTGGTTTTTTCTATTTGTCCTTTAAGCCATGTAATATTGTTCTCTTTCTTTTTATCTGAATAAATAGTAACAAGAACAGCTGTACCAATAGAAACAATCGCCGCAATACAAGCCGCTACAGCAATTGTTCTGCGATACCGGTTCCATAAATAAACTATTTTGGCTTTACTTTTTAATTGCTTTTTAGCAATAATACCTTCATTCACCAAAGTATTTTCTACCTCATCCAATGTATGTTTAAAAAGTTTTCTTTCGCCTAATCTTTCCAGTTCATTTAAAAAGAAAGTATGCTCTACAGCCATCTGGTCTATGTCAGGATTGTTCTTACGCAGCTCATCAAAAAATGTTTTTTCCTCTGGCGTCATTTCGCCTTTTTTATATCGTTCAATGGCATCTAAAAGTAAAGTATCATCCATCTTATCCTCCGTTTTTGTACTGTGCAAAAAATATTTTTTTCAATCTTACCAGGCACTTATATTTTTGGGTCTTTGCATTATCTGCATTTGTATATCCAAAAAATTCAGCTATTTCAGGCATCGATTTTTTTTGTAAATAATAAGCCTCTAATAAACTTTTACATGGCTCGCCAATTTTATTTAAGGCATTTTCCATTACAATAAGATCGGCATTCCTTTTTTCATGAGCATCTAATTCTTCTTCTACCGAAACTACTTCATCTATACTTTCAGCAGAAGGATTATACCGCTGCATTTGTTGTAATCTTTTAAGCCATAAACGCCTGCAAACTGAATAGAGATACGTTTTTATCTGGCAGGTAAGTTCAAAAGATCCTGATGTAACCTTTTCATAAAGAACTATCATTGCCTCCTGAAATATATCTCTTGCATCGTCAGGGTAACCATTATTCTTTACAATAAAAGACTGAATGGTTAGATAATTCTCCCGGTATATGGTTTCTACGGCTTTTTTATCGTTTGCCGCTAATCCCTGCAATAAAAGCTGTTCCTGTTCCAGTATATTCACGAGGCTATAATTAATACAATGATAATGAAAAAGTAACCCAAAAAATGTTTAAAATTAGTTTTAATAGGTGGGTTATCTTTTTTTAAATATGGTATTAATTGCAAATAAATAATTAATTATTAAAACTCCGAAAATGAAAAAAGTATTGTTAGCCTTTGTTGTTGCATCAATATTTGCAGCTTGCGATGATTCAAAAACTAAAACAGATTCTACTACTACAGATTCTACCAATATTAAGATTGATACTTCAGCTACTACTCCTGCAGTAACTGACACAACTAAAACTGTAGATACCAGTGCAAACAAAATGAGTAAAGACACTACTTCAAAAAAATAGTCTTTAATCGTATATTAATAAACATTTTAAGTTTGTATCCGCTCCTTTAAAAAGAGCGGCTTTTTTTATAATATTATATTTTGATTGGTAAAGTAAAAACAGTTTACTATTTTTGGTATCAGATTATGACAATTACAAAAGCAAATACCTGGTTTTATTTTAGCTACTATTTTAAAAATAGTACGGGAGGCTTTTGTTAAAACTGAAATAAACAGAATAACATAAAAGGATCCCGGCTAAATGGTCGGGATTTTTGTTTTACATTATGAAGAAAAAAATAGCAATACAGGGATTTGAAGGCAGCTTTCACCAGGTGGCAGCACAACAGTTTTTTGGAGATGCGGAAGTGATCTGTTGTTCCACGTTCAGGGAGGTGGTAAAAATTGCAGCTGATAAAAAAGAAAGCGATGGGGGAGTAATGGCTATTGAGAATTCTATTGCCGGAAGTATTTTACCAAACTATAACCTGCTGCAAAAAAGTAATTTAAAAATTATCGGCGAGGTATATCTCCAGATCAAACAAAACCTGTTAGTAAATCCGGGGATAAAACTCGGGGATATTCGTGAAGTTCATTCCCATCCTATGGCTTTGCTGCAGTGTATAGAATACCTGGAAAAATATAATTGGAAATTGATTGAGACAGAAGATACGGCTCTCAGCGCAAAACACATTCATCAACACAGAAGCAAACATATTGCCGCTATTGCAAGCAGGCTTGCAGCTGATCTTTTTCAATTAGATATTATTGCATCTAACATCCACACACTTAAAAATAACTATACAAGGTTTTTGGTTCTGCAACATGCTGATAAAGTAAAGCAAATTGACAATGCAGATAAAGCTTCATTAATTTTTAATACTGATCACTCAAAGGGGAGCTTGGCAAAGGTGCTTACCAAAATTGCTGACGGCGATATAAATTTAAGTAAGCTACAATCAATGCCTATCCCGGGCAGTGATTGGAAATATTCTTTTCATGCTGATTTGGAATTTGAAACTATAGACCAGTTTAATAAAGTGATAAAAAATATTAAGCCATTAACTGAAGATCTGAAGGTATATGGCATTTATAAAAATGGTAGATAATGGAAACTGCAAAACGACTTGAAGGCATCGGTGAATATTATTTTTCTCAGAAATTAAGAGAAATTGATGAGATGAATAAAGCAGGTAAACAGGTGATCAATCTGGGTATTGGAAGCCCTGATCTGCCTCCACATCCGGATGTGATAAAGACTTTGCATGAAGAAGCGTTAAAGCCCGGCCAGCATGGTTACCAGAATTATAAAGGTAGCCCTGTGTTGCGGAATGCAATTTCTAAATGGTATAAAAAATGGTACGATGTTGAATTGAATGCTGATACAGAAATACTTCCACTCATCGGAAGCAAGGAAGGTATTATGCACATCTGCATGACGTATCTTAATGAAGGAGATGTTGTTTTAATTCCCAATCCTGG
>OCZT010006032.1_pt1 | contig 12030 bp, 9 predicted proteins | sample 1539031 | NCBI WGS metagenome assembly OCZT01 (sample SAMEA3539308, study PRJEB22396) | soil metagenome | biome: tundra; feature: field; material: soil | place: USA | collected 2010-05 | depth 0.15 m
GAGATATTGGCGTGACTGGAGTTCAGACGTGTGCTCTTCCGATCTGTTGGCCGCATGCAGCTTTAATTTGTAAGTGCCGTGAAACAGGCTGGTGCCCTTGCTGAATTGCACGAGCAGCGCTGCTATCACCACCAGCCCGATGAACACAAACAGGCCGACTTTTACTTCCAATCGCGATTTTTCCATCTCAATTAAAAATAACGAACGTGCAAACCATCCGCCAGTTTTGATTTGCCAAAATTGCTCGGGCAATGATTTTTGAAAACGCGCCGCCGCGTCTGTTCACGGTGGCGACAGACTGATGCGATAAAAACGTTGCTGACGGCCATCAATCAACGTCACCGGCACGCCGATTCCGCCCAAAGTCACCTCAACGCTGTCCACCAAATCGATACAAGGCCGATCATACAGATTCCAAAAAATTCATTTAATTTTAATGCGCCGTTAATCTGGGGTTTGTAAAATGAAGCATTGAAGAACCTTAATTCACTACTGCCGTCCGCTGCACCGTTCCATTTCGGTATCAGGCCGAAAACAAACACTCACGAAATACCAGCCGATACCCAAGGCGCAACCATCCAAACAACACTTGTCGGTTATTGGGGCGCGCTGTCAACTGTCTGGGGAGGTTTTTGATATGTGCGGAATTTGCGGCATCGTCAGCATCGCCGGACTTCAAGAACCGGAGGCGGCCCGGCTCCGCACCCAAGCGATGTTAAAGGCTCTTTTGCATCGCGGCCCCGATGCTATCGGCATGGATTCATCAAGGTCGGCGGTGCTCGGGGTGACCCGCCTGTCAATTCGCGGTGGCGATGATGGTTTGCAACCGCTGGTGGATGAGGCCAGTGGCGTGGTGGCAGTTTGCAACGGGGAAATTGATAACCATCAAGAATTGCGTCGCTGGCTTGAGGGTCGAGGACGGACGGTTCGGCAGGCAACCGACGTGGCGGTGATTCCGGGTATGTATTTGGAACTCGGCGAGGAGTTTGCCAGCAAGCTGATTGGTGCATTTGCCATTGCGGTTTGGGATCCACGCAAGCGCAGTCTCCTGTTGGTGCGTGATCGGGCGGGCGAACGGCCATTATTTTTTACGCAAACAAAAGACAGCGTCATCTTCGCGACGGAAATTGCCAGCCTGGTTTCCGCCGCCAAATTGCCGGTGACATACAACCAAGCAGCTTTGCAGCGATACCTTCGGTTCGGGCTGTTTGCTTCGCCGGATACGCCATTTGCCAATGTGCAAAAAGTAAAACCCGGCAGCCAAGTTCGTATTGACGAGCGTGGCGTTCACTACTCAACCTATTGGCGTTGGAATAATGTTGAGACATCAAAGCAACCACCATCACTCGACACGTTTGACCAAATATTTCGCGACGCGGTTCGACGCCAAAGCGACGTGGATGTTGATTTCGGCGTCTTCTTGAGCGGCGGAGTTGATTCGTCACTGATTTCCGCCGTCACCCGCTCGTTATATCCCAAACGGCCATTGAAAGCCTACACCTTGCGTTTCAAGGAGGAATCTTTTGACGAAAGCGCGTTTGCTGAAACGGTAGCGCGTTCAATGAATCTCGAGCCGGTGCCAGTCTGGGTTCATCCGCAAGACCTGCCTGATGCGTTGTCGCTGCTGATTCGGACCGTTGGTGAACCGCTGGCTGACCCAGCCTGGCTGCCTACCGCCTTGCTGGCAAAACGCGCTGCCCAAGATGTGCGCTTGGCGCTGGTGGGTGAAGGTGCGGACGAACTTTTTGGTGGCTATCCAACTTACATCGGTGCCGGGATCGCGGAACGTTTCGCCCGGCTCCCGGCCTGGGTTCGGGCCATTCTCAGGCGGGCGGTCGAGTCACTTCCCGTCAGCGAGAAGAAGATGACCATCTCGTATCTGCTCAAACGTTTTGTGGCGGGCACCGACTTGAGTGGCATGGCCCGCCACGAACTTTGGGTCGCGAACATTTCGCCGGAGATTTTGGCGCGACTCGGTATGCCCTCAACGTTCCCACGCGAAGACGATTCTGGCCGTGCGCCGCTATTGGACCGGATTCAACGCTGGGATTTGGAAGGCTCACTGGCCGAGGGGTTGCTCACCAAAGCGGATCGCGCGAGCATGAGTTCCGCCCTTGAACTGCGAGCGCCTTTTCTGGACGAGGCAGTCATGAATTACGCCGCCGCCTTGCCGGTGGCGGATCGGGTTCGTGGCTTTACCACCAAGGTTTTTCTCAAGGAATACGCCCTGCGTTACCTGCCAAAATCAATCGTGCATCGTCGCAAGCGCGGATTGTCCGTTCCGATTGGCGGCTGGCTGCGCGACCCGCTTCGCGAATGGGCGGCGGCGGCCTTGAGCAGCAAACGTTTGAATCAAGTTGGGATTCGCAACTCGGCCGTCATGGAATTATTTTCCGAACACTGCCAGCGGAAAGCGGATCATGCACGGGCGCTATGGAGCTTGATCGTGTTGAGTGAATGGCTGGATTGGGTGGCCAGGGAAACCGCGTGCGGTGCTGAAATCAAGCCGGTTCAGAAAACACCCGACCCGATGAAATAAACACCCGACCCGCCATCAGTTCCCGCCACAATTACAATTGGTCACGGCACTCGAACACTTCGAACCACCGGACGGGCCGGCCCCGGAAGTCGCCATGGAAACGCCCGATGCTCTGGACACTGCGAAACTGTGTCAGCAACTCCATCGGCGGCGACGCCGGTGCCGTCACCGGGTCGCTCGTGCCCGAAATCAGTGGAATCAGTTTGAAGTAAATCGCGTTGTCGCCGCCGCGCTTCCAGAAGCGGTATTCCGGCCAGTAGTAAAATTCGGTGATCGGCTTGTCGGCATCCCAACAATAAGCGATCGGTTGTTTTTTAGTCACCGCCGCCTGCGCTTCCGGCAGGTAAAAAGAAACTTCGCTGGCGGTGCTATAATCTGGACAAATAATGAACACGGGCTTGCCTTCCTTGAGCAGATTCTGCCGCGCTTCGCCGACGACGCGCGCCGTATCGCGCCAGGCGCGGATGCGGTGCAGTGGATCCATGGACACGGGGAGGTAATGGCCGCTGACGACTTTGACAATGTCGGTCTCGGAGAGAAAAACCATCGCAATCAAACCGATGATCAGGCCGGCGCGGAAGGTTCGCCGGACCCAGGGCCTTTGTCGGTATTGATCCCAATAGAGCACCATCACAAACATGAGTGGGACGATGGCTGGCACGATCCAGTTCGGCAGCACGCGAGCGTGAAAAGATTGCAGGGTATAGACAAAAACCAGCGGCGCACCCATGCTGAAAAAGTAGATCATCCGCAAATCCCGTGACTTCGCCCGCCAGCAGGCAATGCTTGCCCAAACTATTCCCGCGAAAAAAACCGGATTGAGCAAGCCGGCTTCCGCCCCGATGAATTCGAACAGGTAGCGCGTGGTGAAGTGGAACGTGTTGCCAAATTCCGCCCGCCCGCCGACGTGAGTGACCGTCACCCAATCATTTTGCGAGTTCCAGATTAACACGGGCAAGGCCAAAACGACATTCACCAGCAAGGCCAGATACGGGCCGGGCCGGCGCAGATGTGGTCGCGCGGGCCGCCATAAGACAAAGAACACCGCCCAGCAAAGCCATTGAAATAGCGCCGTGTATTTGCTCAGAAACCCCAACCCCATCCATACTCCAACCCACAACCAATGCTGCGTTTTGCCCTCGGGCTGGATCGCGCGCCAGCCCGCCAGCATCGCCAGCGTCCAGAACAACACGCTCAACGGATCAATGGTCATCAGGTTCGATCCCACGATCAGCAGCGGCGTGGCATTGGTGATGAGCACCAGCGCAAAACCGAGACGCGCGTTGAGTTCACGGGCGCAGAACCGCAGACAGAGCAAACCAATGACGGCTGAAATAACCGGTGAAAAAAAGCGCACGCCCAGATCATTATTTCCGAACAAGGATGTTCCCAGGAACATGGTGAAGGCCACCATCGGCGGTTTGGATTGGTAGGACAACGCGGGATGCTTGAACTGAAGCCAGTATAAGGCTTCATCCGGGCTAAGTTCGATGAAGCCGCTGGCAATATAAACCAGACGCCAAAGCAACAATCCGCCGAGTAGAAGATAACCCCACAGCAGCCACCTGCCGGATTCAGCGTCGAGTTGCGTTTTTGGATTGTTCATCGGCTGATGAAAGTCGAGCAGTTTAGCTGGTCAGTTGGACTTTTCATTGAAGAATTAGAACTTAAATTGATGTTAATGCAAGGCTAGAAGTCTGGATCAATTAGAAAAGCATACGCGAATGGAATCCATGATTGCAGTGATTGAATTTCCCGTTTTAATTCGATTGCGCAATGGCAATCAGTGGCGACCGAAAATCCACTGGCAGCAACTGGCCTTGCCCGTCAGAACGCTGCCCATCCCAAACAGATTTTAGATTTTGGCAGCGGCGATTTGCCTCGCCTAATCACCAGTAATTATTTTCTAAAATTGTCGTCTCCGGCAAAGGTTCGTGGCATTGTGTCCATGTGAAAACGATTTTGAGCAAACCAGCCAGCTGTGCCATCGCTGCGGATGCCGAAGTGCGTCAGTTGCAGGCCACCGGCAAGCGCATTGCTGCCACAGGGATGTATACGTTGAAAGGTAAACTGAAGCCGCAGTTTCGCTGATGATTCCCGCTTGCTTGTTTTCCAGATTACAAAGCCGTCCCCTTCGCATCCGCCACGCCGTCCACAAACTGCCGCACGATGGCGTCCGACGAGGTGAAAAATTCTTCCGGCGGGCCGCCCGCGTAAATCTTTTTCTCGTGCAGCATCAGCACATGGTTGCCCACGCGCCGGGCGCTGCGCATGTCGTGGGTCACCACGACGGACGTGACTTTGAAATGGTCGCGCACCCGGATGATCAACTGGTCAATGCTGTCCGACACGATCGGATCCAGCCCCGTGGTCGGCTCATCGTAAAGCACAATCTGCGGTTCGTAAATGATCGCCCGCGCCAGCCCGACGCGCTTGCGCATCCCGCCGGAAAGCTCCGCCGGTTTTTTCTTTTCCGTGCCCGGCAGGTCCACCACGTCCAGCACCGCCGCCACCCGTTTCTGAATTTCCGCCTCGGTCAGATGCTCATGCCGCCGCAGGCCAAACGCGACATTTTCCGCGACGGTCATGGAATCGAACAGGGCCGCGCCCTGGAATACCATGCCGAATTTCCGGCGCACGCGCAGCAACTGGCGCTCGCTCATCCGCGTGATGTTTTCGTTGTCCACCCAAACCTCGCCGGCATCCGCTTGCAGCAGGCCGATGAGGTGTTTCAATAAAACGCTTTTGCCGCCGCCGCTGCGCCCGATGATCACCGCCGATTCACCGCTTTCGATCCGCAGATCCACGCCATCGAGGATCACCTGCGAACCAAAGCTTTTTTTCAATTGGCGCACTTCAATCATAACACCAGCACCGCCACGCGCTGCAATACCAGCGTCAGGAAAAAGTTCGTGATGAGGATGGCGATGGACGCATACACCACCGCCTCGGTCGTGGCGCGGCCCACGCCTTCGGCACCCATGCCGCAGGTCATGCCTTTGTAGCAGCCGATCAGCGCAATGATGCCGCCATAGACGAACGATTTGATCAGGCCGAATTCGAGGTCAATGGCCCCGGTGTATTTCAGCATGTTGTAATAGAGATAAACCGGATCAATCCCCAGCAGTTTCACGCCCACGATGTAGCCGGAAGTGATGCCGAGCACGATGGATTCCGCCGTCAGCAACGGCAGCGCAATCATCGAGGCCGTCAGCCGAGGCGCGACGAGATAATCTATCGGATGCGTCGCCAGCGTCCGCAGCGCGTCAATCTGCTCGGTGACGCGCATCGTGCCGATTTCCGCCGCGATGGCCGCGCCGACACGCCCCGCCACCATGAGCGCCGTCAGCACCGGGCCGAGTTCGCTGCACATTGAAACGCCGACGACCGCCAGCGTGGCCGTGTCCATCTTGACCTTGTGAAACTGGAAATACGTTTGCGCCGTCAGCACCATGCCCGTGAACGCGCCGGTGATGAGCACCACGGACTGCGATTTGATGCCGATGAAATAAATCTGATACAGCAAATCGCGCCGGGAGAACTTGAACGTGAGGCACGAGGCGACCGCATCCCGCGTCAGCACGGCGATGCGCCCCAGCCCGGTCAGCCATTCGCCAACCCAAGTTTGGCCCAAAAAATTCATTGCGGCCCAAACTAGCAAACCCGCCGGCATTTTGCCAGCGCGGGCTTTAGGCCGCTGCAACGATCAATTTCATTCGGACAGTGAAGCGGCATCAATGCCGCGCTCCGGTTTTAAGGTGTTGCGTGGCGGCCCGGTCGCGAAAAATCCGCCTCGAAAATCTCCCGTTGTCCGGTTACTTTTAACCGTCATTCATCCGCCATGATTACCACGCTCAACCACGAACTGCTGAACTCCCTCGACCTGAAAGTGCTGGCGGTGCAGCGCACGGAGGCGGGGCGCTGGTGGAATTTCAAGCATGTGATTAGTCCATTCTCCCGCCTGTGGCTCATTCTCGACGGGCGGGCGGTGGTCAGCCATCACGGACGCAAGTTTTCGCTGCGCCCCGGTCAATTGCATCTGGTCCCTGCCTTTGCCGTCCATGACTGTTTCTGTGCCGGCCATTTTAACCATTATCATCTGCATTTTGCCGCGCGGCTGCCCACCGGCATTGACCTGTTTTCGCTGTTGGATTGCGAGCATCAGCTTGACGCTCCCGTCGAGGCTCTGACGCTGTTTAAACGGCTGGAAAGCATTTATCCCGACCGGAAACTTCCCTGTTTCGATCCCCAGCGGGAGGAATACAAACGGTTTCCGCTCGTCACGGAGCAGGTCGAGCCGCCGGCGAATGTCCTGGCTGGCTTTGAAGCCAAAGGCGTGTTGACCCTCCTGGTCTCCCAGTTTCTAAAATCGGCCCGGCACCATGAAGGCGTTCATGCGCGCGTCACCCGGCAGTTTCTGGCGGTGCAGGAATTCATCCACACCAACATGCGCCGGCACATTGTGCTGGCCGATCTGTCGAAAGTGGTGGGGCTGCATCCCACTTATTTTTCCGACCAGTTCAAGCGCGTCGTCGGCGTCCGACCACTGGATTATTTAATGCGTCGGCGGATTGAACGGGCGCAGTATCTTCTGCTCACCAGCCCGGCTTCCGTGAAGGAAATCGCCGATGCCGTCGGCATTCCTGACCCGGCATATTTCAGCCGGGTTTTTACCCGGCTTTGCCAGACCTCGCCCACGGAATATCGCATGGCTCACGCCCGGTAAAAGTAGCAGCCGACGTGAGGAGGCTCATTCATAATGCCCCAGCACCGCCGCCGCCTGCGCCGACTTCACCACGTCCTCGAAAGATTCCTCCTTCATATTCGGCTCGTTGAGTTTTACGGCCATCTCCGGCTTTTTGGTTATCCCTGCGTCATTGCGTTGAATTCCGTCTCCCGCCAGAGCGCCAGAGGGCTGGCGCAGTCCAAGACGCTTGCGCGCGGTTCGGAGAGCGTTGGCCACCGCTTATCCCAAAGCCCAATGTTCAAATGTCGTTCTTCCCACTCCAGTCGCACCATGTCGAAACCTGTGTTAAGTCCAAGCTTTTTGTATCCTCGTCCATGTGAATTGACTTACCGGCAACCGCCGGTTTGCCATCATGGAAGCACAGCAAACCAATTATTATTCCCATGAAATACCCTTCTCTTTTCAACGGTTCCCTGCCCAAAATCGGCATCCGGCCCACGATTGACGGCCGGCTCGGCGGCGTCCGCGAGTCGCTCGAAAAACAGACGATGGACATGGCCAAGTCCGCCGCGAAATTAATTTCCGCCAGCCTGCGCTACCCGAACGGCAAGCGTGTCGAGTGCATCATCGCCGACACTTGCATCGGCGGCGTGGCGGAGGCGGCGGCGTGCGCGGAAAAATTTCAGCGCGAAGGCGTGGGCGTGTCGCTCACCGTCACGCCGTGCTGGTGCTACGGCAGCGAGACGATGGACATGAATCCGCTCGTGCCGAAAGCCGTGTGGGGGTTCAACGGCACGGAACGGCCCGGCGCGGTTTATCTCGCGGCGGTGCTCGCGGGTCATACGCAAAAGGGAATTCCCGCGTTCAGCATTTACGGACGCGACGTTCAGGACGGCGGCGACAAATCCATTCCTGCCGACGTGCAGGAAAAAATTCTGCGCTTCGTCCGCGCCGGTCTAGCGGTGGCGTTGATGCGCGGCAAATCATATCTCGGCATGGGCGGCGTCTCGATGGGCATCGCCGGTTCGATTGTGGACCAGCCGTTTTTTGAAAGTTATCTCGGTATGCGCGTCGAGACGATTGACATGACGGAATTTCTCCGCCGCATGGACAAGGGGATTTTTGATCAGGCCGAATACAAAAAAGCGCTCAAGTGGGTGAAGGCGAATTGCCCCGAAGGCAAAGATTACAACTCGCCGCAGACGACGCGTCCGCGCGCGCAGCTCGACAGCGAATGGGAAAAATCCGTCAAGATGTCGCTCATCGCCCGCGACCTCATGGTCGGCAATCCGAAGCTCGCGGAAATGGGTTTTGGCGAAGAGGCGCACGGTCACAACGCCATCGCGTCCGGTTTCCAAGGCCAGCGTCAGTGGACGGATTACCAGCCCAACGGCGATTTTCTCGAAGCCATCCTCAACACGTCGTTCGACTGGAACGGCATCCGCGCGCCTTACATTGTCGCGACGGAAAACGATTCTCTCAACGGCGCTTCGATGTTGTTTGGTCATTTGCTCACGAACACCGCGCAGATTTTTGCGGATGTGCGCACTTACTGGAGCGCGGATTCCGTCAAGCGCGTGTCGGGTTATGAACTCGAAGGCGCGGCGGCGGGCGGCATTTTGCATCTGATCAATTCCGGCGCGGCCACGCTCGACGGCACCGGCCAGCAGGAACGCGATGGCCAGCCGGCGATGAAACCGTTCTGGGAAATCACCAAGGACGAGGCGCAGAAATGTCTCGGCGCGACGACGTGGCATCCGTCCATCACCGAGTATTTCCCCGGCGGCGGCTGGTCCACGCGCTTTCTTTCACGCGGCGGAATGCCCGTGACCATGTGCCGTTTGAACCTTGTCAAAGGACTCGGCGCGGCGCTGCAAATCGCCGAAGGCTGGACGGTGGATCTGCCGGCGAACGTCCACGACGCGCTCGACCAGCGCACGAACCCGACGTGGCCAACGACCTGGTTTGCGCCCCGGTTGACGGGCCACGGCGCGTTTCGCGATGTGTATTCCGTGATGAACAACTGGGGCGCGAATCACGGCGCGATCAGCTATGGCCATATCGGCGCGGATTTGATTTCGCTGGCGGCGATGCTGCGCATTCCGGTTTACATGCACAACGTTGCGGCGGAGCAGATGTTCCGTCCGAGTTCCTGGGCGGCGTTTGGCACGGCGGATTTGGAAGGTGCGGATTATCGCGCCTGCCAGAATTTCGGTCCGCTCTACGCGTGATTAACAATCAGTGGCAGCCGACGTGAGGAGGCTCATTTGAAAAATAATACCGGGAATGAAAGGAGCCTCCTCACGTCGGCTGCTACGCGGTAATTGTTCTGAAGTGGCTGCCGCACCGGTTCTTCCCGGATGAATTCGCTTGGCGCGGCGCGGCGAATCCGCCACTTTGCGCGGAGATTCGCGCTTGAAAACATTGCACAAATACATCACCGGCCAGGTGCTCGCCGCGCTGCTGCTCACCGTCGCGGTCTTCGCGTTCGTCGTCCTGCTGCTCAACGTGCTGAAGGATGTGCTGCCGCTGCTGTTCGCCGGCCAGGTGTCGCTGTGGCTGGTGGCCAAGGCCATCGGGCTGCTGCTGCCGTTCGCCTGCGTCTATGCGCTGCCGATGGGTTTTATCACCGCGACGCTGCTGGTTTTTGGCCGGTTCAGCGCCGACCAGGAACTGACGGCCATGCGCGCCAGCGGCGTGAGCCTCCTGGCGCTCATTACTCCGGTGCTGCTCTTGAGCCTGCTGTGCTGCGGCTTGAGCGCGTGGTTTAACATGGAGGTCGGCCCACGGGCGCGCGCGGAGTTTGTAAATTTGCGCTATGATCTGCTGCATGAACTGGCCAACGCGCAAATTCCCGAAGGCCAGATGGTCAACGATTTTCCGCCCTACCAGTTTTACGTTGAAAAAAATAATGGCGGCGAGCTTGAAAAGATTCAAATCTACCGGTTCCCCAAATTTGGAACCAACTGGGATGTCCTTATTCTCGCCCCTCACGGACGGATCTCAACCGACCGCGCCCTGAATCAACTGGTGCTGAACCTGTTTGACGGGCGCGTCATCCATCGCGCCGCGCACGACGTTTACATTGACGCCTTCGAGCGGGCGCCGTTTATTTACAATCTGAACACCATCTCGAACCGGACGCCCGAGCCAAACATCAGCGACATGACGTTCGGCCAGTTGCAGCAGAAACTGCGCAAGCTACAGCAGTTGGATTTTTCCGCCGTCGGCACCAATACGGCGGCAACCTTGGATGGCTTGCAACAATTGGATGGCCTGCAACAATTGGATCTGGCGGTGGCAACGACGAATGCTTCGCCGGAGGCTGTGCGCCGGTTTTTGCAGGTGGCGGAACAAACCCGGAGCCAGCAGATCGAGCGAGTGCGCGTGGCGATGCACCGGGAAATCGCATTTTCGTTCGCCTGCTTTGGTTTTACGCTGATCGGCATCCCGCTGGGCATCCGCGTTCACCGGCGCGAGACGAACATCGGCATCGCGATCGCGATCGCGCTGGTCGCGGTGTATTACGGCTTCACCATGCTCGGCGCGGCGCTCGGGGCGCGCCCGGAATATTACCCGCACCTGATTTTATGGCTGCCGAATTTTATTTTTCAGGGTGTCGGCGCGCTGCTGCTCTGGCGCGCAAACCGGGGGATTTGATGCGTGATGCGTGATGCGTGAAAAACGGAGTGAACGTAAACTTTATTTCACGCATCACGCATCACGCATCACGTTTCATTTCCGCCGAAAAACTTTTCCCATGTCGGCTTGATCCACAGGTTTTACGAGGATTTCATCAATGTTGACGTGGGGCGGGCGGCTGGCGACCCAGACCAGGATGTCAGCGATGTCCTCGGCGAGCAGCGGGTTGGTATGGGCGTAAAGTTCCGCCGCCTTGCGCGCGTCGCCTTTGAAGCGCACCAGGGAAAATTCCGTCTCCGCCAGTCCCGGATCAATCGTGCCGACGCGAATGCCGGTGCCAAACAGTTCGTGCCGCAGCACGCGGGTGATTTGCAGTTCGCCGGCTTTCGCCGCGCAATACGCCGCCGCGCCCGCATAAGCCGTGCGCCCAGCGAGGGAGCCGAGGTTGAGAATGCTTGCGCCGGCATCGTGTGGCAGCAGCGGCAGCGCGGCGCGCGTGACGCGCAGGAGGCCGAGAACGTTTGTTTGCAACGTGGTTTCCCAATCGGCGTCCAGGCCGTCCGCCACCAGATCCAGTCCGTGCGCGCCGCCGGCATTGTTGATCAGAACATGTAGCTGGCCGTTTCCTGTATTCCGCTGGCCACATTTTTCTTTCGCCCAGGCCATGAAAGTTTCGACGCTCGCGGTTTGGGAGACATCCAGTTCGTGAAAGTGCGCCGCCGCCGCGCCGGATTTTTTTGCGGCCGCCGCGACAATTTTCAAGCGGTCGATGCGCCGCGCGCCGAGTAGCAGTTTCGCGCCTTCCGCGCCAAAGGCGTTTGCGGCGGCCGCGCCAAAGCCGCTGGAGGCGCCGGTGATGAGCACCCATTTATTTTTGAGGGAAAACCGCCGGGAATTTTTCATGGGAAATAATGTTGGTTTGCCAGACGTGGCTCAAAGCGCAGGCTGGGGTTGTTCACTGAATAAAGCTAGAACCTGTTTTGATGAAAATCCAGTCTGCAATCGGTGCCGGCCGGCAGCAAAATCAACTGATCTCGCGTCGGGCAGCGATTTTTCGGCCGAGCAGAAGCAGGGTTATGCCCACGCAGCTCCAGCCGAACCAGTCACCATGTTGATTGTAGAAAGTGGGCGCGGATTTTTCGGCCGCCGGGAGGATCGGAAG
>OCZT010006033.1_pt1 | contig 12030 bp, 9 predicted proteins | sample 1539031 | NCBI WGS metagenome assembly OCZT01 (sample SAMEA3539308, study PRJEB22396) | soil metagenome | biome: tundra; feature: field; material: soil | place: USA | collected 2010-05 | depth 0.15 m
ACCACCGCATCAGCTTATACATGGGGTGTTGCAGGTTATAGAACCGACGCTGTAGGTTCTTATGGACCAACTGCCGGTGTGATGGGAGCTGCAAGTGATGCTGATGCTCCAACTACATGGGGTGCATTAGGTTTTAAAGATGCTTCTCAAAATTATTTCGGCGGTTATTTTAATGGTAATGCTTATGTTTCAGGTTATGAAGGTATCGCAACTACAACTCCTACTCAACCTTTAGATATCGGGACTTCCAATTTTGCTACCACTGCTAAATTTGGAGCAGCTCTACCGATTTGCCTTGTTGCAAACTCACCTATGGTAGGATTTAATGCTTATTGGTCAAGTCTCGGAGCTACTTATTATTCCAGTAGTTATGCCGGAATGATTCAGTTTGATCAGGATATAGCTGGTGGTTTCCAAATTTCAACTGCACCATCGGGTACAGCCCTCACAGCTGCAACGCTTGCACCAAGGATGACAATTCTTAATAATGGTAATGTTGGCATTGGAACTGTTGCACCCTCTGCGCCTTTAAATATATTGTCTACTGGATATCCAGGGCTTCAAGTTGATGGTTCAGATGTAGGTTGGGCAGGTATGTACATAAATGCAACTGCAGGAGGTGGTGCAAGATCATTTTACGGTTATCAGGTAGGTGGTGTTGCCACAGTATTTACCATTGCAGATAATGTTGGAAACTGGTATCTGGCTAACAATGGAATTGCAAGTATTTATGCTGCATCTTCTGGTTTTGTTGGTCTCAATAATCAAACCCCTGCCGTTCAATTAGATGTTGCAGGACAAACTCATGTTGTTTATAACACAACTCTTGGTAATTACACCGGAGCTGCTTTGAGAATTGAATCTCCTGGTACTACCTATTATCCAGGTCTTTCGATGTATGATGATAATAATTCCAGCGGCGTATTATTATGGGCAGCTGCCCCCGGATTACAGGTTTGTTCTCCTACCAATGCCTGGGCACCTGTATTTGCTTCAGCTTTTACTGTTTCAAGTGATAAGACGGTTAAAAAAGATATTAACAATATTAACCAAAATGAATATGATGCTTATTTAAATCAGATCAGAAATATTGAATCTATTACTTATAGATATAACTATGAAGATGCAGTATCAAATGGAGAAGCAAATCAAAGACTAAGGGAAACTCCTCACGTTGGCTTTACAGCTCAATCTCTTCCTTCTGCTGTTGTGGCGCAACTTCCTGAAATTCCTGGTGACCCGAAATCAGCAATGAAATTAGGTTACAATCTTTCAGATATGGCTGGCTTAACATTAATAGGAGTAAAAGCCCTTGATTCTAAGGTTAGCGATTTAGAGAAAACCGTTAATGAGCAAAAGCAATTGATAAATCAGTTAATGGAAAAACTGAATCAATTAGAGAAACAAAACAACAAGAAATAATTTAAGACAATTTAGATTTATTTAAAGAAGGGTCCTGATGATTATTCATCAGGACCCTTTTTATTTAGAACTATTTATTCTATTAATCTTTTTAGTTACCAGTATTTACCAGGGATAAGATAGTTCTTCACATAATCCTCAATCCCATTCTCCAAGCTATAAAAAGATTCAGTGTATCCAATACTTCTTAATTTATCCATCTTAGCTTCGGTGAAGTACTGATAGTTATCTCTGATATCTTTTGGGGTATCAATAAATTCTATTTCCGTTTGTTTATTCAATGCTTTGAAAGTTGCATTAGCAAGGTCAAGGAAGGTTCTGGCTTTGCCTATTCCGAGATTATATAGTCCTGAGTTTTTGCGATGATGCATCAGGAAATAACAAACATTCACTAAATCTTTTACATAGATAAAATCGCGCAACTGTTTTCCATCATCGAAGTTTGGATTATGAGAACGGAATAATTTTATCTTTCCAGTTTCTTTTATCTGATTGAAGGCATGATAGATGACAGATGCCATTCTTTCCTTATGATATTCATTCGGACCGTAAACATTAAAGAACTTTAGTCCAGTCCAGAAATAAGGCTTCTTTTCTTGCTTCACTGCCCATTTGTCAAAATCATTTTTTGATTCTCCATAGGGATTCAATGGTTTTAATTTATCCAATAAGGAAATATCATCATCATAGCCAAACTCCCCATTACCATAGGTAGCTGCAGATGATGCATATACTAATGGCAATCCAAATTTTACACAAACTTTCCAGACATCTTTAGAATAATTAAGATTCAGTTTATTAAATATTTCGGCATCAAATTCAGTTGTATCTGTTCGTGCTCCGATGTGGAAGACAAACTGCACCATTCGTTGATTATCTTTTAACCATTGAATGAATTCCTCTCTGTCAACCTTTTTAGAATATCTCTTCCCATCAAGGTTTTTATTTTTCTCAGCATCACTGAAATCATCCACAACCACTATATCAAAATATCCTTCATCATTCAGTTTCTGAACCAAACAACTCCCGATAAAACCTGCAGCTCCTGTTACTATTATCATTGCTTAATGAGTAATTGTTGATTGTTGCTCGATGAAAATATCTTCTTTCAATTCAGGAATTATATTTGCCTCCTGCGCTTTCTGATATAAAACTCTAACTGCATTCTTTCCCGTCTCTCCCAAATCAATACTATATTTATTCACATATAAATCAATATGCTTTTTCATCACATCCTCACTCATTGTCTGAGAATGTTCTTTAACAAATTCCATACTCGATTCAGGATTTGCAAATGCAAACTCAACACTTCTTCTCAGCACTCTATTTATCTTTTCTTTTTCCTCATCCGCTATATTTCTTTTCATAGTGATAGCTCCTAATGGTATCGGACACGAAGTTAATGTTTCCCAAAACTCACCCAAGTCAATGATTTTATACAATCCTTTTTGCTGATAGGTAAAACGATTTTCGTGAATAATAACTCCCGCATCAACATCTCCATTTAATATTGAATCTTCTATTGCAGAGAAAACCAGCTCCACTTTATTTTTTGCATCGGGAGCATATAATCCCATTAAAAGATTAGCGGTAGTAAATTTTCCCGGTATTGCAATTTTAAAAGATGATAGGTCGAGATTGTTAATCTCATTCATTGATGAATAATCCTTTTTAGAAATCAGCAAAGGTCCGCAATTATTTCCCAAAGCACTGCCGGCATGCAGCAAAGCATACTCCTTATTTATATAAGCATAAGCATGATAACTGATTTTGGTAATATCCAATTCTCCCTTGAATGCGCGTTGATTCAAATCTTCTACATCAGAAATAACTGGCTGAAAGGATAATCCTTCGGTATCAATCTTCCCATGTATCATCGCATCAAAAATAAAACAATCATTGGGGCAGGGAGAAAATCCTAAGGTGTACATCTGATACAGATAAACTATTTACAAATTCATTGTCCGTCCACCATCCACGGGGATATTGATGCCGGTAATATAAGCGGCAGCAGGTGATGCCAGAAACGCAATCGCATTAGCAACTTCAAAAGGTTCTGCAAAACGCTTTGCCGGAATTTCAGCAAGCATTTCTTTTTCTATTTCTTCTTTCGATAATCCTTTTTTGGTAGCATTGGCTTCGATGATAGACTTCAATCGCCCTGTCATTGTGGCTCCGGGCAATACATTATTAACGGTAATTCCGAAAGGTGCTAATTCAAACGACATAGTTTTTGCCCAGTTTGCAACCGCTGCCCTCACTGTATTCGAAACACCCAATCCTTTTATGGGTTGCTTCACAGAAGTTGAGATGACATTAATTATCCTCCCATAACCCGAAGTCTTCATTCCTTCGATAACTGCTTGTGCAAGAATATGATTGCAGATAAGATGACGATAAAAAGTCTCGATGAACTCATCAGTCTTGGCGGAAACAATAGGTCCTCCTGATGGTCCTCCCGTGTTGTTCACCAAAATATTTACAGGTCCATGAGTCAATATATATTCAGTAACTTTTCTTTTTACTTCATGAGGTTCGGAGAAATCGGCAACAATATAATCATGCGTTTGTCGCAAGGTGGTATCCAATTCCGTTAAAGTTTCCTTGAGCGATGCTTCGTTTCTTGCTATCAGCGTGATGTTTGCGCCCATTGATGCAAGTTCCAATGCTGCTGCTTTGCCTATGCCCTGTGTGCTTCCGCATACTAATGCGTGTTTGCCTGTTAAATCCTGATTCATGAAGCAAAAGTAGGGAATTTTTATGGAAGAGGAGGAATTTTTCTATTATCGCAATTTCGAATCTCTTTGCAATTCTAATTTATCTAAGTGTAAATCTTTGCTGAACCAATCGGTTAATAAAATTTCAATTTCTTTTCTATTTATTGTCTTTGGGTTTCGTCTTGATTGCAGGTAATGTTCAATTACCATTATATCTGATAATTGCCCCGCTGTAGATACTTTAAATTCCTTTCCTGTTTTCAATGCAATCATTATTCCTATGATGGAAATTAGTACTCCAGAACTTCCAATAAGCACGCTAAAAAATATTTCAATTATAGATACAAGTATAAAAAGTACAAGTAATCGTATTAACCACGTTGGTGGATTTAAAACGTTAAGCTTAATGCCCAGATGATTTTCGATTCCTTTTATTTTTGATCGCCGTATCCCAATAGGAAATAATTCACCGAGCAATGTATCAGGTGTTATAAATTTATTTTCGATATTCAATTCCTCTGAAATTGCGGTTCTTATTTTATAAAATGATTGTTGAGAAGTACAATCTTTAACATTCTCAAGTTCAATTTTGTTTATTATATAATCACAAAGCTCACCGAAGGTTTTAATATGTTTTAATTCTCCGTCATCAAACTTAATATTAAAAGATTTTTCAATCTTCTTTATTAAATCTTCAATGTCTTCTCTATCCGTTTCTTTAAGTTTCCAGTTTTCCATTACCTATATATTATAGCTACAAAAGTACCCTTTCTTTTTCAATCCCATAAAAATAAAATATATATTTGCTAACAATGGTATCAAAGTTAAAATTAAATGTGTAACGTTGCCGAGTCAAAATAAGGAACGATTATAAGTAATTCAAAACTTCAGATTTCAAAACGGCAAAATAGGGTAAATTAACAGAACAGAATCCAGAGTAAATAATTAATTTTTTTAAAAATGAAAATCATTTCTCTGGTTTATAAACAAACCCTCGTTCCTATTTCTATCCTCCCAAAAATATTAAAATCAGGATTTCAGGTTATAAATGCCCTGAAATGCTCGCTTTTTATCAATTATCAATCAAAACAGGACTCAAAACAAACGTTTTTTCTTCAATATCTATACATTCATATCTCAAAAAAACCAGGTTTTTCGCACTTTCTATACCATGACCCGACCAGAAAACTAGTTTTTTGGTCGAGTCATGGTAATGAACTTGCCAAAAAACCAGGTTTTTTCAGGGTTCATTTTAATGAATTTATTGAAAAAATAAGCATTACAAATCAAGCAAAAATTACTATTTCTAAAAAAATAAATATATCCATTAAATAATATTAAAATATGTATCAAGCAAGAATTTTACCATTTACAGATTTAGGACGCGATAACGCAATGACTATTGCTTATGAAAAATATAACAGCACATTAGCCCCAAACAGAGTTTTTAATGTTACTATTTATGCCGAACTGAATACCAGAAAAGCACCCTATCATACTGCCAGAATGTTGAGAAACTCTACCGCATCGGCTTATTATTTTGCAGTTGTGGAAGCAAACCTGGCGGTGGATTATCTTCATCAGTTAGAATCTCAGTTTATTCAGGTTTTTAATTTTGGTGTAAAAAGATTAGTGAGTCCTTTGTTTGCTGCGGCAGACCGTTCGTTTTATGGTCTGGATATTTCTACAGGCAATCTCCCGAAACTAACAACAGAGGCGGAAGTTATGGCTTTCGGACCTACTATTGTTGATGGAGATGCAGCAAGAATGGCTTTAGCAGGTGCTGTGGCGATGATTTTTCCTACGGCAGCAGAAATTGATTTAGCCAGAATTGATGCAAGAAATAAAATTAATGCCGAAAGTACTGCCAGAGATGCTTTCGGTACGGCATCAAGGGCTGTAATTGCATTGAATTTACTTGTTGACCCATTGATAAAACAAATTGCTGATTCGGCAGAAACTTTTTACAGCAGATTGACCGAATCTGCGCTCCGCACCGCCTGTATAGAGTGGGGTAATGTATATATTTCTGTTGGCAGCGGCTCGGTACTTAAATTTAAGGTTTTAGATTCCGTTACCCTTATGCCTGTAGATTTAATGGAGGGGCAGGTAAATCAAAATGGTGATAGTGCATTGACTGATACATCAGGAACCTTGATTTTAAATACAACGGTGGTTGGTAATTCTTTAATAAATTTCTCTAAAATAGACCCTTCAACCGGGCTTGATATGTACGAACCGTATGCTTTCCCGATTGATATTGCTGATAAAAGCAACCTGGAATTTGCGGTGTATGTTACAAAGTTGCCATAAGGTTTAAAGTCTAAAGTTTAAGGTTATTGACGTAATGAGGATAACTTTAAACCTTAGACTTTAAACCTTAAACTTCCTGATAAATCAGTTCAAAAAAAATATTTGTAAAATAATTTTGTGAGATTAAAAACTTTGTTGTAGTTTTGCTGCCAGTAGTTAAAAAGTTTTTTCATAAAAAGTGTTTTAGTGACGACTCTGGTGGAGACCAGGGTCGTTTTTTTATGGGTAAAATGATAGCAATTAATATATACTTGACATATAATATATAGTACCTGATACTTTTTTACTACTTTTACACCCAATACCCAAACCTCCATTATGTATCAAATAAATAGTACAGGATTTTATAAAAAATGTTTGAATAAATATTCACGATTTATTTTTAAACTACTTTTTTTCTCTGTTTTTTTTAATGCAACATCTCTATCTGCACAAAATGTATGGACACTACAAAAGTGTCTGGATTATGCAATGAAAAATAATATATCCATTCAGCAAAATATACTCGCTGTGGCAACTTCTAACGAAAAAATAACTCAGAGTTATGCTGCATTTCTCCCAAATCTGAATGGTAATATCGGACATAGTTATGATTATGGAAGATATGTAAACCCTTTCACCAACACGTTTGCGAACACAAGAGCGGTGAGTGAAAACTTTTCTCTGAGCAGCAACATGACTTTGTTTAATGGCTTCCAGATGCAGAATACATTGAAGCAAAGTAAGCTTGATTATGTGTCGAGCGAATGGGATTTGAAGAAAATTGCAAATGATATTTCACTTAATGTTGTGTCGAATTATTTACAAGTATTATTTGCGATGGAAAATCTTGCGGTGGCTAATCAGCAATTGGATTTGATAAAGAAACAACAGATTAATACGAAGAATTTATTTGATGCCGGAAGCGTTGCAAAAGGTAGTCTCCTCGAAATTAATGCGCAGGTTGCCACTGATGAACTGAGTGTGATAACTGCACAGAACGGTCTGGATATTGCATATCTGAATCTCCAGCAATTATTGGATTTGGATTCGGTAAAAGATTTTACGATAGATAAACCGATACTTGAATTGCCATCTGGTAATATCACAACTATAAATTCCGATCAGATTTTTGCGAGTGCAGAAAAAACATTGCCCGAAATAAAAAGTGCGGACTCAAAATATCAAAGTTCATTGGTTGGATTATCAATTGCCCGAGGAGGTAGAAGTCCGAGGTTATCGCTGAGTGGCTCTATTGGTACAGGTTATTCTGATCAAAGGGAGAGTGTAAATGGATATACAATTGCTCCTCCTCTGATGATTGGTGTTGATGGAAATGGAATACCGGTTTATTCCGTGACACAAGAATTTATTCCTACTTATGTTACCACTCCTTTTAGTGACCAATGGAAAGATAATGTGAATAAAACAATTGGTTTAAACCTGAGTTTGCCATTCTTTAATAACTGGTCAGCAAAATCAAATATTGTGAGAGCAAAAATTACTGTTCAGACTGCTAAATATACCAGTGACCTTGCAAGATTGACCTTGAAAAAATCTATCGAACAAGCTTATTTAGATGCAACAGCAGCCTACAAGAAATATAATGCCACGGTGACCAGTGTAGAATCATTGCAGGAAGCTTTTAAGTATGCGCAACAGAAATTTGATGTTGGTTTATTGAATTCTTACGATTATCTGGCAGCAAAAAACAATCTCACCAAAGCCGAATCTGATCTTATACAGGCAAAATACGATTATATCTTTAAAGCAAAGATACTGGACTTCTACCAGGGCAAATCTTTAACCTTCTGAATTTAAATTCTTATGAAAAAAAATAAAATTATTTGGTATCTTGTCGGAGGCATTGTTGTCTTGATAATATTTTCAATGATAGCAAAGAAAAAAGGCTGGATAGGAAAAGTTCCTCCCATCGAGGTAACTACTGAGAAAGTGAAACATTCCGATTTAATTGAAACTGTTTCTGCCAATGGAAAGATTCAACCAGAAGTGGAAGTGAAAATGAGTGCAGATGTATCCGGCGAAATTGTTGAACTGAATGTCAAGGAAGGTGATGTGGTGAAAAAAGGAGATTTGCTTTGTAAGATAAATCCCGATATATATAATACTACTGTTGACAGGATGATTGCTGCTGTCAATACTTCGAAAGCGAATCTGGAGAATGCCAAAGCACGTTTGATACAATCACAATCTACATTTACCAAAACAGAATCTACTCATAAAAGAAATAAAAAACTGTTTGATCAGGGAACAATTTCTCCATCAGATATTGAAGCTTCACAGTCCACTTATGATGTTGCAAAACAGGATGTAGAAGCATCGCAGCAGAATGTCGTTGCAGCTCAGTTTAATGTAACAAGTTCGCAGGCATCGGTAAAAGAAGCTCAGGATAATTTATTAAAAACATCAATTTTTGCTCCTCGTGATGGAACTGTTTCTAAATTGGGAGTTGAGAAAGGAGAACGTGTTGTGGGGACTTCGCAAATGACAGGAACCGAAATCATGCGAATAGCTGACCTTAGTAAAATGGAGGTAAATGTGGATGTTAATGAGAATGAAATCGTGAAAGTTCATTATGGCGATACAGCTTTAATTGAAGTGGATGCTTATTTGAAACGCAAATTTAAGGGTGTAGTTTATGAGATGGCTAATTCGGCAAATTCTTCAGGAACAAATACTGATATGGTTACAAATTTTGTGGTGAAGATAAGGATTCTAAAAGAGTCGTATGAGGATTTAATACCTAAGGACCATCCTGATCAAAGTCCTTTCCGTCCGGGGATGTCTGCTACAGTAGATATTCAAACCAAGAGAACAGAAAATGCTTTGGTTGTCCCTATTCAGGCTGTGACTACCAGAGATACAACAGCAAATAAGAAAGATAATAAAATGAAGGATGACACTGATAAAGAACCCAATCAGGTTGATAAAAATAAGAAGACAGCCGAAAAAGAAGCGAAGGATAAAAATCTTGAATGTGTCTTCTTAAATATAGATGGGAAAGCAAAATTACAATTAGTGAAAACCGGGATTCAGGATAATAATAACATCGAAATCCTTATTGGATTGAAAGAAGGTGATGAAGTGGTGACTGCACCATATAGCTCTATTTCAAAACTTCTTAAGGAAAATGATGTACTTAAAGTTGTTAAAAAAGAAGATCTTTACGGAGGGAATAATAAGAAATAGTTTCATTTCTTATTACTAATTATTAACTCTTCTTGTTACCGGATTTAGTGAAATTATAAAGTGGCAACAATTCTAAATTTCGAATCTGCAACAGCAATCTGTTCCATTAGTATTGGTAAGGATGGGACATTACTTGCATTAAGAGAAACTGATGAAGCAAGAAGTGCCGCAGCAGTAATAACCGTTTTTACGGAAGAAATAATTAAAGAAGCAGGAATAACTTTCAAAGACCTCGATGCTGTTGCTGTCAGTGGCGGACCTGGTTCTTATACGGGTTTAAGAATAGGTGTCTCTACCGCCAAAGGATATTGTTATGCATTGGATATACCTTTAATATCCATCAGTACTTTGCAAGCCATGGCTTATGGAGTTTCTCAAAAATTGAAACAAGGATTATTTAAAGATCTTCTATCGTCAGTTAACGATGAAAATATTCTTTTATGTCCAATGATAGACGCAAGACGAATGGAAGTTTATACTTCTTTTTTCAATTTAGATTTAGAAACAATAAAACCTGACTCTGCCGATATCATTGATGAACATTCTTACGAAGAAATTCTAAAAGACAAGAAGATGTTATTTTTCGGAGATGGTGCAGGTAAGTGTAAAGAAACATTTGCTCATCAACCCAATGCAATTTTCCTCGATGATAATCTACCTACAGCTTCAAATATGATTGCATTATCAGAAAAGAAATTCAATGATAAAAATTTTGAAGACCTTGCTTACTTTGAACCATTCTATTTAAAGGACTTTGTAGCGACAAAACCGAAGAATAAATTTCTTTAGAATAATTTACTTCATTAATTTTATTGCATCTGCAATAGTGGCAACTGGTAGTTTGCAGGAATTATTGATACAAACATAAATTAAAGTAGCGCCTTCAACATATCTGTTTTCCAATAAAGGATATTTACTTTCATTAATACTTCCTGCTAATATTTTATTTGGGATATAATATTCATTCAATTGTTTTCGAAGAGTTTCTGCATCCTTGCCAATAATCACAACTTCGTAATAAGGTTCAATTTCATTAGTGAATAATATTCCCCAATTTGAATATCCGCTTGGATAACCTTTCATGTCTTTCTTAACATTATTCAACATCTGCAATGCAGTTTGCTTGTATTCTTTATTATCAAAATAAATCCCCAATTGATACAATCCCTTAGCAAGACTTGAATTAGAGGCAGGGATTACATTATCATTAATCTCCATCTTTCTCGCTATTAAAGCTTTATCAATAGCAGATGTAAAGAAGAACATACCACTTTCTTTATCATAAAAATGTTTAATAGAATACTCCGCAAGTTCCCTCGCATGAAGTAAATATCTTTCATCAAAAGTTGATTGGTACAATGCAATGAAAGCTTCTATCATAAAAGAATAATCTTCAAGATACCCATTGATAGATGATTTTCCTTTTTTATAATTATGATTTAAACCTCCATAATTGTTCCTGATATTCTTCCAGATAAAATCAGCACATTTTATTGCAACATCTAAAAATTGTTTTTCGCCAAAAGCATTGTACGCATCAACATAACCCTTAATCATTAAGGCATTCCATGAGGTGAGTTGTTTATCATCCAAGCCAGGTGGAATGCGTTTACTTCTTTCTTTTAATAACAACTCTTTATCAGCAGCTATTTCTTTTTGCAATTGTTCTTTTGTCAGATGGTATCTTTCCTCAATCATTTCATCTGTTTCTTTTCTTACTAAAATATTATTTTCATGCTCCCATAATCCTTCCTTTCCAATTCTGTAATAATCGCAAAACAACGATGCTTTGTCTTTTAGTAATTCTTCAATTTCTTTCTTTGTCCATACATGGTATTTTCCTTCCTCTCCTTCACTGTCAGCATCTAATGCAGAATAAAATGTCCCTTCATCAGAAGTTATTTCCCTTTTTATCCATTCCAAAGTCTCATTTACAATTTGTTTATACAATGGGTCTTTTGTAAGAGTATAAGCCTCAGAATAAAGGCTAACTAATTGTGCATTGTCATAAAGCATTTTTTCAAAGTGAGGAACCTTCCAATACCTGTCTGTAGAATAACGGGCAAAACCTCCTCCAAGTTGATCATATATTCCGCCAAAAGCCATTTTATTCAAAGTCAATTCTATTTGTTTTAGTAGGCTTTCATCACCTTTTCCATTTGCATCTTTTATTTTTGTGAGATAATAATATCGTAGAAGAAATTCATGATTATTTGGCAAAGGAAACTTAGGAACTCTTCCTAGTCCACCTTCAATGGAATCAAAAGAAGTTTTCCAAGGAGCAACAATTTCATCCAAGTCATTCATCATAAACGAATGGTTTTCATTGTTCATCTCCACCAATTCATTTTTATAGATCGGAAGAGCGTCGTGTAGGGAGAGAGTGTAG
>OCZT010006035.1_pt1 | contig 12029 bp, 13 predicted proteins | sample 1539031 | NCBI WGS metagenome assembly OCZT01 (sample SAMEA3539308, study PRJEB22396) | soil metagenome | biome: tundra; feature: field; material: soil | place: USA | collected 2010-05 | depth 0.15 m
GGCCGCGCGCCGGCGCCGGACCGGCCGCGGTGGGCCAGCTCCAGCGCGGCACCGCGCATCCCGCCGCGTCGCCAGTCAGAATCTTAGACAACATATTGTTCGCCGCCGGCGCCCTTCAGGTTGATCGTGCCGTCGCTCTCCAACTGCCGCACCACGCCGATGATCTGCTGCTGCGCGGCTTCGACCTCCTTAATCTTCACCGGCCCCAGCGCGTCCATGTCTTCCAGCAGCATCTCGGCGCCGCGCTGCGAGAGACATTCCACGAAGTGTTTGCGCACCAGCTCGCTGGTCCCCTTGAGCGCCAGCGTGAGTACCTTGCGGTCCACTTTGGTCAGGACCTCCTTGACGCTGGCGCTCTCCAGCAGCAGCATATCTTCGAACACGAACATGAGGTGCCGGATGGTGTCGGCCAGCGCGGCGTTCTCTTTTTCAATGCACTCCAGGATCTCTTTGCTGGCGCCCGATTCCAGCCGGTTGAACATCTCCGAGACCGCCCGCACGCCGCCGTAGGATTCCCGGCTGAACTCGCCCAGCGCGTGTAGCTTCTGTCCGATCACGGCGGCGATCTTGTGGATGATCTCGGGCGAGATCTGATCCAGGTGCGCCATGCGCAGGGCCACGTCCCCGCGAATCTGGGCGGGCAACGAGACCAACAGCGCGGCGGCTTGCGACGCGCTGAGGTGCGAGAGGATGAACGCGATGGTCTGCGGATGCTCGCTGTGGATGAATTTTGCAAGTTGCTGGGGGTCGGCCTTCTGCAGCGCGTCGAACGCGGCCGTGTCGTTGCCCAAGGTCTTCACCAGCCGGTCCACCAGCTTGCGCGCGGCGTCCGGGCCAAAAGCGGTCAGGAGCAGCTTGCGGGCGTAGTCGATGCCGCCGCGGGAAACATACTCCCGCGCCATGCACATCTGGTAGAACTCTTCGAGTATCGCCTCGCCCTCCTCGTTCTGGATGGTCGAGATACGGGCCACCTCCCGGGAGACGGATTGGACCTCATCTTCGGACAACTCCCGCATGAGCTGTCCGCTGGCTTCTTCGCCGAGCATGACCATGAGCATGGCCGCCTTGCGCACCCCCGAGATCAGTTCGTTGCGCTTAATATTGGCAATCATCGCGTTCGATTCCGGCCTCTCCGCCGCCGCTAGGCCTTTTCATTGAGCCATGTCCGCAGAGACTGCACCTGCACCAGGGGGTCTTTCTTGAGGCCCGCCTGCAAATACTTGGTCAGCACTTCTTTCTTGTTGGTGGTTGGTGTGGGCGCTTTGATGGCCGCTAAAGCGTCGGCTTCCAGGCGCGCCTGCGAGTCGGCTTGGCCCTCCAGTTGGGCTTGCATCTTCTTTCCCACGGAATCTTCCGCCGCCAGGGCCGGCGCGCTCTGTGCGCCCGGCGGCAAGGCCGTCTGGGCCACGGCTGGCCGTTCCGGCCGGCGCCGGAGCCGGCGCAACCCCACCACCGCCAGCGCCAGAAGCAGGATCGCACCGCCGGCTACGGTGCCCATTCCCTTGGGAGTGCGCAGCCATGCCGGGAGCCGGTCGGCGGGCGGCGCGGGCGCGGGAGCCGGAGCCGCCGCAGTCGGAGGCTCGCTGTGCAGCGTGGCATCGAAAGGCAGAGTCTCCACCATGAGCTGGTCGCCGCGCTCGGCCTTGAATCCGATCACCCCGGCCACCAAGTCGTGGATGGTCTTCAGCTTCTCCGCGGAAGGCGGGATCAAGACCTGCTGCAGATGGGGAGCTTTGCCTTCCCAGCGCACATCCTGGTCTAATAACAGGGACACGGAAACGCGCTTCAATTCGCCCCGCGGCAGCGTCACGTGGCGCACCGAGCGGCTGGATTGGTAGCTGATCTCTTCGGTCCGCCGCGAGGCGCCGGACGCCCCGCCGGCCGCGCGGGCCGCGGGACGCGGCAGATTGGAGGCCGTGCCCGGCACGCCTCCGGCCAGCGCGGCCGGCGCTACGTCCTCGCTTTTCTGCGAACTGACCATCACCGAGCGGGCCGGGTCGAAATTTTCTTCGCTCTGCTCGCCGCTCGAAAAATCGCACTCGGCTGAAACAGTCGCCCGGAAGCGGTCGGCGCCCAGCAAAGGCTCGAGTGTGGACTGGATCTTGGCTAACAGGCCTTTCTCGACCATCTCCCGGTATTCGAGACTCGCTTCGGATCCCTCTAGACCTTCGCCGCCGGACTTACGCGGGCGGTTGAGCAGGTTGCCGCGGGTGTCCACCACCGAGACGGCTTCCGGCGCCAATCCCTCCACGGCGCTGGCCAACAAGTTGCAAACTGCCATCACGTTTTGCGGGGAAAGTTGCGCGCCCGCGCGCAGCCCCAGCACCACGCTGGCCTTGGCCGGCTGGCGGGCTTCCAGGTAAACGGATTCCTTGGGGAAGGTCAAGTGCACGCGGGCCCGTTCCACTTCCGCCAGCGAGACGATGGAACGCTCCAACTCGCCCTCCAGGGCGCGCCGGTAATTGACGTGTTCGGCGAAGTCGGTCATTCCGAAGCTGGTCTTGTCGAACAGTTCAAAGCCCATGCGGCCGCTTTTGGGCAAGCCGGCGACGGCGAGTTGCAGGCGCAGTTCAGCCACCCTCGCCGAGGGCACAAGTACGGTCGAGCCGTTCTCGGACAACTGGTATTCCGTGGCGGCTTCCTTGAGCTTCTGGACCACGGCGCCGGCGTCTTCGGGGGCCAAACCCGTATAGAGGGGGCGGAAGTCCTCCGCGCGCCGCCATTGCGCGAATCCGAACAGCGCGGCGGCCACCAGCACCGCGGCGGCCGCGATGCTGAGCTTTTGCGCCATCGAAAGGTGCGCCAGAAGCTTCTTCATCTGTTCCATAGGCGGCGACCGCTAGACCTGCATCTGCATGACTGCCTGGTAAGCTGAAACCACTTTGTTGCGGACCTGCAGGAACGTTTCAAAGGCCAGTTCCGCGCGTTGCGTGGCCAGCGCCACGGTGTGCACTTCCTCGCCGTCTCCGGCTAGGAAGCGTTCCACGGTTTTGCCCGCGTCGCCGCGCAGACGCTCGACGCCGCCGATGGCGTTGGCCAGCAGCGACTGAAAATCTCCGGCTCCGCTCGAGGAGACGCCGGCGCTGGACCCGCCGAGGTCCGCCAGCGGCACGGCGCGAATGGGTGAAATCGGTGAAGACATGCTGATTCCCTGGCTTTCACTTAAAAAGGTCGATGGAGCGCATGATCATGTCCTTGACGGCGGAGATGGCCGCCACATTGGCCTCGAAGCCGCGCGCCGCGCCCGTCAGGTCGACCATGTCTTCGGCCGGATTGATTCGCGGAAACGCAACGTATCCGTCCGGGCCGGCGTCCGGATGGCCGGGCAGATAGCGCTGCTCCGGATCGCTCGTGTCCACGCTGATGTCCGCGACCGCCACCCCTTCCTGCAGATGCGACTCGAACAACGACGCAAAAGACGTGGCCATAGGCTGGGAGGCGAAGACCGCATCTTTGCGGCGATAGGGACCGCCTTCCGGAGTGCGGGTGGTTTCGGCGTTCGCCAGATTCTCGACCAGCAACTCCGCGCGCGTGCGCTCGGCCGCCATTCCCGACGCGCTGACCGTCATGGCGGAAAACAGGCTCATGTATTGCTCCCGGCTTGCAGTGCCGCCCGGATCGACTGCACCTCGCTGCGCAACAAGTTGGATGCCAGATTGAAACGCATATCGTTCTCCGTCAATAGCCGGGACTCCCGATCCAGGCTGACATTGTTGCCGTCGTTCTTCACGGGCAATCCGGCGACTTCGAAAGATTCGGCGCCCCCGCCGCCCATGGCCGACCGGAACTCCGACTGAAAGTCGATGTCCCTGGTTTTATACCCGGGGGTATCCGCATTGGCGATGTTGGAAGCCACCACCTTCTGGCGGGCGCTCAGCAGGTCCATGTAGCGTTCCAAGGTGTCCGACAAACGGCTCAGCATGCCACCTCCCTGGGAGCAACCGGAGTTCCATAGCGAAATATCTTAAAATGAGCGGCGGCGGCGGTACAGCCCGCCAAGATCCCGTCACCGGCGCAATGATCTTGGCGGGCTGCGCCGGGTATTGGCGGGCGGAGGGAAGGCCCGGGCTGCGGCGCAACCACCGAGAGCGGGATACGCGCGCCATAAGCGGGCAGAGGTTGGGCAAGGTGGCGGGTTGGGTGCGGCGGCGGGTCAAAGAAGGGCGCCGATCTTTTCCTGGATCTGTTCGGCGGTGAAGGGCTTCCGGATATAGGCGGCGGAACCCAGCCGGATCGCCTGGCCGACCTTTTCTTCGCTGCCTTCGGTGGTGATCATCACCACGGGGAGGTCACGCCATTGCTCGGAGCCCTTCAGCTCCGCCAGCAGGCCCAGTCCGTCCAGATTCGGCATATTGATGTCGGACAGGACGAGATTGAGGGAATGGTTCCGGACGATCTCCAGCGCCTCGAGGCCGTCGCGCGCCTCAAAGATTTCGCCGATCGCCAGGGCGGTTTGCCGCAGCACCCGGATCAGGATCTTCCGGATGGCGGTGGAATCGTCTACGACTAGAATGTTCAAAGCCATGCTCCTTTCTTACTATCGGTCCAGGGCCGGCTTTCCTTTACGGCTCCGCCCCACGTCTGCCGCCTGCCCCGGTACACTCCGCATAATTCCGCATATATATAAAGATCGGCCGGGTTCCGCCGATGAATACCTAGGACATGCCAATGATAGACCACGATCGAATAGCGAGCGATATTCGCACCGCCGCCGAAGAAGTTTTTTCTACCATGTTGAGCACCGAACTCCGTTTCGCGGAGTCTTACCGCGATAAAGGCCCTTCACACCCCTTGGACGGCGTGATCTGCCTGATCGGAATGGCCGGCGAGTGGACCGGCACCGGCACGATATCGTGCTCGGCCGAGTTCGCCTGCCGGATTGCCTCACAGATGCTGATGGCCGAATACGCGGTGGTGGACGCCGAAGTCCTGGACGCTGTGGCGGAGATTGCCAACATGATCCTGGGCAATGTGAAGACCGCGCTCGAGAGGTCGTTGGGAACCATGGGGATGAGCATCCCGACGGCTATTTTTGGCAAGAACTTTCTGGCCAAGAGCTTCGGCAACGAGACCTGGAGCGTAGTTGTATTCGACTGCGAGGGGCAGCGCCTGGAGGTCAAGTTGTTCTTGAAGCCGGCTCCCGGGGCGCCTGCGCCGGGTCCCGCAAAGGCGTGCGCGCCGGTTTACCTGCGGGCATGACCGCTGGCCGGCGGCCGGACTGCCCGCGGTTTGGAGTTGGACCGTTATTGGGGCCCCAACGAGAATTTTGTTCTCGTTAGGCGCAAATCAGGCGGCAACCTTGAGGCCGACGGCGGCCACCAGTTGGTCACAGGGCGGCTGTGACTGATTGGTACAGCCTGTCGAGTTGCTGCAAGCGATCCTTCGCCATAGTTCGATCGCCTCGATACGGATGGAGCAGACCTGCGGTGAGGGGCGCGTAGACCTTATCGAACAGCTTGAGAAACACTAAGGGCAGATCCGGTAGCCATTAGGTAGCAGTCGATAGCGGCGAGAGCGGGGGAGCTTCTCAATCAGACCTTTGGCGCGCAGCTTCCAGAGCTCATAGCGGAGCGCACCGAGAGCACACGCGTCGCCGGTGATGCCGAGGGCTTCGGCTACTCCCACTCGCAATTCTGCGGTGGTGAACGTATCCCCGGCGGCCACATGGGAGAAGTGCACCAGAGAACTCATTAGAGCAAGCTGCCGAGGATGATCGAGCTTGAGTCCTTGCCGTTGGGAAGGACGGTCGTCTCAGCCGGCTTTTTCAGTTCACCGCGATCCAGAAACGTTTCCAAGATGTCCTGCTGAACGTCTTGGTATCGGTTGGTGATGCCCTGCATTTTTTCTCGCAGTGCACCGAGATTCTCGACTGCCTTGGGGATGTTGTAATCCTGGCTGACGTTGTTCGTCGCGGCTTCAAAGCGCAGCACGTCGTGATCCCGCACATAGTGTTTGGCGAAGCCGTTCTTGTAATAGCTCCGCATCACCGGGTTTCCCAGATGCATGCGAAACACTGATTTCAGGATAAACACCCACGAGTCCACCCCGGTTCAACGCTACCTGAGTATCATATCGGTAGAATCAAGACCATTCTACAGGGAAGCGCTGCCGATACCGATAACGTCGGTGGAGGCACCGTGTGATCTGGGGCCCATTGAAATCTCTCCTGGTTGCGGCCCTTCTGGTGCCCGCAGCTCATGCCGAAGAACCGTCGATCCAGGTTGACTCGTCCGTCGAGGCTAACTACGCATGGACTTTCCCCTCTCCGCCTGGAGAAGTGGAGCCGAGCTTGGGCTTTCTGAGCCAAACGCGGCAGTTGCGTCTAACCGACGCAACTATCAGCCTGAATTCGGACTGGGGTCGCGTAGGGTTCCACCTCGAAGGTGGCGATGGCGATTTCTATAAGCTGGCTATGGCTGAAGACTCGTGGAAGGGACCAAACCAGTATATCTCCCAGGCCTACGTCTTTGGCAGACCCTTTGGCAGCTTGCCGATTCGCATCGAAGCCGGAAAGTTCTTCACCAGCGTTGGCGCGGAGCTGGCCCAGAGCGATCGGGATTTCAATACATCGAGATCCCTAATATCCTGGTACGGCAGCCCGCTCTATCATGTCGGAATCAGGAGCAGCGCGCCCATCACGGAAAGATTCACCATCGGCGCGCAGTTGTTGAGCGGTTGCAATACGACCGGAGGCGCTCACGGCCATCAATCGATGGCCTATACGGCAGCTTGGGCGGGCAAACACTGGAGCTGGTCCCAACTCTACATGGGTGGAAACGAGAAGCTGGTAGGGAGGGGATGGCGGCAACTCAGCGACACCGTTTTCACCCTCAATCCGTCCAGCAGGGTCACCGGATATGTGGAGATGTTGGCCGCGGTCGAGAAGAGAGTCGCTTGGGGATACGATAGTTGGTACGGTTGGGCGACGGCCTGGAAGGCTTCGCCACGAGTGAAGTGGAGCTTTAGCCCTCGCTTGGAATGGTACAACGATCGTACCGGGGCAACCACAGGACTCGCGCAGCATATCGCCGAGTGCACCTTCACTGGAGAGTATCGTGCCCGCAAGTGGGTGATGGCGCGCCTGGAGTATAGGAGCGACTGGTCCGATCGGCCCTTTTATCCGTACGAAAGCGGTCACCAGTTCGCTCGCCGAAAACAGGCCATGATTGCGGGGATCATGTTACTTCCACACCGTGGTTGGCCTCTCAAACCGATAGACTCCGCCGCAACTCCCAGAACATGAAACAGCTTGAACAACGCGCCGAAAAACAGGCTTCATGTTGGCTCCTGGGATGCCGGTTTGTTTGGGCGCTTGACCGCGCGCTTTCGCGGGCTGCCCTTCATTAGCGTTGCGGGAAGGTCGCTTAACTTGCCGTAATCCATTTGCAGCACCCGGTCCGCGACGTGGAAATAACGGTCGTCGTGGGTGACCACCACAACCGTCTTGCCGGTGCTCTTCAGTTCAGGCAGCAGCGTTTCATAGAAATAACGGCGAAAATGCGGGTCCTGGTCGGCCGCCACTTCGTCGAAAATATACACGGGCTTGTCCTCAAGGTAGGACACCACCAAGGCAAGGCGCTTGCGCTGTCCGGTCGACAGATGGGTGTTGCTGAAGCGTCCGCCGCCGAACGCCGTCTTGTGGGATAACTCCATCAGCCGCAGCAAGGCGTTGACGCGCTCCGGCGCCGCGTCGGCCAGCCCGTGCAGTTTGTCGAACAAGTGAAAGTCCGAGAAGATGGCCGAAAAAAGGTTGCGGTAGGATTGGATGTTGGCCGGACCTATCTGCACATCGTCGACGCGGATGGCCCCCTGCGCCGGCCAGTACAAGGCGGTGAACAGCTTCAGGAAGGTCGTCTTGCCGCTGCCGTTGCCGCCGATCAGGAACAGGATTTCACCGCGCCGGACCTCACCGTCGATGGGGCCGGCCTGAAACGTGGCGTTGCCGTCGGGATCCCGATAGGTGAATGAGACTCCCTCGAACCGGATCGCGTTGAAGGAACTCATGTCGACCAGGGGCGATGCTTCGTATCCGGTGGATTTCGCCAGGCCCACGTCCAGGGTCGCTTCCAGGCGCTGCAGGTTGTCCACCGTCACATTCACCTGCGAGAGCAAGGGGATCATCACAACCACGTTGGTCAGCGGTCCGAAAAAGAACAGAATGGCAGCGACAATCTTCGCAGCCGATCCTGAAAACGATGTCGCTATAACGGGCAGAACAAAGGCGACAGCCCCGAGTAAGATGACGAAAAACATTTCGATGAAGATAATATTGTTCGAGAAGAGAACCATGACGCGGGTGCGCACATCACGGACGCGCGTGGCGGTGGATTGGAATTCCTCGAACACGTCGTCGCTTTTCAGTTTGTTGATGCGGAGTTCCTTGAACCCTTTCAGCAAGCCGTTGAGAGAATCGAATAGTTCGTCTTCCCGCTTGGATGCCTCCTGCAAGCCCTGGTCATAGGCTGCGCGGTCCTTGAAATATTTGCCGGCGCCGGCCGCGATCAGGATGACGCAAAGCAGCATGGCGACCGGCGACACCAGGGCGATATAGCCCATGGTGCAGACGATCATGACGGCGCCTTGGGCGGCGGCGAACAGCGGCCGCGTTGCCTGGCCGATGGCCGCCGTGTCGCGGCTGATCCGGGAATGAATGTCGGCCTCGCCGATGGATTCCAGCGTCAGCAGGTCGGAGCGGCGGATCTTGTCGGCCAGCCGCAACCGCACGCTGCAAATGGCGGCCTCGGTGATCCTGGTGGATTCATAGAGGATGTAGCGCAGGGAATAGACGAACAGCGCGATGGACAGGCCGAACCACAGAAAAAGCCGCCAGGACGGTCCGCCTCCCTTCAAGGCATCGACCGCGGCATTGATTACCGCCAGGTTCATTGCATTGGCAATGCCGGAAGCGGCCGTCAGTACCAGCAGTTTCCGGTCCAGAGCGTGGGTTTCACGCTGTAGGAAAGCGAAAATGCCGAACCGCTTCAATTTGTTCATGAGGCACCAGGGGCGATGCGAACGCGCATTGGATGTCGCACAGGGCCGGAGATAATTTCATGGCCGTTGATGACTTGGATGGTGCCCGCTTCCCGTTGCAGCGTGTTGGTGGCTTCCAGGTCTCTGCACACAGCAAGACCTGTCGATCCTCCCAGAATACCGTAACAGCCTTGGTGGGGCAGGCTCTCAGCCTGCGCGGGACTCCCAGTCCCGCCTGGACATTTCCACCAGCCCTGCCAATGCGGAGCTGAGAGCTCCGCGCGGACTGAGAGTCCGCCCCACATCATTCGCAGCGGACGCCCCATGCACACTGTCATTTCGAAGAGCACGAATCTCCGGGTGGCAAAGATCAAGATGGTTACGGCGCCGTGAGTGCTCCGCCGTTTGCCGTCACCTTCATTCCCAGCGTTAGCTATACGTCTCGCTGAGCTGCGCCATCACGGCACCCTTGAGCCGGAAGTACTTCCGGAAGGTCTCGCCCGCGGCCTGCAGGTCGATGACTGCGCCGCTGCCCTTCACGTAGTGCGCCAGCGACGCGCAGGAGTGTGCGAAGTGCGCCTTCTCGGTGCCGCCGCAATGGACCGTGATCCACGCCAGCGCGCGGCGTGCATCGTGATCCGAAAGCCCCATGTCAGTAGTCGCCCAGTTGTAGAACGGTGTTGCGATGGTCTCAAGCTCGGCGTGAGTGTAGCCCTCGTGCACCAGCAACGAGTAAATGCCGACCATGACAGGCGATCGCAGACGCGACGCGTCGAGCCAGGATTTGAACTCCGCCGCGGCCGGCAAGCAGTATTGGCGACTCTGCCATTGGTCGTCCTGACCGGCAAACTCTGTCGCCATGCGATAGTACAGCTCGAAGTGGAGCGCTTGGCCGCCGACGCCCAGGTCTTCGTCCGCTACGCGGTTCATGCGGCCCGCGGCGCGAAACAACGAGAGGGCCCTGTCTGTTTCGGAACCGCCGGCCTTCGCTTCGCCCTCCGCGGTCATGCGATTGGCCAGACCTTCTACGGACATCGCGGAGTTGTTGGTTTTTTGCCAAGATGCAAAAAACCGCCGGCGAATGTCGAGTGCCTGGGTACCTGCCAGAAAACCGCCAAAACTCCGCGCAATCGCCTGCACGGACTCTTTCTCGGCGTTGAGGCTGTCGAGCAAAACTTGGCGCAGTGGCTCGTGTTCGAGCTGGCTGTACGCGTCCTGCATCCCCAGGAACAGCGAAGCATCGCCGTTCGACGCAATATCCAAAACCGCCCCGGAGAGGCCCGTATTCGAGTTCGTAACGTTAGACAAAGACATAGAAGTAGACGTAGACATTGTGATTCTCCCTCGCGGAGTGACTCCGCATGACCAATGCACCTTTGAGTTCCAGCGTGAACCGTCAGCACCGCATAACGTGCCGTTCACGCAATCGGTCCTAGTGGGGCAGGCTCCCAGCCTGCGCGGGACTCCCAGTCCCGCCTAAACATTGAGCCGTTCCACGTGGCTAGGGCATGGGCCACCTCCCCACTCGAAGCCATCCTCTCAACTTGATGCCCCCCTGGCGGCGTTCGACAATGACTGCGGCGAGAAAAGCCGGGCCGCCTGGCGCAGCATTTCCGCCTGCCCTGCCGCCGGAACAGGCGGCCAGGCAAACCCCAGCCGGGCCAGCAGGGTCTGGGTGCGCCCCGAGACGATTTCCAGCCGGCGCGCCCGCTCCTGCGGCGCGAGGCCGCGATATAGCCCGAAGTTTTCCAGGGTCTCGGTCAGCGCGGCATCCATCCCGGGCTCGTCCACCGCCTGTTCCAGCCGCTTCAGGAAGGCGTCGAAACTGCAGGCGCGGACTCCCTCCGCCGCAGTGACGAAGCCGGCCAGCGTATCCCTTCGGGCATTTTCCAGATGATGGGTTTCGTTGGTCAGATCCGCCGCGCCCGCCAGCAGCACCAATCCGCGCGCCACCATATCGACATGGCACAGCCACAGATGGGAATCGTCGGGCACCACTCCCAGGCGCAGGAAGGCGGCGATCTGCCGGAAGAAGGCGTTCTCCGCGATGTTCGATTGCAGCGGTCCGCCCTCGGCGGCAAACACCAGATTGCCGACCCGGTGGATGCAGGCATTGGCGAGATCCTGCCGGGCCGCCCCCACCAGCCGCTCGGCCTCCTGCTTGCTGCGGATGTAGTAGTTCTCGTCCAACACTTCGGGCACGGCGTCGTATTCCGTGAACAGCCGGAAGCCGTTTTCGGGGGCCTTCCCGCATGCCGAGAGGGTGGAAACCAGGTGGAAATCCGCCGGGTTCGCGGCGCGGTGGGCCGCCAGTTTCAGCAATCGGGCGGTGGCGGCCACATTGTCGGCATGGAATTCCCAATAATGGCCGAAATGCTTGACATTGGCGGCGCAGTGGAAGACCGCTTGCAAGCTGTCCGCCAGGCGATCATGGGCCTGCGGCGACAGGCCCAGATCGTCCCGGCGCAAATCGCCCGCCAGCACCGTAAGGCGGGGATTGTCCCACAAGGCGGCGCCCTTTTCCGGGCCGAAATAGTGGCAGAGAGTCTCGCCCAGGCGGGCGCGGGCCGTGCGGTCGTCGCCGCTGCGCACGAGCACGCTAACCTGGCGGTCCCGGCTGGCCAGCAGTTCGCGCAGGAGATAGCTGCCCAGATAGCCGGTCGCCCCGGTCAGCAGAACCCGTCCATAATCCCGGCGTTCCCCCGCACCGTCCTGCCGGTAGGACTGGTTCCGCATCTCATAAGCGCGCCGCGCGGCGTCCAGGGCCGCGTCGCGCTCCGCCTCATAGGCGGCAAGCCCCTCCCGGTAGCCTTGCCAGTGCCGGGCGGCGGATTGGATCAGCGTCCGCAGATGCTCGGGCCGCGGCCGGCAAGCGCCGGCGAAATCGGCCAATCGGGGATGCTCGTAGAGATCGTTGATGGTGCAGTGGACCGTGCGCCGAAGCTGATTGACCGCTGAAATGGCCCGCAGGCTGTCGCCCCCGAGGTCGAAGAAATTGTCCTCGCGGGCGATGGACTGGCATTTGAGGCAGTCCGCCCATACTTGCGCGATGCGCT
>OCZT010006036.1_pt1 | contig 12029 bp, 13 predicted proteins | sample 1539031 | NCBI WGS metagenome assembly OCZT01 (sample SAMEA3539308, study PRJEB22396) | soil metagenome | biome: tundra; feature: field; material: soil | place: USA | collected 2010-05 | depth 0.15 m
AGGGACCGATCGTACCAGGTCAGTGCGTTATACTCACCGAGGACTCCGAGCCTCGCCAGTGTCAAGGAAAGCCCATAGGGACCAAGTTTCCATAGGTGACGCTGCAACTCTCATCGCAGCTTCCTGTTAGTAAAATAAGAGCCGTCGGGGTGGGAGCCTCGGCGGTTTTTGTTTGTCCGCTGGGAACCGTTGGCTGAGACATTTCCTTGTTCCAACGAATGCTGGAAAGTGAAGAAGCTGTTGCGACAGTAGAATTGCCACCCATACGACTCGCCTTCGACCCACAAGTGGGGATCGAAGAAGATCGGTTAGCCGCACGGGCACGAACGGAGCAGCGGCGCGACGGCAGGGCCAAGGTCAAGGATGAGGACCGCCGGGAGCGTGATCTCGATGCCCGTGAGCAAGCCCTTAACGAGCGCGAAGCGATTCTCGACGAGCGCGATGCGATCATGGAGAACGAGATGCCCGAGATCATGGATGACGCCGCCACCAGAGGCTTCTTGCTCTCGATTCGCAGAGAACTGATCGCCAAATTGCTCGCCATCAGCAGAAAATCCCCCAACGAACGAAGCGTTATCCAAGCCCTCAATCGCCTCTCCGACGAGGATCGAGGATCGAAGGGTAAGGATTTGCGCCCAGAGGACGACGGTGGCCCCGGTGTAATCGTCATGGAGAAAGGAACCTATGGCGTCTAACCTAATCCTGCCGGTCAAAGAGCAGTATACCACCGAAGCCTTCCTCTATCCAGCATGGAATACCCTCAAATTCGACGGCAAGACTCTTGACGGCCGGCCGTTCGAGCGTGGTGTCAATCTTCCTGGGCCAAGAATCCCGCAGTATTTCTGGGATACCGAAAAAGATCGCAACTGCCTCACTCCGGCATTTTACATCGAGCCTAACGCGAGGCTCAAGAATGCCAAGCAGGAGCAGTTTTACCAGCGGATATTCGACTCCAATGAGGTCTTCATGGCTGGATCTCGCGGTACAGCCAAAACGTATGCCCTGCTCAAGAGCCATGTTCTGAAGCGCATGAGTTGGAAGGCCCGTGGGATCACCGGTCAGAACACCGCAATGTTCGCTAAGACGAAAGACGCGCTGATTCAGCGCCACGTCTCGGAGTTCGCCAATGTTTATCCGTCGTGGGTTGGCGAATACAGCGCGACCGATATGGCATTCCACTTCTCAGAGAAGTATCTGGGTGGTGGGGTCATGTTTCTCCTCTACGCCGGCCAGCGAGACGAGCAGATCAAGCGACTGCTCTCCCTGAATCTACCCTATGTGACCTTCGAAGAGCTTACCGAGCTCTCGGAAATTCAGTATTTGTGGGTCACGTCTTCGATGCGATCGACTCAGGTGCCAGAAGACGAGTGGTGCGTCGGTTCTGCGAGTAATGCTGGTGGAAAAGGACATAAGTGGGTCAATGACCGATTCGTCAAGCCCAAGCAACGCAAGGAAGCCAACGCCAGAGGCGAGCGTCGCGTGCTCATCAAGTCTTTCCCCTACGAGAATCCAGCCCTCCCAAGAACATATTGGGACAAACAGCTTGCAAAGCTACCTCCAAAGCTTCGTAAGCAGTGGATCGACAACGACTGGACGATCTACGAGGGTCAATACTTCGACATGATCGACGAGAACATCCACTTCTTACCCAAACGACCGCCGCGCGACGAGGTAGTGAAGTATCTGGCGATCGATCATGGTTCTGGAGCCCACCCTACGGGATGCGTCTTGGTCGAACATTACCCACCCACCGATGAGCATCCGAAGGGCAAGCGGATCGTGGTTATGTACTACGAGCTAAAAGACAAGTTTTCGAGCCGGCACAAGACGAATATTTGGAGGATGTTGGGATACAACGCCGACGGGTCTCCGATTGTACTGGGCCACGAAGTCAAGAACATCCAGTGGCCCTCGTTTCTGTCTCACGACGCCTGGGCGTCCCGAGCCTCGACCGAAGGAGACCTGTTCGTCAACGAGCGGTACAACGAAGACGACAGTTTCGGGCGTGGGATGCAGTGTATTCGCACCGACAAGTCTCCGGGATCTCGCGCGATGGGCTGGCTGGCCCTCTCCGATCTTCTTTGTTTCGAATACCATTGGGAGGAGCGGGAGGAAGAACAAGTTGACGGCTCGTTCCTCAAGGTTCGAGAGCGCAAGATCGACCGACCCCCACAGTTGTATTTCCTCAGAACCCCGGAAATCGCTCAGGGCGTCGATGAGTTGACTGCAATGATACATTCTGACATCGACACCCGTGACGCGATCCGTGTCGGTGCCAACGAATACGACGAGTACGAGGGGGATGAATTCTGTGACGCTTTGCGTTACTGCATCATGGGCATGGACCGAGGCGGGATTATTCAATCCGCTAACGACCAATCGCCCTACATTTACAACCCGATGGACCTGCTGCGCAAGGAAGACGAGCAGGAGATTACGATGGGAGACTTCTTCGCATGAGGAGGATCCCCGCAAACGCCGAGGGCAAGGTGTTCGTCCTTTTGGGCGAGCCCTTCAACGTCGGCGCTTACGTGGATCGAGAGACTATCGTAGCACTGTCTGCCGGACCCTCGCGTAGAGAGCGTACTCATTTTTACGATTTAACACTTACTCGGAATGGCATGGGACTTACCGGCCATCCTGAAAAACCAATACAATCATGATAATCAATCTACCCGGAGCACCTTACACCCTGCGGTCGTCTGACGGCCACGTATTTATCACACCAAACGGTGGTGAGCAGATCAACCTCACGAACCCGAAGCCGCAAGACTTCGCGCTTCTGGGGAATTTCTTCTCCTCGCTGGCTCCAGCGGTGACGACCGCGCCTGAACCAATCGTCGAAGAAAACCATTCTTTACCTTCAGACGATCACGATTCAGGTGATGAGTCGTCGTTGTAACAACTAATTTCAGGGAGTTACCGCCGCGTAGCAATACGCGAGTCAGGAAAGCGCCCGTGTGCATGGTAGAAATACCGTGTGCGCGGGCGCTTTTTCATTTATGCCTCAAAGTTATCTCGGGCCAGATCGGTTTAGTGCTTTCGACCGTGCGTTCGAAGGTGGAGTCCAGTTGGGCTCACAAGTCGTCCGTGAGCGCCAAGCGTCCCAAGAGCGCGAGCAGACCCGTTTAGCGCAGCAGGCAGCGGAGCAGCAGGCAGCGGAGCAGTTGGCGCAGAATCAGATACGGGTACATGCCGCGAACGAGGCCACCGACTTACAAGCGAAGATGCAGTTTCTCAAGGACCAGTCCGTGGATCCTGTTCTGAAGCGACAGAAGATGATTACGGACGATCGGACGGCAACGTTTGCGGCGTTTGATAAGCAAGATGCGCTCAACGCAAAAAATCTTGACCCCAACAACCCGTGGACTGACCACATCACGCCAGAGTCCCGTGCCGCCTCCAGCGTGGCGATTCAGGCGAATGTAATTCGAAGACAGAAATACGACATTCTTGCGAGTCAACCCATTGACGCCCATACGCCAATTTTATTGCCGAGTCAGAATCAGGATGTAGCCTATGATCCGGGCAACGACATTAAGCCAGAGTACACGCAGGCGTACCTCAAGCAGCAAGCGGATGAGTCCGCCGCCAATCTTGCGCACACCAAAGCGGGGACGGCCAATATCAATAGTGAAATCTCAGCACGCACAGAAAAGGGCGCGGGTGGCGCCGGCGGTGGATTGAAGCCCGCCGAGGTCCGGGCGAGACTAACGGCGATTCATGCTGCGCTTGGACCGATCGAAGGCCTCTCAAACCAACCCAACCCGGACGAAGACCCGGCGGGGTTCGCTGCCTACGGTAAGGCGATTGGGGATTTTCACACGCATTTCCCAAACGCCGTGACCTACCTTCAGAGTCCAACGCTAATTCGTTCGATCGCCGGGGTATCACAGGAAGAGGCCGTGGACGCAGCGGCTTTGGCGAACACATCCTTCGCTGAGCACCTTCCCGCCAATCCGACACCAGGCCAGGTGGTCGGATGGAAGACGGCGCTTACGGCGGCTACCTTTGACGGCAATCCAGCGAGGGCGAAGGCCGCACGGACTCTTTTGCGTGTGATCGGTACACCTGTGCCCCCAGAACCAGAACCAGCACCACAAACAGCCGATGCTCCAGCGGAGGGTCAGCCATGATTCTCAACCCAATGACTGCCGCCGCGCAGGTACAAAATCCTCGCGCCGGCCGACAGAAGATTGTTCTTAACGACAACGCCTACGCGCAGTCGAAGGCGAATGAGGACGAGATTCTTCGTAGGGCTATTTCATCCGACCCCGGCTGGCCGGATTCGGTGCGTCTCCAGACCCGCTGGCGGATGCCGGGTAATCCGAAGTACGCCGAGGATAAGATGGATGAAGCAGCGAAGCTTCGGGCCGTCGAGCGCGATATGTGGACCGAACTCAATCAGTTCATCTACTGGTATCGCCCGCACTTTGAAGCCGTAGTCGCCAACGAGGTCAACAACCTCGATTTCTTCAATGGCTACCAGTGGTCGGACCAAGAGCTTCGCAGGATGCAGAGCAAGCACCTGATTCCTCACGTTTCGAACTTCATGGCCCGTTGGGGTCGAACGATTACAGGCGAAGAGCGCGGGGCGGTCACGGTTCCGAATTTCACGGTAGACGATCCGTTTTTCAAGGATCTTGCCGACCTTTACAACCAAGTGCTTCAGAAGGTCTATCGTGGAAACGAGTGGGCCGATGTGTCCAGCGATACGTTTTTCAACGGAGTTATGATGGGTCGTGGGTTCATGTCGAGCCGCCCCGATCCCTACGATCCGTACCGCAAAATACTCATGCGGAACGAGCGTCCGCAAGAGTTCATGTACGACATCGAGAACGCTCGCGACGGGACGATGGACGGGTGTAACTACCTTCTGCGCACCGTATTGCGCGATTTAGAGGAATTGGTCTACGAGTATCCGGAGCGCGAGAACGAACTTCGTCGGTACGATCAAGTTGAATTTGCTTATGGCAATCTACTCCAATTTACGCTCTCGAACCCGAAGGTAGCACCGACGGCTGACAAGCGGATCACCCAGCTTCCAAAGCGATTTCTGAACATGCCCTATTACCGGCATCGCCGGACGGTTTGGTGCTCGGAATTCTATCGGCGTGGTGGTGAAGTCCGGTGGTGCGTTCGTGACGGCAACTGGAACATCGACCATGATTTCCCAGAAGATCAAGTAGACATTGCAGCTGAGTTTTACCGCAATATGCGTGATGGCTACCAATATCAGTCGATCGCTAAAACCGGTCAGCCGGGGCTTGATTTGGTTGCTCCGCCCGAGAAGATCGTGCGTCAGATCGTGCGCCAGGAGGTGTGGGCCGGACAGAGGTTGCTCGCGATGAACACGAGCGACGGCCCAAGATTTCCCTATACTGCGTTTCACAACGAATTCCATCACGGCGAGTGGCGCGGATTCTTTCAGGACGACAAATCTAACCAGCAGATTCGCAATCGAATGCTGGTGTTCTGGGATATGTACTTGGGTGCGGTCAAGCCCAAGATGTTCTATCACAAGAACCTCTTCCCCAGGGGCTCGACGCAGACCGCGCGCGAGGAGATGCTGCGCGATCCAAACAAGCATATCATCGGCGAGTGGGATGTGAAATCGGACATGAGCAACATGGTCCATCACGCCGAAGTCCCGGCACTGAACGAGACTTCGAAGGTCATCATGAGTTACGTAGAGAACGCCAGCAACTTCGGTAACGGCGGTCTCAACACCATCGGAGATGCTGAGTTCGCCGGGCAGTCGAACAAGATGCGTCAGGGGCTTCAGAACTCCGCTGCATCCGGAACCGTAGGTCTTTTCGCCGACTGGAACCGGGCCGAGATCAGGCACGCCGAACTCACGGCGCATCGCCTTGAGAACATGCACCCGACGATCCTTTTGTCCTATGCCAATTCGCAGGATAGGGAGCGATTTTTACCGATTTTACAGAAGAGTCAGTCCATCGATACAAACATCCTGACAATGGAGATCGTCGAGGTTCTGGCGGGTCCGTCGAAGCGCGACCGGATGAATCAGGAGCTTCGCGAGATGATCGCGCAGGATCCGGAGAACTCACAGGAAGAGAAGCTTATCCTGCTTGAGCGTTCCGATTTCCCGCAGTCCACCATCGATCGCATCGAACAGGCTCGCGACGAGCAATCGAAAGCCGCAAGCGAGCAGGCGCAGCGCGAACAGCAGGAGCAGGAGTTCGACACCGAAGAGAAGTGGCGCATCGCACAGGAGCGCATCGATGTCGAGAAGTTCAACGCCGCCACCAAGCGCAACCCACCGGTGCTCACGAGTCTGCAATTCAAAGCCGCAGAGCCGGGACCGGACGTGGAGGCGAGTATTCTGGAGCAAAACGGCATCAGCGCAGTGCCACAGGCGATGTCTGCATCAAACGCTAAACAACGCCTCGCGAATCAGGCGGCGGATAATCTCCAGCAAGAAGAATTTAACAAGCGAGATATTCCGCATCAGCGGAGCCTCGCGAGTTTGTACCCAAAACCGGCCGCAGGGAAACCGCGCACGAAATCACAGGGCGTTAAAACCCCGAAGGATCGTAGTGCGAGAAGCCGAAAGGGACCAGAAAAAGTGTAAATATGGTCCGGTACGTGGAATAATCCACTTTACCGAGTCCAATTCCAACACATTATGCCAGAGACAGAAGAAGTAGTAGTCGTACCAACCGAGGCTGTACCCAGCGAGACCCCAGAAGTGGAGTCCGCAGGTCCGCGTCCGGTATGGAGCACGGCGCTCAAGACCGGAAAAGGTCTGACGAAGCCACGATCGAAGCACACGCCCGTCGCCGAGGCTCCCAAAGAGTCCGTCGCGATGCCAGAAGTAAAACCAGAACCGAAAGCGGAAGTACCGAGCATTGTCGCACCCGTTGCGCCGGCGCCGGTCATCCCACCGGTTGCGGTAGAGAAAAAGGAGCGTGTGATCGAGGCCCAGAACGACGATGATCTTATCATGATACCGGGGCAGAAGCCCATGACGGTTCGGCAATACAAAGCCGATCGCGGTAAAATGCAAGACCTCGATCGCAAGCAGGGTGAAGTGGCATTTCGCGAACAGCAGCTTGCCGAGCAAGAACGTAGGGCGGCGGAAACGCCAATCGCGCAGACTCAGCCGGCACCGACTCCAGTAGCGGACAAGGATCTCGTCTTACCCCCACGACCCCAAGGGGCCATTGAGGGTGACGACGATTACATCCGTTGGCAGTCTGAGGTTACGGCGGCGATCGTGGACCATCAGCTTGAAAAGCGGTTGAGCCCGATCACCACGCAACTCAATCAGACGCGCGAGGAGCAGGAGGCTGCGCGCACCGCTCAAGCGCGGGCGCAACAGACCTACCAAGAGAACGACGTGACGTATGGACAGGCGCTTATGGCGCATTTACCGTTCGACGCTCGCGGACTTTCGGACGAGGCGTACCAAGCAATGAACGCGAGAATTCGCGAAACGCTGGTTGCCGCCGATCCGAACTATGACATCCTTGATAAAGCGAAGCTGGCGAGCTACAAAATCCCGTCAAGCACATTCGCGCTGGCAATCAAGGCGTCATTCCCACCGGGTTCGCTTCCGCCGGGATACGGCGCGCCCGTGGCAGAAACCCCCTCCTTCGCGGAGGAACCGTTGATTCCGGCAACACCAGCGAAACCGCTGCCGAATACGACGGCATCCAGCAGCCCACCGAAGTCCATGACCCAGGCGAGACAGCCTGGTGGTGGACAGAGGGAAGGCAAGTGGATGCGAGTCTTGAGCGGCAGCGAAGCACCCAACCCCGTCGTAGTTAGACACTCCGGCGGATAAATAGAAAGAGACTTTTAGACTATGGCAGATCCAGTTTTGCAGGGACCGAACCAGCAGATCGAACTCATCAATACCGTCGGCAGATGGATGCTCGACGATCAGGACGTGATGCCTGTGGTCGATAACATTATCGCCTACGAGGACATGGACAACTACTCGCCGGTCGTGAGCTTTATGCTCTCGCTCGGACAGACCGAGCAGGTCACAGACACCTATTTCCGCTGGCCCGAATCGCGCGCAGAGACGTTTCAGGTTACGGCCGGGAATATCCCACTCACTGTGGCCGGCGCCGAGACGACCAATGTGGTCATCAATTCACTCGTGGCGATCGGTCAAAAGCTTCGCCACGGACCGACCCGCCAGCAGTTTATGGTGACGAGTTACGTGAGTCGCACCACGACCGCGACGACCTGTAAGCTCACGCGCATTCCGACCACTCTCGGAATCGTTGCTCTTACCGCTCCGACGCTTCGGATGATGCCCCTGACCACACCGGAAGGTGGCTTCTTCCCGATCGCCCATGGATCACATCCAACGTGGCATCACAACTACACGTCCATTTGTGCCAACTCCGTATCTGTGACTGACACGCAAGTCGATGTCAAGAACTGGTACGGTAGTCAGTTCGAGAAGGACGTGAAGGAGGGGGTGCAACAGCACAAGGGAAACAACGAGCGATACCTGCTTTTCGGTCAGGCGGATAACGAGCTTATCACGCTGACGAACGAAGACGGGTTTGGCTCGACGGGCCAATATCGCGAAGGCGACGGACTGGATGCTCGCATTACGACGCATCGCACTCCGTATTCCACGCTCGACAAGACCACGTTCTCGTCGTGGCTCAACACCGAGTGCTTTGGAAGCCGTAACTCGGGACCGAAGCACGCGATGCTCATTTGCGGTTCTTCCGCAATGCAGGCGATCAACGACATGGCGATGAACGAACTCGTCACCTTCCAGGGTGCCGAGGAATTCGGTCTCGACATCAAGCAGTGGAAGGCGTGGGGCGATCGTACCCTTGCTATCGTCGAAGAGCGTGAGTTCATGGACGGCAACGAGGAGTCTGGTTCGATCTTCAAGATCAATCCGGACAACATCTCGATCTGCCACATGCACTCGTACTTCATGAAGGTATTCGACACCTCGCTGCCGAACCGTCTCGCAAAGTCTTGCGGAATGGTGACGGAGTGGGGTCCGAAGATGAAGCTCGAAGCGCAGATGGCGAAACTATACGACGCGAACCTGTTCGCGTAAACAACTTGGCTCTGGGGCATCCTTCGGGGTGCCCCACCGGGCCACTAATTCAATAATCATGAAAGCACCGCAAAAAGTTAAGTTTTTCTTAGACGAAGACCCCGATGTTGTCACCGAGCGCCAAGAGCGCATGGAGGCGTTGAAGAGTAAGTTTCCGGGTGGCATCGCAGTCATTCAGCCGATTACCGAGCGGAAGGAAGACCCTGGGTTCGAGCGCGTTCGCCCCGAGGATAAGGAGAGGGCACTTATGACTCATCTTCCAGTTGACACATGGAGGCGTGACGGAACGCATCCGGCGACCGGGCTACCGAACGTCAAGAAGGAGATCGTAAAGATCGACCTCATTGACCCGATTATGAAGTGGCCGATCGACGTGCGCACGGACCAGATTAAGAAACTGGACCGCCGAACGATCGACAAATGGGAGCTTTTGGAGTACCTGGACGAGCATCCGCTGAATGGTATCCATTTCCGGCTCCTGCCAATCGATCCCGTTTTAGACAAGAAGCTCAAGGCCGCACTCAAGGAGCCTCGCGCCAAAGCTCTTCTCGACGAGGTGATCCACAACTCGCAGAACGCGATCAAGGGCAAGACGGCCAAGCGTGTCGGAGATGTGACCAAGACCGAAGAAGTGCCGGAAGACGAATTCGTAGAGGCTTAACCGATGGACGGCGCCACTTTCTATGCGAGATACCGCACGATGCTTCACGATAAGGGCTTGGCGTATCAAACGCCAACGCCCGAGTGGGGTGACGAACTGCTTATTGCGAATGCCGCAAAAGCACGCGACGTGGTATTCGCGCAGCTATTGGATAGTGGCGCCATTCTGTCTGTCGGCAACTTGGTCAAGCAGTGCGTTGCAACAGATCCATCGAATGCTCCGGATGACTTTTACCGAGTTATCGGGGGACTCAATGCGACCAACAAGTGGGTACTCGACGAAGAAATCGACCTATCGCTCGCGCTCGCGCAGGCCGGGTTCGATACGATCTATTCCGTCGGCGGAGTCATCCACGGGACCGCAGACACCGCATGGTACTACGCAAGACCGCAGGACGACCTCACGCCCACGGGTGGTGAGTTCACTGAGTTCTGCGACGGTATCATGGACGCGATCATGCTGCTTGCCGTCATCGAAACCACAATGGGTGAGACGCAAGACGCCGCCGATCGACTCGATGATCTCAAGGGCTTATACTTGTCAATGATGGAGACATTCGAATAAATGCTCTTCAACGATTACATGCGAGCGGTTGCGCTCCGAATGCGGGAGCCCGAGGCGGCTGGGACGGTCCAGTTTGCCTATGACGCTCCGTATTTGCTGGAGCCGGAGTTGCAGGGTATCGTTTACGCCGCACTGCTTCAGACGCTCAAAGAGGTGCCGAAAGTTGATTTCGATAGCTTTTCTGGTGCGGCGGTGACGATCGTGACCGGTGGGACGCCGACGAGCCTACCGAACATCAGTGGTATGCCGGTGCCGATCAATGCGGTGCGGGTACTCGGTGTGACGATTGACGGACTCGATACGGTAAAAGCGACTCCAGCGGGGCTTGGGCAGGCCGTGAACATGCCGCCCAATCGAAACACGAATCGTTATACGTTCATGCAGGGGCAGGTATTCTTCGTTGGAACAAATATCGTTCTAACATTACTTGTTGAACCGACGTTGGACGATTGGCGTGTGGCGACGAAACCGATTCTGCCACCAGGATTTGACATTCGGGCCATTGACTTGGCTCACAAACGAGTTTTAATCGCCGACTACGTGCCGGCCTGGAGACCATAATGAAAATACAAGTGGGTGGTTTTATGATGGATGGGCATTCGACCTCAGTTTGTTTTGCGGGTCGGCGGCGCGCGATCGCGTGCCGCTTGATGGTTCATAGTCCCCGTCGGTGGGCGTCATTGCGTAGGCAGCGTGAGTCGATCGTGCGGCTTTACGTTACCGTGACGACCCCTGCGCACAATCGTATTCGCGTTAGCAATTGGGTGTTGGGCGAGATGGTGCAGGGCTACGTTTTTGATCGGGGCGCTCATTGGGCGAATCGCAAGTCGGACGCAGAGGCCGAGAGGGAGCGCCTGAGCCGCAAGGTGTCTTGGCGTCCGGTGCTGTGCAGTACCCATACTTTCGTTGATCCGCTCGCCGTTGAAAAGCGTCGGCAAATCGTGCGATCACTTCAGTCGGCGGCTCTGCGTGGAGAGGTTGGGTTGATACATGGGTAACACAAAGGCGACACGCAACGCCGACATCCGTTCGATTGCGGACGCATACAAGATTCCGATCAAGCTGTCGGATGGAGACATCGACCTTTGCGCGGATATGGCGAAGTACGATGTCTTTATGGGCATCTTCCCCGAGCGCCACCACTTGTTTCGCATCGAGAACCAGACGTTCTCACATGGCGATTCGTGGCCGATGCCGGGTGGCGACAAGCCGATCTTTTTCGGTCTCGCTGGATCGCAGTATGTCGAGGGATCTCCGCGCGTCATCATTCGTTTGGCTCGTCCGAGCGAACTACCGATGGTAACTCGCAACAATAGACTGGCGGGGACGACCGCGCAGCCTATACTTTACATGGCGGATCGAAAATTTTATTTTCTGCCAAATACGGTTACGGGTGCGACAATCGAGTATTTCGCATATCCCGACCCGTTGGCTGATCCGAGTGTCGATCCTACGGCAACCGATACGATGCCGCTGGACGCAGAGCCGGCAATCGCTCGTAGTGGATTTGAATTCATGCTCAAGATCATGGTAGAGCGTCAGTTGGCGCTCGAATTGACCAAGCAAGAGATTGCGCACACCGAGGGAGTGTTGCGCAACGTGTTCGAAAAGAAATATAAATTGCTCAACCAAGAGCCAGGGGAGGAGGACTGAGCCATGACAATCGCACAGATGATTTTTGACGGTCTGGTCTGGACCAAGTATTACGCGGTGAACGAGTCTATCGGTCGCCGAGAG